>ENA-OWND01001051-OWND01001051.1-metagenome-genome-assembly--contig:-NODE-1051-length-17608-cov-6.714977_pt1 | contig 17608 bp, 15 predicted proteins | sample MGYA00245342_ERZ651119 | MGnify/ENA primary metagenome ERZ651119 (study PRJEB26857, sample SAMEA4031756) | metagenome | biome: human; feature: oral; material: saliva | place: Philippines | collected 2014...
AATGATATATATATTATTTATAATATTTACAGCAATATCACTATGGATGACAACAAAATTATTTCCGTGGCAAATCATGCCAAACCTCATGACAGTAATACAATTTGCATGGAGAATGCTAGGATTTTATATATTGTTTGGATCAGTTATATGTGGAATAAATGCATTAATATTGTATCAAAATAAAAAATACAATGGAGATATTTTAGTTTTTATAATAATATTATTCCAATTAATAATAAGTTGCTTATATGTAAAAAACTACTATAATTCAAATTATAAATTAGATTCAGAATATAATTATCAAAAAGCAATTTCACAAAAAAGAATCAGCCCAATGTCAATAAATAGAGAATATTTGCCAGTAAAAGCATTTTATAATCTAGAATATATCGATAATAGAACTCAGCAACCAATAATAATAAATGGTGACGCAAGTATAAATAATTTTGAAAAAAATCAAGAAACAGGAAAATCAACATTTAAAATCAGTATAATAACAACTTCAGAAATAGAATTACCATATATCTATTACCCAAGCTATAAAATAACTGATGAAAATAATAAAAATATTGATTTTACAGAATCAGAGAATGGATTTATACAAATAAAATTAAATAAATCAACAAACATTACAGTAGAGCCTAAAATGACAAAAATTGAAGAATTAAGTTATATTATATCAATTGTTGGAATAATCATTTTAATAATAAATATAATAATATCAAAAAGAGAAGAAAGGAAACAAACATGTCAAAACCAGTAGTAGCAATCATCGGTAAGCCGAATGTAGGGAAATCAACTTTTTTCAATTATCTAATTGGTGAACGTAGATCAATTGTAGAAGACACACCAGGAGTAACAAGAGACAGAGTTTATGGGGAAACCAATTGGAGAGGCAAAAATTTCACTATAATTGACACAGGTGGTATCGAAGATAAAAAGGATGATGTTATATCAACACAAATGAAAACACAAGCAGAAATTGCAATAGAATTAGCAGATGTAATTTTATTTATGACAGATGTAAGGACTGGAGTAACATCACAAGATTATGAAGTAGCGAAACTTCTTAGAAAATCAAATAAAAAGACGATTTTGGTATGTAATAAAGTAGATGATTTCAATAAATTTCAAACAGATATCTATGAATTTTATAATCTCGGAATAGGAGATCCACATCCAGTATCAGCAGCAAATGCAAGAGGAATCGGCGATATATTAGATATAATTTATGAAGATATCAAAGACATAGAATCAACAGAAGATGAAGAAAAAATAAAAGTAGCTGTCATTGGAAAACCAAATGTAGGTAAATCATCATTAATAAATAAAATATTAAACGATAACAGATTAATCGTAAGTAATATTGCAGGAACCACAAGGGATGCAATAGATTCAGAATTTAGTAACGAATTTGGAAACTACATATTAATTGATACAGCAGGAATAAGAAAACATAGCAAAATAGAAGAAAACATTGAAAAATATTCAATCATCAGATCAACTCTAGCAATTGAAAGAGCAGATGTGTGCTTATTAGTAATAGATGCACAAGAAGGCGTAACAGAACAAGATACAAAAATTGCTGGAGAAGCACATGAAGCTGGAAAAGGAATAATAATAGTAATAAATAAATGGGATGCCATAGAAAAGGAAAATGGTACTCTAGAAGAATATACAAAACAAGTATATAACAAACTAGCATATCTACAATATGCCCCAATACTATTCATATCAGCAAAGACAGGGCAAAGAGTAAATAAATTATTTGAATTAATCAATATGGTTGCAGCAAACAATAGTATGAGAGTAAAAACATCAACACTTAATGATATGCTAAATGAAGCAATCGCAGTAGTGCAACCACCAACTGACAAAGGTCGTAGATTAAAAATCTATTATATGACACAGGTAAGTACAAGACCACCAACATTCGCTGTATTTGTAAACAGTAAACAACTATTCCATTTTTCATACGAAAGATATTTAGTAAACAAATTAAGGGATGAATTTGGTTTCAAAGGAACACCAATAAGAATACTAACAAGAGAAAGAGGAGGAGAAGAATAATGTTAGGATATTATTTATTAGCAGCATTAGTAGGATACTTATTAGGAAGTATCAGTTTTTCAGTAATTTTTTCAAAAAAATTAGCAGGAGTAGATGTTAGAGAAAAAGGAAGCAAAAATGCAGGATCAACAAATGTATTAAGAGTTGCAGGAAAACAAGCAGCAGCTTTAACATTAATATGCGACATATTAAAAGGTGTAATAGCAATATTAATAGCAATAATTATAGGAAATATAATAAAAGCAGACAATAATGCAAAAGGACTTTTAGTAGAAATTGCAGGATTAGCAGTTGTACTTGGACACACATTCCCATGCTTCTTTAATTTCAAAGGAGGAAAAGGAGTTGCAACATCATTAGGAGTATTAATGATGATTAACTGGAGAATTGGATTAATTTGTCTAGTATTTGCATTAATAATAATGATTGTATTTAAAATCGTATCAATCGGATCAATAATGGCAGCAATACTATTCCCAGTATTATGCTTATTCATACCTTGGAACTTCATTGTACCAGGAAGTCGAATATCATTTGTAATATTTTCAATAATCTTAGCTTTAATGGTAATATTTAATCATAGATCGAACATAACTAGATTATTATCAGGAGAAGAAAAACAATTAAGTTTCAAAAAATAAGGAGTATATCATGAGCAAAATTGCCGTTATAGGAAGTGGAAGCTGGGGCATAGCACTAGCAGAACACATTGCAAGAGAAGGACATGATGTAATTATATGGTCTTTCACAGAAGAAGAAAAAAATGACATAAATATAAATAGAAAAACAGTTTATATACCAGAATTAACAATAAATGAACGCATTCATTGTTCAAACTCATTAGAAGAAGTCGTAAAAAATGCCGAAATAATTTTACATGTCACACCATCAAAATTTACTAGAAATGTATTTAACCAATACAAGGAATTTGTAGGAAATAAACCAGTAATACTATGTTCAAAAGGATTTGATACAGAAAATCTTCAAACATTGAACAACATATTTGAAGAAGAATTACCAGGAATAAGATTAGGAGTCTTATCAGGACCAAGCTTCGCAATTGAAGTAGTAAACAAAATTCCAACCGCAATAATTTTAGCATCAAAAGATGACGAATTATTATCTGAAGTATCTAAGATATTATCATCTGAAACAATGCGTATTTATAAATCACATGATGTATTAGGAGTAGAAATTGGTGGAGCATTAAAAAACATTATAGCATTTTGTTGTGGAATAGTAGCAGAACTAGGACTTGGAACAAATGCATCATCAGCAATCATTACTAGAGGATTAGCAGAAATAGCTAGACTCGGAATAAAAATGGGAGCATCAAAAGAAACATTCTATGGTTTATCAGGGCTAGGAGATTTAATTCTAACATGTTCAAGTGATGAAAGTAGAAATAGACGTGCAGGAAGATTAATAGGTAAAGGCTTGTCAATTGATGAAATAAAAAAAGAGATTGGAATGACAATAGAAAGTATAGACAATATAGAAATTGCACATAGGTTAGCAGAAAAATATAATGTAGAAATGCCAATAGTAAATAGCGTTTATGATGTTATATTTAATAACAAACCAATAACAGATGTAAGTAACAGTTTAATGACTAGAACAATAAAATTTGAAAACGAATAAAGGACATAATCATAATGAATATTAATGAAATAATTGCAAAAGAACTAGATGTAAAAGTAAGTCAAGTTGAAAAAACTGTAGAATTAATAGACCAAGGAAATACAATACCATTTATTGCAAGATATAGAAAAGAAGTAACAGGCAATTTATCAGACGAACAATTAAGAGATTTAGATTCAAGACTAACATATTTAAGAAACTTAGAGGAACGTAAACAAGAAGTAATAGACTCAATAACAAATCAAGAAAAAATGACGCCAGAAATAATGGCAGCACTTGAAAAAGCGCAAACACAAGTAGAAGTTGAAGACATTTATAGACCATATAAGCAAAAGAAAAGAACAAGAGCAATAATAGCTAAAGAAAATGGTCTACAAGAATTGGCAGATAACATTATAAATCAAACAGATAGCACAGATATCTATGAAGTAGCAAAAAACTTCTTAAACGACAATGTCACAACAATAGAGGATGCAATTCAAGGAGCAGAAGACATAATTGCAGAAGATATATCAGACAATGCAGAATTTAGAAAAATGTTAAAGAAAATTTATCATTATGAAGGTCTAATAACATCAGAAGCAGTAAACCCAGAAGAAAAATCACCATACGAAATGTATTATGAGTTTTCAGAAAAGGTAAAAACAATTCCAAGCCATAGAATACTAGCGATAAACAGAGGCGAAAAAGAAAAGCTACTAAAAGTAAAAATCACAAAACCAGAAGACAAAGTTTTAGCAGATTTAGAAAAAGCCATAATAATAAAAAATTCAACAAGAAAAGAAGAATTAAAAGTAACAATAGCAGATTCTTGGAAAAGATTAATAGAACCATCATTGGATAGAGAAATCAGATCAGATTTAACAGACAAAGCAGATATTCAAGCAATAGACGTATTTGGCAAAAATGCAAAACAATTATTACTAGGAGCACCATTAAAAGGCTATACAGTACTAGGCTTTGATCCAGCATATAGAACAGGATGTAAATTAGCAGTAATCGATGAAATAGGAAAAGTGTTAGATACAGCAGTTCTATATCCAACAGAACCACAAAATGATATTGAAGGATCAACAATTAAATTAATTGATTTGATATTAAAAAACAAAATCAATATAATAGCAATAGGAAACGGCACAGCCTCAAGAGAATCAGAGCAATTTGTATCAAGCGTAATTGCAAAAGTAAAAGAAGAATATAATATCACAGTAAACTATGTAATAGTAAGTGAAGCAGGAGCATCAGTATATTCCGCTTCAAAACTAGCAACAGAAGAATATCCAGACTTAAATGTATCATTAAGAGGCGCAATTTCAATAGCAAGAAGATTACAAGACCCACTTGCAGAATTCGTAAAAATAGATCCAAAAGCAATTGGAATTGGACAATATCAACATGATGTAAATCAAAAGAAACTAAATGACGAACTAACAGGCGTTGTAGAAGATGCAGTAAATGAAGTAGGAGTAGATGTAAACACAGCAACCCCATCATTACTATCATATGTATCAGGAATCAACATGACAATCGCCAAAAACATAGTAAAATATAGAGAAGAAAACGGTAAATATGAAGAAAGAAAAACATTGTTAAATGTACCTAAATTAGGAAAAGTAACATTTGAACAATGTGCAGGATTCATAAGAATACCTAAAGGACTAAACCCACTAGAAAATACAGCAGTACACCCTGAAAGTTATAAACAAACAGAAGAATTATTAAAAAGTATAAATTATAAAAAAGAAGATTTACTAGATAAAGCAAAATTAGCTAAAATCAACGACGAACTATCAAAAATAGACATAAAAACAAAAGCACAAGAATTAAATATAGGAGAATTAACATTAACAGATATTATCAATGAGTTAAAGAAGCCAGGCAGAGACCCTAGAGATGACATGCCAAAACCTATATTAAGAAGTGATGTTTTAAGTTTTGATGATTTAAAAGAAGGACAATTATTAACAGGAACAGTAAGAAATATCACAGACTTTGGAGCATTTGTAGACATTGGCGTAAAACATGACGGATTAGTGCATTTATCAGAATTAAGCGATAAATTTATCAAAACACCATCAGATGTAGTAGCAATTGGTGATGTAGTACAAGTAAAAGTCATTGAAATAGATAGAGAAAAACAAAAAGTAAAATTATCAATGAAAAATATTTAAGTAAGAGGGTATTAGTATGAGTAATCAAAGAAAAGATTATATATCATGGGACACATATTTTATGGGAGTCGCAAAACTATCAGCAATGAGAAGTAAAGATCCAAATACACAAGTAGGAGCATGTATTGTAAGTAAGGATAATAAAATATTATCAGTAGGATATAATGGAGCACCAAAAGGATTTGAAGACAGTGAAATGCCTTGGGATAGAGAAGGAGACTTCTTAAATACAAAATATGCCTATGTATGCCATGCAGAATTAAATGCAATCTTAAATAGTCATGGAGCAAATTTAGAAGATTCAAAAATATATGTTGATTTATTTCCATGTAATGAATGTGCAAAAGCAATAATTCAAGCAGGAATTAAAGAAGTTATTTATTTATCAGATAAATACAGCAACACCGAATCAAATATTGCATCAAAACGTTTATTATCTACATGTAATGTAAAATGTAGACAATATAAATCAGAAAATAATTCATTAACAATTGAATTATAGAAAGGAAATAATATGAAAAAAGTTTTTTCAACAATGTTAGCAGTAATAATACTAACAATTGCATTAATCTCAAATGTAAATGCAACAGACATAACACCAATTTCAGGACTTGATGAACTAACAAAACAAATCTCAGGATTGGAAGATTTAACAAAAACACAAACATCAACAATTGAAAATATCATTAAAAGCAATGCTGTACCAGTTACAGATTCAAAAACAGATAATTCTAGTAAAGTAGTTGACACAGCAAAAGATTATTCAGACAAATTTATAATGCAAGAAGTATTTGAACAAACAAATCCAAATGCAGTAATTGAAGGAAACATGTATATCATGTCAAAATCAACAAAATTATCTGGAACAGTAAATGGAAGTATTTATCTATTATCACAAAATATTTCTATAGCAAACCTACATGTAAATGGAAGTATCTACTTAATAGGACAATATATTAACATTCAAAATACAGTAGTAAACAATATATATTCAGCATCAGAAAATTTAAATTTAAACAAAAATAATACAGTCTTAGCAAATGTATATATTGGAGCACAAAAAATCGTAATAGATCCAAGTACAAAAATTGGAAGAGAAACATATTTAAGCTCACAAAATGACGATAACATACCAGAACAATTTAAAAAAGCAAACTATCATTTCTATAAAGTAAATGAAAAAACTGCAGAACCAACATTAACAGAAAAAATTGCTTCAAAAACAGTATCAATAATATCAACAATTGCAGTAATACTAGTACTAGCAGCAATTATATTAAATGTAAATAAAGAAACAAAAACAAGATTACAAAACATTGATTTTGGTAAAGCAGTATTATTAGGACTATTAGCATTATCATTGTTCTTAATAGTACCACTTGTTTCATTCTTACTATTAATTACAGGAATCTTTGCAAAATTAGCACTAATACTAATATTATTATTCATATTATTAATATTGTTAGCACATGTATATGCAATTGTATGGTTAGCATCACTAGTAGCTAAAAGTGGAAACAAAGGCAATGGATTTGTTATATTAATGACATTAATATTCAGTATTATATTAGCAATAATAGAAGTAATAGGAATCGGAATAATATCAGGAATATTAACATTAATAGGAATGGGAATATTATTAAATTTAGTATTCACTAAAAGCCAATCAGAAGAAATGAAAGTTCAAACAACAGAAATCAAAACTGTCGAAACACCAGTAGCAACTGAAGCGAAAACAGAAATAAATGTTGAAACAAAACCAGAAGTAAAAGAAGAAAAAGTAGTATCTGAAGACAAAGCTCCAGAATCTACAGAAACAAAAACAGAAGAAAATAAAGACTAAATTATAAGATAGATAATTTAAAACTGGAATAAGCATTAACTTATTCCAGTTTTTTTATATTTTTTAAAACGATAATATCCTCCTGGTTCTTGATATATATAGTAATATGTACTATACTAAATATAGTTTTAAGAGGTAGGAGATATACTATGACAGACATGATTGATAACTCAAAAAAATATAAAGAATTAAGAGAAAAATATCCAAATTTTATATATGATTCATACAAAATAGAAGAAGACAATGAAAACATATATATAACATTCAAATTCGAAATAGAAGGATTAACAACATTTAATCCAACCCTAACAATAAAAAAGAAGAATTATATAAAAGAATCAATTATAAATAACAATATTGTAAAAAATCTAGTATTCAATATAGGATTAGTAGAATTAATATCATATTGGAAATCAACATTTTCCAAAAATGTAATAATAAAAGCAGGACATATTAACGAAGACCAAATAAAATGGTTCAAAAAGCTATATTATTTAGGATTAGGAGAATTAAGATATACAAATAATATAGAAATATCGGAAGACGAATTAATGAATATAAAGTCAATTGGGGAAGAATTAGACATAAAAAACGACTTAAAAAACATTAATGAAGCGGAATATACAAACTTCATAATACCAGTAGGTGGTGGAAAAGACTCAAACGTAACATTAGAAGTATTACCAACAGACACAAGCAAAGATTATTGTCTAATAATAAATCCAAAAGAAGTAACAATTGCATGCGTAAAAGCAGCAGGATTCGAAAATGATAATATAATCGAAATCAAGAGAACAATAGATCCAAACTTAATCGATTTAGTAAAACAAGGATATATAAATGGACATACACCATTTTCAGCAATAGTTTCATTCACAACATATTTACTAGGATATTTAACACATCGAAAATATATCTGTTTATCAAATGAATCAAGTGCAAACGAATCAAACGTTGTTGGAGAAAACATCAACCATCAATATTCAAAAAGCTATGAATATGAAGAAGACTTTAAATATTATTCTACAAAATATTTAAAAATACCAACATTTTATTTCAGCTTTTTGCGTCCACTAAATGAATTGCAAATAGCCAAATTATTTGCAAAACAAAAGAAATACCATCAAATATTCAAAAGCTGCAATGTAGGCTCAAGAAAAGAACCATGGCATTGGTGTTGCTCATGTCCAAAATGTCTATTTGTATACATCATATTAAGCCCATTCCTATATAAAGCAGATTTAATAGACATATTCAAAAAAGACTTATATGAAGACAAAACATTATTAGAAACATTTAAAGGACTTACAGGACACAGTAATTGGAAACCATTTGAATGCGTAGGAACATTTGAAGAAATCAATTTTGCAGTATCAAAAACAATCGTAAACCTAGAAGGACAAGAATTACCATATTTATTAAAATATTATAAAGAAAACTATGGATTATATGATTTAAGTGAAGATATTACAAAAAGATACAATGAAGAAAATAATTTACCAAAAGAATTAGATAACATATTAAAAGGAGCAATTTTCAATGATTAATGAAATTATAAATGAAATAAATATAAAAAAAGTCATAATTCTAGGCTTTGGTAGAGAAGGTAGATCAACATACAAATTTATTAGAAAATATCTTCCAAACAAAAAATTATACATTGGAGATATCCAAGATTTAAAGAATGATGAATTAATAAAAAACGACAACAATGTAGAATTAAAATGTGGAGCAGACTATTTAGACAATCTAAATGACTATGATTTAATAATTAAAACACCAGGAATCACATTCAAAGACATCGACACAAGTAAAATATATGACAAAATATCATCACAATTAGAACTATTGCTAAAATATTCTGATTCACTAACAATCAGTGTAACAGGAACAAAAGGAAAAAGTACAACAAGTTCATTAATCTACAAAATATTGCAAGATCAAGGAAAATCAGCAGTATTTGCAGGCAATATAGGAATTCCAATATTCGACAAAATAGAAGAAATGACGAAAGACAAAACAATAGTATTAGAAAACTCATCACACCAATTAGAATTCTTACATCATTCACCAAACATAGGAATTTTCTTAAATATATTTGAAGAGCATTTAGACCACCATAACAACTATGATGAATACATAAATGCCAAATCACAAATATTTAGAAATCAAACAGCAAACGACTACATACTATACAATTCAGATTTTGAATTAATAAGAAATAAAATATCAGAATTTAAAGCAAAAGGTAGAAAGATATCAGTAACATACGAAAATAAGCAAGATATACCGGTAAATAACGATTTAATTAATATAGAAGGTGAAAATATATGTTACAATCATAAACCACTATATAACGTAAATAATCCACGAAAGCTATTAGGAAACCATAATTTAAACGATATAATGTTTGTACTAGGAGTAGCTAAAATATTAAAACTAGACATGGAAAAAGTAGAACAAACAATTGAAAACTTCAATCCACTAGAACATCGTCTTGAAAATGCTGGAACATACAATAATATCACATATTACAATGACTCAATATCAACAATACCAGCAGCAACAATAAATGCAGTAAACGCCTTAAAAAATGTAAACACATTAATAATAGGTGGAATGGATAGAGGAATACATTATCAACCATTAATAGATTTCTTAAATAACTCAAATATTGAGCACATAATATGTATGCCAGACACAGGCCATAAAATAGCAAAAGAACTAACAAACAATAAAGCAATTCTAGTAAAAGACTTAGAAGAAGCGGTACAAAAAGCAAAAGAACTAACAAAGCCAGGAACAATATGTTTATTATCACCAGCAGCAGCAAGCTATGGATTCTTTAAAAACTTTGAAGAACGTGGAGAAAAATATAAAGAATTAATAGCAAGAAAATAAAAACGAACAAAAATTTGCAAATAAAAACAATGCTTAAATTTGACAATTAACAATAATCAGAGTAAAATAAAATAGCAAATTGAATGGTTACGTATAGCACGGGCGAAAGCCAGCGTACGAGGAAAGTCCGGGCCCCATAGAGCAAGGATGCTTGATAACGTCAAGTGAGGGAAACCTTAAGGAAAGTGCAACAGAAAATAACCGCCATTATTTATAATGGTAAGGATGAAAAGGCGAGGTAAGAGCTCACCGTAGGGATAGTGATACCCCTAGCCGTGTAAACCCCATCTGGAGCAACACCGAGACAAGAAGATTAAGACTGCTCGTCATCTTCTTAATTTGGTGGCTTAAGCTATATAGCAATATATAGAATAGATAAATGACCATTCTCGACAGAACCCGGCTTACAGATTTGCTAAAAGGCATTGGAAATCCAATGCCTCATTTTTATATCAAAAGGAGAAATAATTATGAAAAATATATTTATAGAATATCCAAAATGTTCAACTTGCCAAAAAGCAAAAAAATGGTTAGAACACAATAATATTGAATTCATAGACAGAAATATTATTGAAGAAACACCAACAGCAGAAGAACTAACAGAATGGATAAAACAAAGCAATCAAGAAATAAAAAAATGGTTCAATACAAGTGGTTTAAAATATAAAGCACTAAACCTAAAAGACAAATTACCAACATTAAGTGACAAAGAAAAAATCGAACTATTATCAAGTGATGGAATGCTAATTAAAAGACCACTATTAATAACAGATAATCAAATATTCATCGGATTTAAAGAAGAACAATGGAAAAATCTAAATAAAAAAGAGGAGAACTAAGATTTCTAGTTCTCCTCTTGTAGTTTAAACATTGTAGATGACAGTAAACTCATCCTTTAATGACTCAGGTAAAGAATCAAAATAAGATGCAAGTCTTCTGCGATAATCAACAGTAAAAAAGACCATGTCATCAACATTCACATTAAGGACATTACATATCCCCTTAGTGGCATGCACATAAGCATAATAAAAATCATATGCTCTCGTACGCTGCTTATCTATATTTTGTGAATTTGTGAGACTATCACTAGTATCACAAACATAGTTATACCCAACATAGTCCGTAGATATAACCATGTTAGCAGATGCTATTAAAAGAGGAATATACGCAACATCCTCATAGCATCTTAATTCCGGCATAGGAGTGACCCTATCAAAAAGTTCCCTCTTAAAAGCAAATAGCCAATAAAGAGCATACTTCTTCTCAAGGTTCGTCCATGCTCTAAGTGCATCCAAGCCAGTCATGGGAATATTTAAATTGACATCTGAATTATATCTCTGATGATTCTTATGTTCATCATCATTGATAAGATTTGAATGATACCGAATCAATTCAACATCCCCTTGAAACTCAATTATACCTGCAAGAGTATTTAACAAACCTGGACTAATGAAATCATCAACATCCACAAATATCAAAAAATCGCCTCTGGCACGTTGAATACCACGCCTGCGCGCTTTACCAACACCTCCGTTTTCAAAGGTGTATAATAACACCTTATCATTCCCATTAGCAATCTCTCTGCAAATAGACCCACTATCATCAGTGGATCCATCATTGATGATTATAACCTCATAATCATCAAAGTTCTGCCGCAAAATACTATCCAGACAAAGTCTGATAGACTTACTGGCATTATACATTGGTACTATTACACTAAATAACATACACAGCCTCCTTGTGTAAAGTCAAACAATAACTACATATATTCAATTGTACGATATTTTCATTATATAATGTAAATCTAACAAAGTCAAAGAAATATATTGATATCAAAGGATTCATGTGATAAATTAATAGCAAATTATCAAAACAAGGAAGCAAATATGAAATATTTAGATATTATCAATAAAATGACATTAGAAGATAAAGCAAAACTATGTGTAGGAAAAGACTATTGGCATAGTTTAAATATAGATGAACTAGGCATCCCATCAATAACAATGTCGGATGGACCAAATGGACTAAGAATTCAAAGAGAAAAAGGCGATAATTTAGGAGTAAATGAAAGCGAAGTATCAATATGCTTTCCATCAGGCTCAACACTAGCAAACAGTTGGGACAAGGACCTAGCATATTTATATGGAAAAACACTTGGAGAAGAAGCAAAATGTGAAAATATAAATATAGTACTGGGTCCAGCAATGAATATCAAAAGAAACCCACTATGTGGTCGAAACTTTGAATATTTTTCAGAAGATCCATATCTAACCTCAATAATGGCAAGTCAATATGTAAAAGGATTACAAGAAAATAATGTGGGAGCAAGTCTAAAACATTTTGCAGTAAACAATCAAGAAAACCGAAGAAGAACAATTGATGTACTAATAGACGAACGAACATTACGAGAAATCTATCTAAAAGCATTTGAATATACAGTAAAAAACTCAAATCCATGGAGCGTAATGACCTCATATAATAAGGTAAATGGCAAATATGCAAGTGAAAACAAAATATTACTAGATATTCTAAAAAAAGAATGGAATTTTGAAGGAATCACAATAACAGACTGGGGAGCAAATAACCAAAGAGTTGATGGATTGATAGCCGGAAATGAACTAGAAATGCCAGGAGGTAGAGGAAATGGTGTAGAAGAGATAATAGAAGCGGTAAAAAATAAACAAGTCACAGAAGAATATCTAAATCAAATAGTAGAACGAATACTAAACATTGCATTCAAATGTGCTGAAAGAAAATTAAAACAATATGATAAAGAAGAACACCACAAAATAGCACAAACAATCGCAGAAGAATCAATTGTTCTACTAAAAAATGAAAATAACCTATTACCATTACAAAATACTCAAAACATTGCACTAATAGGAGATATGGCTAAGAACCCAAGATACCAAGGGGCTGGCAGCTCAACAATAAATCCATATAAATTAGAAAATGCTTATGACAGTTTACTATCAGAAAACATCAAATTCAAATATGCACAAGGATATGAAAGAATAGAGTCAGAAAATGATAAAGCATTATTAAAAGAAGCGGAAGAACTAGCAAAAACAAGTAATACAGTACTATTATTTGTAGGACTAACAGAAAACTACGAATCAGAAGGTATGGACAGAACAACAATGGACCTACCACAAAATCAAATAAAATTAATAGAATCAATTAGTTCGCTAAACAAAAACACAATTATCGTACTGTCACACGGCTCAAGCATTGCAATGCCATGGTCACACAAAGTACCTGCAATAATCACAGGATATTTAGGAGGAGAAGCAAGTGGCAAAGCAATAATAAATGCAATCCTAGGAAAAGTAAATCCAAGCGGTAAACTAGCAGAAACATATCCAATCAAATATGAAGACGTATCATCATACAACAATTTCCCAGGAAATGAAGTAAATGTATCTTACAAAGAATCAATCTACATTGGATATCGCTATTTCGACAAAGCAAAAATCAAAGTACAATACCCATTCGGATATGGCTTAAGCTATACAACATTTGAATATTCAAATTTAACAGTTACTCAAACAAACAACGAAACAACAATAAGCTTCAACATAAAAAACACTGGCAAATACGCCGGAAAAGAAATAGCTCAAGTATACATAAGCCAACCAAATTCAAGAATATTCCGTGCAGACAAAGAATTAAAAGCCTTCGAAAAAGTTCATCTAAATCCAAACGAAGAAAAAACAATCACAATAACTCTCAATAATGAAGCATTTGAATATTATGATACAAATCTTAAGAAATGGAATATTGAAGACGGAACTTACACAATTTTAGTCGGTAAATCAAGTGCAGAAATACTACTTTCAACCACCATAAACATTAAAGGCGACAAAAACATCCTTAAAAGCAATATTTCACCAAAATACTACACAGGTGACGTCAAAGAAATAACAGACAATGAATTCGAACAATTACTAGGCTACAAAATACCAAGCCAAACAATCAACTTAAGCGAAATTAATGACGAAAATACAATTGAACAACTAAAACACACCAAAATAGGAAAAGTAATATTCGAACACGAAATGAAAAGAATGGAAGACCTACTAAGCAAACAAAACGTCAACAAAGCCACAAAAGTAATGATGGACTTACAAAAACCACTAAAGAAATTCTACGAGAAAAAAAGCAGTAAAATCACCAAAGAAATGGTGGATGAATTCATCAACATCGCTAAAAACAATGCCGACTTCACAAACAACAGATTCGTAGATGAATATTTAAAATAAAAAAATAAGTTAGGAGAAAAAACATGGAATTTAACAATATTGAACACGAAATGTCAAAAATTAATGAAGAAATAGAAAAAAGAAACAGAAAAATCGATATGGATGCTATAGATGCTTTTTTAGATATAGAAGACGATAATAGCAAAGCACTAGAAAACGATAGACGAAACGACAATTATATATCAGAAAAAGATAAAGCAGAAGAAAGACAAAGAAATATAGATTCATTTATTGAAGGTAATTTTAATAATATCAAAACATACCAGAAAGAAGAATATGAAGCAAATAGAGATAAGCAAATTGAAGAAGATGATGACATTCAAAGAGACGTAGACTCATTCTTAGATGGAATTGACGATAAAGACGATATCGATGACTTTTTTGACAGATAATATAATTAAAAAGGAGTTTTAATTATGGCAAAAAATAAAAAAATATTAATAATAATCTCAATGACACTTATTATTTTATTAATAACAGCAGTCGACATTTTACTAAAATCCTACTTCACCAAACAGAAAAAAGAAAATCTAAAAGCACAACAAATAATCGATACAACCAAGCCAAAAATAATTGGAGCAAAAGATATAATAATCAAACAAGGTGACACAATCGATTTAACACAAAACATCAAAGTTGAGGACAATATAGACAAAGATATCCCATTAGTAATAACCGGCGATATTGACACAAACAAAGTAGGTGAATACGAAATAACATATACTGCAACAGATAGATCAAACAACAAAGCAGAGCAAACCATCAAAATCAAAATAGAACCAAATGAACCAACACAAGAAGCGGCTAATGAATCACCCCAAAGCCCAAAACAACAATCACAATCAACAACAAACAATTCCGCTTCAACTAATTCAAAACAATCAAATACACCACCAGTCAAAGAAAATAAAAATAAATCTTCAGACAATACTAAAAAGAATCAAGGCTCAAGTAAAGCAAAGCCTAAAGGAAGTACAAGTATAGAAATAGATGAAAGAACAAGAAAAGATATTCCAAAATCAAAAAGTGAACAAGAATCAGATAAGAGAACAGGAAGAACAAAATCTAATTATTCATATTCATTTAAATTTAATTCAAATCAACTAGATGAATTAGGTTTATAAAATATATAGCCAAGCCTATGTACATAACTAAATAATTGTATTATAATAGTAGCAATGAATTCCAAGCCTCACTCATTCTAAACTACGAGGCAATCAAGTCCTCCTAATTTTTCTTTAATAAGATTTGGAGGTAATAACTTTATTCAATAACATGGAATAAAGAAAGATGGAGACAAGTTGAATGCGACCAATTAAGTCCTTTCAATTATCTTATAAAATCTAATGCGGAAACAGTCTTCAAATGGGGGCTGTTTTCATTTTATATAAAAGGAGAATGTAATGGAAATCGAAAAGAAATTTTTAGTAAAAGACATAAGTCACATAGACTTAAGCAATTATAATAAAATCGAGATGGTACAAGACTATTTATATATAGACAAATTAACAATAGTAAGAAAACGAAAATGCATAAAAAACAACAAAACAACATATACATATACAATCAAAACAGACAAAAAGAACTTATCAGTTAACGAAATCGAAAAAGAAATAACCGAAGCCGAATACAATAGCTTACCAACAAATCCAAGCTACAATTCTTTATCAAAAACAAGATATATAATTCCATATATAGAAAACCTAAAAATCGAATTAGATGTATTTCATGGCATCTATGACGGCATAGTCTTTGCAGAAATCGAATTCAACTCAGAAAAACAAGCAAACTCAATACCAGTCCCAGAATGGTTTGATAAAGAATTAAGTCATACAATAACTAATTCAGATATGGCGATGAGAAAGATAGAGATAGAGGAATTTTAAACATTAAACTAATAACCCAAAGGTCAACAGTTTTAGTCTATCAATCACAACTATATTTATCAAGGAATTGAACGTTTCTAGATTTTTTTATTTTCTTAAAAAACGGCGGAAATGTTTAAGAGAGAAAATATTAATTAAATTGTAAATAACGCTCAAAAAAGTCTTGACATACATTAACAAAAATGTTAATGTATGATAAGGAAGGAGGGAGAGGAGGTTTTGAGTGCAACTATGCAGAGATCATTTTAACAATCAGGAAAAAAAGTTAAAGAGATGCCAAAAAGAACAGGAAACATATAATAAAATAATTAATCACATAAAATTATGTAGGAATTTTGATGAGTTGCAATACAGCCCTACTTCTCAAATGTACGGATTTGAAGCATTAAAACATAGCTTAAATGGGTACTATAGTTTTAGGTTATCTAAAAATGGTGGACTTATTAGATTAATTATCTCTAAAGGGGAAGATTATGAAGTTTTAAATTTAGATTATATAAGTATGGACCACTATAATGATTTTAAAAGAATGTTAAGATAATTTAAAGGAAGTGATGAGAATGGAAAGAATAAGATTTAAGGATTATTTAATTGATTATTTAGAGTATAATAATATAACTAATAAAGATTTTGCAAATAGAATAGATATTACACCAAAACATTTAATAGATATTTTATCAGGAGTAAGGGATATTTCTTCTAATATTATAGATAAAATAGCATTGGTAACTAATATACCAGCTGATTATATATATAAAGTTGAAGCCAATTACAAGTTTGAAAAAACAATTGAGGAATATTTAGAAAAAGAGAATTTAACTGAAACTAAAT
>ENA-OWND01001052-OWND01001052.1-metagenome-genome-assembly--contig:-NODE-1052-length-17592-cov-9.187945_pt1 | contig 17592 bp, 22 predicted proteins | sample MGYA00245342_ERZ651119 | MGnify/ENA primary metagenome ERZ651119 (study PRJEB26857, sample SAMEA4031756) | metagenome | biome: human; feature: oral; material: saliva | place: Philippines | collected 2014...
TTTTTCTTCGTCGGTCATCTCAGACAACCCAATCCATCTAACCACCTTTTTGGGCATGCCACGAAGAATCATTTTTGCTTCAGATGCCCGCCAATCCTCTATAGTCCAATCGCTGGCTTTATTGAACATGATGATTTTTTCTTCAATGGTGTTGAAGCACCCCGACGAACACGAAATGCAATTATAGTCACCTGTGTTATAGTCACCCTTGTTGCAATTACCTGTGTTCCAATTACCTGTGTTCCGATTACCTGTGTTGCAATCGCCCGTGTTCCAAAGACCAGTACAATTCTTTCCTTCATTCACGATACGCAACACTTCATCCCATGTGATTTCACGCACAATCCGAATCTTGTTAGTGCATAATTTTGATTCATCTACCTGCTTGTCAATGTCACCGTATGCTTCAACTTCCGCAACCTTGTTTTCACAAGTAAACTTATAAAAATTGAAGCAATCAGACGCCTTCAGGCAAAAGTGAAAACCTATTCTGCAAACTTTAGGTTCTTTGTCTATTTCATAAGATTCACCGACCTTATATTGAAACTCTCTACAAGTCCAATCAGGGTTGAAAACTTTATATCCGATCACTCTTCATACCTCCCTTTTTTGAAAGTTAACTTTCAAGCCTTGATTCCCGTAAATTCTGCGAACTTCATGCGGCTGATGAAATAAGTCCACTTGTTACCCCTTCCCTTGACCGCATAGCCAAAAGGAAATACACCGTCTTGAAGTCCTTTTCTGATGAAGGAATCATGCTTGTGCACTAGTGTAGCGGCTTCATGACAGGTCATATTCACATTAGTGGTTGCCGGTGCTGTTTCTTTGATTATAACATGATTTTTGTGATATTTCCAATATCAGAATTGCAGTATTCGTGCGGATTTTTGAACTTTTCAACGCTCATAAAATCCCACTAAAACCACCCAATTAGTAACAAATTAGTAACACGATTTTTGAAAGTTAACTATCAAAGAACGGGAGAGGGTAAAACGCTTTACCCTCTCGCCTGTGTTTGAACCACATTGAACCTTGTTTGAAGTGACCTTGAAGTTATTTGATAAACACCTTTCCTTTTTCATCTCTCGCACAGAGCCAGCCGGAAGGAATCTGCATCCAGACCGCCCCTGTTGCGATCGGATAGACTTTTTTACAGGTGACCACCGTCCCCGCTTGCATGATCGCTCCGCCTGTAACCTTAACACAAGCGGTTTTCCCCGCAGGTGTTAGTTTATCCCACGATTGAGCATATCCGCCCGCAGAGGCTCTCACCCACAAATTAGACTGAAGTGTATAGGTTTTGCCGGTCTGATACGGAGTGGAAGTCTGTACTTGTGGCTGTATCTGTTTACCATCATATTGCGTCAAATTATATTTTTCGATTAACTTGCAAACGGAATTGACCTCTGTGCTTGACGTCATATACCCGCAAGCTTTGATCTGTGCCATCTGCGTGCGATAGTCTACACCGCCCCTTACAGCCCCATAGAGCCCCGTGTTTAATAATTCATAGTAATTCCTCACGCACTGCTCCGGAGAGTCGTATGCGCGAAATGCGGAGTGAATAACAGTATGTTTACCAACGGTGTACTCTTCCGATGTGCGGGATGTAAAAAATTTCCCGCCCCAGTTTTTTGTTGCGGTCTTTCCGGTGCCGACCTTCTGTCCAAAAAAGGCGTTGTGCCTTCGCATAATACCGGATGTCCCGCATGCGGATTCAATACACCCCATCCCGATGCAGACGGACGGTAAGACCTTCCCAATGTCCTTATATGCCTTCTGCGCCAGAGGTGCGATCATCTGAAGGAACTCTTTTACTTGCTTATCTGTCGCCATGCTACCCCCTTTTTAATTTAAATACCTTGATGAGAGCCAGTGAAAAAACCTCGCCCCCGAAAAATCCATAGAAACACGTGGTTAGCGTGTCCATTTCCACTTGCCAAAAGGTAAAAAGAACAATCGCCACCACGGTATAAATCAGAATTGCCATGATGGAAAAGATCACATATTTATCCATTGCCGGCATCTTTTTTCGGGGAACAGCTCTTTTCCTTGTCACCGTCCCCCGTCGCTGATCGGCACGCCTTGCCCGATTAGTTTGCATCACTCATCTTCATAGCTTTAACAGCTGCTTCGACGATTGCGTCCAACTGCTCCGCAGTGATCTTGATTTTCGCTTCCTTCGCAATCTCCGTGAGAGCTTCCATCACGTATTCTTTACGCTCTTCGCCAGTTTTTGCCCACATCACCTGCTGCGCCTTCAAGACAAACTGCTTTGCCCAGAATGCCACTCTGTCCAGCTCATCCGCCCCAATGCCGGACTTCAGATAGGGCACGGCATAGGCGCATACGCCTGTCACTACCAGCATTACCACTAGCTTTACGATCTCCAGTACTAATTCATTCATGATTTTCTCCTCTCATAAAAAAAAAAGACGCTTTCACGTCTCACCTTACAAACCCTGATACCGCCGCACTGATCGCCGCACTTACAAGCCCCGTGATGATACAGGCAATCACCGTATCCCACCTCTTTCCAGGCTTCTCCTCGATCGCTTGTAATCTCACTCCCTGCTTTACCTGTTCTTTCGCCATGTTCTCGATGTTAATTGCCATCACCTTCACGGATGCAATCAGTTCTGCGATCTGCTTTTGGCTTGTCTCAAGTGCTCCCAATCTGTAATTCTGCCTTTCGTTTTCTGCGTCAATTCGTCTAGTCGATTCACTGAATGCTTCACAGCTTACATACTGTTGTTCACCCATGCTTTTCCTCTCCTTTCCCCCATTCTTGAATGATTTCAAAGGTTAACTCCCTCGCCAGTTCCTGCAACTTTTCGGCATACTGATACATCAGGTCAATTTGACGCATCAGATCTTCTTTTGTTGGCTTTTCCATGGTCATCCTTTCCACATTTATCCGACGACGAAGTATGGTCGTATGTATAAACTCCTGCTTCGAGCTATAATAGAAGCATTTCCCTTTCCATCAACGTAAAACGAGTTAGTCTCATCGTAAGAGTTTGAAAGCCAATAAGGTCTGTCAACCGCTATGTATTCTGGCAACAACCGGAATATTGCAAATTGTGTTTCGGAAGTTGATGTGAAATGATAACCAGGTCCACACGAAAAATCAGTCCCGAATACCATTTTTGCGCTCATACACTCAACATGGGTTTTAAAACTCGCGTTGAAGATAGCCCGTCGGTTGGTCTCTGCCTCTTTGGACAGCGTGCTTTCTATCAAGTATTCCTGATCGTACAATTTGGCATTTTTCAAAACTGACTGTATGTTATAGTTCTTCTCCCCCTGCGGTCTTATGGGAGAATATGCGTAACATTTTTGTTCACCTTCAAGGCCATACTGATATATACCGCCACCCACAATCAGTGGAACAAGCACAATATGATGCTTAAAAAAGACGTCAGACATAGCCGAAAAGCGCTTGTAAAAATAATCAAAATGCGCTATGACAAAATCGCCGATCCTATCCCCGATAAACAAATCTCCAAAATTTCCGTCCCGAATGGCCTGCAAACGCTCATCCGTGAGTCCATCATTTAAAAAACGACCGCCATAAAGGCTATTATGAAATCCTGCACCTATTCCGCATCTTTCATTTATTTCACTTACCTTTAAATTGAGTGTATTTATTTTACTCAAAAGAGAATCGTTTGTTCGTTTTTGACTATAAAACTCACGTGTTGCAAGACTTACTAAACTTCTTCCGTCACCGTGATTATTACTACCGAACATGCTTAAATCCCCGATGGCTTTATTCAACTCATTCACAGCCTTTACGACAGAAGTTTTGTCTTTTGTTTCCAGCTCCTTTATGTTTCCCACACCCGTTTCTGGCACTAAGTTCTTTTTCTTGATGTTCCTTGTCCCTGTTCCGTCTGCTTTCCGGATCAGCAACAAGTCTTCATCTTCCGCCGTGGTTGCTTCTGTAAGCCCGTCAATTCTTCTTGTTTGTATGCTAAGTACACTCATGTTTTCTCCTCTCTACTTTTATCCAATGACAACAAAGGGTTTTAATTTTAATGAGTTTGTGCGTGACATGTTTTCCATTCTGCCACCCGAAACCGCTAGCGCAGAACCCTTATTGCCAGCGTTCTCTAGCCAATATCCTGCCGTTTCGAAACAACAAGAGGGATTTAGCCGAAATAATGCAAGTTGCCCCCTATAGTCTAATCTGCCATCATCACCCCCCAAAAACGGAGCCTTTACGCCAAAGACCATGGGAACATTAAGCGGGAACATGGAATATTCATCCGTTTGCGAACGGATTCTATACCGATCTGTTCCAATGCCTTCAAATTGGGAGTCCACATTTACTTTTATATTTTTGCAGTATCTCCCTGCGCCATGGGTGGTGTTCATTCCGGAAAACATTGTCTTGATGCTGTTTTGCAAATTTGATCCAATATAACCAGCAAGCCTGGCTACATTTTTGTCCACCTCGTATTGACATAATTGCTTAGAGTCCACACACACCAGCACCACATGATGCCCAAGAGAGGTAGAAACGCCAAAATAATCAAAGTGGGCAATCTGCCATTCATAGCCAAATGCCGTGACCTTGTCCCCGATATACATGTCCTTAAATGTGCCGCTTTTGATCGTTTCATACATATCATTTGAAAAAGCGGGTAAAACCTTGCCACGATAGATGCCATTGTGGACAATCCCCGCTAGTTCCGGACTTTCGTTTTCCGGATTTCCGCTTCCGCTACCACTTGCCGGAAGAAGGTTTTTCTTCTTGATGTTCCTTGTCCCCGTTCCGTCCGCCTTGTGGATAATTAAAAGATCTTCCTCTTCCGATGTGGTTGCTTCTTCCAGTTCATCAATTCTTCTGGTTTGTACGCTAGTCCCGCTCATACGGTTTCCCCCTTCTTCCAATCCGCTTTTGTCCAGTCTGCTATAATCACATGCCCATCATCATCAACTAGTAGCAACCTAGAATCTTTGTCATCCGCTCTGATCGGCGCAATAATGCGGTTCTGTTGAATCATTTCTTCCAGTGCGCTTAGCCGTGCATCAAGTTCTTTTGCAAGATTGATTAGCTCCCCGTTGGTGTTTTTCTCTAACATCCCTTGCACGCTGGAAAACCACTCGCTAAATTCTTGCTGTGCGAAATCCTGAAACTGCCTTCTTGCTTCTACAATCCCTCTTAACTGGTCATAAAAATAGGTTGTCTCCAGATGGTCAATCATCTGCGTGACAACTCCACACTGTGCACTGTCCATCCTTGTATCCGTGATGTCCGCCTGTGAAATCACCGTTTGATTTCCCTTAATCTGGACGGTTGCAAGTGAAAGCTCGTAGAAATCCCCGCTTTCCGGCTGTACCAGTGCCGGAGCCTTCGGGCTTGTGGACGCTTCCCCTTTTTTGATTACAATCTCGCAAATTCTTGCCGGATAATTGGCACGCAGCACCACACGATCAATCCGCTTATATGTGCCCTCTGTCGGTGCTGTTTCTATCGTTAGTGCTGTCTCTTCCTTGTCATAAACAAGTCTACCCTTAACCAGTGCGTACCCGCCTTTTACCTTCACGGATAAGCCACCGCCCGCAAGCACCTGAAATCCATTTTCCGGAAGCGCAAAAACCCCACTTGTTACAAGCTTTGACAGGAAAAGCGCCATAAAGTCCGATGTCTGCGCCCTGTCAAAGATGGGCATTCCCTCTTCATCGTGCCCTGTGATCTCGCTATCAAAGTAGCCATATTGCAACGCCATGCCTTAACTCCCCCTTTTTAGTAACTGCTTGATTGATGTTGTGCCCTCGTTCCCAAACGTGACTTGAATTTCCTGTTTCCCGCCCTCATAGGTTTCTAAAATCTCCGTAATTCGTTGCTCCGATGCGATGCCGATTTCTGAATTGATATACGTGCAGTAATCGCCAAGGTCAAAATCTTTTTTGTATACGAGATTGGCATGGGGGTCTATTCCGGAAGTGACGCTTTGGGCTTTTGCGTATTCCGCAAGCTTGTTTTTCCCACGGTTGATTAGCATTTCTCTATACTTCGCATCTGCTATTTTCTTCCCGCTCTCGTCTTCGCTTCGAAGATCTCGTGCGTCTACATACAGTTCTCTTCGCTCTTCCTTCCCTGATCGAATGTCCACTTCAACAACAACTCTTGCCGTTCCTTCCCCCTCTCCTGCGACGTATGCATAGTTTTTATAATCGCTGTCGCATCGGTTATATGTGACGTTCCGAATGTTGTAAAAGTCGTTTGAGAAGATCGCCCACGAGTTCACGTTTTGACTGTCCCGCCTGTCCTTTCCCTGCCATACCTCAAACGCTAATTGATTCGTCTGGTAGTTGAATCTTATGCGGTGACTGATTCCGTATGCGTTTCCGATCTTGTAAAGGGCATCTGAAAGATTATCCCCTGTGATCTGCACGCTGAAAGTGTTTGAAATGCCCGCAGGGCTCCCAAGCACAAGGTTGACAATCTTACGATCTGCAAGTGGCGGACTGATCGCATTTGCGCTTACCAGTGACCGCATAGCGTTTTCTAACGTGTCTGATAGAACCGTTCTCTTTGCGATTACTCTTTGCGCTAGTAAGACTTCCGCAAAATTCCCCTTTGCATATACTTCCCGCTTCCCTTTGTCATCTTGCGAATAATTGACTTCATCAATCACGCCAAGTTCTTCCGCGTCCTGTCGATACAAGTATTTTCCAGAAGAGAGGAGTTCAAAATAATCCTTTGTCGTGTAAAGCTCAAAGGCTCCCAAACTTGTATATCTTCGTGACCATAAAAGTGTTGTAAAGATAGATACAGCGCCTAGCGTGTTAAAATCTTTGTCCAGAACGATTAGTTGCATGATCACACTCCCAGATATAACGGCGTATAGTACAACATCACATCAAGATTGCTATAGTTTTCGTCTGCGTTGTACGAAACTTGATTTTCACCCACGGAAAGCATGAAGGGCCTTGACTGTCTGTCTATTTTCTGATAGGCGTTTACCCCGTTGATTTCTATGATCTGGTGTCTGCTGTCGGTATCTACAACAAGTTCATCTCCCTTTTTCAGATCGCAGATCACCCGAACATAATCCCCCGTTACAGACTGCGTAATCTTCGGGTTTTTAACCGCACCACGGGACGCAACAAACCGGATCACAAGCCCGCAAGGGACATCGCCATCATTCATAAGAAGCACGTTTTTCGCAAGCGTACGGTATCCGGTTGTTGTGCCTCTAAGCGTAAGACCCTTGTGCGGATCCGGTGTCCCCTTAACCTTCTTGCTTAACACTCTCCAAGGAAATGCCGCCAGTGCCGTGTAACTTGCCATGTTACGCCCGTAATTGTTCATGTTCCGCATGTACGGAGAAGGGCAGATCAGATCAACCGAAATGGCAATCTTGTTTCTGATTTTGTTTGAAGGAAATGTCCAGCCTTCAAGCTCATAATCAATATTTCTTTCCGTTCCCCCTAAATTTGCCGTAAGCCTTCCCGTAAATTTCGGATTGAAAAAGTGTATAATGCGCTGTCTTTCTAACTCGTTGTGCCTGTCGTCCCTAAGCTCTGCCTCGATGTGAATCACTCTCTTTAAAATCCGTTTCCCGTCAACGATTAGACCGTCCACAAGCGCATTATCACTTGTATTGATATCCAGTGCAGAAGACTCCAGCCCCGTTATTTTTGTGATCCCGAATTCACGGGGTTCCCCTTCTGCACTTTTTCCGAACAGAAGGGATTGCCCGTTGCACTCCAGCTTTAAATCTAGGAAATTTGCCATTATGTCACGCCCCCAAATAGTGCCCTTGCCGTCTCTCTTTGCGTCCTTGCGATCTCGCTAGGAGTGGCAACTGGAACATTATAGGTGTTATTTTGCTCAAAGTTTTCTGTGTGGTACGTGTTCCCTACTGTTCCATGCTGTGCCTGTGCGGAGTGGCTCTTTGTGATGTCTCCTGTCTCCATATTGACCGCCAATTTCATCTTCTGTGCTAATTCCTGCATTTCTTCTTCTGCTTCGTCTAACAGCTTCGGAAGAGCGTTTTTCATGCCTTGCGCAACGCCCGGGGGAATAAACCTTCCAACTTGCTTTGCCATTACCCTAGAAGGGGAGCGGATGCCAAGCGCATCCTTTGCACTGTCCACAATGCCGGAAAAGAAGTGTTTGACGTTGTCAAACAAGCGATCTTTTGCATCACAGATGCCACGCCACACGCCACTTACCACATTACGACCAATATCAATCATCCTGCCCGGAAGCTCTCTTATCCCGTTTACAACCGCATCAAAAAGCGATCTAGCGGCGCTTGCTCCTCTGTGCGCTAATTCATGCCCCCATGAAGTGATTCGGGAAGCCACATCCATTAAATGCGACCATATCCGCCCCGGAAGCTCTCCGAAGAAGTGCAGGACGGCATGAACGGCATTTTGTGCGGCATTCTGTGCCCTTGAAACCAGCTCGGATCCCCATTGGACTGCCTTTGTTAGGACATCACTAAAGACCGACCAGACACGCCCGGGAAGTTGCAAAAACCATTGCAGTACCCCATTGATGCAGTTCTGTGCTGCCTGCGTGAGGCTTGCGACCATCTGCGCCCCCCAGCTAATAGCGCCGGACAAAACGTTTTGCAGGATCTCCGCCAACCTTCCCGGCATTGCAGAAAAGAAGGTTACTATCTGGCTAATCCATCCGGGTACATTTGCACCTATCCATGACAGAATATTAGAGCCCCATTCATGGATTCCGGAAATCACACGGCTTAATACTTCCGCTATCCGTCCCGGCATCTGTGTGAAGAAACCAACTGCGCTATTGATTGCATTTGAGGCTCCGGAACTGATTGTATCTTGCAAATTGCTAACCCATGTTTGCACGGCTGTTAATGCGCCGGAGAGCCTTTCAGGGATACTTTTCCAGAAATCCACGATCTTATCGCCAATTCCGCTAAAAAACGCCCCGATCTGTTCCCAGTTGTCCTTGATCACAATCACCAGCGTTGCAACCGCCGCCACGATTCCGGCAACTACTGCGGCAACTACTGCGGGTGCACCTAAAATAACCGCACCGACTGCCGCAATTGCAATCCCAAGCCCCATTAGGATTTCTTTGATGATCGAAAACCCATTTTGGAACATATCAACAAAACTCGTAATTGCAAGGATGCTTCCGCCAATTACCGCCGAAATCCCGCCAAACGCAACCTTAAAGGTTCCAAAGAATCCCCCCACGGTCTTTATTAAGGCAGACAGCGAACCGCCCACCGCTTTTGTTACAGTCGATATCATCCCGCCAAGCTGCGGAAAGACCTTTACAAGACCTTTTGCCGTTTTTGCAAACGTCTTGATCGTTCCGATGTTGCTATTTAAAACGCCTGTAAATCCGGTAACTGTAGAAGTGACCGCCTTTGCGGAGTGTATTGCAATAAAAGCTGTTGCAATCCGTCCAAGCCCTTCCCCCAGTGCCCTTAGTGCGTCCGGACTCATGCCGTTTAATGCATCAAGCACACCCTTTAGGACATTCGAAACGCCACCAATAACGCTTCCCATGCTGTCAACAAAACCGGACATGAAGCCTTCTAAAAGAGCCGATACCCCAGGGAATTCTTCAGATAATCCCTCGCAGAAGCCCTTTATGATGTCTTTTGCCGCTTGTACGATCAGAGGCGCATTCTCGCTAATACTGCGTGCCAGTTGCGAAACCGCACGTCCTGCGGCGCTCCCGATCTCTCGTGCATTCCCTGCAATCCCTTCTAATACCTTTCTAAAAAGCGTGACGCCAGCACCCAATAAAGAGCCCGACACGCTGATCAATGCTTTGATTAACTTAGCGACCACACGCCCCGCCGCATTTGTAAATTCACTGCTGTTCCCCGTAATGCTTTCAAGAAACGAATTGATTAACCGTTCGGCAGAATCAATTAGCTTTGGTGTACCATTTAGTATTTTGGTCGCAAGCGTTCCGAAGACTTCGCCCGCCTTGTCTACCATTGCATCGAACCCGCCACTTTTAAAAGCGTCCTGTAAGGCGTTCACCATTCCAGTCGCTTCCTGCACAACAACTCTTGCCGTTCCCGTCATGCCCTGGCTGATTGCGATCTGAAAACCTTCCAGCGCAGATTTAAGGATGGTTATATCTCCTTGTAAGTTGTCTAATTGCTTTTCTGCCATCTCTGAAGCGGCAGAATATCCCGTTAGCTCATTGGTACATCCTGCAACTGCGGAAGAAAGTTTTTCATAATCACTATCTGATGCGTTTACAATGGCAAGAAGCCCGCTCATGCCGTGCTGTCCCGCAATCGTTGCGGCATATTCTGCTTTCTGCGCATCAGTCAAGTTCGCAAAGGAACCCCTTAGCTCCTTCATAATGGTATTTAGGCTTTTGACTTTTCCGTTCCCGTCCGTCAAGGAAACGCCAAGCTTTTTAAATGCCGCCTCGGATTGTTTTGTGGGTTTAGCCAGGCTCGTCATGATCGCCCGCAAAGAGGTTCCCGCCTGTGATCCCTTTATACCGGCATTCGCCATTAGACCAATCGCCACGGCGGTATCTTCTGCGGAAAACTTTAGTGCTCCCGCAACTGGTGCTACATACTTAAATGTTTCACCCATTAGTGATACATTCGTATTCGCATTAGACGATGCCGCCGCCATAATATCCGCAAAATGTCCGCTATCCTTTGCAGACATCCCGAAAGCGGTAAGCGCATCGGTCACAATGTCAGACGTTTGCGCCAGGTCTTCGCCGGAAGCCGCCGCAAGGTTCATGATGCCCTCTATTCCGTTCATCATGTCCCCTGTCTTCCATCCTGCCATTGCCATGTAAGAGAAGGCGTCTGCCGCTTCCGATGCAGAAAACTTCGTCTTTGCGCCCATTTCCTGCGCTTTTGCAGATAACTGCTCCATCTCTTTTCCGGAAGATCCGCTGATTGCGCCAACGTTTGCCATTGCGCTTTCAAAATTCATTCCCACCTTAAGAGATGCCGCTCCGAAGGCTCCGATCGCAGTTGATGCCGCTCCGATTACCTTCGTTGTTGCTTTCATCGCCTTTCCGGCGAAACTTTTAAGCTTGCTAACTCCCGATTGAAAGCCCTTTTCATCAATCGAAGTATCAAATTTTAGGGTGCCATCATATGCCATACCTTAGTCCCCTATGCCAGACAAGTCTCCGCCGTTTTGCAGAGCCTTGATAATTTCGTCTTCCTTCTCCTCTTCGTCTTTGGGAAGAGGAAGAGCATGCACCGACTGCATTTTTCGGATAAATTCCTTTTCCTTTTTGGACATATCACTATCTATCTGTGTTGCCCGGTATCCCATGATCTTTACAAACTCCGTATCAGAGGATAGCGACTTGAATAACGCTTTGAACTTCCACCAGTGAAGCGCCGTATTTTGCAGATCAATTCCATAATCCGCCATGAATGCGGCATAGATATAATCATCGTCATGTTCAAACGAATAGATCCGGCGCTCTTCCCTTCCCTCGTCGCTGTGTCTTTTCTTTCTCCGCTTTCCTTCCGCATTGCAGGAATAAAACCACAGTAGCGCCTGAATCGCTCCCCCTATGTCTTCCGGAATCTGCGGATAGTAAAGTTCTAGCGCACGCATGATTTTTTCTTCGTCTGCCAGCTCTGTATCTTGCATCAGAAGCTCAAACATAATAGAAAAGCGGAAATCCGAATTGATCGGATATTCCGCCCCGCTAATCATCACTGTTTCCGGCAATGCGTCTAATAGCATGTTCACTGTGTGGTACCGCCAAACATCGGACGAACCACACGGCCAGTCGAATACTTTTCTGCTAGGTTCTTCACCTTATCCGACAGCGAATTAGACGCCGAAGCCACTACACCGAAGGCTTCCAGATAAATATCCAGCTTCTGCGAATTCCCAAAAACCTGCATCGCTGTTCCGGCTCCAAAGATTTCATCAAAATAATCTCTGACCATTCCGCAGATCTTACGCATCTTATCCGCCGTTGTTCCGGGCATGTTATTGATGTTCTGCACTTGATCGGAAATCTTTTTGTTCATGGCTTCATATCGTTCCATGACATCCGCATTCATAAGATCCAGCTCTAAACTGGTTCCATTCACATTTACAATGTCCATTTATGCGCCTTTCGTGAAAGTCTTTGTTTCTGTGTTAAACGTGCCAAGAACCGGATCCCCAACCGCATTCAGGTTTCCGGAAAGCGACATCTTGTTTTCTCCCGAAACCTTCGACACCTCTGCGGATACCGTGAACTTTCTTGCCTGATAGGTGTTTTTTGCCCCGTCCTCGTAATAAGTCGCAATGTCTGCGGTCTTCGGCTCTTCTACCTTTGTGTAAATATAAGCCCCCGCACTTCCGGAACGTGTAAAATACGTCTTTCCTGCGCTAACAGAGGTATCCGACGTCTTTTTGTAATCATGTACCGCATTCCAGAGTTCCGCACGGATATAATCAAACTCCGCTTCGGAACCCGTGTAATGATTGCGCCCCACCTCGTAAAGTGCCGCAATCGCTCGTTCGTCCACGATCTGTTCCGCCTCAAAAGAAAATTGCGTCTCGTACGACACAACGGAAGAGGATGCCGAAACATCGTTAACGTATTTCACACTTTCCGATTTTGCGTTCGGGCTCTCGTCGATTGCCGTAAAGCCTGCGCCCATTAGCACATAATCCGGCGCACTTTCTGTGCCAACATTCAGATAGTCGGCATATTGATGTCTCTTAACAACGTTGATTTTTCCCATTTCTATTAAGCCTCCTTGTAATAATCAATCTGTATTTGTATCTGGTACCTTGCGCTTTGCATGGATATATCCATCACATAGCCGGAAGACAGTGCCCGCATTCCTTGCACCGTACAACCTTCCGGAAATTCCGGATAGTTCTCCGCCATGTCCTGCGCCCTGATCCATTCCGCCAGTTCTTCATAAAAAGCACTGTTAGAAACGCTCTGAAGCCTGTCCATTGAATAAAATTCTCGGCTGGTGAAGGAAAATTGAAAGATGCGCTCCTCATCGCCGTTCACGTATGTTTTTACAACCGGATCAAAGACATCTGTTGTAACGGCGTATTCTATGGGCTTATCTCCCAGCGCATCAATGCGGAAGGCGCCGTCTTTGAGGAGAGGACACGCCAGAAAATAATCAGCTATACCCCCTATCATCGTTTGCTCCATACCGTGCCCCCTCTTACATGCAAGCCCGAACGGCTCTTAAAATTGCTTCCTTGTTTGCTACCTTCATGCGTTCAAACCATTTTGCGCCACGCCGTGGATCATAGATTCTTGTTTCCGCCGTTTCGTAATATTGGTGTCTTGCATACGGTGCAGTATAGGAAACCTCGCCGCTCCCGATGACTGTCCCTAGATCACCAGACCTTTTCAAAAACCCCGTACGAAGCGGGACAAGCTTAGCATCCAGCCGCAATACTTCGCTATCTGCGATCATTTGCGCCTTCACAAAGCTTTTTCTCCGATTACTTGCAAAACTTGCATTCCATTTCAGGAACGGCGTTGATGCCGGCGCTTTGATCTCTGAAAAATCTCTTTTTCTCCCCATCATGCACCCCCTATTCGAAGGTGTTTGATTGCATCAGACCCCCGAATTGTGTTGTCTGCGTACTCCGTAACCGTAATCACTCGGCAGGATTGCCACTTTGCAACACTTTCAATGTCCGCCCGTGTGAATGGCTCTGGTTCGCTTGCTTCTGCAATCAAAATCAGGTCGCCTTTTTGCAGGGTGAAATACATTGGCGCATTCCATGCATTATATTTCTTTTCAGGGATGTATGTTTTGTTCCCTTCTATCTCTGCTCCAATCGTGGGAATACGAAAACGGTAGACGCTTTTATCTGTCCAGATGCCATCATTGGCGCTAATTGCTTCGCTCTCATAGTAGGACACGCCACGAATCAGGGTAGAATAATATTTTTCCTGTCTTGTTTCCTTGTCTACAACCGCATTGAAAAGCGTTATATCCACGTTTGTTAACATTCTTCTACTCCAAAATCCATCAGCCCCGTTCGGGATAAGTACGCATAAGCTGCTTTGTATAACTTCTCTTCTTGCGCCTGTATCATCTCCCTTTCCCCCGTTGTTACGTAAGTGACGGAGTAACCATCATTTGATTCCGATGCGATATTTTGACCGCCTGAAGTCCTTTTTTCTGCAAGATAGAGAATATCAGCCATGGCGCAAATCGCCCGCCTAACATCATCCGTGATATTAGACGGGTTTATGCGTCCCATTGTGAAATGGTCTAATTTCTCGCTTGCTCTTAATGCAAGGCGTTCAAAGGTGAATTGCTCCGCTACGATCGTTCCACGGTACTCCCCAATATAGAAATTATGGTCTGCATAGATCATGCGCCCTCACCTCTTTTAAGCGGTTACATGTGCATAAACGCCTGCAACCTTGTTATCTCGTACATCCGCAATCCCTGCCGTACGATAGCCGAATTTCCAGGCATCCGCATCCTGATTCTGATCCGGGGAGATGATCTTGTTTACCGTGTGCTTCTGGAACTGAATCACTGCCTTCTTGTCAACCGCAATAAAGTTCAGCGCACCGGTTCCGGAGAATCCGCCCGTTTTCTGCGCACCGGTTACGCCGTCATTCAACTTAACCGTCTTAAAGAATCTGGCAGAAGGCACTTCAATTACCCCTGCCCATCCTTCCAGTGCCGCACGGCTTGCCGTGGTGTCCAGAGAATCAATCAGATCTTTGAGGGTACTCTTGATAAACAGATATACCGTCCCCAGCCCTGCTTCTGCGTCTTTAATGGCGCTCTTTGCAGTCATAACCGCACTGATTGCATCTTTTCCGGTTGCCAGTGCTCCGGTTGCCGAACCAACGCCCGCATGCGAAGCATAAGCCCCGAAACGATATGCGTCCAGCTCCGGAACGACCTGCGTTCTAACAAACTCCGCCGACAGAGCGGAAAATACCGGAGTCGCTTCCTGCTCATCCAGTGCATCCACAGAGAACATACGCCCCCTGTCATAGGCGATCTGCTTTGTCTCGTAACTGAAATTCACAGACCCATCCACGAAGCCCGTATTCCTGCCATACGTGGCAAGCCCGTCCATGGTCATTTTGGGAATCAAGATTTCATTTGCGTTTGCGCCCTCTTTGACAAGGCTGTTATCACCGTCAAGAACGCTAGTAAGAGAAGCCTGTTTGTATACCTCATCCAGTGCTTCAGAGTAAAATTTTCTCAGTTGAATTGTGTTTGCCATTGTGATCTCCTTTTATTTTTTGTCTACCGGAAGCCCCATCAGAGCCCGCATAGTGTCAAAATTTGAATCATTTCCACTATCGTCCCCGCCTGTTCTTCCTACCGCATTCTTGTGCGGCTCATCCACTCCGAACAGATAGCCATCCGACTTCTTCACGGCTTCAATAGCGGCAGAAATATCTTTGCTCTGATCTTTCGACGCCCTTAAAGCGTCAAGGTCAAGCATTGCTTTTACTGCCTTCGTGTTTCTGCCCCCCGCAGAGGTAATCGCACTTGACAGCGCATCACTAAACGCTCGTTCCGCTTCCTTCGCCGTGTACTCATCGTCCTTCTTTTTCAGGTCGCCTTGTAAGTCTGTGATCTGCTTTTTCATGGCTTCCACGTCCACACCGTCGAACTTGTTCAGGCTTTCTTTAGCGGTGTCTAGCTGACCTTTATAATTGTCCCGCTCTCCTTCCGCTTTTGTGGTCTTTGCCTTCTCTGCGGCGATGTCTTTGCCGTTCTCTGCCATGATCTTGTCGATCTGCTCCTGTTCCAGTCCTAAGCCTTTCAAAAATTCGGTCTTCATTTGGTTGCTCCTTTCGCATCTAGGTTGTTTTAGGGCTTTAACCATCGCCCCACGAATCATCCGCCTTTAAGGTCTCGGATTATAGACCAATAAAAAGACACACGACCTATAAAAAGCCGTGTGCCTAATTAACAATTATGTGATTGGAATGCTACGGGATAATCTCTTTTATCCCCTTTGCGGTCTGGTACATCTTGCGCATGATGCTGTTTTCTTGCAGGTATTCAAGACCTTTTAGTGTAATGCGCACTTCATCAGCATCAATCTGCGTTTCTCCGGTGATATTCTTTGTGATCTGAACTCCTTTGATATAGCCGACATCCGCCATCATTTCCAGATATCTATTATATCGCTCCTCTGATACTTTCAGATGCTCTGGACTGACCTGCTCCAGTAAGTCGAACTTTGGATAATCCATCGCCCGTTCTAAGGCTGAGAGGATTTTATAAACTGCCCTGAAGTTGTCCATTAGTGCGCCTTCCCGCTCATATTCTTTTCGCTGAATAGCTCCAATATTGATATAATATTTATGGCAATGGTGCCGTCGTTGGAAGGGAGGCATTTATGTCTGCTAATCACAAACAAACATCTCCAAAGGCAGCCTCTGCGGCTTCAAAAGTTCTTCGGGACGGAAGAACAAGCAAAACCTCGAAGACCGCTGCCGGAAGTGCTCTTTCTCAAACGCCATCAAGGTCTAAAAAGAAATAGCATTGTCCTTGAAAACTTGGTGCAAGGCTGTTGCAAGGCTTTGCACCTTGTTTTCATCTTCCCCGATATCATAGAGTCCTTGCAGGTCACACACCGCATGAATAATCTCATGCATTAACACTTGATCATGCGATTCCTTCGGGAGAGCTTCGTCAATCCTGATTTCATTCCCGATAAAATCAATCTCGCCCTTCCTGAACTCCTCTCTACTCACTATAGGAACTTCCCTAACATTATATTGCACTCCAAGAATGTTTAGTTTCACGTGCTCTCCATTCTCAACAATTGCCCGCAAGCAAGCTCAATCGAAATCGGACAATAAAATACATTTATTAACGCATTATTTCAGCACGTTATCTTCATATATCCGGTCACGCACTCTTTGCATCTTCCGACCCTCGGCATTATAATCCTCGTAATCTGGGGGTGCAAATCCATTATTGAGATACCATATATCAATTGCGTCAAGCACCCCTCGCACATCTTGATTATTCAGAAGTGCTTCTGCCTCTAACACTTTCTCAATGATATAATCTCTATCCTCTGCACTAATTTTCATAATGTCACCTCGGGTTCGTTTGTATAAGCCTGTGGTCAGTGAGACTCATTGCCACGGAACACCTAGCCCCAATATAAACCCGCCTCACATCTCCATTTGTCATCGTGGTTGTCGCTCCGGGTATTCCTTTCGTGATTGTTTCTAACGCATCAGCAATTGAAACGCCAAGTCTCATATTTTCGTGGCTGGTAGATGTCTGCCCAATTATACGATCGATAAAGTGCGTGGCATAACTCTCTATTTGTACCCCATCAACTGTCGTTGCGCCTATTATGGCTTCGTCTACCTCTTTTGCGATTTTTGTATATACGGAAAAGCCCGTTAGCACATTGATATCACCTTTTTTGACGGCTTTATCATAGCCTTTCAGCAGGGTATATTCCCAAGTCTTATTATAACGTGCTTCGTTGTATTTATCCAACGTGTTAAGGGTAGTACTTTCAGCCCCGATATCATGCAACCATTGCAAGTGTTTATTTTCTCGCTCCTGCACCCATTCTTTGTATTGCTTCTGCGACGGTGCAACTCTCCCTTTCAGGTCTGCATAAATGCGTTCTTTCTGTTCC
>ENA-OWND01001058-OWND01001058.1-metagenome-genome-assembly--contig:-NODE-1058-length-17519-cov-3.679054_pt1 | contig 17519 bp, 18 predicted proteins | sample MGYA00245342_ERZ651119 | MGnify/ENA primary metagenome ERZ651119 (study PRJEB26857, sample SAMEA4031756) | metagenome | biome: human; feature: oral; material: saliva | place: Philippines | collected 2014...
CAGTAAAAATCCCAGCCCCAACGCGGACTCTGATTCCGGAACATGCTCGCGAACTCGCCCAGCAAACCAATCGCGAACTCCCACCGCCACATCACCCGGAACTAGTCTTTCGGCGCTAATAATTTTTGCCCGATATACGCTTGCCGAAAAAGCCCCAAATCCCGCCGTCATTTTGCCTTTAACTTTCACAATGTCACTACGCTTAATTGAGTTTTTATCTGGCGTCGTCACCCAAATTTGTCCCGGCAATTTTTCATTATTCATCTGCAAATTACCCAGTCTAAGAACCGTTTGACTATTTTTATCGAGATCAGGATCCTCTAAAACTTGACCTTGGACAATTGCGACTTTTCCGATTAACGAATCATAAACCTCCACGCCTTTTCTGCCAATTTCACCGCGCCAAAGACCAACCAAAACTCCAGAAATAATTGCTAAAATCACAAAAAATCGCCAGCGCCAAATTGCCACAATTACAAAAATAGCCAGCCCGACCAATAAAAATAATGAGTTCGCCGCAAACGACCGCGGTATGTAATGGATGGAAATTACGCCAATTGTCAGACCGAGGCACCACGCCGCCACCAACAAAGAAATATGCAACTTCTCAAATAGCCATCTATTCATACTTAAAGTATATCTACATTTGGAGCTACAAAAAAGACTCCACCAAGGGAGTCGATTTCATCAAATTTGGAGGGTCCACCGGGGCTTGAACCCGGGACACCCTGCTTAAAAGGCAGGTGCTCTGACCAACTGAGCTATGGACCCATTCGGAATATCCGCTTTCTTCATCCTAGCACAAACCAACACAAAGGTCAATGCTTAGCGAGCTTATGTCCGCCAGTATGTAGTGAAAAAATGTCAATTAGACCACACACCAAACCAAACGTAGCAACATACCGCCAATTATTCGCGAAGATCTTATATAGCGCCAGTGCCTGTCCGTCTAGTGATATATATTTTCCCAGAGGGACCACCAATAGTGCTGCTGTCAAAAACGCGATTCCCACCGCCGAGACAATTCTCTCATGTTTTTTCTGGTATCTCGGACCACTTAAAAGAAGCATAATTAACGGAACCAACGTTAAGACTAATCCCGAAATTACACCATTTGGCAATAAACCAGTTTCCAATTTCAAGCCGTCCAACACCCCTGTCAGCCAGCCACCCCACCATTCTGATAGTAAAAATCCCGTCGCCAACGACAACGCCAATGGACCGAATCTTCGAGATGAAACAAATGCAACCGCAAAAACCGCTACTAAAATTGCTCCAAATAAAATTATCACACTCATTTATCCTCCTCCAAATCAAATTTTACCTGTGACCCAACCGTAGCGCTCGCCTGCTTAGCAACTCCTGCCTTCACCTCCAACACGTACTTTGCAGGAACCGGTGGCGCATATTTTTCATGCGGCTCGGCGTCCGGCTTGACGTTATGTTTTACATAGACAACGCGCTTTTTATCATTGATCCAAATCATATCAACCGAAAACTTCATATCTTTCATCCACATTTTATGACGATCGTTATGGTCAAATACGAACAGCATGGCATAATTCTCGTCAATTCCCAGCCTTCCGGACAGACCTTTCCGCTGTGATTCTTCGTCATTAGCAATTTCCGCCCGAAGCATTGTCTTATTCAGGTAAATCATTTCCGTTTTTGGCGAAACCGTTCGAAAAGCATAAAAAATTGCCCCACCAATAACCATTAGCATACCGCAGATAAATATCCATTTGATGACAGTTTGAGTTACTGTCGAGTGACGAGGCTCGTCCATAAACCTATTATAACAAGTTTATGCTTAAGCGCCGATTTTATCTTTTTTATTGCCACGTTTGGCATTTCGATCGATGTATTCGATTATCTTTCCAGCCACATTTCGGCGAGTAATTTTCTCAATTCCAAATCCTGGACTAGCATTAACCTCCAGCACCAAAGCGCCACGGCTTGACCTCATGAAGTCGACTCCAGCAACTGTCAATCCCATAGCCTTAGCGGCTTTCACACACATTTTACGTTCAGAATCTGTCAATTTTATGCTGGTTCCTTCGCCGCCCTTGTGTAAATTGCTACGGAAATCATCGTCCAAACTCTGACGTTTCATACTAGCCACCACTTGACTGCCAACCACAAACGCACGAATATCGACACCAGCCGACTCTCTAATAAACTCCTGAAGCAGTACGTTCGTGCCGTCCGAGTTGGTCAAATAAAACGCCTGTAGAACCGACTTGGCAGCCTTTTTAGTTTCCGCCAGAACCACACCATTTCCGTGCGTACCACGCGCCAACTTAATAATCGCCGGCATACCACCAATCTCTTCAATGAGCGAATCAATGTCAGTCGCGTTTCGAGAAAAGACCGTCTTCGGAATCGACACTCCCGCTTTAACTAATAACTGCGTTGAGCGCAATTTGTCCCGCGCCCTAGTAATCGCAATCGAGCGATTCATGAAAAACGCCTTCGGATACATCATCTCCAATTGACGCAAAACCGCTGTTCCATACTTTGTCATATGGCTCGCGATTCGCGGAATTACCACGTCAAATTCACCAATTTCCTTACCTTTGTAGATGACCGTCGGGTGCTTTTCGTCAATTGAAACGTAGCAGTTTTTATACTTAATAACTTTAACTTGATGACCGCGCTTTTCAGCCTCTTCTTTCAGGCGAAGAGTTGAATAATTACTGTTGCCGTTAGATAATATCGCAATACGCATTATTTTTCTTCACCTTTCTGATGATATTTTTTATAGAATTTATATGGATCTAACTTTATCTCTTCATTAAGACTGAAGGCTGTGGGCGCTTTTTTTCTACGTACTTTTTTCTTTGACACATCCACTAGGAATTTTCCAGAAATTGATCGCCTTCCAATTAAAACTGGAAATTCATTTTTTGATCGATCAGACAAATTCATCAACATTTTAATTTTTCGCCCACCAAGCTTTACCCAAAAGTGCGTTCGATAACGAATCTGCTCATGTCCAGACGAACTACGCACCCTCGCCACAGAATAATCAGTTCTCTTAAATATCTTACCATTATAATACAGCGAACCCTCACCAAAAATAGAGAATTTTAACACGCCGTCCTTATCTATACGAATATTACTCGCCCAAACAGCACTTGAATCGGCCCCCGTATCAATCTTAGCTGGAACTCTTTGCGCTCGCTCGCCGAAGTCCACAAACTCAGTCGACCCAATAACAGTTTTTTCTTTCATACGTAAATATTATGGCATAATTTATGATATATATCAAATATATCAACCCCCTACTAAACACTTCTTGATTCAAGAATTACACGTCTATGGTCCGCTGAAGTATTCACCTTCCCGGCAAGAAGCAACGACAGTAAAAAGTCATCACCTTTTATAGATTCTAGGTATCTCCAAACTTCTACCGAACCATTATAGTAGCTTAGATCCTTAAATAAAGGCATGTCGTTTGTTCCGCGGAAGCTTCGTAAAGTCTGAGTAAAAGCAGTCTTTTTCGCTTTCTCCATCTGCTCATCGTTAATCTCGCCTCCATCTCTAACGGAGTCGAGTAGCAACAACCTCCATTTCACTTCAAATGCGCCACGAAAATCTTTTTCATCATAATACGCCAATCCGGCAGTTATATAGTGATCAACACCGCGCTCAGCAAACTTTCCGCTCAAAGCCTGCTCCATCACCACGCCCAGCCCTTCCTCGGCGTCATAATAGTCGCTCAATCCAGATCTCAGAGGAAGCATATCAGTTTCTCCGCCAGTAATAGACCTCAGCATATGAACGCCAATTTCATGAACCACCAAATTCTCAACCTTTTTGCGAGATCGCATCATACCATTGTCGGGAATAACTATTCTTTTCTCAGAGGATTTTACATTAACAGAAGTAGCCTTCTCTGCAGAAACCGTCCAACCCTCCGCTGCTCCAGCATAACCCTTTGAATCATTATTGAACTCTTCTTCGATAATATCAGTAAATATTTTCTGCAACTCATACGGATCAAATTCTTCTTGCTCATTAGGAATATGACTTAGCATACCTCCATATAAAGACTCTGCTACACTATGCATCCATTCCACTGTTTCGTCTGATGGACGGAACCTCTCTGGAATATCCATTCCAGGCTTGAAATTAACCATACCGAATAACTCTTTACGCAGTTCATCCGCTTTTCCTGTCAATTTTTTGCTATGAATAGCGTTTAATTTTCCGCCCAACAGAGAACGATAGGTATCTTCGTCTGGCTCACCGTAAGATTCAATATTCAGATACCTATACTTCTCAGCGGCAGCTTTCTTTTCCTCTTCTGATTTTGCATTGTTATACTGTTGCGCATAATTAAGTAGCGTCGTCTTCTTTGAGTAATCTGCGATAAACTCTTCGTAAATACCTCTGTGTGATGGCGGCAGGCTAGGATGATTTAATATCTTATTACCAATCTCCTGTATCTTTTCTGCAGCTTCGTCAAAATCAGCAGAATTCAGTTTATCATAAACAAATTGAGGATTTCTAATCTCCCCAGAAAGAAACCTCTCCTCCTCTTCTTTGCGATTTGATGGATTAAACATCGTAACAATTTTTGGCGACAAATCTGTTAGCTGACTATAAAGGTCCTCTACAGAAGACTGATTTTCAATTGTTTCTATCGCATTAAGGGTCGCCTCTTTATTCATGTGGCATATTATGGCATAAAAACTATCTTTTTGCAATATCTTGTCTTTTGCTTCTTTGGGCTCTCGCCACCACAATTATCACCGCTACAATGATAGATATACCAGCCAAAATAGCTAATACATAAGTGTATCCCGACAATAGATATATCAAAGCTAATGTCACACATACAGCGCCCCAGGTCGTAATCAGTCGTTTATTAAGCGCCAACCCCACGACAACCATCAATGAATGCTCTATTAGGAATAATATTTCCATAACGCCGTCTCCTGCAAACGCCAGGATGAGAGTCGGCAGGCTAAACACAGAGAGAGCCAGTACTATATGTACTGTCGTAGACTTATGAATATACCCCAACCAACGCCACGACATCACCGCTCCCGAAAGAATTGCCGCTGACCACAAATACGGTATTGTGATGGCGTGAACGGGTAAGGCTAGGTTTTTAATAGTAAATAAAACGCCGCACAGAATCAGGATCACACCTGAATCAAAATATAAAATATTCTTTTTAGGAACACCTTCAAACATCAAGGCTGTACCATTAATTATCCACACTAGCGCCGCCAGAATTACTGACGCCATAGTAGCGCTAACTGATGTAGCAATAGACAATAAGACTACCGACCAGCCGATGGCGCTATAGAACGAAGAGTAATACCAACGACTCGACATCTTTCTGATTCGCGCAGCAATAGCCAGACCGTAAAATACCGCAAAAACAATCAGGGCGACAACTGACATGAATTCGAGTGGAATAGTAAACCATTGAGCTATAAGGCAAAGCAACAACACTAGACTCGGGTGCGCAGCTATTGTCATTATTCGCCAATCTCGTTTAGCAAGTACCGCCATATAAAGAGCCGCTACAGCCGCTAGCCATCCCAATACCTTGAACAACAAATCATATGTTGCCAGTAGATTAATTGCCGGAAACGCTATCGTTGGAACTACAGCGGCGCACAGCGTCATATCACTAATGATTGACGATTGCCTATTCATTCGCAACAGCCAGTACAAAGACCCAAAACCAACTAGACTCACCCATGCAGCAATTGCGAGATTGTCATTAAACGGTACATTCAACCAATGCAGGGACAATAAAACAAAGATGATTGTCGTAAGATATGCCCCACCCAAATAAACCTCTCTACGACATCGGTAAAATGCATAGTATATTGACACCACTAGCGGCAACCAAACTATCGGATGAATTGACGACAACACAACAATGATAGCTACGCCAATAATAGAATATAGAAACAACTCACGACTTTTGACGGCTGTGTTGCCATGGCGACGATAAAGCCATTCTACTATTAATAGCGACGACACATTTATCCACGCCGTTAAAATAGATATGTTTTCACTAGACATCGCAAAACCTAAAGCTAGCAAAAATACCGATAACATTAAAGAGGTATGGACTCCAACTACAAACTCATAAACTTTTTCGCGCCATACAGCCACACTCATAATGCCAGCGCCGATATCTATCGTGCCCGATAGGCACATCAGAGCCTCCTCTGTCGCATGAGTGGCTATCATCGCTGAAGTAAACATTGCCATTAATAGCCAAGTTGACGCAGCACCATATACTAAAGCAGCCTGACTTTTACTAATATTCGGACGCTTCAAAATTAGCAATCGGCAAATAACTGGCAGTGGCGTCATGAATAGAAAAATTAGATACTGTACGCGTGGTGCTATAGCTATATCGATATTGAATAGTGTTATACCAATCGGCGCCAATAGAATCCCAGACACCACAACCATAATACCGAAGCGGACACGGCGTAACAAAAAAAGTATTGCAAGACTAATCGCTGAAATAACACCAATAAAGGTAAAGGCAATCATCATTCTTAGCGAATCTCCAGAGCCGATCGCGCCAAACAAAGCACTTAATGACACAACAAAACTAGCCCACAATACTATTTCATGATGTCTATCGTACTGTTTCTGAATGTACATTGATATAGCGGACCAGATTATATTTCCAAGTGCCACTAGCCCTAGAATCACACTTACAACCAACTGATTATCGTCAGATAAATACATTGCGAAACTAGTAGCCATCGCCATTAACAATAAGCGAGCTGTTGTCAACTCATAAGTGCGCATCTTTTTAGACTTCTCGACAAGAGCAACCGTAAAGTAATATGCAACGCTAGCGAATAACAGTACGCTAATATCTAATGTACCCATATATGTCGACGAGCTAAGCGCGATAAACATCGTCATCGGCACGATAAACGGATTTACAACGTTTAACGGTTCGACAAACTGACGAGGAAGACGACTAGAAGAATACGCAGCCACAGTCATCAAACATCCAAATAGCAGCATTACAACGTAATACCAGACCAGCTGCGCATGCACGACAGCCGGCAAACTAGTCGTCATCGTAAACATCGATAGTAGCGATACATAAGCAAGAGGTCTACTATTCAATCTCACCGTAGCATCAACACACAAAACAGCACCAATTACAGAGGTAATAAGCCAGCACCATGCGGGGTCAATACCTAAAAGTAAATTCATAGTCCAGCCGCCAATTGGCACAGCTGCCAAAGCCGTACCAATAAGTGCTGTCGATGCAGATTTCAATATTGGCAAGCGAGCATACAATATCTGACCAATAATATAATAAATAAAAATAAACAGCCACACCAATCCAAACCTAAGTTGGACAGATAGATTAATTGTCTGAGCCAGAAGCAATATTCCCGCAGTCAGAAGTAGCGATGCCGTATATAGCGCTATATTAATTGTAGTCTTACGACCCCTCTCCTTTTCCTTGTCATCAATATGTGATGTCCGTTCAATATTATTCTCAACAGGCACAGCAACCGTGTCCACCCTCTCTTCAGCCGCGGAAACACTAGTAGGAATTATATTATCTAGATTCTCATTTTTACTGATATTTAACGGCGTATTCGCAAGCCGTGAAGCAGCGTTTTGATTCTCGGTAATAAGCTTCACTTGACCGTTGTCATTCTCAATTTTGGCGCATCCATTTTGTGCATCACGCACGCCATCCCAATATCCCTGCCGATAATCTTCGGAATAATTAGACGGCTGGCTATTGCCTCTCTGTAATAATTTTATTAGCTTAATTACTACAATAATAACTATTATCAGAAAAATTAATCCCATGCCTTCAATCCCTCTTATGTTAGCTTCAGTATAACACAGGATTTTTTCTCAACAAATATACTAGGAAAACAGTCCTCGTTTTTTCGCGCCCTTAAATTGCTCCAAAAGCTCCTTCTGTTTTTTGGTTAATTTGGTTGGCGTATCAACAATAACACCCACAATATGCGGACCACGAGATTCACTATGTAAGTGCGGCACGCCATGACCCGACAACTTGAAGTCTGTACCGCTCTGAGTGCCCGCCGGGATTTTCATCGTTATTACGCCGTCCACAGTTTCCACGTCAATTTCCGTTCCCAGTGCCGCATCAACCATAGAAATATGTTCTTCGCTAAGAATAATATTGCCCTCACGAGTGAATTTTTTATGCGCCTTAACGCGAATGTGGACATATAAATCGCCTCTACTGCCATCGGCAACTGCTTCGCCACGATCACGTAGACGAATTGTCGCGCCATCATCAATTCCCGCCGGAATTTTAATAGTGATATCCTGATTCTGTCGGGTCGTGCCTTTTCCTCGACAAACTGAACATTCTTTTTCAGGAACTTTTCCCTTACCGTGACAAGTTTCACAAACAACCGCCTGCTGAATTTGCCCAAACAGCGAATTCATCGTTCGAGTTTGCTGACCCGCACCCTTACAGGTTGGGCACGTTTTCATTCCAAATCCAGGCTCGGCGCCATCGCCATGGCAATGTTCACATTCAACATCCAGCATTAAACTAATTTTCTTTTCTACACCAAATACCGCGTCCTCAAAACTTAATGTTACACTAGTTTCAACATCACGCCCACGCGAACGACCATTCCCAGAACCGCCAGCTGCACCACCGAAGAATTGACTAAAAATATCACCTAGTCCACCGTCACCAAAATCAAAGTGAACATTTTGACCGCCGAATCCACCAAATCCTTCAAACGGATTGCCAGAAAATCCGCCACCAGAAGAACCACCAACGCCAGCATGACCAAATTGATCATAACGCTGTCGCTTCTGTTTGTCTTTCAGAACCTCATAGGCTTCATTAATTTCCTTAAATTTAGCCTCGTCGCCACCCTGTTTGTCAGGATGATATTTAATTGCTAATTTACGAAAAGCCTTTTTTATCTCATCTTCAGAAGCGGTCTTTGGAACGCCCAATATTTCATAATAATCACGCTTGCTCATACCTTATATATTATACGCGTTTAGCACTCTCAGTGCAAGAGTGCTAAGTCCAAAAAAGGCCACCCTTTTTATCGAGCAGCCTTCTTTGCAAAGACGTTAGGTTTATTTTTCGTCGACAATTTCGCCTTCGACCGGCTCGTCTTTATCAGACTTTTTGTCGCCAGCTTCGTCAGCTTTTTTATCGTCGGCTGATTGTTGATACATCTTGGACCCAATTGGCATAATCGCGTCGTTCAAGGCTTTAATTGCAGCATCCAATTCGTCCTTATCCTCAGAATCTTTGTGCTTTTCAGCCTCTTCGACAGCCTTTTCAATCGCTTGCTTATCATCGTCAGAAATCTTATCTTTGAATTCGTCCGGCATTTTCTTTGCCTGATAAATAGCGTTTTCAAGCTGATTCTTCGTGTCAATAGTTTCGCGTTTTTTCTTGTCTTCGTCCGCGTGAAGTTCGGCTTCTTTTTGTGCCTTCTCAATATCTTCCTTGCTCATATTGCCAGAGTTTTGGATAGTGATTGATTGCTCCTTGCCGGTTCCCTTGTCTTTAGCTGTAACGTTAAGAATACCGTTGGCGTCAATATTAAAGGTCACTTCAATTTGAGGCACACCGCGTGGTGCTGGCGCAATACCATCAAGCACAAAACGACCCAAGCTCTTATTGTCATTAGCAAACTCGCGTTCACCTTGAAGAACGTGAATTTCCACCTGAGGCTGGTTATCCGCAGCTGTCGAGAAAACTTCACTCTTGCTTGTTGGAATCGTCGTATTTCGGTCAATCAACTTCGTCGACACGCCGCCCATCGTCTCAATTCCAAGAGAAAGCGGAGTCACGTCCAGAAGCAACACGTCCTTAACATCACCAGCCAAGACGCCGCCTTGAATTGCAGCACCAACAGCCACAACCTCATCTGGGTTCACGCCTTGCATCGGATCTTTTCCAAAGAAATTCTTCACACGCTCAACCACAGCTGGCATACGAGTCATTCCACCAACCATAACTACATTGTTAATGTCGGACTTAGAAAGTTTAGCGTCCTTCAAAGCCTTTTCTACTGGACCATCCAAGCGATCCAATAGACCCTTAACCAAGTCTTCCAACTTAGCACGACTCAAGCTCATCTCAAAGTGCTTTGGACCATCAGCATCAGCAGTGATAAATGGAATGTTGACTTCATATTCAGTAACCGTCGACAATTCTTTCTTCGCTTTTTCAGCCTCATCCTTTAGGCGTTGCATTGCTGCATTATCTTTACGAAGATCAATCCCTTCCTTTGACTTGAAGTCATCCAAGAAGTAGTTAACAATAGCGTTGTCGAAATCCTCGCCACCAAGGTGTGTATCACCATTGGTTGCCTTAACCTCAAACACGCCGTCGCCTAGTTCCAATACCGACACGTCAAACGTACCGCCACCAAGGTCGAACACCACGATAGTTTCGTCGTTCTTACCCTTCTCCAGACCGTACGCTAAAGCCGCAGCTGTTGGTTCGTTGATAATACGCTTAACTTCCAATCCAGCAATTTTACCAGCGTCTTTAGTTGCTTGACGCTGTGAATCGTCAAAGTAAGCTGGCACCGTAATCACTGCCTCCGTTACCTTTTCACCCAAGAAAGCTTCGGCGTCAGCCTTGATTTTACTAAGAATCATTGCTGAAACTTCTTCTGGCGTATATTCCTTATCGCCCATTTCGACTGCCACGCCAGTACCTTTTTTAACAATCTTGTACGGCATGATATCCAAGTCTTTTTGTACTTCCTTATCATCAAACTTACGACCAATCAAACGCTTAACGCCGTAAATCGTGTTTTTTGGGTTTGTTACACGCTGACGCTGAGCAACTTGACCGACAAGTCGTTCGCCCTTTTTATTGACCGCAACTACAGATGGCGTAGTACGATTACCTTCGGCGTTAGAAATTACCTCTGGCTTTCCAGCCAACATATACGCAAATGCGCTGTTGGTTGTACCGAGGTCAATACCAATAATTTTACCCATATGATTCCCCTTTCTGTTATAATCACATCTGGTCTATATCTTATATTCATTCTAGCACTCTTTCGTGGCGAGTGCCAACTATCTCAGTATAAATAATTAGCACTCTCATGTCAAGAGTGCTAATAGCTGTTTTTTACAATTTAATTGCCAGAACGACGATACGGCCAATAAGTTCCTGGTCTTGTCCAAAAATCTATTTCAGGCCTTCCCCAATCAACTTCCGCCCATTCGGTTTTTCGCCACGGAAAGTCTGATACATCAAATGTTCTAGAGCCATATTCTCCTTTTGGATCAAGTACTGAGAACAGCTCGCCAGTCTCCCACGGATCAGTACCAAAAACTGCCTTTTCTTGATAGCCACATTCTGCATTAAATGCATGACACCAAGCGTTTGTATCTGTAGCAACAAGACCATATTTCTTAGCTGCCTTAATTAATAGGCGCGTCATCGGATTGTATGGTTGAGATGTATTAGGGTCATAATCAGGATCAACATCGGCAGATAATCTTGCCCATTGTCCGTGTCTTGGCGAGAAAGGAGCTTGATTTTCCGGAGCCTTGCCGTCCGATAATTGCGCTGGCCACGAAGGTTCTAATCCACGTGCAAAATTCGCCGTAGTAAATGCCAAAGCATGATCAATATAACCTCGACGTATTTCCGATATGCCAATAAAACCGAGCGAGTTGTGCATACAAACTACAGCAGAACCGCCACCCTGGCATTGCGTAGCATAATTCGTCTTAGCTAAATCAACAAAACCAGGTTTTGCCAGAGAAAACCCTCCGGTAGCAGCAGTCCAGTGTTTTGGTGTACCATCTTTTGCAGGTTCCACAAAAAAATACTCACGCATAATACCTGTAGCTATGTCATAAATCGCCATACCAAGGTCACCGTTCTGAGCAGGTTTTGCAAAATGTGGCCAAGGAATTTTACCTAATAAATAATGCGATATTTCATCTGCAGTAATTCCGTAACCGCGACATTTATCCATATATTGATATTCACAACGAGGATGAGACGAATCAACCAGATATGTTGCAATTGGTCTAGTGCCTTGCGCGCTAGTATTTATACCGGTCTTTGCGCCAAACGCACCAGCTCCCCATGGAGTTGGAGAATTGTCATCCATCCATTTTGCCATCGCGTCTGAATTAGGAGCTAATGGCATATTACTGACGTCTCGCTGCCAGATTGTTCCTTTGCCTATATAATTTGGCGCATACATCGACTCTAAAACAGCTCCGGGAAATTTATCAGCATCTACAGTTACCCATTCACCATTTCGGAATATGCATGGCTCAGTCGCTAACCAGCGACCAGGGGTTGACTGCCAAACTCGCATTGTCATCTTATATAACCCCCAACACCTTAATGCCACCTATACGTAGAACACCACCAGGTGATGACCACATAAGAAACTTGATCCTATCGCCCCAAGAAGTCGTATCGTGAGTGCCATCATATGACATAGAAATCCCTGTAGGTGACGTTACGCTAATTATGCGACCCTTACGACGAACCTTCCAAACGCCAATAGCAGATGCATCTCTCCTAAAAATTCCGCCTGGTATAGGACGAACATGTATTTGAGTTCCATCTATAAAAAATTGAATTTCTGGACCACCGCCACCACTACTGGTAGTCGTCATATTCAACGCGAATCCTGATCCACGAGAAGTTGGCCACTCTTTAACGTCGATATCTATTTCAACGTCGTCTGTTAGTGGCTCAATAATTTGAAGCAAATGAGAGTTGGAACTACTACGGATCTCATTATTGCCCGCTAAAGCTGAAACAGCCGTATAGCCTTCTGGCGCACACCAACGTATTCGACGAGCACCAACGATAGGAAACTCACGACCGTAACGTACACGATGCACGGTAGGCGCACTTGCCGGAACTAAAGATTCACCAGCTGTACCACGAAAATCATCAGCCGAAAGCAACTGAAGATTTGTTGGCTTACCGTACACTCTCGTCCAGGTTGCATCGCCAATCGATAAATATCCCGGCAGCGCTTCAGCTGTAATTGTTACCGTGCGCTCACCACTACCAGGCACTGAAACCTGGCCACTTATAATATCTTGCCCCATTTTATAACGGAGGCCGACCATACTAGGGACAGTAACTGTATTGTCGGCTATGGAAAAGACGGTGGACTGGCGCTAACCGGTATAGGCTGAGACATACCTGAATCTCGAGCCCAAATAACCGGCACACCATATTTAGTCGTTTCCGTTGGAGGAGTAGATCCGTATTCTATCCAATATCCCTGAGCCTGAGCCTGCATCTGAGGAGTCCATTGCGTAGTTCCACCACCACCCCCTCCAGTAGGAATTGCATTAATTTTTGCAACAAGCGGTGACGCCAACTTGTCTTCAGTAATTGCCGCATTTTGAATAGCATCTTTTCCAACAGTGGACGGCTTCAAATCTCCAGATTCTGTGTGAATTTGTCGCAAATATTCATTTAATATTATGCCCCAATTTCCATCGTCGCCACCAGGCTGCGGTAACCTTGCCATCTTATCCTCCCTGTATGCAAACTAACCTTTAGCTTTTATCCTATAATATATAATTACTGTAAAAATTGCAAAATATTATCAAATTACATGCCGCCATAACGACTTGCACCATACGCAGAAGTTTTAGCAATAGCAACCTGACGAGGCTGTTTCTGCTGATACATAAAATCGACTATCGATCGTACAATCGTTCCGCCGCCCATAACAAACAATCCTGCAATTCCAACGTTTTTAAGAAATTCCCGACGGTCCATCGGTTTCTCTAATAATTCGTTAACTTGAATTGGTGTGTTCATAGTTTCCTCTTTTTTTGTTTTTTCTATTGTTGTGGTAAATTATATCACCACATATTGAAGTATGCAAATATATTCTATACAAGCTTTACAGATCTAGAAGGAACGGATACCGAAACAGACCGAGATGGTATAGAAAATCCATCCACCGATCGAGACAAAGATCTTCTTATTGGCACAGGTTTTGAGACTGTTTTCTTCGGAATAACCACCTTCTTATTTGCTACTGGAGATGGTTTTTCTGTCTTCATTGCCACGAATCCATCAAGCGAGCGACGATTAACCAATGTATGATTTGATGCTGGCTTCTTCACTAGAATTGGCGTCTCTGGCTCGGAACAAACAGGCACTTTCTTTGCTTCCATAGGACGCGGTTTGATATCTTTTGCAGTATGATTTGCCGACTCATTATCTACGGCGACCGAACGAGTCGACAAACCGTCTTTCGATTTTTTATCCGCTCGTTTACGGTTTTTCAATAGAATAATTACTATACCCACTTGATACATCACAATCATCGGAGCCGCTAATAGCAATTGATTTACAGCATCTGGAGTTGGAGAGATAACCGCAGCAAACACCACAGACCAAAGAATAACATGCCGCTGACCAGACATTAACATCCGGGGAGTCATTGGCTTTATACGATTTATGATTGTCATAAATAGCGGTAATTGAAATAACAATGCCCCGGCGAGCAAATATGTCATTACAAACGAAAGATATGACTCAACCGTCAGCATAGGGCTGATGTTTTTCAAGTCAAAACTAGTCAAGAATTGAATAGCTGCCGGCAACGCTAGAAAGTATGAAAAAGCAACGCCGACTGCCGCCAGCAATAAAGAACTTAGAGAATATCCAAGCACTCCTCGCAGCGTCGTTTTCTCGACCGCAGGCATAACAAAGCGATATATATGATATAGCGCAACAGGTAGCGCTCCAATCATCGCAGCATAAATACACACTTGTACGGCAAAATTAAAAGCACCCCCTGGCGTTAAATACACCAAAGATAGATTATTTCCAAGCGGCTTAAGTAATAACGCTACAATTTTATCGAAAAATGGATACACCGCCGCACCAGTTGCTAAAAAAGCAAGCGCAACAATAGCAAGTCGCCATTGCAACTCTCGGATGTGATCCATAAATACTGGCGATGAACCAGAAACTTGCGACGAATTACTTGTCTTTCGCTTCGCCAGATTGCGATGCACTACTCTTTTCATCATCCTCCTTGAACGCTGTCTTTAGCTCTCTTGCTGATGAACCGATACTTCGCGCCAACTCGGGCAATCTTTTTGCACCAAACAATATAAGTAAAATAACTAGTATTACAACCAGCTCCGGAACGCCAATCTGTGGCATAACACATCCCCCTTGTTTTTATAGTATTACTCCTCTATTATAGTAGTAATGCTTATAAAATCAATAGAGTCATGATGAGTAATCGAATTATATTTCACAATTTTTCTGCCACTTATAACTGTAGTAGCTACGGTGCAGGCAGTTATACTAACGGTCAGCCATGTACTACTACTGGTCATCAAGAAAGCCATCAAGGAAGTAGCACTTCATATCAGACTGTTACACAATCTGGTAATCTTCTCGAAAACACCGGAGAATCTTTATTTATAGGTCTTGCAATCGGTATATCCCTGATTGTTATCGCAATTATTCTATTGATAAATAAAAAGCGCCACTCCAAAAACAAGTAGCGCACTTATTTCATTATAAACGTCTATTACTGACGAGTGACTTTTACCATTGCGTCGCGAATAACTGAGCCGTTCAAAGTATAGCCGGCGCGAAGCTCCTCGGCAATAATTTCCTTATCGCCATCCGTCGATTCGTCAAATTGAACAGCCTGATGAAATTCAGGATTAAATAAAGTGCCAGGTTTGGCGTCAATTTTCTCCAAACCAATCTCCTTCAATTGCTTGTCAAGCTGCTTGCTCAGACCAGCCACGCCCTTAACCCACGCATTATCCTGAAGTTCCTCTGGGACGTTGGCAACAGCTCGCTCAATTGTATCAATGACTGGCAATAATTTCATCACCGACTTAATCTGGCCCAACTCGTGCGCTGATTGTTTTTCCGTCTCCACGCGCTTACGATAATTCTCAAAATCCGCTCGAGTCCGCTGAAGATCCGACGTCAGCTCGGCAATTTCTTTCTCTAAATCTTCAGCTTTTTTATTCTTCATCATTTTTTCCTCCTTTTAAATGGCAAGACCGGATCACCACCAGCCGTAACAGGATCAAAGGCTAAAATCCAAATCGCTCCAATAATAAATATTATTATTGAAATTATTACAATCAGCCACGCCGGCAAACCACTTAATAATCCACCAATCCATTCAGCCATTATAATACCTCCTCTAGCATCGCGCCCGTACGACGCACCAGCTCCATCGTTCGACGATAATTTTGTCGCGTCGGACCAATCACACCGATGTAATTATCGCCACCAGACGATGACTTAAATTTACTTATAATCAACGTAGCACCACTGCTTTTACCGATTGGGTTTTCGCTACCAATAAACACATTTAGCGGTTCGTCCGGTGCCGCTTCACGCAGCCACGGCTCGATATTGTCAATCAATTTAGCAACCGCCTGAACGTGATCGCCGTCACCAAACTCTGGCTGGCTGAACAACTGAGTCATTCCGTTCATATACAAACTCGAACCAAATGACGCAAAACCAAAATTGCCAGTCATTTCCACCAAGCCATCAACTGCTCGACGAATCGCTTTGTCTGAAGCATCAACATTTGAATTAACGTGAGCCTCAATCGCCTTCGTGCTGCTATCAATACCGCTCGGCAATTCCGTCATTTGCGCTGCTGTGATTCCATTGACATAAAAACGATATCCCTTGTCCGTCGGAATTCGACCCGCGCTCGTGTGAGGCGCCTCAATAAATCCCATTTCCTCAAGTTTTGCCATTTCACTGCGAATCGTGGCGCTACTCACGCCAAACAGTTTGGCTAGCGTTACACTACCAACTGGCGCCGCAATTTCAGCGTATTGTTCGATAATAGCGACAAGAATTGCTTGTTGACGTTCGGTCATAGTCCAATTATATCGCAAATCTAGCACTCATACAAGCAGAGTGCCAAGCCTTATCGTCTTTCCGTAAAGTAGCGCGCCGCATCTGAAGAGAACAACATCATGATCATAATATGCACGCCAATTGAGATCAAAAGCAACATAATCGACGCATTAATTCGCCCAATTGTCACGGATAAAGATTCGGTGACAATGGCTAGTGTCGCCACAGAAAGTAGTGAGATTCGCGCTCGACTACTTCCTCGAAGTAGCAGTCCAACCAGAACGATTTCCGCCACGACCAACAACACATTAAAACCAGCCATCATTGACAGCATGGTATTCGCAGCATTTATATCAATTCCGTCAATATTCGCAACTTGTACCAAAGTCGTCGGCCAGCTAGAAAAGTCCACCAGCATTTGCCCGATTGTGAACAACGACGCCAGAATCATTAGTCCGCCGCCAATTAAAATCTGCGGCGGTCGGCGACCCCAAAGCTCTTCCAGCAAGGTTTCGTGATTTCGCGGATGACGATCATAAATTGTGCCGTCCATAATTACCCCGAGCCGCGTTGAAGCCGTGACATTATCGTCAGTCTTTATCCGACCAACTTCCAAAATCGGCAAATCGCCATCAGTGCGAATGGAATCTCC
>ENA-OWND01001066-OWND01001066.1-metagenome-genome-assembly--contig:-NODE-1066-length-17480-cov-8.735667_pt1 | contig 17480 bp, 16 predicted proteins | sample MGYA00245342_ERZ651119 | MGnify/ENA primary metagenome ERZ651119 (study PRJEB26857, sample SAMEA4031756) | metagenome | biome: human; feature: oral; material: saliva | place: Philippines | collected 2014...
GCCACACAAGCGGGCGAAAGAAGCAGGAAAGCTCATTTTCTTTGATAATAAAACGACACCGCGGTCTATTGACCGTTTTGGGTTTAAGCCGCTCTTTACTGCATAAACTCTTTCTGGCACACCTTTTGTATTATATATGCTGGGGCTCAAAACGCGAGTCCTGACTTTTATTGATAGCATTAATTTAATAATATACATATTATGACAAAAGGTAATATAGGAGTAACAACCGAGAATATATTTCCGGTTATCAAGAAATTCCTTTATAGTGATCATGAGATTTTCATTCGTGAGATGGTGTCAAACGCAGTTGATGCGACACAGAAAATTAAAACTCTCACAGAGCAGGGCGAGTTTAAGGGTGAGTTAGGCGACCTCACCGTGCGCATTTCGCTTGATGAAGCAGCAAAGACAATAACTATCAGCGACCATGGTCTTGGCATGACAGCTGAAGAGATAGAGAAGTATATCAACCAGATAGCCTTCTCTGGCGTCACCGACTTCCTTGACAAATATAAGGATAATGCAAATGCCATTATCGGACATTTCGGACTGGGTTTCTACTCATCGTTCATGGTTTCTGACAAAGTAGAGATAATCACACGGTCATATAAGGAGGGTGCAGAAGCTCAGCGCTGGAGTTGCGATGGCAGCCCTGAGTACGAACTTGAACCGGCAGAGCGTGCAGAACGTGGTACGGACATCATCCTTCATATCTCAGAAGACTGCAAGGAATTCCTCGATAAGAATAAGATCGGCGAACTCTTGAATAAGTACTGTAAGTTTATGGCAGTGCCTATAGCCTTCGGTAAGGAGACGGAGTGGAAAGACGGCAAGCAAGTTGATACGGACAAAGATAATGTAATAAACAGTGTAGAGCCTTTGTGGACCAAGACTCCGTCAGGGCTTAAGGATGAGGATTATAAGAACTTCTATCGCACTCTTTATCCTATGTCAGACGAGCCGCTGTTCTGGATTCATCTTAATGTGGACTTCCCATTCCATCTCACAGGCATTCTTTACTTCCCAAGAGTGAAGTCGAACCTCGAACTGCAGCGCAATAAGATTCAGCTTTACAGCAATCAAGTGTTCGTTACAGACCAGGTAGAAGGCATTGTTCCGGAGTTCCTCACATTGCTACACGGTGTTATCGACTCTCCGGACATTCCTCTTAACGTGAGCCGTTCATATCTTCAGAGCGATGCCAATGTGAAGAAGATCTCTACATATATAACAAAGAAGGTGGCTGACAGATTGAAATCAATCTTCAACGACGACCGCAAGGACTATGAGGAAAAGTGGGACAGCCTTAAACTCTTTATCCATTATGGAATGCTTTCGCAAGAGGATTTCTATGACCGTGCAAAGGACTTTGCACTCATGAAGGATGTTGAAGGGAAATATTTCACCTACGAGGAGTACAAGACTCTGATAAAGGATAGCCAGGAAGATAAGGAAGGTTATCTTGTATATCTCTATGCCACCGATAAGGAGGATCAGTATTCATATATAGAAGCAGCAAAAGCCAAGGGCTATTCTGTTCTTCTTTTCGATGGAGACCTCGATGTGCCATGTGTATCAATGTTCGAACAGAAATTCGAAAAATGCCGCTTCGCACGTGTTGATGCTGATATTGTAGAGCGTCTTATTCAAAAGGATGAACAGCCACAGAACGAACTTACAGCCGATGAGTCTGCCAATTTGTCAGCAGTATTCAAGAGCCAGATGCCAAAAATAGAGAAGGCAGAGTTTATGGTCGAAGTTCAGTCACTCGGTGCAGACAATATGCCAATCATTATTACACAGAGCGAATATATGCGCCGTATGAAGGAGATGAGCCGTTTCCAGCAGGGAATGTCATTCTACGGGGAGATGCCTGACACGTTTAACCTTGTACTCAACAGCGATCACGAGCTCGTTAAGAAGGTACTTGCTGACACTGCTGAGGCTACAGAAGAGGCTTTGAAGCCTATTGTGAGCGAGTTGCGTGGTCTTAAAGCCCGTGAGACAGCACTCCAGCAAGCACAGAAGGACAAGAAGTGGGATGAGATTACGCAGGCAGAAAAAGACGACCTCAATGATACACGCGAAAAGGTGAAGGCAGAGGAAGACAAACGTGTGGCTGTTATAGCTGATTTTGCGAAAAACAATAAGGTTGTTCATCAGCTTATCGATCTTGCACTCCTTCAGAACGGAATGTTGAAGGGCGCTGCATTGAACGAGTTCCTCAAGCGTTCAGTTGATCTGATTAAAGCATAGGAAAAACATTAAATACTGTATGGAGCCGGATTTCTTGAAAGTCCGGCTCCTTTGTTTTTTGTATAGTATATGATTAATTTCTGAAGTCTTTGCATGTATGGAATGATATTATCCCAAATCTCTGGACAATACAGAATATTGTTATAATACTGTCTTTGGTAATGATCGCTTGTTTATTTCGTACATTTTTTATTTTCATAGATAAAGGAACAAATCTGAGTTTATTAACTCTTACAAGACCTTTCTTATCTCTGGCTCACGTATGGAGTATGGTTGATTTGTTTTTTATCCGCCAAAACAAATATTTTCGGTTTGTTTCTTTAAAAAAGGAAGCAAATGTTTGGTAGAATGAAAAAAAAACTATACCTTTGCACTCGCTTTTAAGGAAGAAGGTTCGTTAGCTCAACTGAATAGAGCATCTGACTACGGATCAGAAGGTTGCAGGTTTGAATCCTGCACGAATCACAACCTCGCCGTTAGGCAAGGTTTTCGTGAGCAATCGTGCATCACAACCTCGCCGTTAGGCAAGGTTATTGTGAGCAATTGTGCATTACAACCTCGCCGCTAGGCAAGGTTCTCGTGAGAAATCACGAATCGCAAAGGAGACTCAATTGAGGTCTTCTTTTTTCTTGTATACAATAAGCCGTGTTTTGATGAATGTGGTATTATATATTTAAGTATGTGATAAAATCTTCAGGTTTATCGTTCATTATCAATGCTTCAGGGAAGTGTGTTTCATCAAGTAGAGGCAGGCAATGTTCATAGTTTGCTATATCACTTGCAATATGTGCGTCGCTGCCAAGAATCACGGGGACGTCATATTTCTTACATAGATTCAGAATTTCAATATAGTTGTCCTTTGCCTTATTAAAACCGCGTATGGGGCGCATGGAAGCCGAATTAATCTCAAGCAGAGTGTGGCATTCTTTTGCAGCAAGGACTATTGGTTCATATATTAGCTCCGCTGCACCGTCGCCAGGATGCGAGATTATATTTGTCCACGGATTGCGTATAGCGTTAATCACACCTTGCGTATTTTCCTCTTTTGTGCCACCTTCCCAACAGAATTCATGAATACCGGCAATACGTATGTCAAGGCGTCTGCAATAGAAATCATCAAGATCGAGGTCGCCACGAGTATTAAGTATGTTGAGTTCTGCACCGAGTAGCAGGCGCATATCGCCGTATTGACGAGGCACGACATGAATGTTTCGGAAATATATAGGGTGACATGTGCCGGGAATACTCGGTCCATGCTCGGTTACTCCGAGAATCTTCAGTCCTTTACGTTGACCTTCTGCTATCATCTCCTGAAGGGTACTGAATGCATGACCTGACACTATTGTGTGTGTATGTGCGTCGACAAGTGATTTCATATTATACTGATGTTTATCAATGTTCTCGGTTAAGATGATGTAGTGCAGCACCTTTCATATTGTTCTTCAAATGCTCTTGAACTTTTCTGCAAAGGTAGTGAAAATGTTTGTAAATCGGTAATTTGGGTCTGAGAAAAAGGCATGTCCTCGAAATACGTGCTTCTTCTATGTGTTTCTGTATGTTAATATTACCGTAGAAGGTCTTTTTTCTTCTATGAGTATTGTTATTCCTTAATTTTTTTGATTACATTTGTATTCGCTTATTTCAAGTATGTTTAAAAACCAAATGAACCGTTTGTCCGAAAGATATTATTTTAATCATGACGATGCTTAGAAACAAAATAATAGCCCTTCTTTTGCTTTCATCAGCAATGCTGAATGCTCAGACAAGTCATAAACTTAGCGGTACCATCATAGGAACGGAGTATTCTGTTGATTATAGTAACGGAAGTCGTTCCACAACAGTCAACGTGAAGGGCAATGCCTTTGACGGTAAACTGAATACTTTCTTTGCTTCATACGACCGTAGCTTCACTTGGGTTGGTCTTGATTTGAGTATTCCACATGTCATTACGAGAGTCAGATGGTCGCCTCGCAACGACGGTAACGGACCGAAACGTGTGCAACTGGCTCTGTTTGAGGGGGCAAATATGCCTGATTTCAGTGATGCTTTCCCATTATATCTAAATGATACGGAAGGTGTTATTGGCAGATACCAGTCAGCCGACGTCAATGTGAGCAAAGGATTCCGCTATGTACGCTACGTAGGACCTAACAATTCACGATGCAATGTTGCAGAAGTTGAGTTCTACGGTTATGCGGATGAAGGTACAAACGACACGTATTATCGTCCGACAAACCTGCCTGTAGTGAGTATTCACGTCGAAAATGCACAAGAGCCATACGACAAAGAGAATGCTCTTGTTTGCTCCGTGACACTTATTCCTGCCGATAAGAACGATACCGTGAAGGTGAAATCCGGAACAGTAAGATTGCGTGGAAATGCTTCTATGAGTTTCCCTAAGAAGCCTTACCGCATTACCTTTGATAAAAAACATCATGTCTTTGGTTCGCCGGCATCAGCCAAGAAGTGGGTGCTCATAAATAATTATGGTGACAAGACACTGATGCGAAATATTCTTGCCTTCGATATGAGCCGCCGAATGGAAATGGAATATACACCATTCTGTATTCCTGTTGATGTATTTGTAAATGGTGAGTACAAGGGTTGCTATCAGCTTGCCGATCAGATTGAGGTAAACAAGAATCGTGTGAATATAGAACCATTGGATAATACGATTACCTCCGGCTCTGAACTGACGGGCGGATATCTTATTGAGGTCGATGCTTATGCTAATAAGGAAGCTGTCTACTTCCAGTCGTCGAAAGGCAATCCTGTGACGGTGAAGTATCCGGATGATGAGGATATCAATATTTACCAGCGCAACTATATAATGAATAAGTTTAATAATCTCGAGGCAAGGTTATACAGTTCGAACTACACTTCAAGCAACGGATATCGCTCGCTAATGGATCTCGACAGCTTTTTGAGACATTTCATTGTAGGCGAGTTCTCCGGAAATACAGACACATATTGGAGTGTAAACATGTATAAGCATCGTAATGACGAGCATTTCTATGTTGGTCCGGTTTGGGATTTCGACCTTGCATACGAAAACGATAACCGCACATACCCTATAAACGATCTGAGTGGATGGATTTACGCTTCGAAAGGAAGCTGTGCCGGTAATTTCCGTGATTTCGTCACTCGTATTGTCCTCTTTGACGAAAGAGCAAAGACACGCCTTTCAGAGCTGTGGCAGTATGCCCGCGACAAAAGAGAAGTGACGGAGGAAACGCTGCTGAAATACGTCGATGACCTTGCTGCAGAGCTTAACGCGTCACAGCGCCTTAACTATATTCGTTGGGATAATCTCAGTCAGTATGTGCATCAGAACTGGCAGGCGTGTGGCAGCTACAAAGGCGAAGTGGACATTATAAAAAACTATATCAGTAAACGAATAGCATGGTTCGACAGAAAACTTAAGTTCGATCCTACAGGTATTGAGGATGTTCAGCTAAACGACGATGATAACGTTGCAAATCATGATATCTACACTCTCGATGGAAAGAATGTGGGTCGTGATATAGATGTTCTGCCTAAAGGCGTATATATCCGCAATGGAAAGAAACTCCTGATTAGATAGTACTTTGGTGGTGTAACATCAACTCATTTTTATGCACACGCCATATGATAAATTATCGGTGTCCGGTAATTTATTATATCAAAGACGTATCAGAAAACGTTGACAGATAAGTATGGCAAACAATCGTTAAAGCCGCTAAAAAGGAATCGGATTATAAAAAAACGATGTCGCCAACGATAAAACCTTATTGGTCTGATGATCGGTATGGTATTATTTATTTTTCAGCAGGTCGCGTATTTCTGAAAGAAGTTTCTCCTCTGCTGTTGGCTCCGGCTTTGGAGCAGGTGTTGCAGACTTTTCTTCCTTTTGCTTGTTCATCTTGTTGATGCCTTTCACAAGCATGAAAACACACAGTGATACGGTGATGAAGTTGATTGTCACCTGTATGAAATTACCGTATGCAATAGTTGCAGGAGCAAGTGTCACACCTTCGGCAATTTCCTTTGCAGGCAGTTGAAACTTAAGGTCTGTGAAGTTTACTCCGCCGATGATATAGCCGATAGGAGGCATGATGATATCGTTGACGATAGAGTTTACTATACTTCCGAAAGCTCCGCCGACGATAATACCGACAGCCATGTCAATAGCATTACCTTTAACGGCAAACGCCTTGAACTCATCTAAGAAATTACTCATAATAGTCTAATTGAATGTGATATATAATTTTAGTCTGCAAAAGTATGGAAAAAAATCAACCCATACAACTTTTTCTGAAAAAAAAGAACCTTTTCACTATAGAGAATGTAAAGTGTAGATTACGATTAGATATGTGTTTTGTAACAGTAAGTTGACATAGCTCGTTTTTTAGTGAATTTTTGAAGAAAAACAGTCGCATTCCTTGTTCTAATAGAAAATAAATCAGTACCTTTGTAGTCGTAAGCCGTATAGGGTGAGTTAACGCTGTTCCAACGGTTTTTTAATAACAGGATAAGATATTTTATTAACTCATAAAAAACAGAAGAATATGGTAAAAGTAGCAATTAACGGTTTCGGCCGTATTGGTCGTCTGGCTTTCCGTCAGATGTTTGAGACAGAAGGTTACGAGGTAGTTGCAATCAACGACCTTACATCTCCGGCAATGCTTGCACACCTCCTTAAGTACGATACAGCTCAGGGTGGTTTCGCTGGTAAGTTCGGTGAAGGCAAGCACACTGTAGAGTCAACCGATAACTCTATCATCGTTGACGGTAAGGAGATCATCATCTATGCTAAGCCAAATGCAGCTGAGCTCCCATGGGGTGAGATTGGTGTTGACGTAGTTCTCGAGTGCACCGGTTTCTATACATCAAAGGAGAAGGCTTCTGCTCACCTTACAGCTGGTGCAAAGAAGGTAGTTATATCTGCTCCTGCTGGTAATGACCTGCCAACAGTTGTTTTCAATGTAAACCACAATGTACTCACAGCTAACGATAAGGTTATCTCTGCTGCTTCTTGTACAACAAACTGTCTTGCTCCAATGGCTGACGCACTCAACAAGTACGCTACTATCGAGAGTGGTATCATGTCAACAATCCACGCTTACACCGGCGACCAGATGATTCTCGACGGTCCTCAGCGTAAGGGCGACCTCCGTCGTTCACGTGCTGGTGCTTGCAACATCGTTCCTAACTCAACAGGTGCTGCTAAGGCTATCGGTCTCGTAATTCCAGAACTCAACGGTAAGCTCATCGGTTCTGCACAGCGTGTTCCAACTCCAACAGGTTCAACAACTATCCTCGTTGCAGTTGTTAAGGGTAAGGACGTTACAGCAGCTGGTATCAATGCAGCAATGAAGGCTGCTCAGACAGAGTCTTTCGGTTATACAGAGGATCAGATCGTTTCTTCTGACGTAATCGGTATGAAGTACGGTTCACTCTTCGATGCTACACAGACTATGGTATCAAAGATTAATGACGATACATATCAGGTACAGGTTGTTTCTTGGTACGACAACGAGAACTCTTACACATCTCAGATGGTTCGTACTATCAAGTACTTCGCTGAGCTCGGTTAAGAATTTCTCTTGGAGTAATCCAAAGAATAGTAAATACTGCCCGCTTGAGACAATTCTCAAGCGGTTTTTTTTATGTCTGTAAAGATAATCACTACCTCATTTCGGTATAAGCATTGCATAATCCCAATCGGTCAATAGACCGCAGTGCGTTTGACCAGCAGCTTTTATTCTACTGATGTAAAAAGAGTTTTATATATGTTTGGGATAAATCATACCCCTTCGATATATGCGAATAAATTTAACAAAAAAGCTATTCTAACCGCACATACAACCAATATTTGCAGGCGTGTTGTCGTTCGGTGGCAAAAAACGCTATTTTGGAGCATTATAGATAAGGCATTGGTAAGCAGGTAGATAGAACGTTTTGATGTATACAACAAGGCGAATCAGTTTCAAGAACCGCCGTTTCTTGAGTCAAATATCACCGTTTCTTGCCGATGAAACTGCCTTTTTCTGCATCAAGAACTGCCGTTTTTTGAATGAAAAGGCACGGAATGAAGCTATTTTCAACTATTGTCGATTCTCAAAGGTGCAGTTTTATGTCATGCAGACTTGGCAAATCGTTGTTTTAAATTTTGTATTTTGCTAAAAATAGCGACAGCAATTTTTCTTGACGATACATTAAGTTCGGGATAAGATTTCTGTAACTTTTACAATACCTGTCTTATTCCGGACTCGCCTAATCACTGGTTAAACCCCAATCGGTCAATAGACCGCAGTGCCTTTTTATTTTCAACGAACAATAGCTTTCCTACTGCTTTCGTCAGCTTGTGTGGCATCTTACCAGCCTTATTACCTTGCCGTAGCCCGCTACGCCCACGGTAACAAGGCTCGCTGGTCTGCTCCACAATCAGACGAAATCAGGCAAGGAATCTATTGACCTATTTGGGTTAAATTCTTTTCTTGTATGCAAATATTTTGTCCGTTGGCATAAAATAATTATCTTTGCACGTATACATATTTAGAATATATATAATGGAAGCAATGCCGAAGAAACTAATAACAATACTTGGACCTACAGCCAGTGGAAAAACAACTCTCGCTGCGCATCTTGCAGCTCGCCTTAATGCGGAAATCATCTCTGCTGACTCGCGTCAGGTATATCGTGGTATGGACATCGGTACGGGAAAGGACATTGATGATTATACAATAACCGGCACTGATGGAAATCACACCATTATTCCTTATCATTTAATTGATATCTGCGCACCGGGAACAAAATATAATCTCTTTCAGTATCAAGAAGATTTTCATAAGGTTTATGCTGATATACAGAGCAGGAGGGTGCAACCTATTCTCTGTGGCGGTACGGGTCTTTATATAGAATCGGTGTTGAAGGGCTATCACCTGTCGCCTGTTCCGCAGAATCCTGTACTGCGAGAAGAACTTGATGGCAAGTCGCTCGAAGAATTGACTTCTATTCTTGTCGACCTGAAACACCAGACGGGAAGCAACATGCACAATAATACAGATGTTGACACTGCACAACGTGCTATTCGTGCCATTGAGATAGAGACATACAACCTTGTAAATCCAACTACAGAACGCGAACTACCGGCAATTGATTCTGTCATTATTGGTGTCGACATTGACCGCGATGAGCGTCGCAGAAGAATTTCTACACGCCTAAAGGCACGTCTTGATGAAGGAATGATTGACGAAATACGCGGATTGCTAAAGCTCGGCATCCATGCTGACGACCTTATTTATTATGGTTTGGAGTATAAGTATGTCACTGAATATTGTATTGGACACATCACATACGACGAAATGTACCGGCAGTTGGAGATTGCCATTCATCAGTTTGCAAAGCGTCAGATGACATGGTTTCGCGGCATGGAGAAGCGAGGGTTTAGCATAAATTGGATAGATGCCATGCAACCGATTACGCAGAAAGTAGATGAAATTTTGAAACTGATATGAAATAATTTTCATTTTCGCTTGTAAGTTCCAAAAGAAAAGACTAACTTTGAGGACGGTTAATTACAGGGAGACATCCCTTAATGACATCTATATTACAATAATCATACAATCTAAATAACACAGCATGAGTTATCTTAAACTTGAAAAAGCCTTGATGACAAACCTTGATGTATCAATGCGCAGAGAAATTCTGCGTACCAATCGTTCAGGTGCTTACTCTTGTTCTACTGTTGTTGACTGCAATACCCGTAAGTATCATGGTCTGCTTGTTGTGCCTGTCCCAGAGTTGGACGACGAGAATCATGTACTCTTATCCTCACTTGACTGTACAGTTATTCAACATGGAGCAGAGTTCAATCTTGCGGTGCATAGATACCAGGGGGGTGTTTATTACCCGAATGGACATAAATATATCCGTGAGTTTGATTGTCCTCAAGTGCCTACTACACTTTATCGCGTTGGCGGTGTCGTACTGAAGAAAGAAATTGTGTTTCAGCATTATGAGGACAGGATTCTTATACGTTACACCCTCGTTGATGCACATTCTGCTACAACGTTGCGATTCCGCCCGTTCCTTGCATTTAGAAGCGTGAGGCAGTTCACTCGCGAGAATGTCAGTGCCAGCCGTGAATATACACAAGTGGAAAATGGAATAAAGACCTGTATGTACGAGGGATATCCTGACCTACACATGCAATTCTCAAAGAAGAATGAGTTTGTATTCAGCCCTGACTGGTATCGCGGTTTGGAGTATATCAAGGAACAGGAACGTGGATATGCAAGCAATGAGGATCTCTATGTACCGGGATATTTTGAGATGCCGATAAAGAAAGGCGAGAGCATTGTTTTTGCCGCGTCAACAAAAAACATTCGTACTTCTACATTGAAGAAGCTCTTCGAGAAAGAAGCAGCAGAGCGTAGCCCACGTGATAATTTCTATCATTGCCTTGTCAATGCAGCACATCAGTTTCATAACCGTGAGTCTGACAAGGAACGTTATCTGCTCGCAGGATATCCTTGGTTTAAGTGCCGGGCTCGCGATACGTTCATTGCATTGCCTGGACTGACATTGGCAATAGGCGAGATCGACTATTTTGAACTTGTAATGGACACCGCAGCACGCGGATTGCGTGAGTTCATGGCGGGAAAGCCTCTCTCAGTGAAAATATATGAGATGGAACATCCGGATGTTATGCTTTGGGCTGTTTGGGCAATACAGCATTATGCTCATGAGGTCGGGACGGAAAAGATGATGGCTCGCTATGGCAAACTTGCAAAGGATATGATCAACTTTATTCTTGCGGGAAAGCATCCCAACCTGCGAGTAGACGGCAACGGGCTGGTTTATTCTAATGGACTTGACAAACCTGTCACTTGGATGAACTCTACCAATCAGTGGGGACAGCCCATCGTTCCTCGTACCGGATACATCGTAGAGTTTAATGCCTTGTGGTACAACGCACTGAGACTTGGTGAATATTTATCAGCATCAGAAGGCAATGAAGACAATTCAAAGATGTTTGGAGAGATTGCAGATAAGTGTCAGAAAGCATTCGTCGGTACATTCCTGAATGAACATGGGTATCTTTTCGACTATGTAGATAACGGTACTGTATCATGGGAAGTGCGTCCTAATCAAATATTCGCCGTTGCGCTTGACTATTCACCGTTGTCTCCTGTCCAGCAGAAAGGTGTCCTCGATGTTTGTACGCGTGAACTTGTTACTCCGAAAGGCTTGCGTTCGCTCTCTCCTAAGAGTGGAAACTATAACCCGGTATATAAAGGTCCGCAGACGCAACGCGATTATGCCTACCACCAGGGAACAGCATGGCCGTGGCTTGCGGGATTCTATATGGAAGCATGTTTGAAAGTTTATAAACGTTCCAGAATCAGTTATCTTGAACGTTTGATGGTTGGATATGAAGAAGAGATGATGTATCATGCTATGGGCACTTTGCCTGAACTGTTCGACGGAAACCCTCCGTTCCATGGGCGCGGGGCAATTTCTTTTGCTATGAATGTAGCCGAGATATTGCGTATCAGTCGTATGCTTGAACAAATCTCTTTCGATAGAAATAAATAGGAGGTCTGTATGAAAGTATTAATGTTTGGTTGGGAGTTCCCTCCTAAAATATTCGGTGGACTGGCAGTTGCATCATATGGTATAACAAAAGGACTAAGTCTGCAAGGTGATGTGGAGACGACGTTTTGTCTGCCTCATCCTTCAGGAGAAGAAGAGAAGTTCCTTAATATAGTTGCAATGAATCAAGTGCCAATTGCTTATCGCGATGTTGACTATGATTATGTGAAAAATCGTCTTGAGACATCTTCGCCGGAGGAATACTTCGACTTCAGAAATCATATATATGCCGACTTTAACTATATGCCGGTAAATGATATTGGTTGTCTGCATTTCGATATGGGTTATGGTCATAACCTCAACAACGAAATCAACAACTTCTCTGTTGTAGCAGGCGTAGTAGCTCGTACTCGTGAGTTCGACATCATCCACGCTCACGACTGGCTTACATATCCTGCCGGTATTCATGCAAAGATGGTCAGCGGAAAACCGTTGTGCATACATGTCCATGCCACAGACTTCGACCGTTCTCGCGGCAAGGTGAACCCTACGGTTTATGGTATTGAAAAGGACGGAATGGATAATGCTGACTGTATCATGTGTGTGTCGGAACTGACCAGGCAGACTGTTATCAATCATTATCATCAGGACCCACGTAAGGTTGTTGCCATGCACAATGCTGTCTATCCTCTTTCTGATGAGATTAATGCAATTGTGCCACACAAAAATCCAAAAGAGAAGATTGTAACCTTCCTCGGTCGAATAACAATGCAGAAAGGTCCCGAGTATTTTGTTGAGGCGGCTGCACTCGTTCTGAGCCGTACAAAGAATATACGTTTCTGTATGGCAGGCTCCGGCGATATGATGGATGCAATGATAAAACTCGCAGCTCAGAAAGGAATTGCCGACCGTTTCCATTTCCCGGGATTCCAAAGAGGAAAGCAGGTATATGAAACTTATAAGAACTCCGACGTATTTGTCATGCCGTCAGTTTCTGAACCATTTGGCATTGCCCCTCTTGAGGCTATGCAGTGCGGATGTCCGTGCATCATATCAAAACAGAGTGGATGTGGAGAAATTCTCGACAAGGTCATAAAGGTAGACTATTGGGACATCCATTCAATGGCAGACGCAATATATTCTATCTGTACAAACGAATCGCTCTACAATTACCTGCGAGACGAAGGTAAAAAAGAAGTCGACGAGATAACATGGGAGAAAGTAGGTCTGAAAATAAGAGCATATTACGACAAACTTATCAGAAAATAATTGTTTAAGAGAATAAAAGCAGAAGACAATGAAGACTATATGTTTATATTTTGAAATACATCAGATTACACATCTGAAGCGCTATCGTTTCTTTGATATAGGACGTGATCACTATTACTACGATGACTTCGAGAACGAACGCCACATTAATTATATTGTAGAAAACAGTTATGTTCCTGCACTGAATACACTGCTCAATATGCTGAATGAGTACCCTAACTTCAAAGTGGCTTTCTCTATTTCAGGTGTTGGATTTGAGCAGTTGGAGCAATATGCACCTCAGGTTCTTGAACTGTTGTCACAGATAAATGCTACCGGACGGGCAGAGTTCCTTGCCGAACCGTATTCGCATGGGCTTTCATCACTGATAAACACAGAAACATTTGTTGCTGATGTGAAGAAACAGTGTGCCACAATGGCTGAATATTTTGGCAATAAACCTACAGTGCTCCGTAATTCATCACTCATCTACAGTGACGATATTGGACTTGAAGCAAGCAAAATGGGTTTTAAGGGCATGCTTACCGAGGGTGCTAAACAGGTTCTGGGTTGGAAGAGCCCTCATTATGTATATCACTGCGCTTATGCTCCAAAACTGAAACTTCTGCTCCGCGATTATGTATTGTCTGACGATCTCTCATTGCGCTTTAACAACTCTGAATGGGAAGGTTATCCTTTGTTTGCCGACAATTATATCGAGCGTATAGCACAACTCCCAGAAGAGGAACAGGTCATCAACATATTCATGGAACTTTCTGCCCTTGGTATTGCCCAGCCACTGTCGAGCAATATTCTCCAATTCCTGCATGCTGTTCCTGCACAAGCAAGGGCTAATGGTATAACATTCTCTACTCCGAGCGAAATATGTTCGAAAGTGAAGAGCGTAGGCGAACTGGCTGTGCCTGATAATATTTCATGGGTAGACGAAGAGCGCGACACTTCATCTTGGCTTGGTAATGATATGCAGCGTGAGGCTTTCAATAAACTGTATAGCGTTGCCGACCGTGTGCGTATAGCACAGAATCCACGTATCAATCTTGACTGGGAATATCTCCAGGCAACGGAGAACTTCCGTTTCATGACAACAAAGAAAACGGTAATGGATGTAGACCGTGGTATCTTTTCCAGTCCTTTTGATGCTTTCACTAATTATATGAACATTCTTGGCGACTTCATATATCGTGTCAACAGCCTGTATCCGGAGGAAGTTGACAACGAACAGCTCAATTCGCTCCTGACTACAATAAAGAATGAAGGGGAAGAAATAGAAATGAAGAATGCAGAGATTGAACGTCTGCGCACAAAAATCGCTAAATTGGAGAATACTCTGAAAAAGAATTGTTCAGAGAAAGCCCCTGCAGAAAAGAAAGCACGTGCATCAAAAAAAGAGGAGGGCAAGCAAGACAAAGCTGTAGAGCAGAAGCCTGCTAAAAAGAAGAACCCAACAACGAAGTCGTCTAAGAAATAGACTTTTTGAACCGTTTCTAACTGAAAATCCCTGTCTTTATTGTGAAGATGGGGATTTTTTATTGAAATTATTTGGTTTTTCCAAGGAAAGTTTTTATTTTTGCAATCGATATATAAAATTAACAGTAACAATTAAAGAGAAAGCCTATAGACTGACATTTACTTAAAGACAAATATTTTAAGAAAATGAAGAATCTCAAAGAGATGACCGACGAACAGTTGGCCATTGCCTACATTGAAGGTAATAATAGAGCTTTTGACTTGTTGCTGGCACGTAATCAGGCTAAACTTTATTCGTATATCATGTTTATAGTTCGTGACAGAACTATAGCGGACGATATTTTTCAGGACACATTTGTGAAGGTTATAACCAAGCTTCGCCAAGGTGCGTATAAGACTAATGGTAAGTTCTCCGCATGGATAACACGCATTGCCCATAATATCATCATTGATATGTTTCGCGATCAGAAAATAGGAAAAATAATAGAATCTACTCCAGATAATGATCTGTCGAATCTTACAGGCAACGAATTGGCAGATGCCAATATTGAGACACGATTCGTCAAAGAACAAAACATGCGTGAGGCAAAACTTCTTATGGAGTCTCTGCCTGCTATACAGCGTGAAATTGTATATATGCGTTTTTATCAGCAGATGTCGTTCAAGGAGATTGCCGAGACAACGGGGATAAGCATAAATACTGCTCTTGGGCGTATGCGTTATGCTGTTTTGAACATGCGCAAGAAGGCAAGCGAATTTAATGTTGCAATATAAGAATATTGTAACAACACGTAATGATTTACACCGTGGTCAGGAATTTCTCAAATCAGCGATGGTCTTCTTTGGATTATCCGAGTTGAATACATAACTGCCTGCAACCAATACATCTGCACCAGCTTCGACGAGAACGCGGGCTTGCTCACTCTGTATGCCACCATCAACTTCAATAAGTGCATTGCTACCTGTATTGTCTATCATTTTGCGCAGTTCACGCACCTTGTCAACTGATGTCTCTATGAATTTCTGTCCGCCGAATCCGGGAAAAACACTCATCACAAGTATGAGGTCTGCATCTATTAATACATCTTCAATCATAGATAGTGGTGAGTCAGGATTTATAGACACACCGGCTTTCATTCCTGCTGCATGAATCTTGTCGATAGTGTCGTGCAGTTGTTTGCAAGTCTCTGCATGGACGGTCATTACGTAGGCACCTAATTTTGCCGTCTGCTGAATATAATTCTCTGGGTGAATAATCATGTAGTGCACATCCAGTCTTTTACTCGTAAGTCGGCTGATAGCTTTCATTACAGGAAAGCCGAATGAAATGTTTGGAACGAAAACCCCATCCATTATATCAAGATGAATCCACTCTGCCTCACTTTCGTTTAGCATCTCAATATTTTCTCGTAGATCTGCAAAATCAATCGAGAGGATAGAAGGCGAAATGATTGTTGCCATATTAACTCTGATTCTTTGACGTTAGTTCCAACATAATGCTTGCTCTTCGTCTCTCATTATCGTCTTAGGATAATAATGGGCTATAGTGCGAATAATCTGTAGGGTCATTTCTGAAGGTTGTAAGTCGTCTTGGGTAAAATTCTTCATAGGCACACTATTTTTTATCTATATCATTCTAACGTTTCATTACGGTGAATTATTGTATTCGCGCATCTTTTTTTTGATTTCTTTGGTACATCGGGAGAAAAGAATTAATTTTGCATGCATTAATCGAAAATCTCTTCTTAAGCCTGTTCCTTATCGCGACGGGCTTTTAATTTGTATTGAACGCTATGCTGATAAAAGTCTGCGGTCTGCGCGACCCGGAAAATATATGCAATGTCATAAACCTTGGAATAGATCTTTTGGGTTTAGCTTTCTGTAAAGAGTCGCCGCGTTGTGTCTCTTTAGTAGACTCACATGCTGGAATTGTGCCTGATCGAATCGACGAGAAGACATCTGAGGCTGTATGTTCCGGTGAGGCTCGTAGGGTAGGGGTGTTCTTTAATGAGATGCCACAGACGATAATAACTGCAGTTTACAATTTCTCACTTCATTGTGTGCAGTTGTCCGGCGATGAATCGCCAATATACATAGACAATCTGCGTCGTACTCTGGATCCTGATATTCAGCCTGGCATGCAGATAATAAAGTCGATCATTGTTAATTCCATTTCTGACATATTAAATGCTGAAGCATATGAAGGTCATGCCGATATGTTTCTCTTCACGTCAGGAAATCCTGCTTGTGATGACCATTCATCTTTCGACTGGTCAATGCTTGAAGCGTATAAAGGGCAGACGCCGTTTTTGCTGGGTGGCAATATCGATCCGGATGATGCGGAACGAATTCTTTCCTTTCATCATCCGCAGTTTCTCGGTATTGATGTCGGCTCGCGTTTTGAACAGTCGCCAGCAGTAATGGATATAGATAAACTCACATCTTTCATAAATAAAATACGTAAATAAATCAATTATGAATTTCACTGGTATTACCATAGCCATAATGACCTTTATCACAATAGGAGCCTGGCATCCTATCGTTATCAAGACCGAATATTATTGGGGCACACGTCCTTGGATTATATATCTGCTCATTGGAATCATCTGCTGCATGTCGGCTTTGTTTGTTTCCGATATCTATCTCTCATCGTTCCTTGGCGTTTTCGGAGCATCGTCTCTGTGGGGCATTGGTGAACTCTTTGCGCAGAAACGACGTGTAGAGAAAGGCTGGTTTCCAAAGAATCCTAAGCGTAAATAACGTGAGTTCGACGAATTATAAGTGTCTATAAATTTGGTGATTAGCGATTTTTTTGTAATTTTATAGTGTTGAAATACAAATAATTACAAACAAAAATCGCTATGATCACCGAAGATAGAGTTACAGAAATATTTTGTATTGCAGAC
>ENA-OWND01001071-OWND01001071.1-metagenome-genome-assembly--contig:-NODE-1071-length-17357-cov-10.612357_pt1 | contig 17357 bp, 17 predicted proteins | sample MGYA00245342_ERZ651119 | MGnify/ENA primary metagenome ERZ651119 (study PRJEB26857, sample SAMEA4031756) | metagenome | biome: human; feature: oral; material: saliva | place: Philippines | collected 2014...
AATATAAAAAAAGAAATCTAAAAATATAGATTTCCTTTTTTGTTTTTCTTTGCTATTTCTTTGTTTCTGGCCGCTTTCTCTTCCCTTTGGGAGCAACGGGTTTTGTCAATGCATCTTTCAAAGACATTCCTTTTTTATACCGATTGATGAAAGTGTTGTAATCAATATTATAAGCTTTACACATTTCTTTATTTGAATTGTATTGATTGCCTAAATGATCCGTAACGCCTTTTTTACTTCCGATAGGAATAGTCAAAGACTCTTCTAAACTCCAACCATGCTCTCTTCTATAGAGCCAAGCAGATTGAGTAATCCCATAATGTTTTAACATTTGCGAAGCGCTGGGGAATTCATTCCCTAAGTGGTCTTTGCACGGGACTCCTTTGTTGGTGTGATCTCCTAAAGGAGTTTCTAAAGTGTCTTTAAGCGTCCATCCAGCACGTTGTCTTTGATAAAAGACGGAAGTATTTAACCCATAATGTGTAACCATAGCTTTTAGACCTTTGTAGGGTTTGTTTAAATGGTCTCTCCAAATCCTTGATGAATTCGCTAAATTCTCATTGCGGGTCAATACATCTTTTAAAGGAAAACCTGCTCTAAGAAGATTAACAGCTGTTTTTCTAGATACTCCGTAATGCTTAAACATTTCAGTTTCACTAGAGAAAGAATTTCCCAGGTGATCTTGCACTTCATTACTTTGCGTTCTAATAGATTCTGTCAAGGCTCTTTCTAAGCTCCAACCACGTTCTAATCTTTTTGCAAGAGTTAATGCTGGAACTCCATAATAACGGGCCATCTCAAAGTTAGATTGGAAACTATTTCCTTTATGATCTAAGACTGTTTTAGGATAAAAATTCCAACTTCTTCTTGTTGCTTTTGCTTCTTTATCTTTTTTGTTTTTAGAATTAGAAATCGAACACTTAATATTATCTGAGAAGATGTTAATGCTAACGCATTTCGTCGCAGACAAATCTAGCTTTTCTTTTTCTTCAAAAGTGTAAGTATTCCATGAAATCTCTTTTAGGTTCTTAGCCAACTTCAATTGACCGATACTTTTTACAACAATGTTATATTTTTTATAAAGTTTCTTAAGTTCTTCCCATGTACGAAACTCTTCGTGAATATCTTCTTTTTCAAAAACAAGATAGTCAGCTTCCTCAGAGGGAGAAGAAACGTAAGGTAATTCTTTCAAATATTCTTTTTCAACGGGTAATAGGTTTTTTCCAATATAAATTACATCTGCTCTTGAATCAAATACAGGCATTTTCGCTCCTCCTTCTTCTTTTGTTCTGAATTTTTTGGATTTTGTCTAAAGAAATAATTCCGTCTTCATCACGCGCCTTAGTAATATCGTAATAACGAACACCAAGAGCTTCAGCTGCATCCGAAACGTTCTTATACCAATTTCCTTCGCTATCTTTTAGAGGACGTAAAAAACCTTGATAAGTAAAAAACTCGATAGGAAATTTCAATTTTTCCCACGATGATAACTTATACCTAAGAGATTGCTTACTTTGATTGATTTTTGTTAATAAAGCTGGTGTATCCTCAGCTGTAAAGTATTCATAAATTTGAGGATATTTTAATTTCATTTCCATACTAAGATTCTTTCTAATACTAGTAATTATTGTTCACAAATAAATTATATAATAATAAAAGGAAAGTGTCAATTTGTCTAAGTTTTTGATTTCAGGGTTTTTTTCAAATATTAACCAAAAATAAAAATGATTGAAAGTTGGAAATAAGGGATGAAAAAATGGTAAATCTGAAGAGTTTACTCCTAATGTAAGGTAAAAAGATGAAGCTACTGATTGCTAAAGGTAATAGCATTATAAAAGAAGAAGCACTCAAACGAGTGCTTCTTCTTTTATTCTTCACGCTTCCGTTTAATAAATCCAATTGAACCGAGACTTGTCAAAACTGACACACCTACAAGCGCTAAGTTACTGTTTGTTTCACCAGTCTTAGGAAGCTCATTCTTAACGAACTGAGGTTGTTCTGCGGATTCTACAACAACAGAATCGTTAGATTTAGGAGTCTCAATTGATTTTGGAGCTTCAGGTTGTCGTGTTTCTGGTTTCTTAGGATCTGGCGTTGGCATTACTGGTTTTTCAACAAGTTTGTAAATATGTGTTTGAACATCTTTACCGTCATTGAGTTCAGTCTTACCAGTGAACTCATAATCACCAATCGTCTTAGGTGCATCGATGAATCCTGCTTCAGATTCTTTAATTTCTTCACCTTTTTCGTTGACATAACGAGTCGCTTTCAACTCAGGAATGTCTACAATCGGTGCATCGCCTGGTACTTCGTGTTTGATTGACTTATATACGTGAGTCGTAATACCATCTTTCTCAGTGGTAAGTCCAGTATATTCATGTTCACCAATCGTCTTGCGAGGAGGTTGGATACCTTTTTCCGTTTCGATAAGTTCTTTATCTTTTTCGTCTACGTGACGTGTAACTTTCAACTCAGGAATATCGTACTTAGGAGCATCGCCTGGTACTTCGTGTTTGATTGGCTCATATACGTGGGTCGTAATTCCATCTTTTTCGGCAGTATGTCCAGTATATTCATGATCATCAATTGTCTTACGAGGAGGTTGAATGCCTTTTTCCGTTTCGATGAGTTCTTTGTCTTTTTCGTCTACGTGGCGTGTAACTTTCAACTCAGGAATATTGTACTGAGGAGCATCACTCGGAATTTCGTAACGAATCGGAGCGTAAACGTGAGTGGTAACACCACCTTCAACGTCTGTGCGGCCCGTGTATTCGTAATCACCGATTGTCTTACGTGGCCCGTTTGAACCCTCTTCAATTGGAAGAAGTTCTTCACCTTTTTTGTTCACGTGACGTGTCAATCGAAGTTCTGGGATAACAACTTGTGGTGCATTGCTTGGAACTTCGGTTTCGATCAGTTTGTAGATGTGCGTTTGTACGTCGCCACTCTCATTGGTGTTTGTCACACCCGTGAATTGATAGTTACCGATCATATTCGGTGCATCGACGAAGCCTGTCTCAGAATCTTTAACATCTGTTCCATCTTCAGTTTGATAACGAGTTGCTTTCAACTCAGGAATTTCTACAGATGGAGCGTCGCTCGGAACTTCTGTGATCACTTTCTTATAGAAGTGAGTTCGAATACCCTCTTCTTGAGTAGTCTTACCTGTATAAGTGTAGTGTTCGATTTCTTTCGGACTTGCCAATCCTGGGTCGTATTCAACAAGTTCTTCACCAGTTTCTTCATCTACGTGAAGTGTGATTTGAATTTCTTCAGGCTCACGTTTAGGAGCATCACCAGGAACTTCATGTTCAACCAATTTGTAAATGTGAGTTTGAACAGTTCTATCTTCAGTTGTTTCAGTGCGGCCTGTAAACTGATAATTTTCACCAATCATTGATGGAGCTGGAATAAGTCCTTCTTCAGCATCTTTGATTTCAGTTCCTTCTTCATTGACATAACGTGTTGCATTAAGAACAGGAATATCAACTTTAGGCGCATTATCAGGCACTTCGGTTTCAATTAACTTGTAGATGTGCGTTTGCACGTCCCCAGCTTCGTTGGTATTAGTTGTACCTGTAAATTGATATTTATCAATTGTATTCGGTGCATCTACGAAACCTTGCTCAGAATCTTTAATATCCGTTCCTTCTTCTGTTTGATAGCGAGTAACTTTTGTAGCTGGAATTTCAACTGACGGTGTATCACCTGGAACCATGCGTTCTTCGACATTCTTACGATATACGTAAGGTACTTCGATGATTTCACCACCGACAACATCTCCGTGTTCGTTATCAGGTGTCTTAATCAATTTGTAAGTAGTAATTGTGACCCTACGTCCTTCAGGAGTTACTGTTGCATGCGCTGAACCTTGAATGTCTTTAGGTGCTGCTTCGTAGTAAGTTCCGCCTGGTTGATTCGTAATGACTTTTTCAGTGCTTGAAAGTTCATTGCCTTCTTCATCTTTATAGGTCGCAATAACTGAACCGTAAGTCTGAACCGTCACGTTCTTGCGATACACATAAGGAACGGTGATCGTTTGATTACCCACAACATTACCGTCCGCATTCGCAGGAGTTTCGGTCAACTCGTAAGATGTCGTTGCCCGTTTAGTGAGACCTTCTGGCGTTTTCTCAACCACTTCGCTAGACTTAATTGTCTTAGCTGTAGTCGTATACGCTTCACCGTCAGGAACATCAGTCTTCACGTTTTCTTGCGGAGCGAGTTCGTTACCTTCAGTGTCTTTGTAAGTTGCGATAACTGAACCGTTCACAGTAACAGTTTCTGTTTTGTCATACACATACGGTACAATAATTGTCGTACCACCTTCGACAGAGCCTGCGTCGTTCATCGGAATATCCAATAACGTATATTTCGTAGTGACTGTACGAGTAAATCCATCAGGTGTTGTACTCGTTTCCACTTTGTCAGGAATATCTTTTGCAAGCGTACTATAAGCTGTACCGTTTGGAACGTTCGTCGCTACAAGCTCTTTCGGTACTAGCTCATTACCTTCAGTATCTTTATGAGTTGCAATAACGGAACCGTTAACAACTACAGTCTTGAGATACACGTAAGGAACCACGGTCGTAGTACCATCTTGAACGTTGCCCGTTGCGTTGTTTGGTGTTTCTCTCAATCGATAGCTGGTTGTTCGTGTAAAGCCATTAACTTGATCCACTACGGTATCAAATGTTTTAGCGCTCGTTGTATAGGCTGTGCCTGGGGTTTCATTTGTCGCAATAGATTCTTGTGGTGCGAGAATTTCACCAGTAGTTGTCTTATAAGTTGCAACAACCGAACCATTCGTAACAGTTGAAATTTGTTTATTATATTCATAAATAACCGCAATGGTTTGATTAGGAAGAACCGTACCATTTGCGTTATCAGGTGTACGCACTAACGTATAACGAGTTGTAACCGTTTCTGTCAAACCTTGTTCATTTGTACGAACACTAGTTGTGTCGGTAAGTGGTTGAGTTGTGTATGCTTCACCGCTTGGTACATGATCTTTAACCGTTTGTTCAGGTATCAATAATTCTTGCGTACTAGCATCTTGATGTCGAACAACTACGGAACCACGTGTGTCTTTTTCATAGACATATGTGATTTGTTTAGTTTGATCAACCACATATTGGCCTTGTTCCGCATCAGAACCCGCTTTCACCTCTTTGAAGAGATATGTTGTACCATTCGCTGGAATCGTATCTGGTTTCGTTGTACGATACTCTGTACCATTAAGACCCGTTTGCGTTGCATCTGGTTTCAAAGTATTTCCTTCAGTGTCCACATAGTGAGCAACAACCGAACCTTTGTTAGCCGTAGTCGTCACAGTAACAATATTTCCAATAAGGAAATCTGTGCGATTAGACGATGTATAAAGTTGCGATGTAGCAGGAGTTAAAGCTGGAGCATCTTGAGGAACTTGAACCTTCATATTGGTAACAAATGAGTCACCTGTATGCAACGTCAACGGTGTCGTAAACACGTATTTAACCGCCGTAACTTGACTTAGATCACTAGGTGCTTCACCGTAAGTACCCGTTTTAACATTAGAATCTGTTGTATAAACAACTCGATAATTAGTTCCATCAGGAATCCGATCTACTAACGTTGTACGGAATTTACCAGAAGGTACGGGTACGATAATATCTGTTAAGGTATTATCAGAGTCTGAGAAGTTCATACTGCGACTTTGCACGTTAACAGTTGCGCCTAAATGCACGCCATCTACACTGCTTTCAGTTGATGTTGATTCATCTGGTCCGATATAAAGGCGAGAAGCGTATTCCTTGTTATAGGCGACTTTAAACGGTATCTTGATCACGGATACTGTTTGTTCAGACATTCCATCTTGAAGTGATGTTGGTAGGACATCTGACAATGTTTTTCCATAAGACGATAGTCGTTGATCTTTCGTAGGACGAATGATTTCTGAATTTTTATCCCAGATAGTCGTATATTCGATTTCGTGAGTACCTGGTGAAAGAGCACCGCTGTTAGTAAATTCGAAAGTCAACTCTACAGCAGGAGCGTCAGCGGCAGTTCCTATAGGTTTAGGAAGCTTATCAAGATTATTAAGTGCTTTCGTGTTTTGAGGAGCTTGATAGGTATAGAGAGTCTTACCTGTACCATTATAATTCACAATCCTTGATACAGGTTCTTGAATCGGAGCGGTATCACGAGTATAATCTAGCGCGCCATAATATACAGCTTGAGTAGACAAAAGTTGGTCGGTCAAATAAGCACGAGCATTTTTAATAGCAACACCGTCAGGAACTAATACTCCGATATACGCTTTTTGGATATTATCCAATTGACTTTCTCGATTTTCAGCACTCATCAAATACTGATAGTAAGCACTCAGATCGCCATAGACACCAACATAAGCGTGATCACCTAAACCAACATTTGGTGTTTGTTTAGCTTGTTTGCTGTTGACACCAATCGAAGCTTTTAATTTATGCTCAAATGTGGTTTTTTCATGAATATAAAGGCGATTAGTGTCTTTCAACTGTTCCTGTGTTAAATCTTTTTGCTCAACACTTGCACCAAACGCTAATGATTGTTCGCCACGTACAAAGTCAGTACGCAACCCATTCGTCATTTTGGTAACAGATGGATCTTGAACAGCATTTTGCCAACGAGTTTCACCGACTTCATAGGTTACATTCGCACCCCATCCAAAGATCTCAGGATGAGCGATTTTGCTTCGAACATCTTTCATCGTTGGAATCTTAACCAACAGTTTTTGATAGTTGCCATTGATCGTGATACCTTTAGTATCTTTATTGATGGTAGACCATGAGCCAAGTTTAGTCGTTGAACCGTCAGATTCAACACCGTATACTTCAAAATCAGACGGGAGATTGATTCCTGAACTGAGTCCAGTCGCACTTGCATTTCGATCTTGACCGTCAATATTAGCCCAAAAGTCGGCAGCTACAGGCGCGAAATTAGTGAATCGGTCGCCTTCTTGTTCTTTTGGAATATGAACATAGTAATAGGTACTACTTACTTGACTCCCTGAAAGAGTACGATCGGTCATTTGACTAATCAAATGATAAGATTCGTGTTGTCGGTCGGCTTTCGCGAGAAGCGGACCTGCAGTATTCAATCGTTTGTAATCATAACCGACGGTACCTTCAGGTAATGGATCACGTTCATTTCGAGTGCGAAGAAGGATACCCGATGGATCAGGGACTGTTTGCGTATAAACCGAACCGTCTGGTAGAGTGCCATCTGTACGCCATGTAAGATAGACACGTTTTTGATTCTCGATTAACTCGCGTGTATCTGTCGCACTTAAAGCATCTTTCTTCAAACGAAGCGCTGGATACATCTCACTTGGATAAAGACTTGCAGGGAACGGATTGTTAGGTGTTCGATGCATAACGATTGCATCGCCTTCTTTAGTCCATAGTTTATTTGATTCGACATCAGGGTCTAATTCCAGATAGTCAGGAATACCAGTAATACTATATTTGAAATCAGTATATCTTTCATAATCGCGTGACACATTCGCATCATCTAAGTTCTTTAAGAAATAGAAGTTCACGGATGGAACTGGAAGTCGAAGGATCGGTGCTGCAGAATCATCAGTCAAAAGTTTCGAACCGTCGTGCACACCGATTGTTACCTCATTCGGAATGACGTTATTGCCGTCTACGGGAAGTTTTCGAACATTCGTCGGTACCGTAGTAACATCGCTACGATACAGACCACCTTTGACACGATCTGTTGTTACTGAGATCGTGCTACTATCGGTCACTAATCCATCTTGAAGAATCTTAAATGTGCCAAGAAGCGGTTCTTTGCTAGACGGACCGCCCCAGATCAAGCCTTTGCTCTTTTGAGTAACAGATAACTCACCGACCGTTGTTCCGCCAATCGGAGATAAGGCAAATTCATATCGCCACGTAGTAGCGTCTGATTTATCAACAGGATTGCCAGCTAACTGTGATTTAGTAAACGTCGGTTGCTCTAAAAATTGTTTTGGAGACTCGTAAACGAGTTTAGCATTTGAAACTGTATCAGGACCAGATGCGCTAAAAGTATAAGATCCCTGAAGATTGTAAGCTCCGTTTGTCAGATCGTTTTTTGTCAGATGCTTAGTTTGCGCATTAGTGCCAGTAACTACAAATCGTCCATTAAGGTTTGTGCTTGACTCAGTGAAACCGACCATTAGATTTGTGAAATAATCATTAATTTCACGATCAAGATCAGTCTCAATTTCACGTTGTCCAGTCTTTTGGAGCATATATGTTCCGAACATAGATGCCCAACCCTCGTAATTAACTTGACCTGGATAAGCTTTTTGAATCAATGGTTGTACTGCGGTATCACGAGACAATGAATAGTCAGACCCATTAGCATTACGTTTATACGTAGCACCATCGATCGCATGTCCAATTTCATGATAGAGAACTTCTGTTTCAGAGTCTTTACCGTCATTGTGGAAGTATTGAGCATTGAGTGTCACATTACCCGAAATAGAAGCTGTATAACCAAGGTTGCCGTTTTCTTTTTTCTCGATCGTAACACTTTTCACACGACGACGAACTGAATCTGGTAATTTATCAAAAGCTTCTTTGTTTTCAGCTTCAACAACCTTATCATCAGCGGTCAGTTTAGACGCATCTGTTGGGTTTTCCTTATAAATCTGAGATGCTATTGGCGCAGGCGTTGTGCTTTTTGCAAGAGGCGCTAAATTATCTTGAACAGCCTGCTTCGCTTGTTCAGAAACATACGGACTTGTTACAGACGTATCAGTAGCATTGCCGTTAGCAACATTACTCACACCAGACGCAACTGTAGCGTTGTTCGCAGGCGCTTCATTCGTAGAAGTTACCTCATCGGCACTCGCGACTCCACCCATTAAAAAGAAAGCCGCGATCACAGCACTTGCTAAACCGTAGGCTTTATATTTTCGAAATCCGAAAATTTCTCGTTTGTTATTTCGAAACATTCAAGTTCCTCCATAGATTATAGTTACAGAATTACTGTACAGACTCAATCATATCATATTTCAAACTATCCCACAATAAATATTTTCTTCACCTACCACTATAATATTACACCTAGAACAAAAAAATAAAGCTCTCTGTAAAATTACAGAGAGTTTTTTTGAAAAATCACCAACCTCCAGTAGCACCGCCACCGTCAAAGCCTCCGCCTGACCAATTACTGCTAGAATCACCAGAGTAAGACGAATAACCACCTGAAGAAATTACAAAACTAGAACTTCGCTCCTGGTCCTCTTGAGACATGAAGTATGTATTCTTGTTACGTAGTTTTGCGATAACTTCTTTGTAGTATTTTTCTTTTAATTCTGGGGTCCAGCTTGAGTTTTCCACGAAAACTTTGCTATCTGGGTACAACTTATCGTCACCGTCGTAGGAATAGGTAGATCTGTCAAGATAGTACATTTTCATCTGTTGTAAAGACCATGTTCCATCGACATAATCATTATCTTCTGGGTACAATTTATCTTCACCACTATAGAAAAAGTCACTTCTTTTAGTACGTTCAGCTAATTCAGCTAAGCGTTCTTCTTCTAATTTGCGCTTTTCTTCAGCTTCTTGAATTTCTTTATTTTTATAAAATTCAGCAATTCTTTCTTCTGTCCATGACGGGTTCTCTTTGAAAGCTTCGGAATCTGGGAAAATTTTATCTTCACCATCATAATCAAATTGGCAACGTTCTTTTAATTGTTTTTTCTTTTCAATAGAATCAGAAATTAATATACAAGCCATGTAAAAAAGGAGAAAGACAATGGAAAACAAGATGCCGACAATAATAAATCCGTCATCTTGAATTTTCTTAGCCATGTTATCTATCTTGATGCCGTTTTTCTTTTTCCCACTTTGATTATTTTTTATATAATCATCAATTTTGCTTTTGAAAGCAGACAAATAAGTTAGAACACCTTCTGAATAATTTTCCTTCCTAAAATCAGACTTGACCAAATCATTTAATTCGGCAGCCTCTGCGTCAGGAATAATAGTTCCCATGTTGTTAGATGTTTCCGTACGGATTTTTCTATCCTTGATACTAATAAGAACCAAAGTTCCATAGTTGGTATCAGAAAAACCAACGTGCCAACTCCTTGCGGTTTCTCTTGCAACAGTTTCAATGTCATCATCAACTGTATCTACTACAACTACTGCAATTTGGGGCTGCAACTTAGTTTTTGAGTATTCCCAGTTGAAGGTTGCTACCTTTTCTACAACTTTTTTAGATAAGTAACCATGAGGGTCATAAACCCCACTCAAGGGAGGTTTATCAGGAATACTTTCAGCACGGACGGGACTTGCCCAAAAAGAAAAGAAACTTAATAGAAATAAAAATGCTACTGTTAATTTACTTTTCATATCTTACCAGCCCCCTGTGGATCCACCACCGCCAAAGCCTCCGCCTGACCAACCGCTACTAGACGAACTAGAACTGCTTGAGCTATCTGAGCCTGAAGAATAGCTAGAACTTCCGCTTCCACCGCTAATTCCAAAAATAGAGTCTTTAGAACGCCCGTATTTTTTGTAATATTCTTCTTCAGCATTGCTGTATTTAGCGATTTGATAATAGACAAAGATAAATGCAATCATCCAGATTGAAAATACAGCGACTCCGATAGGGCCATATTTTTTAATATTTTCTTGGCGTTGTTTTTCTTGATATTCGGTGATTTCTTTCGCATTTTTCTTTGAAAGATATGGCTCAACCTTGTTTTTGAATTTAGCTAAGTAAGTTCTTAACCCTGCGGAATAATTCTCTTGTCTAAAATCGTCCTGGATTGAATCGTTCAAGTTGCTAGCTTCGACATCAGTGATAATAATCCCCATATTGTCGGAAGTTTCTGTGCGAATCTTTCTATCTTTGATGCTAATCAGAACTAAGGTTCCGTAATTAGTATCTGAAAATCCAACACGCCAATTTCTTGCAGCTTCCCTTGCGACAGATTCAATATCACCATCCACTGTATCTACAACAGCAATGGCAATTTGCGGACGTAATGCAGTTTTTGAATATTCACTGTTTAAGTCAGTTACTTCTTTTACCACGTCTTTTGAAAGATAGCCATGAGGATCGTAGACCCCGCTTGGAGGAGCTACGTCAGGAATTCCTTCAGCATAAACGGGTTTTGTAAAAAAAGAACAAAAACTCAATAAAACTACAAACAACAAACTTAATTTAACTTTCATGTTCCCTCCTGGATTTACATTTTTATTTCTTTACCACATAACAATAAAAAGCAATAACTAGCAATAAGACGTAAATAGCCATCGTGATTGCGTGAGAAATGAAGATAGTAAGAAATGCAGAAATTAGCGAAATGTACATCCCGTTCAGATAGAACTTAGCACTATCTGATTTATCTTCCTCACGTCTTCTTACGTATAAACTGTAAAAGAATGCAGTCACTAAGAGAAAACCTAATATTTTTGAAAATAAATATGACATCATTTACCTCGCTTTGTTTTTTTCTTTTTTAAATTTTCTAAAGCTTCCAAAACCATAAATAAGAAAATGAGAAACAAAAGAGTAAAAAGTACAATTATCACTCCAATCTTTTCACCTTCTTTAGCACCTTCAGCTATTTCTAACCTGGTTTTTTCTTCGGGTGTAAGTTTTTTATTTTTATCTAAACCAAACTTTATGATTTTATTATTCTTTGCTTCATCTTTTTGATTTAGTTTATCTTCTAAAGAATAAACAAAAGAAACAATCCCCTGAGAATATTGCTGTTTTTCGAAATTACCTTCTAATTCTTTATTCATCTCAGATAAAAAATTATTATCTAATGGTAAATAGTTTTCGTAAGCTGTTTTAATAACAACTTTACCTTCCCTTACCGCAACAACCAATAAAATTCCATTATTCACATCGTATTCAGGAGGAAAATCAGGGAGCCCTGATGGGTGCATGGCACTATAACCCACACCCCACTTTTCTGAAATATCTTCACTGATAGAATTTATTTCACCATCCAGATTATTTACAATAACAATAGCAAGTTTAACAGCTCTTTTCTCATCTGCATTTGTATGAGCCCAGTTGAAAGTAGCAACTTTCTCAACAGCTTCTTGTGAAAGATAGCCGTTAGGGTCGTATACGCCACTTAAAGGAACAGTTTCAGGAATTGATTCAGCTAATACAGAAGTCTGTAACAAAAATAATGGGATAACTGTACAAAAAAGGATGAACGCTTTTATTAACTTTTTCATAGCACATCTCACTTTCCCTACACACATTCCCTAACAAAGAACTTATTCTTTCCCAAGTAATCTTTCGCAGAAAGACCGTGATAGTCGGCCATTAAGCTTTGAATATCTGCTAAAACTTCTTTTCTAGCTGGTTCATTTTCATATTTACACGCGCGCTCATATCTTTTTTGGTAGTTTTCTAGCGTTGAAATATAATGCTCAGCCGCAAAATGTTTTTCTGCATCTTTCTTTTTCCTGATGCCATAATAAATATTAATACTTCCAACTCGAATATCCGCGCCACCATCCGTAGTTTGTAGCAATAAAAATAATTTTTCTTTCATTGTTTTATCCCCTTGTCTTATTTGCCTTATAGATTATTGTTTAGAGAGCTCTTATAAACTTTAGCGTGGATGTTTTGAGAAACTTGTTTTTCACCAGCTTCCATGTGACTTAACTCATCAGAGAAAGCATAAACTTTAGCATCTAAATTATCTACGTGATGAACAATAATTGCTTCGATTGTCGCTGGCTCAACAGGACTTCCCCACTCAAGTCTTCCATGGTGAGAAAGGATGATATGTTGAAGCATCTCAATTTCTTCACTATTTGCTTCTTCTTCCGATACATATTTTTTAGGAAGTTCAGCCCCCAGGAAGATGTGTCCAAATAAGAAGCCTTTCTTAGAAAAATCTTCAGCCAACCCATTGGCATATTGATATTCTTCCACTTTCATAATGTCGTGATAGATGATTCCTGCAATAAGAAGATCTTTGTTTGCGGTAGGGTACATCTTTTGGACGAACAAAGCTAGGTCAAGCATTTCTTTTACGTGTCGTAAAAGTCCTCCTCGTTTGTAATGATGCATTCGCTTAGCTGCAGAAACAACTTTGAAGCTTTCACCATATTCCCCTAAAACGCCAATAGTCGCTTTTTTGAGAATAGGATTATCCATTTGGTAAACAAGTGCAAAGATCTCGTTAAAAACTGCATCAACATCAATAGGCTCACTAGGGACCAACTCAGACATATCTACAGCTTCTGTAGGTAAACTGAAATCATGGATAGTGATCTTGTATTTTCCGCCATAATAATCAGCGGTCCCGTTAACGAAAATAACTTCATTTTTTTGAAGAACTTCCCAAATTTCTTTTGTAACATTCCAAAGTTTACACCCAGGAACACTAGCGGTCTTGTCTGATAAGGTAAGTTCAAGATATTTGCTACCGTTTTTTGCCTCTCTTAGGGCTAAAGAGCTAACCAAGCAATATTGGGAGACTTGTTCAGGTTGGTTAATTAGATTCATTTTTTTCATTCCTTTTTATTGTATAATTTAATGATAAAATAATATCATAAATATTAAGAAAAGTCAATCACAACCTAAAAAACAACCTAAAATTATAAGACTTGATTTTTTTATAACTATGTGATATACTTTTATCATAAATATTGTAAAGAAATAAAACTATAGAAAGGTTTATATATGAATCAATTAACACCTACTCAAAACGTAGAAATTGACCTAATTATTACTGCTTTTGATAAATATAATAAAGTTGTCAAATTCTATGCTCCAAAAACTACTGAAGCTAAAGAGGCACGCACATTACCTGGTGTCCTTCTTGAAAGCGGAGAATCTGTAGCAAACGCTGTAAAACGAACTATCAAAACGAAAACTTCGTTGAAGTTAAGCGCCAAGAATTACACTATTCAAGAATTACCTGCTCAAACTGTTCCTAATAGAGATCCTCGTGGACATGTTTTAGCTATTCCTGTGCTCCTATTAACTAAACTAACCTACGAAGATTTAAATGATGAAGAATGGGTAAGTTTTAATCAAGGAATTCCTTTAGCTTATGATCATACGCGTATGATTGACTTAGCATTTGAATTGATTGTTAAAAATTTAAAAGAAAACCCTATTCCTTTATTGATGTTGGATGGGTTGGTTACTTTAGAAGAAGTAAAAAACATTATTGTTCACTTCGACGGCAGCTATAAAGACATGTACTTATCAAACTTCAAGAAAGTATACCCGACAAGTAAATTCCTGGAAGAAACAGACAAGATCCCTGAAATTAGAAGAAAAGGGCGACAATTTAAATTGTATTTAGTTATTGAAAAAAATATTAAAAACTTCTTCTAGTAAACGAAGAAGATTATAATATGCTACTTTTGTACTTGTTATGTTTCAAACAAACGCACAAAAGATATTGATTCTTGTTATATTATATGCTATAATGATTAGGACGAACCAAAGAAGGTTATAGTTAAACAAAAACGGCCAAAAATTGCGTTATCACAAGGTGATGCGCAGTTTTTTTATTTTAGAATCTTTTCTCATATAAATAAAAAAACAGTCATGGATTTTGACTGTTTTTTATTATTCTGTAAACTAATTTTTCAGTTTATCATTTAGCATTTGATTTTTCGTATTCGTCCATTTGGTGAACGTTGCCAACAACCAATGTTGTTAATTCTGTATGCGTGTCCATTAGTTCAAAAAAATCACGAACGTTCCCTGTTTTTACAAACTTGATGTAAAAACCGTATCCTACAACGTTACAATCTTCTATATCATCATAGTAGTCATAGTAACCGAAACAAACGATCAAGTCTCTTCCTGCATAGCGAACAATATCCCCTTCGAAAATATCTTGCCCCACTTTATCTTGCATGCCTGTAAACCGCATCAATATAACTTCATCGAATTTTCTACTGGTGTTAACAACTATTTGGTCAATCAAAAGTCCACTCAGCCAGACTAACTCATGACAAAAATCAATCATGTCCACCTGTGCAAATTGCATGGTCTTTTTATCCCATGCTTTGAATTTTAGATTCATTTTTACCTTTCTAATTTTTGTATGCTATCTACCTCAAAGGTAGTGGTTAACGCATTTTTGCATTTTTTGTCAAACTAATTTCCCAACTTCTTTAGTGTATTCGTAAAGCAATTTGAAATCTTCTGCTGGATCTTTCTTATTTTTAGGAGTGAAATATTGCTTTCCGCGAGAGAAGCGCCACAAAATGCCTGATTGATTCAAATTGATAATATCCTCTGTATCCATTTCTGGATCATGCGTATCAAAAATTAATTGGACTCCCACTTCAGTAATTTGAATTTTAGCAGCACCTTCATAAGTAGGCACGTCTAAGTAAATTTCGTCATTTTCAATAGAAAACTTAATTTCAGGAAAGGCTCTAAAGAGATTTTCTGCAATTATTGCTAACTTCTCATTTGTAAATAAATGTCCATTTACCTCATAACATTTTACGGTTTTCATCTTTTGTTTCCTCTTTTCTTATTTATGATACAAGTATATCATAAAAAACGAAGAATGTCAATGTTTTTCCCGTTTTTTTTGTAAAACTAAGTAATAAAAAAGCAACCAAAATATGGTCACTTTGCACTCTTGTAGTATTTCAGATCTAATTATTGTTATGGGTTAATGGAACTGTGATAATCTTATCACGATTGACAGAATCATAAATAATAGCATCTTGGCAGCCCTCCCACATGGTTACTAAATTTAGCCTAAATACAGGATATGTTTTAGTAAGCCGTTCAAAAGCGTCAATGAATAACTGTTTATATTCTTCGTAATCCTCTGTATCAATCGTTCCGTTGATAGTCAATGTTGCACTATTGTGAACGAGGATTTGTTCCCCATTTTCAATATTATCTAGACTAGTGCCTGGTCCATGAGCGTGATTTTGGAAACAACGAATATCCAAACCAAGTGGATGAAAACCCTCAAATGAAATTTCATCAAAGATTTCTGGGTTTTGTTTTGTTAATTCTTGAAGAATGTATTTAAACACTTTAATAACATTCTTACATTCCGTATTGATTCTATGATTTGCTTCCTTAGTTGTTTTCGAGTCTCTGATTGACTTTGAATCTCTGATGTAAATCATAGCTGTTCCATTAATATCAAACCATTCGGTCATTTTATTCTTCGACTCCTTTCTGCGTCAAAATTTTAGAAAGTTCTTCATAAGTTGGTTTAATGACATACATGAATTTATTAGCCGTTATTTGTTCTTCAAGTAGTTCTTTCACATCATCACTTACAATCACTTTACTAAAATTGCCTTCCTCTTTAAAAACAGCCTTGATGCAATTTACATTGATGGTGATAGGGGTTTTCACCTCTCCGTATTTGAAAGCGATAAGTTCAATAAAATTTGTCATTGCTTATCACCTACCAATTCTGAATTTTCGTAGATATTTCCAACAATCTCAACAATAAAAAGGTCTGTGTCAAACAAGCTGTATAAAGGAGTTGCTGGAATATTGGAATTTTTATTAACCTCATCGGTAACAAACATTGCTTTTTCTTCGTTGTAAGATACAACTTCAAACCAGCTATCCTTACCTTCGTTTTTATCTGTAACTTTCAGAATATCTCCAGCAAAGATTTCGTTTTCGCTTGTATCTTTTCGCCCAGTTGACTGCATGAGTTTGATTTCGTCAAAACTCATAAAATTTGTTTCACCAAATCTCCAATGTTCACCAACTAACACTCTTTTTTTGAAATCTATCAAAGAAACATCTAGCATTGTTTGAAGTTCTTTATCCCATGCTCTATATTTTAGATTTGCCATTTTGCTCTTACTTCCTTGTTTTTTTAGATTTACTTTCTTTTAACTTTTCAGTAGCCCAAGTATTAATTAAACTTTTTAATCTACTAAAATACATTTCAGGATTTAATATTTCTTCAATTTCTCCTGTATCTTTATTTATTCTTTTTTCAATTCTACATAACTTAAAACAATGTTTATCACTTGTAATCCACCAAGTATCACATAATTTAAACTTCATTATATAACACTTCCTCTACAATAGATAAATAATATTCTTTACCATCGAAAATTAATGTTATATCTCCCTTTTCTAGTTTTCCAAACTCTGTGGTAGTTATAATTTCCCCTTTATAACCGTTAGGTATTTTTAATCCTATTTGTTTTTTAATCAAAGTATTATTCTTATCAAATGTTTCAAACAATTCATTTAAATCATTTTCATCTAAATATCTAAAATTCATTGTTATTTCACAATTTTTAACTAAATCTAAAAATTCACTATAACCTAAATATCTTACCATTTATTTCTCCTTTTCTAACTGTTCTTTTACTTTTTTAATATTA
>ENA-OWND01001074-OWND01001074.1-metagenome-genome-assembly--contig:-NODE-1074-length-17303-cov-11.219910_pt1 | contig 17303 bp, 21 predicted proteins | sample MGYA00245342_ERZ651119 | MGnify/ENA primary metagenome ERZ651119 (study PRJEB26857, sample SAMEA4031756) | metagenome | biome: human; feature: oral; material: saliva | place: Philippines | collected 2014...
CTGGTGTACTTCGATATTTTATGTACAGAATAAAATATATATTTAATGTACTTTCTTATTTTATATAAAGTATATAATAACTCCCAATAGCTCAATGGCATTAGAGCAACGTCCCTCTAAGACGTAAGTTGCAAGTTGGAATCTTGCTTGGGAGACAATTTAAAATAACTATATGGGATTTAGAGTAAGTTTTTATAAAGTTAAAAAGAACTTTACGTTAAGGAATTCTTTTAAAGATTCAGAAGATTATGAAAAGTATTATGAAGAATTTAATAAAGTATCTTCATGTATAAAATATGATACATCAACCAGTATATATACTGATTGCGATAATACAAATAATCGTTTATATACTCAAATTGATGATAGTCCTGATACTATACTTGGTACAGTTAGTAAAGAACAATTATACCAATGGATCTTAGAAATGAAAAAGAAATATCTAATGTACATTAAAGATATATTAGATAGAGATGAAGAAACTGGTAAATCTTTAGCCTATTATGATATTCGTACTAAGTATTCTATGTGGGGAATGAAAATAGATAAAGAAGAAAACTCTATTAATAATGTTGAAGCACTTGCATTAAATCTTAGGGAAGATAAAGATAATAATCTTTTAGTTACATGGGGAACAACATATGAGTATGAGATATTTAATTTTATTTCTTTATATAAACATTTTGATTTTAACCAATATACATTAGTAATGTATGGAGGTTAATTTTTAACTTTTAATTTATAAAAATAATTATTTATGAGTACTCATGTAATTTTATTGTTAACATTAGGTTTTGCCATTTTCTATTGTTGTATTGCCACAGCTATCATAAATACTCTTTTATATATAGAAAAACATATTTCAGAAAGTTTATGTGAACAATTAACATTAGGTTTACCAGCTCCTGCTATTTATGTATTTTGGCCAGTGTGGATTCTTGTGCTAATTATTCAACTACCACTTATGTTGGTATTATCAAAATATAAGAAAAAATAAAAAAGAATTATATATGTGGTTACAAATAGGAAAAGAACAAATTAAAATAAGTGAAATTATTATACACTATATACATTATCAACCACCATTGTGGTATAAACGCCGTCGTACAATGTTTGGATATAGTGAAAGTACCACAAAGCCACAACCAGTGACAGATGAAAACTTTAATAATATTCCTTTTAGTATATGTCAAAATTTTGTTCCTCTAATTCCAGGGGATAAAAATTCAATTCTAATTCCAGAGGATATAGTTAAAGTGAAGTATTTTACATTTAAGTGTAATGTTAAAAAGTTACAGAAGTATTTGAATAAAAAAATAATGGGCGATAGTAAAGATGTTAAAACTATATTATACCCTTCAACTAAAGAAGTATTTAGGACAATAGATTTATTTGGTTATTATATTTTATTCGACGAAGACACATCATTATATACATGTAAAATAGATCATTTTGAAGAGAATTTTTATAATTAAACCTATGGATAAAAATAAAGTTCCTGAAAATATACAGCAATACACTAAATCGATCAATAGAAAAATTGCCGATATAATTATCAATACTCATTATAAGACATATAGAGATTATTGCATTGGAGATATTGTTTCTATTTATAATGTACCTCATAAAATACATAGGATAGAATCTTCATATTTCTCTTCTATCGAACCTGATGGAGACTTAGTACATTGGGGGTGGGATGAGGTGGAAGACATACCTATTAATGAATTTTGGGCTAAACAATTTAACTTTACTATTACAGACACAAGTGAAAATATTTTAGACTATGAAGGTATTGTATATATTAAAAGTGTAAATTGTCTTGCATATGTATTTCAAGGTGAGTATACTTCATATAAAGCTAAAAATACAGTTGTTCAATATTTTAATAAATGTACAGATCTAACAGATTTCTTACATACATTTTATAAGTTATTTAATTTTTATCCACACATTGATTTACCTGAATAAAAAATATGGAAAGTGAGTACCTAAACATAACAACTGATAGTGCACGTAATGCTGCACATTGTATAGTGTATGATAACGTTAAAAAGTTACATCCTAAATTCAATGCATTAGTAAATGAAGCAAATGAATATATAAAGAAACAACTAAAGATATATTATGGTGAAGCGTTATATAATTATGTATTTGAACGAATAGATAATTTTTATAGTTATTCATATACTAAATATTATAATACAGAAAACAGTGTTCCAAATTTCTATAGTGAACTTAGTTATACTAATATAACGAATAAAAATAAAAGAGCATATGATAAAAAGTTTAAATACATAAACTTTGGAAATCATATAGAATTACCTGGATTTACATGCGGACATTTTGCTGACACCATTGTATTTAATGATGACGTATATAAAAAGTTAGATTATTATGCAGAAGAGCTTAATAAATTAAAAAAAGAAGTAAACAATATAATATCTAAGGTATATGATAAATTATATAAAAACTTAAAAACTTATGAGCGAGTAGAGTATGGGTTTCCAGATGCTTTACCGTATACAAGTTGGAAAGTTAATGATGATGAAGTTATACATGGTGAAAGAATTGAAAGTATTAATAATAATTGTAAAAGTCCAAAGTATATTCAATATGATAATGAATACAAAGAACTTAATGTACCACCTTTTTTGTTACCAGAAATCATTAATTTTGTAAATAGTGTATTACCTCCTATAACAAAAGAAGAATGCGAAAAATATAAAAATAAAGTATGGAGACAATCCAACTATTGGAAAGATAAGTTTAAGGATGAATTTGTAAATACATTTTATTCTGACCATATTAAGAGACATATTGATATATCATATACAAAGAAATTAAGCTCAAAAATAGAAGAGGTTATTAAATATAATCTTGGAGACGAAATTTATGATAAATTATTAGAATTATCTAACATTATTGAAACAGAAGATAAACCATATAGTTTTAAATTATATTTCAAAAGTGATAATAATGTTTTATACTCTATTGATATGAATAGTAAGTATTTATTATGTAAAAATGTTCAGGTCTTAACAGCTTCGCTAAATGATTGCAGATTATTAATTAAATCTGAAGAGGAATTTAAAGAAATATGTGATTTATATTTTAATAAAATACTATTAACTGCATATGATAATTATAACAGTTATAATTCTTATATATTTGAGACAATAGTAAGAAAAATGAGTTTCTCTAATGTATATAATAAAATTCCATGTCTTTTACCATTTTTAAAGTATGAAAGAGCTCCTAAAAATAAAATATCTACTAAAAATATAACACCAGTAACTATCGAAGATTTTTCATTAGAAAAGATATATGAAAATGAAAATAACGAATTTATCAATAATTATAATAATGAACTTAAAGAATTTAACAAATTAATAAAATCTATTAAGTTTCCTGAACTTACCAGTACAATGGAATGCTATAGTTATGTTGGTCCACTTGTCAAAGTTTATGCTGCAATATATGATAATAAAACTATAATAGTAACCCCGGATGAAATAGAAGTAATGGATGATATGCCTAAAGCCGATAATATTAAAAATGGGACTAAAATTTCAGACAAAACTTTTATTGACTATTATAATAAAGTAGTTGATAAGATTAGAAAACAACTTACTGAAGCAAGTAAAAAATAATATGGAATTAACATACTTTTCAGGCTTTTTAATAGTGTTTATAACATATACAATATTATATGTGTTATATTGTAAATATTTATATGTTACGGTAGAAGACCGTGTAGCAGAATTTGTGGATCATTTCTGGGATAATTTCTTAGTAAATCTATTGCTTAGTATTGGTTCATGGGTTAGTATTTTCTGTATTGTTGGTGTGTTGCTGTGTGTTGGTATATATTTTTTAGTGAAGTATATTATTAATAAAACAAAAATTGTTAAAATTTTAATTTATATATTTTTTGGTTAATTATGGATAATGAAATGGTGATGTACATAAGTGGGTGTATTACTACATTTATAACATGTTGGATATTATATATATGATATTAAACGTTCATACACTACTATAAAAGAAAGAAAAGAAAACTTTCTGAACTATATATGGTGCGCATTTTTTTTGTTTGTATTATGTAGTATGTTTTCATGGATTACTATTGGAGTTATTATGACAGTATTATTAGGTATTAGTATAAATAAATTTCTAAAGTACGTTATAAATAATACTAATTTTGGTAAATTCTTAATACATAAAATTCTTGGTTAATTATGGAAATAATTATTATATATTTAATTGGAGTAGTATTGTCATTTATAATGTCATATATATGGTTCATTTTATGGATCAACTGTACATATAATACATATGAAGATAGGACAGAAGTATATTACGAAGATTTTTTGGAGAGTGATACGAAACCATTTCTTGGAATTTGTACACTACTTTCTTTTATAGGATGTTTTATAATGAGTTTTTTACTTATACATATAACTTTAAAATATCTTGGAATAATTCCTATTTTTAATAACTTTATGAATAAAATAACTAATTTACATTATAAGTTTATCGAGGGTATATTTAAAATAAATACGAAATAATTAATAAATTAAAATATATGAAAAAGTATCTATTATTTTTAATGACAATTGTAACTATGTTTACATTGTCAAGTTGTAAATTTACTAATCCTTCTTATGATGAGGAAGTTGCATTGAAAATGAAACCATGGTTTTTTGGTGATACACGAGTGGATGATACACCAGTGAATGATCTTACTTTAATGGCAATGACTACAGATGCAGTGCATTTTTATATTTTGCCACATAAAGTAGAATTTAAGTTTGATGATCTCCTTTCAAATGATAATACACCACTTGATGTTAGTATGTACATGGTAATTCAAGTACAGAAAGGTCATACACCAGAATTACTTAAAAATTATGGTGAAGATTGGTATAAAACATTTATTGAACCTTATTTTAAGAATAAAGTTCGTGAATATGTTTCTACATGCTCACCATTTGATTTGATGAGTAATAGAGAAGTCCTTAAGAAGCTTGATAATGATATTGCAATATCTATGAGACAATATATTGCGCAATTATCAAAAACTAAAGGTTATTTCCCAGTAGAAATTCAACAAGTTACAACTGATAGGGTAATGCCTAATAGTGAACAACTTGAAGAAATGAATAAAACTGCTGCAGCAATTCAAGCTAAACAAACGCAAGAGAAAAAAGCTGAGATGGAGCTTGCTCGTGCTAAGGCTGAAAAGAATAAAGCAATTGCAGATAAGGCTTATATGAATGAGCTTTCATTATCACCTCAACAGTTTATTCAACTTAGAACATGGGATGTTATTGCAAGTAAACAAGGTGCTAATATCGATGTATTGGTAGGTTCAGGTGAAACACCAATGTGGAATATTAAACAAAAGTAAAATTAATTATATAACTTAAATAAGAACAGAATATGTTAAATTTTATTCTGTTCTTATTTTATGGAAAACAAAAAAGTTTATTGCACCAGAAAATGGTTAAATAATGACAACTCTCCGTCTACTGGTTCAGTAGTATGTTTTATTTTCAAAAACTCTAAATTAACGTATAGAGTTTCTATACAATCAAATGTATAGGTTTACAGATTTAATTCGATAAAAAGCATAATAAATGCAATTATATATAATTAAATTACGTTTTTAAAAGAAGAAATTGATAAATTTATTAACACTTTAATTAATAATAAATTTTAATTTATGAAATATACACCATTAACAAAAAGCGTAACATATAATGCAGCTTATAATATAGCTTGGGATAAGATAGATGAATTATGTCCTAATTATATAAAAATAATAAATGAAATAAATGAGTACGCATATGAAGTACTTAAAAAATATTATGGTGATAAGCTATTTAATTTTATATTAGAACACCAATATTATTTTAACAACTATTATTTAGAACCTGAATTTGGTAATGTTTCTTTTAATACTAAAGGATCTGAGAGCCTTGATTTTGACTGTATTACATTTGCAAAAATACGTTTTCCATCATTCGTTATTAATACATTAGGTGATAAAATAACAATTGACAAAGATGAGTATAAAGTTCTAAAACAACTATATAATGAATATATAGAGCAGTATCTTAATTTTGAACATATAATTGATGATATATCTGAAACTTTGTACAAGTTAAAATCGTATAAACGAGTTAATGAAGCAATGCCATATGCTATACCTTATATAAAATGGGTTTATTATGATAATGATCAAGAGCATACTATTGAGCCAACTATAGTACATGATAAAAATGACGGTAATATCAATGAACATTATATACATCCAAAATATCTTTATGAAGTATTGGACGGTGATGCGGCTTTAACTTTTTTAAAAAAAATATTGCCGCCAATATCAGATCAAAATATAAAACAATATAAGGGAAAACGATATAGAAAACTTGGTTATACCCATGTTAATGATGAGAATAAAAATATATTAAATAAGTATGCGTGTAAATCATTAGATCCATCTATTGTAGATAAATTCAATAAAATATGTATGGATGTGATACATCAATATATACCTATGACATATTTGATGAATTACAAGAACTTGCTAAAAAATATATAAACAAACCAAAAAAACAAGAATTCGATATTATCGGTATTAATAAAAAAACTTCAAATTGTTTATCTATATATAATAGAGCATTACCTGAACTTTATTTTGATTTAAGTTCATTTGATAAAATATTTAGAATTAATAAAAAATTATTTAATGAACTTCGTGAATATACGAAAATAATAAAAGCATGTAGTGAATTTGGTATAGAAGATGTTATACAAAATGTTGTAAAGGACATATGTAATTATAAAGTTACTACTGTAATTAAAATAATTCCGCAATTATTACCATTTTTAATAATAAATGAAAGTGTTCCAAAAAATGTAGAAATTGAAAAAATAAATTTAAAAACATTCAAAAAATAAAGTTATATGGATACAACAACGCATAAATATAGAGCATTCCTTAATTATTACAACCCGACTATATTTAAGCAGTGATAGTGAAATATAGGAATTTATGGATTTTTAACTTTTTATATTTTTATATTTCACTAATTTCTTATATCTTTGTATTAAAATAAAACAAATAAAATTATGGCTGATAGGCATAGACCAGGTTATTATAAAGAATATAATGCTAAACGTAAAGCAGCTGGTAAATCAACTGATCGCCACCGCAAGCATTACTATAGAGACTACAATAAGGCACATCCGGAACGTTTAAATAGAGGCTTTACAAAAGGATATATCGACGGGTGTGTAAATAATGGACCTATTGAAAGAGAACTTAGTTACGACCCTTTCTTGGATCCTCAAAGTTTTAGTGAGCTCATTGATGCACATGAAGCTATATGGCATGATGATGATTGGTGCGAAGATGTAGATTAGTAATAATTTTTATTTATATAAATATGAAAGAAATTGATAGATTTTTATGTAAGGCTATATGTAGCGGATGTTGGCAAACAGGGTTCATAGCTGAATTTAACATAAGTCCTTTAAATAGTGTTAACATATTATATAGGTATCAGTTAATTACTCCTTCCGGTATTTTCACTATTGATAGTATCAATAAAATTGGCATGATTGTTTTTTATGACTGAAGTTGATTTTAGCAATAATTATATATAAGGAGAACAATTATAATGGAAGAAAAGTTTGAGCAGGTTGAGAAGAAATTGAAAAAAGCAGGCCAAGAACATTTATTAAAATATTATGAAAGAATAACGGATGATAAAAAGAAGGAAAATTTTTTGAATTCAATTTTGACAATCGATTTTGATGCAATTAATGAAATTTATTTAGATAGTAAAAAGAATATAACAAATAAAGATTTTGTAATTGAGCCTATTAAATTTATAGATAAAGAAAAAATCGATGAAAAAGAATATGCTGAATATGAAAAGTTGGGAAAAGATATTATAAAAAGTGGAAAATTAGCTGTTGTTACAATGGCTGGTGGTCAAGGAACGAGACTTGGACATACTGGTCCAAAAGGTACGTTTGATTTAGGATTAGAAAGTCACAAATCTATTTTTGAAATTTTGTGTGATACATTGAAATCTGAAAATGAGAGATATGGTGTTAGTGTGCCATGGTATATTATGACTAGTGATGAGAATAATTCGGAAACTGTAGAGTTCTTTGAAAAGCATAATTATTTTGGATATAATAAAAGTGATATATTTTTCTTTACGCAGAGTAAGTTACCAATGGTTGATACTAATGGAAAATGTCTAATTGATGAAAAAGGGAATATTAAAGAAGCTGCAGATGGACATGGTGGTATTTTTAAATCAATATTGAAGAGTGGAGCACTATATGATATGCAATCTAGAGGTATTGAATGGGTATTTATAGGTGGTGTAGATAATGTTTTGGTTAAGCCAGTTGATCCAGTATTAATAGGTCTTTCAATTAAAGATAATGTTGATGCAGCTGGTAAGAGTATTATAAAGGCAAATCCACATGAGAAAGTTGGAATCTTTTGTAAGAGAAATGGTAGACCTAGTGTTATTGAATATTCTGAAATTTCTGATGAATTAGCTGAAGAAAGATTGGAAAATGGTGAATTAAAATATGCAGAATCTCATATTTTATGTAATTTATTTAGCTTAAATGCTATTAATAAAATTGCATCAATTGATTTACCATATCATGTTGCATTTAAAAAGGCAAAGTATATTGATTGTGATGGTAACTTGATTGTTTCTGAAAAGCCAAATGCTTATAAATTTGAATCATTTATATTTGATGCATTTGAGAAGTTAGATGATTTAGTTGTTTTGAGAGTTAAGAGGGAAAATGAATTTGCACCTGTTAAAAATGCAGAGGGTGAAGATAGTCCTGAGACTGCTCGTAAATTATATATTGAATTTCATAATAAATAGTGAATAAGGAGAAAGAATTAATTTCTCCTTAATTTTATAAAATGCATTGTGGAGGTTTTTATGAATAATTATTTAAAAAAATATAATGAGTGGTTGACTGATGACTGCTTTGATAAAGAAACAAAAAATGAGTTAGAGTCTATTCGTAATAATGAAAATGAAATAAAAGATAGATTTTATAAAGAGTTAAAATTTGGTACAGCAGGATTAAGAGGTGTAATTGGTGCTGGTACTAATAGAATCAATAAATATACAGTTGGTAGAGCAACTCAAGGCTTGGCTAATTTTATAAATAAGATGAAAATTAGTAATCCTAGTGTTGTAATTAGCTTTGATTCTAGACATATGTCAAAGGAGTTTAGTGAAATTACAGCTTTGGTATTAAATGCAAATGGAATTAGGGTAAACCTTTTTGATAATTTAAGACCTGTTCCAGAATTATCTTTTGCTGTTAGATATTTAAAAGCTACTGCAGGAATTATGATTACAGCAAGTCATAATCCACCTGAATATAACGGATATAAAGTATATTGGAGTGATGGTGCACAAATAATTCCTCCTATAGATAAAGGAATTATTGATGAAGTCTTAGCTATTGAAGATTTTTCTTTAATCAAAACAATGGATAAAGATGAAGCTATTAGTCAAGGATTGTTGAATTATATTGGAAGTGAAGTTGATGATGCTTTTATTAATGCACTTAAATCATCTTGTTTGAATCCTGAAATTATAAAAAAAGAAGCTAATAATGTTAAAATTGTTTATACACCTTTACATGGGGCTGGAAATATACCAGTTCAAAGAATTTTGAAAGAGCTTGGTTTTAAAAATGTTTATGTTGTTCCAGAACAGGAGGAACCTGATGGTAATTTTCCAACAGTGAGTTATCCAAATCCTGAGGATCCTAAGGCTTTTGAACTTGCATTAAAATTAGCAAAAAAAGTTGATGCAGATGTTGTACTAGCAACAGATCCTGATTCCGATAGACTAGGAGTGTTTTCTAAGATAAGTAATGGCGAATATGTTTCATATACAGGAAATATGTCAGCTTTATTGATTTGCGAATATGAGTTGTCACAGAAAAGAGATAAAGGAATTCTTCCTAATAATGGTGCTATTGTGACTACTATTGTTTCTTCAGAGTTAACTAAGGCTATTGCTCAATATTATGGGGCTAAAGTTTTTGAAACTTTGACGGGTTTTAAATGGATTGGTGAAAAGATTAGAGAGTTTGAAGAAAAAGATTCATATAAGTATCTTTTTGGTTTTGAAGAAAGTTATGGGTGTTTGATTGCTCCTCATGCTAGGGATAAAGATGGTATTTCTGCTGTGATGGCGTTGTGTGAAGCAACTGCTTATTATAAAAGTAAAGGTTTATCTTTATGGGATCAAATGATTAAAATTTATGAAAAATATGGATATTATAAGGAAGGCCAAATTTCAATTGTTCTTAAAGGAGCAGATGGGGCTGCAGAAATTAAAAATAAAATGTCTAAGATGCGTGCTAATCCACCAAAAGAATTAGCTGGATTAGATGTTTTAGAGGTAAGGGATTATCAAGAGCATATTGTAAAAAAGTCTAATGGAGAAATTTTTAAAACTGATTTACCAACATCAAATGTTTTATATTATGAATTATCTAATAATAGTTGGTGTTGTGTTAGACCTTCTGGAACTGAGCCAAAAATTAAATTTTATATGGGTGTAAAGGGTTCAACTATGCAAGATGCTGAAAATCAACTTGCAGTGTTGAGTGAAGCTATGAAAAGATTTGTTGATTAGGAGGTTTTATGCAAAAAATATCTGGATGTGTTAGAAGAGCAGTTGATGATTATAATATGATTGATGATGGTGATAAAATAGCTGTGGCACTTTCTGGAGGCAAGGATTCTATTGCATTACTTTATAAAATGAGAGAATTGCAATATTTTTATAAAAATAAGTTTGAACTTATTGCGATTACTATAAATCCAGGTTTTCCTAAATTTGATGAAGAATTGTTACATAATTTATGTGATAATGTAGGAGTTCCTTTAGTTATTTATAAAAGTAATATTAAAGAAATTGTTTTTGATGAAAGAAAGGAAACGAATCCTTGCTCGTTGTGCGCTAATTTAAGAAGAGGTATGCTTAATACTGTTGCAAAAGAAAATGGTTGTAATAAAATTGCTCTTGGACATAATGAAGATGATGTTATAGAAACATTATTAATGAATATGATTTTTGCTGGTAATTTTTCTACAATTGCGCCTGTTACATATATGGATAAATCGGGAATTACTTTGATTAGACCTTTAATTTATGTTTCGGAAAAGGGAACGAAATCATTTTGTAAATCAAATGGTTTAAAACCAATGTCTAAGGTTTGTCCACAAGATGGAAATACATCTAGACAATTTGCATTTGATTTGCTAAAATCTTGGGAGATACGAAATAAACATACGAGAGCTAATTTGATTGGAGCTATTAAAAGAGCAAAATTAAATGGCTGGAAGGAAGTTGATAATTAAGTAATAAATAGTTCTAAGTTTTCTTAGAACTTATATGTTCACGTAGCATAATTGGATAATGCACTCGCCTCCTAAGCGAAAGATTGGAGGTTCAATTCCTCTCGTGGACACCACAAAAGGCCTTTAAAAGGCCTTTTTTATTTACATAAGAAAACAAATAATTTAACTTTTATATTTCAATAATTTGTATATTAATTGATAAATTGTTAATTTAAAAGAAGATGTAAAATCATGTGATGTTAAAATTTTCTAAAATTTTTAGAAAATTTTAGAAAAAGTATTGACATAATATAAATAAAGTAGTAATATAAGGTTGTGTCCCATATATGGGTAATAAAATAAAAGGAGGGATGAGGATTGAATTCTGAAAAAGTAATGAGTAGCATTTTAAATAATTATCTTGTTAATGAGATTACAGAATTTGAATATTTTTTGATTCATGATCAAGGATTTGGTATAAGAATAATTGAAAAATCAAATAATAATGAAAAGCTAGTATTCCAAAAAGATAATATTAGTGAAAATGCAGACTTTGTTAAAAAACTTATTGAAGTTATTGCAAAGTCAACTTATAATTTTGAATTGTTGCCAGACATCATTGATGATTTAAGAGGCAACAATCCGGTCCTTATTTAGGATGTAGAGAGGCGTTATAGCCTCTTTTCATTTGCAAATAAATTTTAAATATGGTAATATTATTGTGCTATGAAGAGTAAAGAATACTATATGAATGAAGCCTTGAAAGAGGCTAAAAAGGCGTATAAAAAGTTAGAAATACCTGTTGGAGCAGTTATAGTTAAAGATGGTATAATTGTTGCAAGAGCCCATAATTTAAAAGAAATTAAATTAGATTCTACAGCACATGCTGAAATTAATGTGATAAAAAAGGCTGCTAAAAAGCTTAATACATGGAGATTGAATGAATGTGAAATGTATGTCACTTTAGAACCTTGTCCAATGTGTGCAGGTGCTTTAATCCAAGCTAGGATTGCTAAGTTGTATATTGGGACAATGGATGAAAAAACAGGGGCATGTGGTTCTGTATTAAATTTGTTAACTGATTATAAATTTAATCATATTGTAGATGTTGAAAAAGGTATTTGTGAAAAAGAGTGTAAGAGTATTATTAAAGAATTTTTTAAAGAACTTCGAAATAGTAAAAAATAAATATGGAGAGATGCCGGAGTGGTTGAACGGAGCTGTCTCGAAAACAGTTTATTACGTAGTGGTACGTGGGTTCGAATCCCACTCTCTTCGCCAAAGAGGTGTTTATTATGATTGATAATAAAGAGAAAATTAAATGGTTTATAACTATGGGATTTATTATTACGTCTTTTATTATTGTTGTAGCACTTATGATTGTTTATCATTATGATGGTGAAATGAAAATGCCATTTATAATTGATAAAATTTTAATTGTTAGTAGTGCAGATGGCAAAAACAAGAGTGATAATGATATGAAATGGAATATTGATATTAATCAGTATTCTGATATATATATTAAGATTAGTAAAAATACTAAAGTTGATAAAACAGAGTTTTTGAAATCAGTTAGAATTGAAAATATGACTGTGGAGAACTCTGATAATAATCAAGTTAAATTTTATATGCCTAATAGTAGCAATGCAGATTCTTTATTTGTATATGATGATATGTATTTATTTGATAAGAATTTAACATATCAGGCTGGAGCAGTGGATGATCCTAAAACTTTAAAAATTGGTAATCAAGGTGGTACAATAGTTTTTAGAACTGCAAAGATGAATATTGCTAATTATTCTGCAGATAGTAAGGGAAGTATTAATTATAATGGGTTGTTGTTGAAAAATGTTAATATTTCTTCTGAAAGCTTGAAATATAAAATTAAATTTGATTTAATAATAGAAACATCTTCTGCTACTTATAAGACAACTTTAAGTTATGAGTTGCCAATTGGAAAAATAGAGGATGAAGGAATTTCAAAATTTTATGCAGAAGATTTTGATAAGATAATATTTAAGAGAGTAAAATCTTGATAAAATATAATAAATATATTATAATTTGAAGGTATAATTGTTCCCTATTTTAGGGTATTTTCGATGTAAGCCTATGAAACTTGTCAGGTCCGGAAGGAAGCAGCAATAAGTAGAAACTGTATGTGGAAATATCCTAAAATGGGGAGTGATATACCTTTATTTTATAGGAGGTTAAATTTGGAATATACAGCTTTATATAGAAGATTTCGACCTCAAAAGTTTTCGGAAATTTATGGTCAAGAACATATTGTTAGGACATTACAAAATCAAATTATGTCAGGTAGAGTTGGACATGCATATTTATTTACGGGTTGTAGAGGTTGTGGAAAAACTACGTCTGCTAAAATTTTGGCAAGAGCTATTAATTGTTTGAATCCAATAAATGGGGAACCATGTAATGAATGTAGTGTATGCAAAGCTGCTTTAAATGAAACTTTGACCGATATTGTTGAAATGGATGCGGCGTCAAATAATGGTGTTGACGATGTTAGGGCGATTAGAGATGAAGTTAATTTTTTGCCAACTGTGGCAAAGTATAGGGTATATATAATTGATGAAGTTCATATGCTTTCTACAGGAGCTTTTAATGCTTTATTGAAAACTTTAGAAGAGCCACCTAAACATGTTAAATTTATATTGGCTACGACAGAACCTCATAAATTACCTGTTACTATTTTATCGAGATGCCAAAGGTTTGATTTTAAAGCAATTGAAAAAGAAAAAATTGTTGATAATTTGAAGTCTATTTGTGATAAATGTCGTTATGAATTTGATAATTCTGCTATGGAATTAATTGCTGAATTGTCAGAAGGTGCAATGAGAGATGCTTTATCAATTCTTGAGAGGTGCTTACAAGATTCTCAGAAGAAGGTTACTATTGAAAAAGTTAAAGAGTTAGTTGGAATACCTGAGACAAAGAAGATATTTGATGTTGTTGAAGCTATTTTTTCTAAAAATATCGATAAAGTGGTGGTATTAAGCAATGACATTTTAGATTCTGGAGCTGACGTAGATAATTTTTTGTTTGAAATTATTAGATTTTTAAGAGATATTTTAGTATATAAGGTTGGTGTTAAGTTATCAAATTCTTATACTGAAAATGATTTAAAAGAAATTGATAAGATTATAGAAAATAAAACAAAGGAAGAATTGATATTTTTGATTGAAAAGATATCAAGGATTGAAAATAAGATAAAGAATTCTTTGCAAAAGAATATTGTTTTTCAGACTGAATTGATAATGCTTTGCTGTGAAGAAGTTGTTGAGGAAAAGAAGCCGAGTGCGATAAAAATATCCACAAAAATTGAACAAAAAGTGGATAAACAATCCGAAAAAAATATTGTAGAGACAAAGGTAATTGATAAAAGTATTAATTATGATTTTTGGAAAAATGTATTGAATAAGTTAAAAGAGGAAAATTTATATGTTTTATATTCTGCACTAACGGGTGTTAAAGTTAATTTAAAAGATGATTTAATTGTTGAATTGATATTGAGCAATGATTTTCAAAAAGGAATTATTACTAAGCCTGAATATATTTCTAAACTTAGAGAATTGGTTTCTTTAGAGTTTAATAAAGAAATGATTATAAATGTGATCGATAATTTTAAGAAAGATGATGAAAATTCATTAAACTTAGGATTTAATATTAATGTTATTGAATAAAGGAGATTAAAAATAATGGGAAGAGGATTTCAAAGTGGAATGGGTGGATTCGGTGGAATTAACATGAATCAGTTAATGAAACAAGCTAAGAAAATGCAAGAAGAGATGGAAAAGACTCAGGAAGATTTAGCTTCTAAAGTTTTTGAAAGTACAGCTGGTGGTGGAGCGATTAGTGTTAAAGCCAACGGAAAAAAGCAAATTACAGAAATAAAATTAGAAAAAGATGTAGTTGATCCAGATGATGTTGAAATGTTGGAAGATTTAATTATGACTTGTATTAATGATGTAATGTCAAAAATTGATTCTGCTAGCAATGCTGAATTTGGGAAGTATAATATTCCTGGCTTAGGATTATAATTTGGGAGGTAATAATGGCAGTTTATTCACCATCAATTCAAAAGCTTATTGATAGTTTTGAAAAATTACCTAGTATTGGGCACAAGACGGCGGTGAGACTTGCTTTTTATATGTTAAATGTTAGTAACAGAGAGGCAGAAGAGTTTTCACAAGCTATTTTGAATGCGAAAAAGAATTTGAAGTTTTGTTCTATTTGTTATAATATTTCTGATAATGATCCATGTGAAATTTGTTCAAATAATATGAGGGATAAGACAAAGATATGTGTTGTAGAAGATGTTAAAGACATTATTGCAATTGAGAAGATTAATGAATATAATGGATTATATCATGTATTACATGGGTCTATTTCGCCAATGGAAGGGATTGGGCCTGAAGATATAAAGATTAAAGAATTGCTTAGTAGATTGCTTCAAGGTGATGTAAGAGAAGTAATTTTGGCTACAAACCCTAAAGTTGAGGGAGAAGCTACAGCAATGTATATTTCTAAATTAATAAAGCCAATGGGAGTTAAGGTTACTAGATTAGCTCATGGTATTCCAGTTGGTGGTGACTTAGAGTACACTGATGAATTTACATTGGGTAGGGCTTTTGAAGGAAGAGTTGAATTATAAAAAAGTAAAAAGAGTGAATTAATTTTCACTCTTTTCGTTGTTTATAAGTATATTACATATATTTTGTGTGCTATTTAAATGTGAATATATTTTTTGGTTATTTTTAATTTCTTTAATTAATTTGTCATCATTTAAAATGTCTTGAAAATATTCTGGAGTAGGTTTATTTGTTTTTATCCATATTCCCATTTTTTTATCTACAATGTATTGTGCATTTTCTTTTTCTTGCCCAGGTATTGGATTTATAAGGATTACTGGTACATTTGAAGTAATACATTCGGTTATTGTTAAGCCACCTGGTTTTGTTATTACAAAAGAAGTTATTGGTAGTAATTCTGGAATTTGTGTTGTAAAATCTATTAATTTTGTATTAGAGGTGTGATTAGTATTTGTTATTGTTTTTTGAAATTCATTATATAGTTTTTGATTTTTTCCTGAGATTATGATGATTTGATATGATTCGTTGGTTGCTTGTAATAAAGAGGTTAATATGTTTTGAACATTTGTTGATGATGATAAACCTAAACTGCCTCCGCCAAAAAATATAATATTTTTTTTATTCTTTAGAATTTTTAAGGAATTATATATTGATTCTTTATCATAATTTTTATAGAAGTTTGGTGAAATAGGGATTCCTGACACATAAATTTTGTTTGGAAAAATTCCTTCGCTTATTAAGCTTGTTTTCATTTCTATGTTTGAAACAAAAAAGTAATCTGTATAATCTTTTCCTATTAACCATTGTTTATGTGATGCAAAGTCTGTCATTACTGTTGCTAATTTACAATTTGTTTTGTTGTGTGATTTTAAGAATGCTGTTATTTGTCCACCTAAAGGATGACAAGATATTACTAAATCTGGTTCGAAGTCTTCAAATAATTTAAATATTTTTTTTGCCATGAATCTATTTGAAAATTGTGTTATGTCTAAGATAGTATCATTTTTTAATAGCTTATATACTTGTCCCCATAATAGTGGAGTTTTTAAGATTATGTTTTTATATGCGGATGTACTAATTTTATTAATAGATCTATTAATGTATTCTACACAGTCTATTTTTAAAGTTTTATCATTTGGGTAATGTTCTTTGATATATTGTTCAATAGCAGATGCGGCAGATAGATGTCCACTTCCGTATGATGCATAAAATAATAAAATGTTCATTTCTGTATTCCTTTGTTTTTGTTGTTTTTTTTATATCCTATT
>ENA-OWND01001076-OWND01001076.1-metagenome-genome-assembly--contig:-NODE-1076-length-17272-cov-10.211361_pt1 | contig 17272 bp, 23 predicted proteins | sample MGYA00245342_ERZ651119 | MGnify/ENA primary metagenome ERZ651119 (study PRJEB26857, sample SAMEA4031756) | metagenome | biome: human; feature: oral; material: saliva | place: Philippines | collected 2014...
TCCAATATTTGACACTTCCACTTCCGACCTGGTTCCACCAAACGACTGCATTTTTTCCGCCTTTTGGATTACTACCATCACCAAGAATGTCCTTATTGGTCATGTGAAGGTCTGTATAAAAAGTGTTTCGCCCGTAAAAATTTACAGAACTAGTAGTTGAGAAGTCGATTTTTTTATAAAAGTTTGCTGTGCCTCTACAATTCATCTCGCCAGAGTTCGTAACATACCATGCGTTGTCTCCTGGTTTACCCCAGTCATTCCCCCAGTTCACCCAAAGACACGTTTGATTTACTTGCCATCCGCCATCGGACATACCAACTCGGAAACTATTAGAACCAGTTAACCAGAAGGTCGTTGGGTCTTTATCATGCGTACCTATTTGAAATCCACCGATACGACCTTTATAACCTTCAAGTAAGGTAGCTGAGACTACTACTGACCTTAGCTTGTTGATAAAGGCTGTTTTAGCAGCTAAAGTGTCTGTAAAAACATCACTAGCTACAAGCTTCTTCGCTAGAGCAGTATCAAATATCAATTTGTCTGCTGCAATCGAATTTGAGCGAATGATGTCAGTGTTCAATGTTCCAATCTGTGCATCGCCTACGAACAATCGCTTAAAATAACCGTCAATAGCCGTGATTTCATCTAGCAAGGTCTTACCCTTCAAGCGAATTTTTTCGGCCTCAATCAAGATATTGTTTGCGTTAGTGTTGATTTGTGAAGCAATAGCACCAGCATTCGTCAGCGTTTGTATTGCGTACGAATCAGAAAGTTGTGTCACTTTCGTTTGTGTGACTACATCTTGTGCCGATGTATCATCCTTGAATTTACTCGGAGGTGTTTCACCTCTAATAAGCGATACTTTCCCAATGGCTACAGTCCCGTTCTTCATCAACCAAATTTCAAGAGGGAATTCTTTTCCTTTAGTCGATGATTTCTGAACGGTAATCGTACCTGTGATGATTTGGGTACCAGTTTTTGTAAAGGTAACGCTACCAGATGCAAGACCGCCATCTTTTGCCCACAATTCGATACCAAGAGGTGCATCTGGCAATACATCAACCCAGACCTCCATTCGATAGCTAAGCTTCTCACCCTGTCTAAAAGTGGACGTGGTAAGAGGTAGTTTGAATCCATGATACACAGGTTGTTCCCTACCAGAATTTGTGATCCTTAACAATCTTGTGTCAGCCTGAACTTCTACAATGTTTGCATCTGATTGCTTTTTCTCCCACTTGCTGAAATTAGTTGGGTCGAATACAAGGTTTGAATTATCTTCAACATACTTCTTGACTTCTGTCTGAAAGATTTGGTTAGTCATTACCATGCGAGAAATATTATCTGCGATACCATTCTGAGTATTTCCAAAAATTCTTTCATAGAGTTGAGCGGTTTCTTTGACATGCTGGAAGTCAACTTGGTTTGTTTTGCCAGCCATTTGACTTGCAATATTGGCAAATCGTCCGTCAATACCTTGTTTGTAATCAGCAAGCTTTGCTTCGTTATCTCTGGTAAACTTTTGAAAGCGTTCTGTAATCTGACTTTGTGTTTCTTCTCGTGAGTATTGTTTCAACTCATTTGACAACTTAAAACGTTCAAGTAATGAATCGCCTTTAAACTCGTCTAAATCACTGATGGTCTTGTTTAACCTATCTTCTTGTCTGTTTGCTTTATTAGCTATCGATGCCAGTGAAATTCCGTTTTGTTCAACAAGATATTTCACTTCGTCAGCAAGTTCATATCCCGCTCTTGCTTTGGCAAGCGCCTCTTCTGCTTTTTTCTTGGCTTCTTCGAACCCTGTCGGGCTAAACTCGTGAAATCGTCTGTCTATTTCGTCTGATAGTTTCTTCTTATTTTCTTCAGCAAGTGCCTTAGCTTGTTCAACACCATCAGTGATTTCATCCCTGATACCTTGTACCTTACGGTCAAAGTCTAAGTCAGCATTCTTGATTTCTTTTTCAAGTTTTGCTTCAAAGATATAGGTCTCATTCTTCACAGCATCACTCACGACATTTCCAATCGCATGTGCAAGACCTGATTGAAACTCACCAAAACCAATAGATTTAAGCTTTTTAGCCATTGGGGAGTAGGTGTATTTAGTGATTTTCTTCCTTACATCCAAATCGAATGTTTCATGGTAGACACTTACTACGTCAAACATCTGAACAGGTACATCACTTCTACCCACAACATCAATTTCAAGGCTATCTTCCATCAAGTCGCATAGGCTTGTTCTGAAATACTGCTTGCCATACTCTCTAAGGCTCGCCTCATCCTTGACATCTTGGTCATTGACTTCTACAACATCCTCATAAATCTGACTGTATTTATTGATTAAGGGACTATCGACAACTACCTTGTAATGCTTATCATTGGCATTCTCTCCATCGCCTTTAACAGTCGTCGTAAATGTAATACGTGTTTTTAAAGACTTAGTAGAGGTCTTGTGTTGATAACTGGACAGGTTTTTCTTATACATAAAAAGCGATTCATTTTCTGAACCGCCATTTTTTAATAACCGTACCTGATAACCATGTCTGACTAAATCGCCACCCCACTGACCAAGAATAGAGTGTTTATCTTTGGTCAAGGCTTCCATAGCGTTTGTTGTATCAGTATTAAAGGTATGTCTATCATCAATATCTGAGAAGAACGAAAATGGATTGTCACGAGTGATGCTCCCAGCGAATCGACTTAAAGCGGTTGAGCCAGTATCTCTGTTAAGGTCGATTGGGTTGACAACATAGTGATTTAACAAGGTCATGACTTGGTTGGCATAGACCTGAATATAGCCATGTTGTTTTTCGATTTCAAAAATAACAAAGTCTTGCTCACCGTGTAGATCATCAGCAGTCAAGAATGTTTCTTCTATTAATCGTTGCCACAACACATTGTTAGTAGGAAATTTAAACGTTAATTGATAGGTACTATTTGCTTCCTGTGTGATGTTATCATCGTATGCTGCATTAAGAGGGATATTCCCTTCTGTTAAGTAAATCATACTAGATACCTCCAATTAGGACGAATAGTCACCTTACGTACATCCCCTGTATAGGTCACACCGTTAAGACCAACAGGGATTTCAAAGAACCCACCACGCTTTCTGAGTGTGTTCTGCACTGCTCCACTGGCATTAAAGATATTTTGTTTACCTTGCCTACAATCAATCGTAGTTTTATTATTAACTGTCAAGTGCATGGTTTTACGTCCAATCGTAAGCGATACATCTCCACTACCTTCAATCTCAATGATAGGCTCTGAATAGACTGTACCGATGTTCTCAATCGTTCCAGCGCTTGTTAATACGACTGGTGCGACATCCTTCGGATATCTGAATGGTTGCATGTCTAGTTTGATAGATAGTTCCCAACCGTGATGTCCACTTGGTTTATAACTAGCTGATAAGAAGTTAGCGTAAAAGATAGAACCTAATTGATAACTAAATTCCAGGGCATTATCATTTGACTGAAACTTCTGCATCACAGTGGCTATATCCACCTGTTTTGAAATATAAAATTTAAATGTACGCTCGTAGCTTTCGTACGAACCATCTAACACACGATAGTTACCATTCACTCCATAAAGTTTAGTTACATCCCCTTTTGGTTTTGCAACTTCCACTTCTCCAAAATCCGTTACAACACATCCAGAGAGGGTGGATGTATTAAAATTATTAATAATCATATAATCCATTAAATTCCCTCCCTTGCATATATTGCACCGTGTTGTTCATACGTTTTCATCGAAATAATGTCATTGTCTAGGTAGATATCTGACGACTTTTCAAGGATAGCAGTAAGGATTCTCTCCATACTTGCTCTCAGAATCGCTATCTCAGACACTGTTTTGCTATCATGTGCTTCAAATTGAGCTGATGATACATCTAAAGTTGTTTGTAAGTTTCTTGTAACTGCAGATGATGTATCAAGATCTAAATTATCCCCTGAAAAGACATCAGCAATCTCTCCAGCTACACCATTGACTGTTTTCTTAACATCTTTGAATCGGTCTTTTAACCCACCATCCAAACCTTGCATGATTGCATTACCAGCGGGGATGAGCAACTTACGGTCATATTCAATTGGCCCTTTGTGGTCACGAATCCAACTAGCGATTCCACCTACAAAGTCAGTTACAGAAGACCACATAGATTTTAGACCACTTAAGAACCCTTGTAAGATTGCTTGACCTGCTCCGAATAAGTCAATATTCCACAATTGGTCAAAGAATCCAGTAACATTGCTTACAAGACTAGATACAGCATTTGACATGGTATCCCAAGCGTTTTGTGCTCCTGAGACAAGATTGTCAATAATACTTAACACGCCAGCTTTTAAAGCTTCCCACGCTGAACTTGCAACACTCTTAATTGTTTCCCAAATATTAGATAATATCTGAGCAAAACCATCAAAGATAACCTTACCTGCAGCAGACAATCCATTCCAGATTGACTCCCCAACACCTTTTATAGTTTCCCAAGCTCCGCTCCAGTCACCATTAATAACTTGCATCACAGCTTTTATAATGCCACCAATAACGTCCATGGCTGTCTGAATAGCTATCTTAATCAATTCCCAAACAGTCGTAACAACTGTACAGATATTGTTCCATGTTGTCTCGATAAAAGGAGCAAGGATATTCATTGCTGTTTCAATAATGGATTGAATGATAGGCATAACAGTTTGAATTACCGTCTGGATAGTGTTCCATACAGTTTCAAAAGTTTGTTGAATCAATCCTTGATTTTCAGACCACCATGTTGAAATACCATTCCAAACAGTTTGGATAACTGAAGCTACTTCTTGAACAATTGGGGTTACAAACTCAACTAAAGCATTCCATGCAGTTGTTGCAGCTGTAACTATATTGTTCCATACTTCAGTAAGAACTGGTAGCAATTCATTCCATGCTGATGATAGCCAAGACATGAAATCTTGCCAAATCTGCTTACCTGTTTCTGTTTGGGTGAAGAAATATACTAGACCCGCAACCAAAGCACCAATAGCAGCAATTACAATACCTATTGGATTGGCGCTAAGAAGTGCAAAAAATCCCGTCACCGCAGTTTTAACTGTTGTAATAATACCTGGTAGTCCAGACAGTAGTCCAGATACTACTGAAAATATTTTAAAACCTGCAAATGCACCTGCCAGCGTTGTTAATATTCCTGTTAGGGCACTTCCAATACCCTCTCCAAACATACTTGTAAATACACCTTTTAATGTCCCTAAAAGTAATTTAGGGAGTTGTTTTAAGATATTTCCGATCATTGGCGCTAGGTTATTTACAAGGAAAGTTTTTGTTGATTCCAGCAAAGCATCAAGAGCTGGTTGGATATCCTCTCCCAAAGCTAACTTTCCAAGTACATTCTGTGCAGCTGCTTTCATAGCGTTAAATGAACCAGTGAAAGTAGATGCTGCTTCTTTTGCTGTTGTTCCTGTAATATCCAAATTCTCTTGGATAGCGTGGATTGCTTGATAAACATCTGACAAGTTGTTAATGTCATACTTAACACCAGTCAGTTTTTCTGCATCTGCCAATAAGCGTTGCATTTCTTGTTTTGTACCACCATACACGATACATATTCGCCATAATTCGCTAAATTATGACCGTCTTTTCAGACTGCTCTATGTCGCCATAGAGATTAGACTATCTCTTATACTTTTAAAAGTATCCTAGCGCTTCGGCTCGCTTGATCCTACTCTACTCCATTAAAAAAACACCCTATCGGATGCTTTTTCTGTTTCGTTAGTCGTTACACTTTCAAGAATAATTCTTGTTTAGCACGGTATTGCCTAAGCTACTCTTAGGGTTTCACCGTTTTCACTAGGTTTATACTCGGCTATGGTTTTTCTACCGAGTTTAAGGTTATCTAACATAGTATAATTCTGCTTAGCAAATCCTTGATAAGCCATTTGAATACTATCCATTGATGTACCCATCTTGTTAGCATTATCTGACATATCAATCATGGCCATATTGGCGATATCTGCTGCTTTATCTGTGTCTCCACCTAGAGATTGTAATAGACTTGCTGAGAAGCCTGTCACATTCTCCATATAAGCATTTGCTGAAAGTCCAGTGGTTTTGTATGCTTCATTGGCAAAACCCTTTACTTTTTCTGCTGATGCTTTAAATAAGGTGTCAATTCCTCCAAGCGATTGTTGGAGTGCTGCACCTTCACTTAATGTTGCTCGAATTGCTTTACCAATTCCTGCAGCTGCAATAGCGCCTTTGAGGGCACCGATTAAATTTGAGCCAAGAGATTTTCCAGAGCTTACTCCAGCTGAAGCTACCTCTCCACTCATTTCTTTCTGAATCATCCCAGTGATGCCTCTAGCTGAAGGGATGATTTGCACATACGCTTTTCCTAATTCTGTTGCCATTAGTCATCACCTCCCATTTTTGCAAGCAAAGATTTTCGATAATTTTCAAAGTCCTCACCAGATTCAAAGACAAGATAGTCCTTTTCTTCTTTCTCCTCTTTGTCATTTTTTATAAGTTGGTCAACAATGGATTTAGGACGGTTTATACCTTTTTGACCATCTTTTGTTTGTAACCACAAAGAAAGTGAAAGTCTATCGACGATACTCGCAAGTAAAGTCGTCTCCAAAGATACTATCTGATTTGACATTACTTGCTTAATTCTTGAATCATCCCTCAAACCATAAGCAAAAACAGCCACCTGATTTAAAGGTAGCTGTTTGTAGTCGTATATCTGGTACGTTTCTGCTAAATCACAGATGAGAGCATCTTCATCTAGCTTTATCATCTGAGCAAGGACTAAGATTTTTTTAATTCATTGTTATTTTCAAAGATACTCTTAATATCTGCAAACAATACTTCAGAATCAATGTAATCATCCCCTTCTTCCAAATGATTTAAGAACTCTTCTGCTTGTTCTTTACCAAAAAGAAGATTTAGCATTTTTTCAGAAGCTTCAAAATCTCCATTTTCCATTTTTGAAGCTGCACGCAATAAGTAATAATTTTTTAGTCGTTTTTTGGGAATTTTATACTCAAATCCTGATTCTGTTTTTCCTTTTAAAATTTCTTCCATTTAATTATGCTCCTTGCATGTATTCGTAGTGAGTGTTACCTTGGTCGTCTGGCAATGCTGTGATTGTCAATTCATAACCAATTGGTTCACCGTCTTTATATCCGATTTCTCCAATCTCACTTACTTTACCACGAGGGATAACAATACGTTTAACTGATCCATTCTTCAATGTCATCTCAATTACAAGACTATGCTCTGGTAATTCATTCGCATTTGCCTTGACTGTGATACCTGTTGCAAGCGTTCCTGTTACATTATCTGCACCATAAACTTCTTTCAAGACTTCGACATTCAAGCTTTCAATCAATTTAAATTTGAATGTATCTTTCTTGTCAGTTTGTGATGATAGTACTGTTTGACCGCCCCATGCTTTGACTTCTTCGCTCTCTGGAGAGTTTTCGTTTGTCAATCCATCTTCAGAGATATACCCTAAAGCTTTAAACGCTTCATTGAGATCAGTCTTAGCATCTTGTGGTAATACTGTTTTAAGTGGTGCGCTTAATACTGCTCCACTAATTTTCGGTTTTGCTGCTGTTACGTTTGCTGATGATGCTGCTGTTGTAACCATTTGTTCTTCTCCTCTTTCTTCTGTACCTGAACCCATGAGTTCCTCCTGTTAAAAATAATTAATATCGTATACTGCTTGATAACGATATTTTTTCATTTCTGCATCCGTAAAGTTGTAATCACTGTTATGATGTACCCCGCTTACTTCATTGACCGTTACAAGCTTTTCAACTGTCTTTTTGACAAGCTCATTTAACTCTGCAGATTTTTGAAGTGATGGCGCATAACTTTGAAAAGCAAATGTAGCAGAGTGTGTATAATCACTACCACCACTTCCAGTCTTTTCAATGATTACAAAACTCTCTGGCATATCTTTTTTATGCTCAAAAAAAGACGGAACATTTAAGTTCACGTCTAAAAATTTCTTTATGACAAGTTCAATCATTTTAGTGCCTTTAGTAAAATATTGTGTTTAGCATTTTTTTTCATGCTTTTTATGTCGGTTGTACTTATCGTAGCATTAGCACGTTTTTGACCAGGGGATACTTTTAATTCAAAACCTTCTCCTGCACGTTCTGCCACCGCTTGACCTTTTTCTGTTAATAGACCCTGCATTTCTCCTGATCTTAAAAGCGCTGAAACTCCTGATGGATTTAAAGTAAATTTCATCTTACTCATAAGTTTCAACCATCACTTTCTTGTTCCAGTCCAGTGGTATCATGGCTTCGATACCCTCTAAAGGAATACCGATTGTACGCCATTTACGACCAAAGAATATGACTGTCTTTTCTTTCCAGTCGTGCTGGTCTCCTTTTGGAATACCTAAAGTATATTCAGCTTTTTTTCCTGTTAAGTTCACTTGTGTGGTCACATCATCTGTTGATGATGGTGCTACTAGTACATTTTCCACTTGGATTTCAGTCTCACGATAGATAGGATGACCAAAGTCATCCTTTCCATCTTCAATCGTATCCAATAGTGTTATTGTAATTCCTTTAATCCGTCCCATAAATATCAATCACCCCATATCTTTGTTTCTTAAGACCGAGACGTTTTAATTCTGAGTCCTTAATAAAGAGACCACCACCAGGAACTAGATAAGACCCACTTACTGAATAGCCTAATGCACTTTCAGCAAATTGAGTCATTGGTTCCTGGTCAGTAGAAGTCATTAAAGTACGAGCGACAACATCGACTGTTACGGATTTTACAACACTGGCATAAGATGAATCTTCACTAACTAAAATATCTAAATCTTTGCCAATTTTTCTAGCTTCGACACGTAGGTTATTTGATACAACTTCCAACAGTGCTTCAGCTCGTTTACGTTCATCGAATTTTAACGTTCGCCACAAGACTTCTAATTCTTCGACTGTTGCAAAGTTCTTCATTCTTATTCCTCTTTAGCTTTAGCTTTTTTCTTTTCTACGACAAGTTCCCAATCTCCTGAAACTTCACATTCAGTTGAGATGATTACACCTGTCTTTTTATCTTGGTATAGTGCCATCCAATACCTACGCTTTCACACGAGCAAAGGCATCAGCATCAAGGATACCCCAGCCGATGAACGCTTCAGCACGTAGCAAGATTTCATTGTAAGCTTTCAAGTCACGACCTGCACCATCTGGATCCCCGTATTCGATGATTTCCATAGGAATGTTTTCAGCATATCCCCACTTGAAGCGATTTTGGAAGTCACCCACGATAGCGTGGTCAGTTTCTGCAGTACCACCTGTTGTAGTAAGAGTTTTGTTGATATCTGATTTCATACCGTAGAATGAATCTGGGTTTTGACCAAAACGAAACTCTGGGTATTGTGCTACACCATTTACTTTAATCTTAGCAAGTGCTTGTCCTGCTGCTGGTGAAAGAGCAAGTCCTGTTACTTCTCCACCTTTAGCTACAATTGTTTGGACAGCTGCTTCAATGTTTTCTTCAACCTTATCTTCTGCATAAACCACTGTATTAGCAGTAATCACACCATCGAATGAGTTAGTATCCTTAAATGAAGCATTTGTAAGACCTTTTGGTTCAAGACCGTGGATAGCTGCAATGTCAAAAGCTTCTGCAATTTTCTTAGCAAATCCATCTGCGAATTGTGAAAGATATTCAATTTGTTTAGCTTCTGAAGCATACTTAAATTCATCTGTGATACGTGCTTGATAAACGAATTTAAGAGGTTGAATTACCTTAGATGTAAGAACTGCTTTTCCAGCGCCTTTTTGTTCGCCTTCACCTACGATTTGTGCACTGCCTTCTAGGTTGAAAATGAATTGCTCAACTCCATTAAATGGAATTGGTGTTTGGTTTGAAAGTTTAGCAAGAACAGAACGTCCTTGAACTTTTGAAATAAGCTCTTTTACGAGTTCAGGTTTGAAAAGTGTTGATTGTTTAAGTGAATTATCTACCATGTTTATTTTTCCTTCTTAATTAGTTAATCCTTGAAGCATTTGCTTCATTTGTAAATATTTGGTATCTCCAACTTCTGGTTCGAGATTTTTCATTGGTGCAACTGGTGCACTTGCTTTAATGAATCCAGCTAAACGCTCTGCATCGGCATTTAGACTTTCTTCATCTGTTCCTTGTAAACGGTCAGCAAAGTCAAAAGGCAAGCCATTCTGTAAAGCGATTCTCGTACGTAAAGCACTTGACTCAAAACCAGTTACCTGTGCTTGTAGATCAGCAATCGTTTTTTCAGTATCTTCCTTTGATTGATTGAAATCACTAATAGTTGTCTTCAATCCATTGTTTTCCGTTTCCAGCTCTGAAACACGAGTTTTTAACTCTTCATAATCACTAAACTTTTCACGCTCACGTCTGATACGTTCTTTAATGATGTGGTCGAGTTCTTCTTGTGTTTCGATTGGTTTAAATTCTGACATTCTCATGTCTCCTTTCTCCTGCTTCCCCGGCAGTTCGGTATTTTTATATAAAAAAAAGCAGTCATAAGACTACTTGTTTTTAATAACTGATTTTTTGCTTTTTCTTAGGTTTGGTTGTAACACAAGCCCAATGCGCAAGCAAGGCGCTATCCATCAAAGAAATATCCATATCAGCAAAATGCGAACGATAACCAAAGCCACCGTTTGAACCGATGTTTCTTTTCTCACAGTTTGTCACAACTTTCTTCAATGATGGTTGTCCACTGTGGCATAAGGTTTTTTGATAGATACCTTGTTCCCACATTGAATTGGCTACGATGATTTCTTTAACTGTTGGTAAGATTACATTCTTTATTTTGTAATCTTTCAGTTCTTCATCGAGAATTTTCTGCCCACTTGCACCATCCACCACTACGGTTGCTACTGATGCACGTTTTAGAAAATCAACAATCCATTCATTTCCATTTCTGACTGACTGACAGTCAATCGTTTCAACAAACACACGATCATCTACTGTGCGAACTGCCACGCTTAAAGCGACATTTGCACCGTCTTGACCATACTTGATACCAACAAATAACTTGCCTGTAAATTCAGGAATTGGCGATACTTCCAATTCATTCCACTCTGTCTCAGATATGGCTGATTTTTGGTTGTATTGTGGCCAAAAACCTAAACGCTGTACATTATGGTCTAACTTATCATCACCTAACTCAGCTTCAATCTTACGCTCGTTTAAGTGGTATCCCATAGATGGATTGGTTGCATACCATGCTGCCACATCATCTATTTCTCTTTCTTCAGGAACAGACCATTCAGCCCACCCTGAATACTTACCTTTCCCAAACAAGCAAGTCTTACGGTAATCAGTGAAGACCGTACCGTTTGAAACTGGAGTAGGTGGTGTACCACACATAACAGTCATTGGATTATCACTATCCGTAACTGTATATTTAAGAGCAGATTCTTGCTCTTTTGTGTATTCCTGCGCCTCGTCAATAATGAGTAAGTCGAATCCTTCACCAAGACCACCATTTGATGTTCTGGTTCTGAATTGTACAACTCCACCTGTTTCATACAACTCAATTCTTTCTTGACCTTTAGCACGAATAGAATTAAAATGCTCACCATCTTTATATCCCATTTTTTCAAGATACCTTTTGACTTTTTCAAAAGATGAATGAGATGTTGAAATACGGTGAGCAGTATGAAGTATGTTTAAACCATGGTGTAAACCCCACAATTCCAACATGTATAGAATTTCTGATTTACCATTACGACGTGGAATTGAATAACCAAATTTTTGATGTATCCATAAACCATCTTTATCGACAGCCATGATAGGCTCTAATAAGTTAATTTGCCATTTGTAACATCCAAGGCCAGTTTTTTCGTAGATGTCTATCGCTTCTTTTGCTCTGGATTTTTTCTTGACGTATTTTAAAATTACCGATTCCGTAGGATTTTGACTGCCTAACTTGGCCATACTTTAAATCCTTTCAATCGTATTTGCATGATAACCCTGTCGCTGGGAGATACTGGATCACCTCCGTTCTAACAGTGATTGCTCTTTTTCATCTCTGTTATCACCTCCAAGTCTTTTTCCAAACATCTTGTTTTTTACCACTTTTAGGGTCGTATTCTGTTGTGCACCTACATCTGTTATGTCTAGTATAAACATTTTTAGGTACATTAGGATAAGAATAGGTGCCCTCAATACTTTGACACCACTCACAACAACCACTTAAAGCATGACGGATGATTTCAGGCTTCAATCCTGCTTTATAATGAAATTCTGCATTTGACTGAATAAAATCATCTACAATACTTTGAGTGAAATTGACAATCGGTTCATCTACCAACCACGCTATTGTGTCAAAAGCTTCCTCACTAGATAAACGATTCACAAAACCATCTATCCTATCTTGGTTGAGTGATGGTATTTGAACTGCAAGCCCTATTTTCGCCTTGGTGTTTAATTCTTTCTGAACACTAGAAGTATAATTGCTTACGATGTCATAATTTCGCCCTAATACGTCCTCTAAGAGCCTTTTAGCTATGTTGTAGTACATTTTACCGTCTGGTAAAACATCGACTGTTAAAGACGTGCTGAGAGCTTGTGAGAGTATTTCACCAATCTCAATAGCAAATTCATTAGCTGTTTTGTAGGTTGCTTTTTTTGCTTTTAATTTCAAAAACGCTTTTTCTACAATCTCGCTTTCACCATAAGATAATTCAAATTTTTCCTTAACTTCTTTTAAAAGTCTTGGGAGAATATCAATTTCATCATTCATCTACTTGCTCCAAAACTTTTGTCCTGTCTAGCATTGCTTCTGCTTCACCAGAACTGATACCCGTGGATACTAATAAAGAAATAGCATTTTCTTTTGAAAGAACACCTTTTTGATAGTTGCTCAAAAGTGATGTAATCTCATAAGTGGAGATAATTCTATTTTTTTGCTTATCCTCCACCTCGCCTGATGGTGGTTGTGGTGGTTGTTGCTCTACAACTGGTTTAGCACTCATATCTCCGACAATACCAGTTAAATCTCTGATGGCTGATGCTGTAATATATCCTGGTAGTGCTTGGTTGAGTTTTAACACACCATCTCCAATCAAAGTCATCATATTCGCATCTGCTTCAAATAATGGTTCCCACTTAACTGTCGTTTTAACAAATTCATCACGGAAATACGGATAATTATCACGTAAGCATGCTGCTACGTAGGCTACATTCTGCAAACCAGAGCCAAGGGAACGTTGTGCCTTACGACCTGCAAGACGTAAGTTTTCATGACTTGCTTTGATAGCCTCAACCGATGATGGATTGTCTGATGGAAAACCAAGGTCATCCAAAGTCAAGCCCATCTCACCAGCGAAACAAGATGCCAGCATCTTAAATTGGTCAACCAGTGGACTCATGCTTGCTGCATTGAATTGTCCAACATTTGGTTTATCACCATTTTCATTCGCTGAAATTGTTAAGAAACTAGAAATTGTAGCTTTTAACTTTTCGATTGGTTCTGCATCTGGATCTAAACCAACGATGTATTTCTGTGGCCATGAGTAGAACTCACTAGCAATCATCATTTTTTCAAGGGTGTCTTGTGCTAGTTTTTGCAATCTCATTCCTGAATTAGTCACTCGACTGCGACCAAAAGGTCTAACTGCATCGGGTCTATGAATAACTGGAACAAGTAAAGGAATACCTGTTGGATTTTCGACAGAATAAGGTGCTTTTCCTTTTTCAATGAAATGAGTCGCATTCGGTTCAAAATATGCTTCTAGAATAGGTTGTTTATTATCATCCCTTGCTAACACTGCATAACCTTCAGTCAACAATCCATTGATAGGGTCAATGATACCTGTCGCATTACTTGATTCAATAACTTGTAATCTCACCTCATCATTTTGACCACTTGAGATATAAACAAAACAGCAAGAGCCAATTAAGGAGGATAAAACAACGCTATCAAAGAAAATATCTGGGTTATTCTGTCTAAAGATGTCCATGACTTGATATTGGTCATTATCAAACTCCCTAAAAACCAATCTATCTGCTAAACTGTCCACTCCCTTAGTTGTCCAACCTAAAGAGATTTTAAATTGCTCTCTGATTTGAGGTGGAATAGTAATTCCAATCTGATTATTGAAACTATTCATAGAATAGTGGTTATATCGCTCATTCACACTTGATTGGTGTGATATCATCTTTCTACGAAGATAGTCAATTCCTTTTAAACTCAATTTGTGCTCCTTTTCTTAATTTTCGCACGAAAAAAAATGTACAGTGACGGTGTGAAGCTCTCAGGCCTGCCCAGGTGGGGTCGTACCCCCCTATCGTCACGTTTTGCTCTTTTTTCTCAATTTTGATATTTTATCCAATCTACAGAATGTGGTAGATTCCTATTTCCAATTGTTGCAGAATTGGTTTTTTCATTTACAAACAACTTATCAGACTTTTGTCTATTACACTGCCAATGAGCCAATTGTAAGTTGTTGATGTCTGAAGGATGTCCATTCTTATTAACTGGAACGATGTGATCTATGACTGGACTTAGTGGATGTGGATATTTCAAACTTTTATCCACTGGATTGCCACAGATACCACAAGTGTTCTTCGTCTTTAAGATAATCTTTTTATTCTTTTCAAAAGCTACACGATGTGCACCTGTTCTATCTGCTCTCATCCCTCTCCCTTCCAACACAAAAAGCCACACACTTGTGTGACTTCATGTAAGACCTCTCATGAGAATAGTGGGATTTGCACCCACTGGCATCGGCTTATGCAAATGTCACCCCCTACGGTAACCTGTATTCCCAATTTAAAACGGTGTTAGGGGGGGTATTTTAAAATTAAAAACGCAAAGGAAAATCAACAATGAAAGTTTGTATCCCTAACACCGAAAAATATATAGGAGTCTATCAGCCTTTTGCTGACACTATCATAATACCATTTAATTAGTGCCATTCAGTTCTGTCAGTATCATTTTTTTAATAGCGCTTTCTCTTGCTCGTTTAATCGTACTGCGACTGCATCTTAATTCTCTTTGCACTTCATTCCAAGAAAGTCCCTCGATGCAAAGCAACCTCATAACAAGATTTTCAATCGGATCACTCAAATTTTCAATCGCTTTGATTAAGTCATCTTGCTCTTGATATTCTCGTTCTATCTTTTTATAGATTTCATCAATCTTATCAATCACATGGATATTTAATTCTTCAGTTCTATTGTCATTCGATGGTGACTTTGGCATACCGTCAAATGATTGTCCTTTAACCGTTCCATACCTAAGACTAATGATCTCATGATGCAAGGATTTGATTCTGATATTGGAATATGGCAGTCGTTTTAAACGTTTCTTAATATCATTCAAATTCATTTCTCCCCAATTAAAATATTTACTGGTATCTTGAAATAAGTCGCTACATCTTCAACCTGATAAAGATTAGGTTTTTTAGTTTTCTTTTCCCATTTCATTATTTCTCTGGAAGAGTAACCTAACTTATTAGCTAGTTCACTTCTTGAAAGTTTATTATCTATTCTTTTTTGCTTCAACATAAAAGCAAATCGCTCGCATTGTTGGTCGCTTAATTTTTCAAAATCCACTTTTATTAGTTGCTTACCATTTGGATTTTTCTTTTTATACGATGGTGAAGCATAAGAGTTTAGTGTAACAATAGCAATTCCAGTCTCTGCGCTGATTTCTTTTAACGTTCCACAAGTGATAAAGGTATCGTCTTTATAAAGTGCGTACTCTAATTCAAGCCTATCCATGTTCTAATTCCTCAATCAACCAATCAAGGTTTTTTCTGGCTTTCTTCAAATCCTCAAGACCGTTCTTTTCTTTGTATCGAAGTAAATACTCGACTGTTGTGCACCAGCGATGCGCTTCCATCTCTGCCTTGCCTTTGATGAAATTTCTTGTGACATCATTTACTTCTAGTCCATAAGTTCCGATGTAGTGATTCGGTTTATTTACGTTGTCATTCATCTGGTAAATCCTCCTCTTTCACAAATGAACCATCAATCCATAGACCTTTACGGTCTTTGATTTCTTGATAGGCTAGTTCAAAACATTCATCAAAGTCATATCCAAGATTCTTCAGATAACCAATGCTGCGTACTAAGTTATGTCTGCACATTTCCTTACTTGCAAACCCTTGAGACAGTTGAAACTCACTAATGTTTGCATTGATTGAGATGAAACTTTCCAACACATCCTTTTTCTTAATGTTATCAGACTCTTCAAAAATCTGATTGACATCCTCTTTGATTAATAGTGCAAGTCCGACAATCACGACTGCACAATCTCCGATGCTATCTTTGGTTAACTGTTCATTCTTTTTAAGATACCCAGCACACAACTCACCGAACTCTTCACTGAGTTTAAGTGACTGCTTGTCTAATCGTCCACCGTTTTCAAGGTCACGATCAATAAACCATTGCTTTACATTTTCTAGTGTGTTCATAATTCGATATTATCTCCTATTTCAATATTTTTATATTTGTCTTCACTAACCACAAACACGTTCCCGTTTACAGTGATAGTGAACAAACTTCCGATTTTCTTCTTTTCCGTAACCTTGCCAGTGATAGCGTATTTACTATCAGCATGATAGACTAGCAAGGGTTTCTGTGCTTCACGTTGCATGAATAATAGGCAAGTCGTGAGTAAGGCATAGCCGATTAAAAAGAGTTTCATTCCTTTACCTCTTCTGCCATGCACTGCAGCCATACCAAGCTCTCATATAAATCTCTTGCATGGTTCTTGATATTTCCTAACTCGTAGCTATCTAAATTATCTGAGTTTGTTATAATATCAATTTTTAAATTCTCTATAGCTAGAATAAAATCTTTTACATCTGTCATCATTCCACCTCCTCAATCTCAATTCCTTCACAATCAAACACCCAGCCAAAACCAGAATACTCTAATTCTTTTTGTGTAAATGTTTTGTTAGTTTTCCAATTGTTGTAAAAATGGAATCCAGTCTCTGTTTCGTTTAAATTGTCATTTGTATTTTTCAACTTGACTCTGTACTTTGTTTCTTCCTCAGCCTCGGAGTCATCTATCCATGCTCGAGCGAAAAGTTCTTGGTTGTTTTTATCCTTAAGCCATCTCATCACTACTTCGCTATTTTTAGCGTAGAGACGGATTATTTTACTATCTAGTGCATCACTCAAGCTAAAATCATTTAAAAGTTGACATTTAAAAATCCAGTCATCTATAAAATTAGGTAGAGCCACTTTGTTCAATTCTTGCTTATTCATCTTCCAACTCCTTCAACTTCTTCTTATACACTTTAATCTCTCTTCTCCAA
>ENA-OWND01001077-OWND01001077.1-metagenome-genome-assembly--contig:-NODE-1077-length-17257-cov-13.442390_pt1 | contig 17257 bp, 13 predicted proteins | sample MGYA00245342_ERZ651119 | MGnify/ENA primary metagenome ERZ651119 (study PRJEB26857, sample SAMEA4031756) | metagenome | biome: human; feature: oral; material: saliva | place: Philippines | collected 2014...
CGTCGTAACCAGCACCCGGGTAGGAACCTTGCCCAGGGTAGGGGTTGGCATAGCCGCCAGAGCTGCTTGCAGATCCAGCCGGCTGCCCAGATGAGTGTTCACCCGCGCTTTCGTCGAAATTAGGCGTTTGCCAAGTTTCGCTCACCGTTACCTCCTCGGGAATATGCTACGTAACTAATCCTGCCAGGTTTGGGTAACTTGCACCTACGCCTTGAGGAGGAGGTTTAGCTACTTCCTGTATAACCATGCAAAAATATGCTTTAAGTGTCACAATGTAGTTATGAGCACGCGTATCTTACTGGTAGATGATGATACTGCCCTGTCTGAAATGGTTGGTATGACCCTCGAAAGCGGGGGTTATGACGTGGTTTATTGCGCAGACGGTACGCATGCTTTGCAGGCTTTTACCATTAACCAGCCAGAGCTAGTGCTGCTAGACCTGATGCTGCCGGGCATGGATGGCATTGAAATCTGCCGTCGCATTAGGGCTATTTCTGACGTGCCCATCATTATGCTCACCGCCCGTAGTGACACCCAGGATGTGGTGGCGGGGCTGGAGGCCGGGGCTGACGACTATGTAGCCAAGCCCTTCAAAAACCGTGAGCTTATGGCTCGGGTACGTACCCGCCTGCGCCGTGTCAGCGACGTCGCCACCAATGCTGAGCCGCCCAAGGACAAGCTGCGCATTGGCGATATCGATATTGACGTGCTCGCCCACGAGGCTCGCCGCGCAGGCCAAGTAGTGCCGCTGACCCCGCTGGAATTTGACCTGGTAGTGACCTTGGCGCGTGAACCCTGGAAGGTGTTTACGCGCGAAGAACTGCTAGAGCGTGTGTGGGGTTACCAGCACAGCGCCGACAACCGCCTGGTCAACGTGCATGTGCAGCGCCTGCGGGCCAAGGTGGAACTAGACCCCGAACACCCCAAGGTGGTTATCACTGTGCGCGGCGTAGGTTACCGCGCCGGTAGCGCCCAGGGCTGATGCGTGGCCTAGACGCTATACGCCAGTGGTTGGCGCGTAGCCCCCTAAAATACTTTCGCCTAGCCTTAGCGCGTTCACTAGTGCTGCGCGTAGCCGTGCAGGTCATGGTGGTGGGGATGGTGTCAGTGCTAGCCCTGATCATCTTCGCCACCTCCTGGGTGCGCTCAGACCTGCTGCGTGAACGCCTAGATGCAGTAATTGCCGACGCCGATACGCGCGTGGCTACGGCCCAAAGCCAAATGGATGCCACCGCCGTCAACACCACGGCGGAAGTCTCAGCCCTGGCTCAAAGCCAAGTTACCTCCCTGAAAGACGCCATTAGCGGCGCCAACGGGGTGGGTGTGGTGCTGATGCGTTCACGTAACTCAAACTCTGCGATTGTTATTAATGACCTGTCTTCCACCTCCGGATTACGCCAGGCTATTTCTAATGATCTGATCACCCAGTTGGAATCTAACCCCCACCGCCAATACTGGCAGTACACCAAGGTGACCGACAACGGCAAGACCGTGCCCGGCATTGTGGTGGCCAGCCAACTGACTTTGCCTTTAGCCGGCACTTACAACGTTTTTTTGGTGTATTCGCTAAAAAATGAGCAGCACCTGCTTGATGTAGCCACCCGCGCCCTGGTATCGGGCGGAGCCGTGCTGGTGGTAGCCATGGGAATTGCCGTGGCATTACTTACTTGGCGCGTGCTGCTGCCAGTTAGACGCACCTCGCTAGCTGCCCAGCGCCTAGCCGCTGGCAATTTTGGTGAGCGTCTAGAAATTAAAAGCCAGGACGAGGCCGCCTCCCTAGCCCTGTCCTTTAACAACATGGCTGATTCAATTGAAGCCCAAATTGATCGTCTAAGTGAGCTTTCGCGTCTGCAACAGCGTTTTGTTTCTGACGTCTCCCATGAGCTGCGCACGCCCATGACCACCATTTTGTTGGCTGGTGAAGCCCTCTTTGACGCCCGCGATAAGTTCAGTGATCCGCGCCTAAAACGCAGTACTGAGCTGCTATATGGGCAAATTGAGCGCTTCGACAAGATGCTGGCTGACCTACTAGAGATCTCGCGTTTCGACGCCGGCTCAGCGGCCCTATCTTTGCAGGAATGGGATGTGGGTGAAATTGCCCGCGACGTCATTGATTTTGCCCAGCCACTAGCTCAAGCTAACGGCTGCCAAATCCGCCTGCACATTGAAGGCAATAAGGTGACCGCCGTCGTCGACCACACCCGAATTGAGCGAATCCTGCGCAACCTGGTGGTTAACGCAACCGAACACGGCGAAGGCAAGCCCATCGATATCAACGTGGTGGGCGACGACACGGCCGTGGCGGTGCGGGTGCGTGACCACGGCATTGGCATGAGCGAAGAGGTGGCCGAGCACGTCTTTGACCGCTTCTACCGGGCCGATCCTTCGCGGGCGCGCAAAAGTGGGGGCACCGGGCTGGGCCTGTCGATTTCGCGTGAGGATGCTGCCTTACACAATGGCACCCTCAGCGCTTGGGGCTGGCCTGGTGACGGCGCCGCTTTCTTACTGCTTATTCCCCGCAAGCAGGATGTTCCTGCAGGTAGAGGCCCGCTGGACGTGATTCCTCCCGACGCCCCGCTGGAGGCTTTGGTTAAGGATGTGGCCGGGCATGTGGGTCCTAACCCTGAGCCGGTGCCGACGCCGTCGCTAGGGTTGCCGCTGCTGATTCCGGCTACGCGCTGGGCTGATGAGGAGGAGGAAAATGATGCCTCCTAACTCTGCTAAGCGCCTTCCTGACGCCAACTTTGCCTCACGTCTTGGCGCTAACTTTGCTTCACGCCCTGACGCCAACTTTGCCTCACGTCCTGGCGCCAACTTTGCCTCACGTCGCGCCCTGCTCAAAGCCTCACTGCTGGCGGGGGCAGGGTTGGGGCTAGGAGCCTGCGCCACGCTGCCCACTAGCGGGCCGGTGCGAGTGGCTGATCACGGCGTGCGCCAAGCCGATCTGGTGCTGCAATACGCCCAGGGGCCAGTTAAAGGTGCTAGCCCCACCCAGATCGTGGAGGGTTTCTTGCTGGCTTGCGCGGCCGGCTACTCTGACGAATTTGCTACCGCCCGCAGCTTCTTGCTGGGTCAGGCAGCTAGCTCCTGGCGTCCGGACGCTCAGGTGTGGATTTATGACTCTGCCGGCAATGCGCGGGTGACTGACGCCAGTGACGGCTCTATAAACGTCTCGGCCCCGGCCCTGGCCACGCTGGATGCTAAAGGTATCTACTCGGTGGCTTTTGGGGGAGCAAACCACGAGCTGACCTTGTCGCTGGCCACCGACGGCTCCGGGCAGTGGCGTATTGCGGCGCTTCCCGACGGCGTTTTACTTTCTGCTACTTCCTTCCAGAACGCTTTTGCAGCGCAAAACCTGTACTTTTTCAACCGTTCCCGCACTGCTTTGGTGGCCGATAGGCGCTGGGTGCTGCGCCGCAGGCTAACTGCTCACGTGGTTAGTGCGCTGCTGACCGGCCCGGCACCCTGGCTTAACCAGACTCTTTCTAGTGCCATTCCCGACGGCGTCACCCTGGGCAGTGGGGGAGTTGAGGTGAGCCAGGCTGTGGCCACCGTGGATTTATCCAGCGAGGTGGCTAACGCTTCGGCTAACGATAAGCAGGCGATTGTGCGTCAATTGGCCACTACTTTGGGACAGTTGGGCTCAGTTAACCAGGTGATAGTTGACTGTGGTGGCACAGTTATTGGCTCTAGTGCCACCATCCGCCAGGGGCATCGTTCGCCTGGTGCGGTGGTGGCCGCTAGCGCGGCAGGCCTGGTGCGCCTGGAGGGTAATAACACGAAGGTGTTGCTAGATGCCGGCGCCCTAGGTGAAGGTATCAATGGGGTGGCGGTAGCCGACGCCAACACCATCTACCTGCAACGCAATAATGCTTTGGAGCGGCTGAGCGTAGCGACTAAAACTCTTACGCAAGTAAATGGCGACACTGATTTAGGCCCGGTATGCGCCGATAATTCCGGCTGGGTGTGGCTCTACCAGGGCGCTAATGTGCTGGTTTACTCGCCTCAGGGGACACGCTACACACTTGCTGTGCCCTCAAACCTGCCTATTGCGGCTTTTGATGTGGCTAGCGACGGCAACCGCCTGGCCTATGCGGTGGCCGTGGGTGAATCTATGCGAGTTTCAGTATGTGCGGTGGTGCGTGACGATAAGGGCGTGCCCACTGGGCTGGGCGAATCGTATTCGATTTACCAAACTGATGTGGCGGCGCTGAGCTGGGTTGATGAGGTGACCGTGGCGGTGCTGGCTACAGCTAATACTGCCGGGGTGGCGCAGCTGACCTACGCCCCAGTGGGTGGGATGGTAACCGATACGACTCAGGTCACTAACGCTGTGCGCCTAGTTTCAGGTAAGCATGGTGGGCAGGTATCGGTGCTGACCACCCAAGGACAGTTGATGGTTTCTTCTGGCGCCACCTGGGTGCCCAGCTATTCGGGTCTGAGAGCGGCCACCTACAGCCGCGTCTAGCCTGCATATGTGTCACAGACAAATACAGGCAAAATCGTCCCTTCCCTATAATTTAAACGCGTATTTTCATAGGCGACGGACGATTTTGGGTGTAAATGTGGACCGCTGCTTTTGATCACTGACAGCGCCGGGCGCTTTACCTGTTTGTGCTGCCGACGGCGCCGCTCGCTTACCTGATTGAACTGCCGACGCCGCAGGGCTGGGTACCTGCGCTGCTAGCGTCGGGTGCGGCGCAGATATCTGCTGCCGACGGCGCCGCTCGCGCCAGAACATAAACAGGACATAAAAAGGGTGGCTGGGTTTCCCCAGCCACCCGTGCTGCATTAGCAGCTGTGGGCAGGCGTTTTAAAACGCTCGATGCCCCGCTTTAGGTGTCTACACCGTCTCTAGACGCAGCAGACCGTAGGTCCAACCTTTGCGGTGGTAGATCACGCAAGGCTGGCCGGAGGATGCTTCAACAAATAGGTAGAAGGAGTGGCCTACCAGTTCCATTTCGTAAAGCGCCTCTTCAATGGTCAAAGGCGTGGACTGGTGTAGTTTCTGGCGCACAATCACCGGGGAGTCGCCGATCTGGGATTCAACTACCTCACCGGGCTTGGTGGGCGGCAGTACGATTTCCTCAACCTCGGCCTCGGGGGCTACTTCGATACCCTGCTCAACTAGGGCCTGTTCGACCTCAGCGGTGATCATCGGGTAGCGGCGGTGGTCCTTCTTACGATCACGTGCACGACGTAGGCGCTCGAATAGCTTGTCGATAGCCAAGTCAAAAGCTGCGTAGCGGTCGCTGGAGCTGGCCTCTGCGCGGATAACCGGGCCCTTGGAGATTACCGTGAGCTCAACTCGCTCAGAAGTGTCTGCCAAACGGGGGTTGCGCTCGTGGCTGACTTCGATTTCTACTCGCTGTGCGCGCGGGTCGTACTGGGTTACCTTGCTGATCTTCTCTTCTGCGTAGCTGCGGAAGCGGGAGCTAATCTCAGCGTGGCGGCCTACAACCGTGATTTCCATAGTTGAATCAACCCTCCTTGGTTGTTTCCGAAACATACCAACGATTGGGATGGTGTGTTGTAAGACACAGTATAGTACATGATCGTGTTCTGTGTCACCATTATTTTAGCTAGTACTCTGTAGGCGAAATCGTGTTTTGTGTTGAATTTAAGGCCGTGCTGTGCGTTTTTTGGTAGGGGCTGCAGCCAGTGTCCAGGCGCAAACGACGACGCCGCCTGCAGCCTCTATGGCTTTGGCGCTGGCTTCCAGCGTGGCTCCGGTAGTGACGACGTCGTCCACCAGCACTACCTGCCAGCCGGTAGCGTCAGCTAGGCACTTCACCTGGCGCTGAGCGCGTTGACGCGAGTTTTTGCCAAGTTGTTTGCCTGAACGTAGACGCAGCGGATCGGCGCTGACCACAGCTATATCTAGCTGTGGAGCTAAATAATCGGTTAGACCTTGGGCTAATTGGCGAGCCACTAGGTTGGCGTGCCAACGCCGCGAAAGCTTAGAAGGGGCGTTAATGATTGCCAGAGGTTTATCTCTAGCGAGCTGGCAGGCAAGCCAGGGGACCATGGCGGCGGCGCCGTCGTTAATCCCAGCTAATACGGCACCGGTGATAGCGCGGTGGCGACCGCTTTTAAAGCTGAGCACAATTTGGCGTAAAGCTCCCGCGTAGGTGCCTTGACTCCAGATGGCCAGATCTGTGGCTGGCAGTAAATCACTGTTGAGCAAGGTGGCGCTACGGCTTAGTAATTGCTGACACTGTGGGCATAGGTCTGTATCCCACAGGCCGCAACCAGCGCATTGGCGCGGCAAAACCAGCTGGCCGGCGGTTCTGAATGGGGCGCACTTGAGGGCAGGGGGCCTGGAGGTAACGCCGGCGCGGCCTTCATCGCTAGAAGTAGCGTTGACTTTCGCAGTAGGAGGCCGGGCAAGAGGCATAAGAGCGTTAAACATAAATAAAATATCTCTAACATGACCTGCCGGCGCCAATAGTCAAAATAAATCTGTGGAAAACTCACTCAAGCCCTGGTCAAGCCGGTAAGGATGATGCGTGGCAGGCATCTGAATCGTGAGGTCGGCCCCATGGGGAGGCGCGTGAATTGGGAGGCGGTCGCCTGGCTGGCAAGCGCTTGAGCGATAAGCCCAAGCCCATAGTTTGCTTGGGTGGTGAGGCCAGGTGCACGAAAAGCAAATAGCGAATAGATTCAAAGCCTTAGCCGGGCGATAGTACGATAGACAAGGTTGAATATATTCAAATGGCTGCCCGTAACAGGCTTAAGCCAGCAAGGAGCTTGTAAGCGTGTCTATTGTTGACCGGATCCTACGCATCGGTGAAGGCCGGACCTTGCGAAAGCTAAGTGCTATCGCGGACCAGGTTGATGCTCTTGAAGATGACTACCGCAAATTCACTGACGAAGAACTGCGTGATCAGACCAAAGAGTTTCGCCAGCGCCTAGAAGAAGGCGAAACCCTCGACGATATCTTGCCTGAAGCTTTTGCAACTGTGCGCGAAGCTGCTGACCGCGTACTAGGCCAGCGCCCCTACCGGGTGCAGCTAATGGGTGGCGCGGCCCTGCACCTGGGCAACATCGCTGAGATGAAGACCGGTGAAGGTAAAACCTTGGTTGCCGCTTTGCCTTCCTACCTGCGCGCGCTAACCGGCAAGGGTGTGCACGTGGTTACCGTCAACGACTTCTTGGCTGAGTACCAGTCTGACCTAATGGGGCGTGTGCACCGCTTCCTGGGGCTGACCACCGGTTGTGTACTTGCTGGTCAGGACCCTTCTGAGCGCCGCAAGCAGTATGACTGCGACATCACTTACGGCACCAACAACGAGATGGGCTTTGACTACCTGCGTGACAATATGGCCCAGCGCCCTGAAGATATGGTTCAGCGCGGGCACAACTTCGTGATTGTTGACGAGGTTGACTCCATTCTTATTGACGAGGCCCGTACCCCGCTGATTATTTCTGGCCCTGCCGACGGCGACAACAACAAGTGGTACCGCGAGTTCGCTGAGATCGCTAACTTGCTAAAGCCCGTCAAGGACTATGAGGTAGACGAGAAGAAGCGCACCGTGGGTATTTTGGCCCCCGGTATTGAGAAGATCGAGGACCGTCTAGGCATCGACAACCTCTACGAAGCCGGTAACACGGCCCTGATCGGTTTCCTCAACAACGCCATCCGCGCCAAGGAGCTGTTCAAGCGCGACCGTGACTACATTGTTGCCGACGGCGAAGTGCTGATTGTCGATGAGCACACCGGTCGCGTTTTGGCTGGGCGCCGCTACAACGAGGGCCTACACCAGGCTATTGAGGCCAAGGAAGGTGTAGAGATTAAGAGCGAAAACCAGACTCTAGCTACCATCACCTTGCAGAACTACTTCCGTTTATATCCGGAAGGTTCGCGCTCAGGCATGACCGGTACGGCCGAAACTGAGGCCGCAGAATTCGCTGGTACCTACAAGATCGGCGTCGTGCCCATCCCCACCAACAAACCCATGATCCGCAAGGACCAGCCGGACCTGGTGTACAAGTCCGTCAAGGCTAAGTTGAACGCGGTAGTTGACGACATTGAAGAGCGTCACGACGCCGGACAGCCGGTTTTGGTGGGTACCACCAGTGTGGAAAAGAGCGAAGAGCTCTCGGCGCTGCTGCGTGAGCGTCGCATCCCCCACGAGGTGCTAAACGCTAAGCAGCACGCCCGCGAAGCCGCCGTCGTCGCCATGGCCGGACGTAAGGGTGCGGTAACCGTGGCCACCAACATGGCTGGTCGTGGTACTGACATCATGCTGGGTGGTAACGCTGAGTTCATTGCCGTGGCCTCCCTGAAGGAAGCCGGCCTGGACCCCATCGACACCCCCGACGAGTACGAAAAGGCCTGGCCGGCCGCCCTGAAGGCAGCCAAGGAAGCCGTCTCGGTGGAGCATGACGAGGTGGTGGAGCTTGGCGGTCTGTACGTACTGGGCACTGAACGCCACGAGTCACGCCGTATCGACAACCAGCTGCGTGGTCGTAGTGGCCGTCAGGGTGACCCCGGTGAGAGCCGCTTCTACCTGTCCATGCAGGACGATCTGATGCGCACCTACGCCACTGGCCTGGCTCAGCAGATCATCTCCTCGGACCGTTACCCCGACGACGTGCCGCTGGAATCCAAGATGATCACCCGCAACATCGCCTCCTACCAGCGTCAGCTAGAAGCACGTAACTTTGAGATCCGTAAAAACGTGCTTAAGTACGACGACGTGCTCACCGAGCAGCGTCAAAAGGTTTACGACGAGCGCCGCATGGTGCTGCAGGGTGAGGACCTAGAGCCACACATTAAGGCTTTCCGTGAGCGCGTGATTGCCAACGTGGTGGCGCAGCGCACCGCCGAGGGTCGCAGCGACCAGTGGGACCTGGACCAGCTGTGGAAGGACCTGTCCACTGTCTACCCGATGGGTTTGACCGTGGATGAGGTGGTCGACGGCGTAGGTGGCCTGGATGCTCTGACCAGCGAGCGCCTAGCTGAAGAGCTCACCGAGGACATGGCGGTGGCCTATGAGGACGCTGAAGCTAACTTGTCCGCTAACGAGCTAGCTTTAGCGCAGCTGGGTGAAGAGCCCATGCGTACCCTGGAGCGTCGCCTGCTGCTGGCTGTGGTGGACCAGCATTGGCGCGAGCACCTGTACGAAATGGACTACCTCAAGGAAGGTATTGGCCTGCGGGCCATGGCCCAGCGCGACCCGTTGGTTGAATACGCCAACGAGGGTGCCCACATGTTCAAGGCCATGATGGACGCTATTCGTGAAGACACGATTGAGCAGATCTTCGCTTACTGTGCCCGCTTTGAGGCCCAGGCTAAGCAGGTTGCCCGTGAAGCCGCCCAGGCCCGCGAGCAGGCCTCGATTATGGGGGACACCGGCCGTAAGGCCCTGTCCACCGGGGTGACCTACTCCGACGCCGACACTCAAGGCAGCGACAATCAGGGCAACCGCGCTGAGCGCCGTCGTCGCTCCAACAAGAAGCGTCGTCGCCGCTGAGCAAGTCTGGGGTACAGGGCCTGGGGTAGCTGAGCGGGTGCTTGGGGCAGCTGAGCAGGCCGCGCAGCCACAAAGCACCCAATACATAAAGCACCCAAGAATCCATTAGCCCATGTGCAGGTAGGTCATCACCCAGTGCCCGTGGCGCGACTGGATCTGGCAGGCACAGGCGTGGATACGCCCATCGTGGGAGAGCAGCACGCTAACCTCCCAACCACTGGCACTGGCCTGGGCCCGTACCGCATATAGGTAGGGGATCCGGGCCGGTTTGCCGACCTGGCAACGCACGGCCACCTGCGCGCGGCGGCTGAGCGCATCGTACAGTTCCGGGGTGAGCCAGCGGGCTAAATGCTGCGGCTGGCGCATTCCGTGCATGATTTCCCAGGCATAAACGGCTACCGTCCCCGCCCAGCGCCCTGGATCGGGCAGTTGCTGGTTTTGGGGCTGGTGGCTTTGCTGCACACTGGGCGCGGTGGGTCCATAGCCGACGGCGCCGCTTGCCTGGCGCTGCGGGCTGCGGGCGGTGGGCATGGTGGGTGCGTAAAGCGTGCTCATGGCTAGCCCTTAGTGGGAATCGTCAGCGTCAAGCCGGGACGAATCAAATCCGGATTAGAGCCAATTAACGCCGCATTGGCCGCAAAAATTTGCTTCGATAGCTGCGCTATCTGCCCGTTCGTGGGGGAGAGTACCCCATTTTGCCGTAGCCATTGGACGGAAATTGACCACAAGCTTTCGCCAGCTAAAACCAGGTGCTGGCGAATAACCGGGGCTGGTTTAGCTGCGGGAGCTGGGACACAAGTGCCTGAGCGCTGCGCTCCGCTTGGCTTAGGGATAGCGCTTTTAGCGCTGGCCTTGCTGTCCGCTTTAGTGTCGGGGGCGGCTTTGGCTCCTGGTGCTTTGCCCGGGGCCTTAGCGCCAGGTGTTTTAGCTCCCGGGGTTTTAGCGCCCGGACCGCCAGTGCGTGGGTGGGCGCCAGTGCGTGGGTGAGCACTAGAGCGGCTAGGGCTGGCTGAGGCCCGCGTGTTAGGCCGGCTTGAGGCGCTAGGAGCTGCTGTAGCTCTGGCGCGGCTAGTGGGTGAGGCGCTGGCCCGGCTAGAAGGCGAAGCGCTGGCTCGGCTAGTGGGCCGGGCACTAGGCGAGGCGCTGGCATGACTAGTAGGTGAAGCAGTGGCCGAGGCGCTCGCGGTAGGCCTGGGCCCTGGACCATGCGCACCCCAGCCCAGATTGTCGTCATTAGCGCTAGCCGGGGCGCAGCTAAGGGCAATAATGGTGGCCCCAGTGGCCAGTTTGCGTACCAAAGGCGCGCTGTGACGCAAATTTAAAGTGCGGTGGGTGCAAGCACTTAGCAACACCCATATGGCCCCAAGCGCGTGCCAAGCTACCAGTACGGCACCGGCCCCAGCGGCCAGGCCAGCTAGAGCAGTGCTGACATCCGCCATCGACCATAGCGACAAATACTGCAAAGACAAGGGCCTGAGCAAAGCCACGGCGGCTGCTATCAGCAAGACGCTCAGCGCTGTGCCGAGCCAGGCAACTAGGTGAAGACCTAGCCAACATTTTAGGCTCTTAGACATCGGTACACCTTCTTTGGTGAGGAGTAATGATGTTTAATTATGTTTTGCCGAAAGTGCCCTGTCAATAGTAAATGTGACTTTGGTTATGGCAATCTTGAATCATGCATTTAGAGAGCCTGCTAGCGGATCTAGATAGCCAGTTTGAGCAGTACGAACGCTCTGCCCGGGCAGCTCAGGCGTGGGAGCTGGCGGAGGCTGAAGCTGGTAGAACCGCGCTGGTAGATCGCCTGCGGGCGGTGGAAGGCGGTGCGCTTAGCGTGACCACCCGCACTGGGCGGGTAGTTAGCGGAAAGCTGCTGCAAGCGCGCCAAGAATTTTTGCTACTGCGCGCCGCCGACTCCAGTCAGATGCTGGTGCCAATGGGAGCAGTGGTTAGTGTGCGGGGCGTAGGGCGCCAGTTGGAGACGACGTCGTCGCAGCGGGTTAGCTACACGGTTGCGGCAGTTTTGCGCCAGATCATGCGAACTAAGCGACCGGCCAGATTCAATACGGCGGCGGGTGACATCACTGGAAGGATCATCCGCGTCGGTGCGGATCATGTGGACGTGCTGAGCATGGATAAGCGTGACTTATCGGATCGGGTCACGCTTATCCTGTCAGCAATCGAAATTGTGACCAGTATTTAGCCGCAAGTGGCTAATATTTAGGTCGTGCGGCCACTATCGCTACCCAAAATCGGGTGCTAGCGATAGTGCTTAGAGGTCTAATCCGCCTTCGGATACGGCCTCGCGGGTGTGCGCATACTGCTTGTCGATGTAGTCTTCGAGTGCAGCTACTTCAATGCGCCATAGACCGCGAGCGCCAACCTGAATGGCGGGTAGCTCTCCGGTGCGGATAAGTGAACGGACGGCCTGGGCGGAAATCGATAACTGCTCGGCGACGTCGGCGATAGATAAAAATCGAGGTGCCATGACCTAATAATGTCACGGGTCAGCCCAGATGCAAACTGGCTAGGTGAGATTGTGAAAACTTCGTGGCTGCTCAGAATTTCTCTTAGGATAGGCAGTTAGCTGGACGACCTGGGGATTTTTACCAAGGGGTGCGCATATGTCTGAATTGAATCAACCAAATAGATATGAGGCTCGACAGCATCAAAGTGATGCTGCTGCGAGCATTGACGCTTGGCGTTGGAGGCGCCCAACTTGGCGTGATCCTAGGCTTTTTATTGGAATAGTGCTGGTCATCGTGTCTATGGTAGCCGGTTCAGTACTAATCGATAGAGCCACTAGCACGCAGCAAGTATGGGCTTTGAGCCAGGATGTAGCCCCAGGAACTGCTCTAAAAGCTGGAAAAAACCTGAAATTAGTCTCAGTGAATCTTGGGAGTGCAAGTAGCGCTTATGTGCAACAAAAGCAACTTAAAGCTGACACATATGCGCAACGTTCATTACACTCAGGAGAGTTATTGCCAGCCGATGCCACCAGCCAGCAAAGCAAATTGAATATGCGCTCAATTGTGGTGCAAAGCAGTGGCCAGCTTTTAAATAGCATCCGGGTTGGCGATACCGTGGAGCTGTGGCAGTTGCCTTCTAGAAACGTAGCGGCTGTAGCACCCACGCCGTCGGCAACTAAAGCAGCTAGCACCAATGGGGCTAGGCGCGTGGCCCAAGGACTGATAGTGGACGCAATCGGAGGCGATCAAAACGCCATCGTCGCAGATAAAAGCACCAGCGTGCGCGTGCTGGTACCGGCCGAACAAGTTGAGCCCGTGCTCACCGCAGTCGGCTCCGGTGCCGGCTTGGTGCTGGTGAACACGGGGTCTGAGCAATGAGAACAGCCGTATTACTAGCTCTGTGGGATGACGATTCCACACTGTTACGACAAATTGACGCTGAGCGTGACCTGTATGTTTCACGCCGCTGTGCGGATATAAGTGAGCTTTTGGCCGACGCCGCCGTGGGACTAGGGCAGCTGGCCATTATTGATGAGCAGCTTGACGGCCTAGACCGCACGGTTATCGCCACTTTGAATTCTTATGGTGTGCCCGCGATTGTGTTGACCCGCAATGACGGGGTGCGCTGGCATGATTTGGGTGCTTGGGTGGCTCCCTGGCCAGGTTCGCCTCAGCGCGTGGTTGCTGAAATTTCACGGGTTTTAGTTGCCGGCACGGTTTCGCCCCAGCCCACTGCTGCCGCCAGTTTGGGTGATGAGCTGTTTGGGCTTTCACCTACGGCAGTTGACGACGGCGCCTTGGGCCTGTCTGCTCCGCGTCCTGCGGCTTTTAATCCTTTAGATGTCCCCTTACCGACGACGACGGATGGGGCCAGTTCTCCTTTGTTCGACGCTGTCGCGCAAAGTCAGGCTTCAGCCTCAAGCCCGCCTCCCGCGCCGCCAGGGCAGTTGCCGCCCCCGCCACTTGCGCCAGAACAAACGGCGTTTACCGGGGCAGCTGAGCTTCCGACACCTAGTGGGCAGCTTGATCCGGCTTTGGCATTGCCGTTGCCGCCGGCTCCAAGCTTTGCGGCGCCGGCAAGCGTCGATTTGCCTGTGGCGCAGGCTGAGTCTTCGGCGGCAAGCTCTGACTTGTTTTCGGCTAGTTCAGCTTTTTCGGCCGCAGAATCTACGGCTGCTTCGCAAAGCCCGGCGGATATCACCGCTGCGCAGCCAACCACCCGCATGGGGCGCCGTCGGGCCCGCCGTGCTAGCCATGCCGCCAGCCCGGCTACTCCAAGCCAAGGCAGCGCGGCCAGCTACTTCACTACAGCTGGTCAGGGGCAAGGCGGTGAGGCTCAAGCTAGCGCTGCGGGAGCTGAAGCTAGCGCTGCGGGAGCTCAGACCAGCGTTGCGCAGGCCGGGCAGGCGCAGCTAAGTGACTTGAATGTAGACGCTGTCAACTCGCCTGTTTCAGGTGAGCAGGCCAGTGTTGATTCGCCGCCACTGCCTGAAGGGGCGTTAGCTGCCCGCGTGCTACCGCAGTCGGTTCAACCAGTTACGCGCCGCAGTGTGCGTCGCTCCCAAGCGGTCCGCCCCGCCGCGCCGGCTGGGCCTGCCGCAGGCGCTCAAACTGGGCTGGCTGGCCCAAACGGAGCAGTGCCGCAAGCTGGAATGGCACCCCAGGTTGGAATGGCTCCCCAGACTGGAATGGCAGCTTTAGGTGAAGCGGGCCAGATGGCAGGCGGCGGGATAGAAACCTCGCCTTTTGCTCCGCCGCAGCAGCGCGGCGCGGCTAGCTCAGATTTGGCAGCTTCTGGTTTCTCGGCTGGCACTGGCATGTCTGCTGCTTCAGCTGGGCCGCTGGCCTCGGCCGCCTCCTTTGCTTCAGCAGCCTCAGCTGCGCCTTATGGCTCGGCGGCGTCGGCTGCTCCTTATGCTTCAGCAGCCTCAGCTGCAATGCCCTCTGCGGCCTCAGCGGCCGGCGGGCCCTGGTCGGCGATGTCAGCTGCGGGCACTGGCTGGTCGGCGACTTCAGCGCCTTTCGCGGCTTCAGCAGCGGCACCTGGCGGTCCTATGCCGGCACAGACTCTGTTGGCTCCTGGCCAAATTAACGGCTATCAAAATCCACCTGGCGCTAATAATGGGGCTGCTCAGCCTCCGCGTCGTAAAGGTTTACGAGCCTTTTTGGCACGTAAAACCGGCGCAAACACACCTAGTGCAGGTGGCCCGGTAGTTGCAGGCGGCCCGGTAGTTGCTGGCCCAGCTGGTGTGCCTGGTGCTGTCCCTGGTGGCGCACCCGGTGGTGTACGCGGTGTGCCCGGCGCCATTGCCGGCGGTGGAGTTGTTGGCGCTGGCGTAACCGGTATGCCCGCTCCCGCTATGGTCACGCCTCCGGCTGTAGCTCCGGGCGTAGCTGCTATGCCCCCGGCTATGCCCGGCGCTGTAGGTGCTCCCGGTGCTGCGCCGATTGCCGCAGCGGCTCCTGGCTCTGTGGCGCCTGGCGCTATGCCGGGTGCTGGCAGGCCTGCAATGCCGGGCGCTGTTCCCGGCGCTGGCCCACTTGCCGGGGCAACTTCCGGTGCTGGCGCTGTTCCCGGCGCTGCGCCTGGGGCCGGTGGACCGGCTATGCCTGGTGCTCCTGGCGCTGCGATGCCTGGCGCTACGCCTGGTGGTCAGGGGGCTTATGCTCCCAATGGCCAGCGCGGCGCTAATACCCCAGCTGGAGGTACAGGAGCCCCCACGCGCCGCTCCAAGCGGGCTGCTTTTTCAGCAGCCAGCGCAGCTGGGGCTGGGGCGGCCGGGGCTGCAGGCCCCTTAGCTGCGGCGTCGTCGCGCAATAATGCAGCCCCACTAAACGCGGCTGCAACCACTCATTCAGCGCAGCCTGAAGTAAAGCTCGGCTGGCCGGTCACCGCCGGAACCCCCTCAAGCCCGGCCACAAGTGCTTTTGCGCCAGCTTCACACCGCGAAGAAATTGACGCTGTTGCTAAGCCTCAAATCGGCAAAATTATTGCGGTTTGGGGTACTCACGGGGCTCCGGGACGCTCCACCTTGGCGCTGGCATTGGCTGCCTACCTAAACGAGCAGGGCAGCACCATTTTGGTTGACTGCGATATCAATGCTCCCTCCCAGGTACAGCTGCTGGGACTGCCTGAAGACTCCTCTGGACTGGCCAGCGCCGCGCGCCTAGCCACCCACGGCGAGCTTGACTCCACCCGTCTGGTACAAACCCTGCTCAGCGCCAAAGCTGACTTGCAGGTACTAACCGGTCTGGGGCGCTCGGGGCGCTGGCGCGAACTGCCGGTAGCCTCCATGAACAAGGTCTGGGAAGTTTGCCGCCACACCGCCGAATACACGGTGGTGGACCTAAGCGGTGGGCTGGAAGAAGAGCGGGTAGAAGACTTCGCCATGGAACCCGACCATGACGCCGTCGCCGCCGCCCTACTTGAGCAGGCAGACCTGACTTTGATTGTGGGTGCGGCTGACCCGGTAGGTATTAGGCGCCTAATCCAGCTGCTCAACTCCAACCGGCAAGCAGTTGGTGGACGCAGTCAAGTGGTGGTTAACCGAGTACGCTCAAGCACCGCTGGGGCCGACCCCAACAGTGCTATCGGCAGCGTACTTGTCCGCTACACCAGCGCTTCAGACATTGTCTACGTGCCCGCAGACTACCGTTTGTTTGATAAGGCCCTGATGCAAGCCCAGCCGGTGGCAGTGGTGGAAAGCCGCAGCGCGGCCGCCAAATCCATTGCCAAACTGGCCAAACTAGTGATGACCCAGCTGGCTTAAGCTGCCTGTGGGCTTAGGCGGTGGCCTAAAGCCCTGCAGCTTTATTAGGCAGTGGCGGCGTGTAACCAGCCAGCTTTGGCGAGGCGCTAGCGCTTTAGTTTCGGCTAGGCCGTTAAACTAAACGTTATGCGCGTATATCTACCTGCCACAGTGGCGGACCTTTCCGCCCCGGCCATCACCTCCCGTCAGGCTCACGCCGCCACCGCCTCACTGGCTGCGGCGCTACCTGATGAAGACGAGGAAGGCCTGGAAGTGTCGGCCTGCCTGTGCGCAGCCGACTCCTCAGTAATTGCCATCTCTGAGCAAGACGAGGCGCAAAAACGCTACCGTCGCGTAGTAATTGCTGCTGACGTGGACCGCGAGAACCTGCGTGAATTAGAGGTCGACGACGAAACCCTACCTGGCACTGTCCAGGTGCTGGTGGATGTGCCCTGGGATGACGTGGCCGCAGTGCTGGCAGATGAAGATCAAGCCAGCGCTGATGTAAAACTAGCTGCCGAAGGCGACGAGGAAGCTTTCGAGCGCAGCGCTGACGCCGATCTGCTCTGGTTCGACGTGTGCGAAGTGGCGGTTCTGGCTAAAAACTGGTCCTAAAACTGCGCGCAGGCCCTAGACTAGCGTGCAAGCTTGGGGCCGCGCCAGACTTGCACGCGGCGAGGGCACGCACCTAAACCCGCGTGCGCAGGGTGGAACCACCGCCAAGCAGAGGACGCACCTCAATGGCGGCGGGGATAGCGCGCTTTAGCTCGCTGACGTGAGAAACAATCCCCACTACGCGCCCGCCTGAATGCAAAGCGCCAAGCACATCCATAACCTCAGCCAGCGTGCCCTCATCAAGGGAGCCAAAACCCTCATCAATAAACAGGGTGTTCATTTCGATGCCCCCATTTTGGGTGGCCACCACATCAGCCAAAGCTAGGGCTAAAGCCAAAGACACATAGAAACTCTCGCCCCCCGAAAGCGTACGTGGAGAGCGGGTAGTGCCACTTAAATGGTCAACCACCGCCAGGCCCAAGCCCTGCTTTTGCTGGCGAGTATCTTC
>ENA-OWND01001080-OWND01001080.1-metagenome-genome-assembly--contig:-NODE-1080-length-17250-cov-7.913870_pt1 | contig 17250 bp, 12 predicted proteins | sample MGYA00245342_ERZ651119 | MGnify/ENA primary metagenome ERZ651119 (study PRJEB26857, sample SAMEA4031756) | metagenome | biome: human; feature: oral; material: saliva | place: Philippines | collected 2014...
AAAGCGTAGGTTTTGCATCGCAAAACAGCCGCTTTCGCAATGCCAAATCGAAATTACCGTTTTTTAAAGAAATTATCTTTACAAAGTTAAGGTTATTGTTAGGTTTAGTGCTAGAGCTTCTAGAAAGTTCTAGTTTTTCTAGAATTTATAGTTTACCCCACTTTTCTTGGGTGTTAGGAAGGTGTGCACAGCATACCTATACACACGCTGTGGGGTTAGAAAACTATTGTTTTTGGGGTTCTTTCTTCTTTTTCTTTTTCCGCTTGAACAACTCCTTGAAGTAGGTGAAGTCTTTCTTCATAATAACGCCGAGCCCCTGTGTGTTAAGCGAGTTGCGCGTGAAGTAGCGGTCGTTGGCACGGTTGTAGAAGTTCAGTGCCATATTGCCGTTCGGCACGAACAGATACTTGATGTCGAAATCGCCGATGAATGCCGACGTGTTGGTGGCAACGTTGTCGCGATAACCGAACTCGCCGTTGATGAGCAGGCGGTTGTTGAGCAGGCTGCCCGAGAGTATGCCTTCGTACTCGGCATTGCTGAAACCGTCGTTGCCTGTGGCTATGTTTGCGCCAAAGTTCCAGTGGTTGTCGTTTATAACGTTCGATAGCACGGTGTTGATTTGCTGTGAGAGCGTTCCCGACAAGATACTCTGCATAACGAGCGAGGCTTGTCCTGTCTGGTTAGGTTCGCGGGGGGGAGCGTTGTTTGCTGCTTGCGGATAGAATCTGCCCACAGCCAAGAGGTACAACGCCTGCTGGTTAAGGTCTTGCTCGGAGTTCAACACCGACAGCACCATCTGCTTTGCGTCGGAAGAAAGTTCGGGCAAGTCGAGTCCGAACGTTATTGATGGGTTTTCGGGCGTACCGTTGATGTCGAGCAGACAGTCTACCTTGGTATTGCTGGTGCGGAACGAATCACCCATTTGCAGGTCGGAAAGAGGCACGGAATTCAGCGTGTAGTGCCCTTTCAGCTTCAGTGCTGCGGCAAATGGGTCGCCACCGAAGGCAATGAGCGAGCCATCGCCGAAGGTGAATTGTCGTTTTATAATGTTCTGAATGGTAAGATTGTAGCTGCCTCGGCTGACGTTGTAGTTGCCGAAAAGCTGAAATGCGCCCTTGTTGTAGTAGGTTGCACGGATTACGCCCGAACCGTTCAGTGCGATGTTGTCGCCTGTTGCCTCGTCCATCAGCACGCCAAGCGTGAAGTCGGGCGTGGTGTTTATTAGGAAGTTTATGTGCAGGTCGCTTGATATTTTCTTGTTGTAGCCGTTTTCGGTGTTGCGTTTCAGCCACGTAGTATCTTGTCGGAGCACTGGTCGCAGCGAGTCGGGTGTCATGTCGCGCCAACGAATGAACGAGTTTTCGTCGATGGTATTCTTTGCCGCATTGTAGGTAATGTACGAGTTGCGGTTCGGTGTCATATTTATGTTCATCGTTACTTCGTTCTCACGACCGATGATTGCACATTTGCCAGTGCCATATACACGTCCCCAGAATGTGCCCGACGATGCTTCGCGCGGGTGGTTGAATGCCAGCAGATTGTTGGTTTGCACGTCTATGTCGAACGTCAGATTGCGAAGTGCTTGGTGGTGGAGTCCGCCCGTAAGCATGCCTGTGTGCCCCTCGGCGTCGGCAATGGTGATGCGGTCGAAGCTGATTTCGTTCGGAATGAGCAGCACACGGCCGTCTTTCACGGTGTAGGTGGTGCCCAATGGCGTAATGCGCACAGAGCCAGAAGCCAGCATATCGCCCTCAAGATTTACGTCGGATAGTGGTCCTACCACCTTTATCCAACCATCTCCGTGCAATTTAATCTTGTCCATAAATGCTCCGCAGAAGTGCTTCAGGAAGGTCAGGCGTGTGCCGTGGGCATAGATGGGCAGGTTTATGCGGCTGTTTCGCAAATCGACATAGCCGCCAATGTCGGTCGATGCGTCGCCGTCTATCGCCTTTGCGTCGATGTTTATGCGTCCCTCGTTGTTGTTGTAATTGGCTTGTGCATAGAGCGTTCCCATATCGCCTTGTTCAAATTGGAATTGTCTTACAACGAGGTCGGCATACGCTTGTGGGTTGGTGAATACCGATTTCAGCACCACTTCGCCCGAAGCAAGCCCACCGAACGATACGCTGTGGAAGTTTACGAGGTCTAAGATGTAAGGCACGTCGATGTCTTTGAGTTGCACGGTGAGCGAGTCGGAAGCGTTTCCAGATGTCTGTCCGTTCACGATAATGTGCTGTTCCTTGTTCGATAGCTCGAAGTGCTTTATGTCTAAGTTGTTGTGGGCATAGGTAAGTTCCGATGGCTGCACCTGCAGTTCGACGGTGTCGATGCGTATTGCTGAGGGCGCAAAGTGCAGATGGGTAGCTAATTTGCTGCCCTGTCGTTCGAATTGTGCAATACAATTGATTTGTCCCAAGAAGGTTTTCTGTGCGAAAGCGTTGAACGACGACAGCGTGTTGAGTGCGTTGTTTGCAGCTGTTCCGTTGATTTGCAGTGCGAGGCGACGGTCTGCCTTGTCCACCCATTCGCCTTTCAGAGCGATGTCCAAGGTATGGTTGGGCGTGGAAAGGTCTACTTCGAGGTTTTCAAAGTGGTAGCCAGCATAGTCAGCCTGTGGTGCTGCGATGTTGAGCGACAGCGTGTTGCGGGCTTCGTCCACATCGCCCATAACTTGGATATGGGGCGTGATGCCGATTTTAAGGTTCGTCAAATCGTGCAAAAGTTGTGTGTTTGTGATGTTGGCTGATATGTGGAACGCATTCTTGCTTGCGGTTTTGCCCCATCGCTGCGGTGCTCCCACAAGGGCAGGGAGGTAGGCACCAATCACGTTCTTTACGCTTTGCACGAGTGTAGAGTAGTTGAAGCGTCCCGAAATGGAAGCTGTTCCGAAGTCGGATTGCAGTTCTATCGACTTGCCCATAAGCTTGTTGGCTGCCGTTAGTTCCAAGTGGTTCAGCTCAATGTTGCGGTTGTTAGCCTCTTGCATTGCAAAGTTGTCGAGCGTGAGTTTGCCGATAAGGTCGTCAATCGACGCACTGCTGCCTTCCAATTTCGCATGGAACGAGAGGGTTCGGTTGCCCAATGCTTCGGTGATATGCATATTGTGCAGATTCAGTCGGTCGGCATCGATGCGGGCATTTACGGCTATTTTGCCTTTCTGTTCGAGGAACTTGCGAATGTTTCCCACCGTTCCGTCGATGCTTATTTTGCCGTTCGGGTCGTTAATAGAGGCTTTTCCGCTGAATATATCGTTGGTATAGTTGCCGTCTATGGCAATGTTGCGATAGGTGTAGCCGTTGTAGTCGAGCCGTGGCACTACACCATTGGCGTAGATGTAGCGCAGGTCGGTGGTGGTTTCCACCTTAATATCGGCGACGACGGTGCCGAGTTGCGCAGATGTAAGAATGTTGCCAATGGTGAAACGTTGCGTGTGCAGTTCGGCTTTTATGTTCCGTCCACGGAGCGAGAAGTCTATGTCGGCATTGCCGTGCACAAGGGCGAGTGTGCCCTTTGCGTGGTGGTTGCCGCGTGTTCCCTGCACTTTTCCTTTGAAACGAAGGTCGCCCAAGCGCAGAACTTCGGCGGGCAGGTTCAGTCGGAAAGCCTTGTTTATCTGCTGGATAAGGCTGTTTTTCACTTGAACGGTCTGTGCGTTGATGTTCCAAGCAGGCTGTGTGGTAAGGTGTGCGAGCGACCCTTTGAGGTTCGCAACGATGTCGCCCTTGCCGTAACGCAGCGCAAGCGTGTTCAGTTTCAGCTTGTCAGCTGTTCCCGAAATGTTGGTGTTGAGGTACAGTTTGTGGTTGAAAGTCTTTAAAGACGGCAGCAGACAGGCAATGTCGGCAGGCGTCAGATACGACTTTTCTATGCGCACTTGGTGGTGGGCAGTGCCGAAATCGGGTTTTGTCGCTTTGTCGTTGAAGCGTGCTATATATAAAGGTATGTTGATTTTCGACTGTGGGAGCTGAACGAGCAGGTCGTTTATCTCTACCTGTTGCTTGTCCATCTTCAAGCGTAGGTGCAGTTTGCGCACGTCCAATCCTGACACTTCGGCGAACGAAAGGTTGCGAATGGTGGCGTCAATATGGTCGTCGGTGAGGGTGTTTAGGTTGATGTGTCCCGATATATCCTTAATGTTGAGGTGGTTAAGGTTCAGCTTGTTGCGTGTTATAGGCGCAGAAAGAAGGTCGTAGCGCACATTGCTGTGGCGGATAATGAGGCTTTGAATGCGAAGGTCTAAAGGGGTGTGGTGCGTTGTATCGCGCGATGCCAACGAGTCGATGACGAACTGGAAGTTGGGCTTTTCGTTTGGCGAGGTGCGATAGAGTAGGGCGTTCAGACCGAAAACCTGTGCTGAAGATATGCGCACTTTGCCCTCGCTGATGAGTGTCCATAGGTCTATCTTTGTGGCAATGCGCGATGCCTTTGCCATTTGCTTGCCTTTTTGGTCGTTTACAACCAATCCGTCTACAATGAAATGGTTTAAGAATCCAAGGTCGATGCGTCCCACCTGAACCTTTGTTCCAAGTTTTTCGGTGAGTGCATTTGCTACCTGCGTACCCACGACATGTTGTACGGAAGGCAGGTGTAACAATATAATAATAAGCAAGTATAGTCCAATTGCGGTCCATACGCTCCAACGAATAAAAATCCTCAGTTTCTTCAAAGCAAGTGCAAAACTACAATTTTTCCATTGTATACTAAAATTAATGATACAAAAAGTTTCTAAAGTGCCTAAAAATTACTATATTTGCACGCTGAATTAGCGAAGATTTCATTATTTATATTATGACAGAACAAATAAGGTTGCGTAAGGGTTTGGATATAAAACTCAAAGGACGTGCTAAAAAACAAACAATGCCACTGGAATTGTCGAAGTTGTATGCAATAGTACCCGATGATTTTGTAGGGGTTACACCCAAAATGGCAGTGAAGGCAGGCGACCATATCAAAGCGGGCGAAACGCTTTTCGTGAACAAGATTTCCGAGGAAGTAAGGTTTGCTTCTCCTGTCAGCGGTACTGTAAAATCAATAGAAAGAGGCGACCGCAGAAAGATTCTGTACGTTAGCGTAGAGGCAGATGACGAGCAAAAGTTTGCTGATTTCGGTGCGAAAGACATACAGACGCTTGATGGCGAGGGGGTGAAGAAGGCTCTGTTAGAAGCAGGACTGTTCGGGTATATTAACCAATTGCCCTATGCAGTGTCTACCACTCCCGACACTGAACCAAAGGCAATATTTGTTTCGGCATTAAGAGACAAACCATTGCAAGGCGACTTTGAGTATGAACTTGAAGGAGAAGAGCAAGCCTTCCAGACTGGATTAACCGCACTATCAAAGATTGCAAAAGTTTATTTATCTATCGGTGCACAGCAAGGCAGCAAGGCTTTGACAGAAGCAAAGAATGTTGAGCTGACTGTTTTCGACGGACCTTGTCCTGCTGGAAACGTAGGTGTGCAAGTCAATCATCTATCACCTGTGAACAAGGGAGAAGTGGTTTGGACAGTAGACCCAACCGCTGTTATCTTCTTTGGACGACTCTTTCAGACAGGCAAAGTAGACTTGACACGTGTCGTTGCCGTAGCTGGCAGCAAGGTAGAGGAGCCTGCATACGTGAAAGCACTGGTAGGAACACCTATCAAGGACATTGTTGCAGGCAGACTGACAGCCACCGAACACGTGCGTATATTGAACGGAAACCCACTCACAGGTACGATAGCAGGCGATAATGCCTTTCTCGGCGCACACACATCTGAAGTTGTGGCAATGCCCGAAGGCGACGATGTGGACGAAATGGCAGGCTGGATAATGCCTCGTTTCAATCAGTTCTCTACATCGCGAAGTTACTTCAGCTGGCTCTTTGGTAAGAAGAAGGAATACGACCTCGACGCTCGTATCAAAGGCGGAAAGCGTAATATCATCATGAGTGGCGAGTACGACTCGGTTTTACCGATGGACATATATGGCGAATACCTTATAAAAGCCATCATTACAGGCAATATTGACAAGCAGGAGCAGCTTGGTATTTACGAAGTAAGTCCCGAAGATTTTGCCTTGGCAGAGTGCGTAGACAGTTCGAAGCAACCATTGCAGCAGATTGTGCGCAACGGTTTGAACACGCTTCGAAAGGAAAACGAGTAAGTACACCTTATATTATATAGAGAATTAACAACTTTAAGTGATACAATATGAGCTTAAGAAATTATCTTGATAAGCTGCGTCCACAATTTGAGAAAGGTGGAAAGCTGCACGCTTTCAAGAGCATTTACGATGGTATGGACACTTTCCTGTATGTCCCACACGAGACATCGAAGAGCGGAGCGTCTATTCACGATGCCATCGATTCAAAACGAATAATGAGCATGGTAGTGATTGCGTTGATACCAGCAATGTTGTTCGGTATGTACAACATTGGTTATCAGAATGCTTTAGCTGCCGGCAAATTGGGCGAAGCAACCTGTATGGGAATGTTCCTGTATGGTGCTTTGATGCTTTTGCCTAAAATCTTGGTGTCTTACATTGTGGGTCTCGGCATCGAGTTTGCCTGGGCACAATGGAAAGACGAGGAAATTCAGGAAGGCTATTTGGTAAGTGGTATCCTTATTCCGCTTATCATTCCCATCACATTGCCACTGTGGATGCTGGCATTAGCCGTAGCTTTTGCCGTGATTTTCACAAAGGAAATCTTCGGCGGAACAGGTATGAATACCTTCAATGTGGCACTTGCTGCACGTGCTTTCCTCTTTTTCTCTTATCCAGGAAGTATGACAGGCGACACGATATGGACTTCTACCGAACAGATTTTCGGGCTTGGCTACACGCTGCCTGACGGCTTTACAATGGCTACTCCATTGGGCGAGATAGCCCAAAGCACAGCTGTGAGCGCATCGTTGAACGATATGATTATTGGTTTAATTCCTGGTTCGGTGGGCGAAACATCGGTTATCGCCATTGCTATCGGTGCAATCTTCTTGATTTGGACGAGCATTGCCAGTTGGAAAACCATGCTTAGCGTCTTCGTAGGTGGTGCCGCTATGGCGTTACTCTTCCATTCTACGGGTGCAAGTCCGTTGCAATGGTACGAGCATATCGTGCTGGGTGGCTTCTGTTTCGGTGCTGTATTCATGGCAACCGACCCTGTTACCTCTGCGAGAACGGAGTGTGGAAAGTGGATTTACGGTTTAATGATTGGCGCAATGGCTGTCATTATCCGTGTGTTGAACCCCGGTTATCCCGAAGGAATGATGCTTGCCATACTCTTTGGTAACATGTGCGCACCGTTAATCGACTACTGTGTGGTTCAGTCTAATATCAACAAGCGTGCTAAGCGTGCTAAAATGTAAGGAGGAAAGAAACAGATGAAGACAAATAGCAATTCATATACAATTATCTATTCTGCTGTTCTTGTGGTCGTTGTGGCTTTCTTGCTTGCTTTCGTATTCCAAGCATTGAAACCTGCGCAAGACGTTAATGTGCAGATAGACCACCAAAAGCAGATTCTCTTTGCCCTCAACCAAGACCGTGATATGACCAACGAAGCAGCGCAAAAGCTGTGGAAGGACATCATTGTTGCCGACGATATTATCAACGAAAACGGAGAAATTGTGGAACAAGGTGAGCAAGGTGGCGTAAAAGCAGGCTTCAAGTTGGACAGTAAAGACGCCAAGGAAGGCAAGTTGGCACTGTTCCGCTGCAAGGTAGACGGCAAGGACAAGTATGTTATTCCTGTTTATGGAAACGGACTTTGGGGACCCATCAACGGTTTCATAGCTTTGAACGAAGACAAGGCAACCATCTTTGGCGTGTACTTCAACCATGAGAGCGAAACTGCCGGATTGGGTGCAGAAATCAAGGATAGTAAGGAGTGGCAAGACAAATTCAAAGGCAAGAGCATCTTCGATGCACAGAAACAGAATATTGTTTTCAGTGTAACAAAGAAGGTGGAAAAGCCTGAAAGCCAAGTGGACGCTGTTACAGGAGCTACGCTGACAAGCAACGGTGTAACCGAAATGTTCCACAACGAGAAAGGCGGACTTGCACCTTACGTTAAGTTCCTCACCGCAAAGTAACATTGAGAAATAAATTAATATAAAACAGAAAGATTATGAGTTTGTTCTCAAAACAAAATAGAGAGGTTTTCATAAACCCGCTGAACCTTGACAACCCTGTGTTGATACAGGTGTTAGGTATCTGTTCGGCTTTGGCTGTAACCTCGCAGCTAAAACCTTCTATCGTCATGGGACTGGCGGTAACCATTATTACAGCCTTCTCGAATGTGATAGTTTCGATTATTCGTAAAACCATTCCAAACCGTATTCGTATCATCGTTCAGCTTGTTGTCGTGGCTGCCTTGGTAACCATTGTCAGTCAAGTGCTGAAGGCTTTTGCATACGATGTAAGCGTCCAGCTTTCGGTTTACGTGGGGCTTATCATTACCAACTGTATCCTTATGGGACGTTTGGAAGCCTTCGCCATGACGAACAAGCCTTGGCCAAGTTTCCTCGACGGCATCGGTAACGGCATCGGCTACGCCATCATTCTTGTATTGGTAGGCGGCTTCCGTGAGTTCTTTGGTCGTGGCACCTTGCTTGGTTTCAAGGTTATTCCGCAGAGTTTCTACGATATGGGCTATGTAGACAACGGTATGATGGCAATGCCTGCTATGGCGTTGATACTCGTTGGCTGCGTTATATGGGTTCATCGTGCATATTTCTATAAAGGAGAAGAAAAATAATTATGGAAAATTTATTAAGTCTATTCTTCAGGTCCATCTTCGTGGACAATATGATATTCGCATTCTTCCTTGGAATGTGTTCGTTCTTGGCCGTATCTAAAAACGTTAAGACATCGTTCGGACTCGGTGCTGCCGTTACCTTTGTGTTGGTTGTTACCGTGCCTGTAAACTACCTTTTGCAAACGAAAGTGCTCGGTCCCGACTGCTTGATAGAGGGCGTAGACCTTTCTTATCTCAGCTTCATTCTCTTCATTGCCGTTATTGCGGGCATTGTTCAGTTGGTTGAAATGGCAGTCGAGAAATACTCACCTTCGCTCTATGGAGCGTTGGGTATCTTCCTTCCGCTCATCGCCGTGAACTGTGCCATCATGGGTGCCAGCCTCTTCATGCAGCAGCGCATTGGGCTCGACCCTTCAAGTTCGCAGTACATCGGTTCTGTTTGGGACGCTCTCATCTACGGACTCGGCTCTGGTATCGGCTGGCTCTTTGCCATTGTGCTGATGGGTGCTATACGCGAGAAAATGGAATATTCTGATGTGCCCAAGCCTTTGCAGGGTCTTGGCATCACTTTTATCACCGTAGGACTTATGGCCTTGGCTATGATGTGCTTCTCAGGACTTAAAATTTAATATCAAAAATGGCAGAGTTTATATTATACAGCATTGCTGTTTTCTTGGTTACAATCCTTCTTTTGGTTGTTGTTCTTCTTGTTGCAAAGAAGTATCTCAGTCCAAGCGGAAAGGTTAAGATAACTATCAATGGCGATAAAGAATTAGAAGTAGAACAGGGCAGCACCATTTTGGGAACGCTCAACGAGAACGGCGTCCACTTGGCTTCTGCGTGTGGAGGTAAAGGAAGCTGCGGACAGTGTAAGTGCCAGGTGCTCGAAGGCGGTGGCGAAATCCTCGATTCGGAACGTCCACACTTCTCTCGCAAAGAGGTAAAAGACCACTGGCGTCTTGGCTGTCAGGCGAAAGTAAAGGGCGACCTCTCCATAAAAGTGTCAGAATCCATATTGGGCGTTAAGGAATGGGAATGCACCGTTATCTCCAACAAGAACGTTTCGTCGTTCATCAAGGAGTTCAAGGTGGCACTTCCTCCAGGCGAACACATGGACTTCGTGCCAGGTTCGTACGCACAGATACGTATTCCAAAGTACGACTGCATCGACTACGACAAGGACTTCGATAAAGAACTCATCGGCAAGGACTACCTCCCAACGTGGGAAAAGTTCAACATACTTTCGCTCAAAGCCAGCAACCCAGAAGACACCGTGCGTGCTTACTCAATGGCAAACTATCCAGCCGAAGGCGACATCATTACGCTCACCGTGCGTATTGCTACGCCGCCGTTCCTGCCACGTCCACAAGTAGGATTCCAAAACGTACCAGCGGGTATCGGTTCATCGTACATCTTCACCTTGAAACCAGGCGACAAGGTAATGATGAGCGGTCCTTACGGCGAGTTTGCACCTAACTACACATCAGGTAAGGAAATGATATGGATTGGTGGTGGTGCAGGTATGGCACCGTTGCGCAGTCAGATTATGCACATGTTGAAGACATTGCACACCCGTGACCGTGAGATGCACTTCTTCTATGGTGCCCGTGCATTGGGCGAAGCCTTCTTCCTTGAAGACTTTTGGGAACTTGAAAAAGAATATCCTAACTTTCACATGCACCTCTCGCTCGACCAACCCGACCCAGTGGCAGATGCAGCAGGCGTGAAGTATTACCAAGGTTTTGCGGTGAACTGTATTTGCGAAACCTATCTGAAGAATCACGAAGCACCCGAAGATTGTGAGTATTATCTTTGCGGTCCTCCTATGCTTATCAAGACTGTTACCGACTATCTTGACAGCCTTGGCGTAGAGAAAGACGCCATTCGCTTCGACGATTTCGGATAAGAAACAATTGTATAAATCTCAAGTAAAAACGATTTTCATTATAACAAAGGCGTCTGCACCCATAAGTGCGGACGCCTTTTATTTTTGCTACAAGGCTATTTCGTCAATACAAAATGCGGGTAGGGGAGTGCCCCCTCACATTCCTGACTCCGAAAGAACAACAGATTTGTTGTGAGGAATGCGATAAATAGCAACCCTATAACGAGCAACAGTTTGTAGATAAAAATAGATTGGAAAGAGCAGGATTTACCATTTGTTTTGTAAAGATAATAGTGTTAAAAAGTGATAACTACGCTTTGGCGTTGCGAAAGCGTAGGTTTTGCGATGCAAAACAGCCGCTTTTACCGTGCAAAACCTACGCTTTTGGAATGTAAAACAATAGGTTTTATAATGCGTTGATAACGAGGAGGTTATATAATAGATGTGCTTGTGAAAAATGTTTACAACTTTATGAGCTTACTTTCTCCTATTCAATGAAGGTGTGGAAGAGAAACAAAGAAGAACTTTATAAGGATTTTTCTATGTAGAAGGTTGAATGTTGTGATAGTGTCTGTCAACCCTTCTCGCTCTATTCCATCTATCATCTCTGTACGGCTGATACCGAAGAACTTACATGTATGTGCGCATATCTGTAAATCTCTTCGCAGTTGGTCATTATCACATAAGTCATAAAGGTTCGGGAACAATCGCCACTTTGGAGAAAATCTTCATATTTATTCCGCATCTTGTATTCAGAATTAGCTAAATAGCAGAATATTCTTGCTTTCTGCTCCACATTGAATAGTGTAGCATTCAGACCACCCTCTGCCGTTCATACGAGTCTTGTTAATCTTCCAAAGGATTTCCACCCAACGGATTTATATCTGCCTGAAGACACAAGGCTGCTTGTTTCACTTGGGGCACTCCTGGTATTGCTATCTGTCCCGTCGTTTGAAAAGTGATGCAGTTTGGACAACCTAACGCACACGTCCCCTTGCAAGTTCCTAACAATGGGGAAGATATGCCGTTGATGCTCACGCCATCGTATGCGCCTATCCAACCTGTAACAACTGGCGTACAGGGCTTGGGAGGATAGGATTTGTTACATTGTGCGAATCCCACACCCTCAAAGACATTGCCCAAGGTCTTGTCGGTTGCCACCAACTTGCCATTCATACACACGGTCTGATTGTCGGTAACCTTCAGGAAACCTGGCATCGTTCCAAACATACATTGGCATATAGCCCTGTTTACTACATATTCGTCTTTCATTGTTCTTCCGCTTTTTTCAATTCCAATCTCCTTGTGTAGTATCCCTCATCTTCTATCTCTACTGTCAGCATAAGCTGTATGTGGTCGAAAGTTCCCTTTCCTGTTCTGTGCACATACACCTTTCCTTCATGCGAGAGAAGCTTTCTTTCCGTTTCAATCTCTGGTATCGTCAACAGCATCTCGGCTTCATTCTCATCTTCTATAGATAGGCAAAAGGTAAGAATATCGCCCATAAAGGGAAAATCAACCAGTCTGTACTCGCTGTTGGAAATGTCCATACACGCTGTTGCCAACTGATAGAGATTGCTTTGAACAATACATCGCAAGACATCTTTCTCGTCTTGTGCTCTTTCAATACATTCCTTGACATATTGGACGATTGTTGGGGCTTGCTCATAATACTCCATTATTCGCTGTCCCTCTGCTGCATACCGTTCTCTCACCTCGTCGATGTTCACTATCTCCTTCGCTTTTCCCATATTGTCAATGCGTACCGTCAGAGGATAAAGTGCACCACCTAACCAAGACATAACGAAGTGGAACTTTTTGGGCAACTTGCCATTCATCTTCTCCATTCCGATATTACCGATGGAAATAGATGTAGGTGCATTAGACGATACGGCCATATCTTTTTCATAGAGGAACTTACGCCCATTAGGTAAAATAGTTTCAGAGAAGAAGTGGTATGTACCATCATTCAATATTGCAGAGGCAGTCATATTACCCTTCAATTATTCCACGTCTGTTATTACTTGTTGCTCCAAAGCCCGTTTCATTATATGCTGAGAGATGGAGAAACTCTCTTCTTACTGATTTTAGTAACTTGTCAACATTTATATCTCTTACAAAATCTATCCCCATTGGGACTTTCTTGCCATTTTTATCTTTTGTATTACCCAACCTTATTGTGTAAATATCTCTTCGAGCAAAGAATTCTCCTTTTAGATATTTAGCAACCTTAATTAGATTCGGATAGCAATTTGGAATTGGTAAAGTTTTCCATTTATTCTTTTCAAAAGCAATGCCCTTTGATTCTGCAACTTGATACATAATTTGCAATGGTATCCGTGCATACGTATTGTAAATACCACGATACGGAGCTATTCCTTTAGGTTTTTTCGTTCTGCTGTCGATATTTCGATAAGTTCTTTCTTGATACTTCCGAAGAGCCTTGCTAAAATCTTCCTTAGAAATCCATTCCTTGTCACGTAAAGTTTCCAATGACATATATCCTCTAAATTTTCTGTTACGATTGCCCTTTTCTAAGAATTCTTTTGGTGGATAGTCTTCTTTCATATATAGAAATTCCACTTCTATATCATAATATCCCCCTCCAATATCACTATGTGCACCAGGAAGTACATATTCCATACAACTTTTGTCTAATCCATAAGCGGAAGAAACCGTTGTCAAAGGGAAAAAGCGTCTATATTCATTAGCTGCAACAAGATGAACTACCGTTTTTACTTTATACGGAATCATAAGATTTGGATGCTTGCTTTTATCGTGTATAATTTGGTCTAAGCCATGAGATGATACGGTATCAAACAATCCCATAAAACGTATAGATATCTTTTCGCTAATATTTTTTACTTTCAACACTTTTTGTAAAAAAGAATTTATATTAAAATCGGGATTAAACAATACTTTCCTAACAAAATAGCGGTTAGCCGTAGCGCCTCTACTAAAACCAAAGACATCAAAAGTTATACTCCTAACCAGAACGCTTCCACGATTATCTAATATAGTTCTTATTATTTCAATAATCAGTTTATCGGCTCTTTTTACTTTTTCATTTACTCCATAATCTCCCGTCCCCAAAGCAGCCCCCAAAAAGGCACTATCCTTTTTGCCTGAAGAAGTCCATTTATCAGAGGAGTTTGCTTGGTTATTCTCTTTGGGTGGTGCAGTTCCAGCTCCTTCAATATATACTTTACCATCAGCTTTATACATATCCCAAAGATTCACTACATTTGTAAATCCCTGATTATAACTATCATAACCTCCCTCCTTTTTTCGAGTTTTCTCATTATATACGCCTTTCTTATCAGCGTATTTGGCACCTTTATTGTATTCGATATTATACTTGTTATTACCTGTTCCGTCAAAGAAAACGCCAATAGTGATGTCTATACCCTTAACCTGCTTTCTATTAGATGAACTTTTATTTGGTAATCCGACACCACAAATACTGTTTGTATAGCTATTATTCATGCTTATTCTCCAATAAATTTAATGTCATCAGAATGTATCTCTTGATGGTTATTATAAATTATAATGGCATCTAAATCAGATTGGTCTGCATATTGCTTGAATACATGAATTTTTGTTTTTGAAAATGGAAACTTCTTATCATTTAAATGGAGAGATATATCAAATTTATTATTATACTTACTTATCTTTATGCATAAGCTTCCTTTCTCTTTTCTTCTATTTATACTAAATGCCTTTGAAAAAACATCCAAAACCTCCTGTTCATCAAAGAAAAACTCTCCTGTATAAATTATTTTATTGCTGATATTCCACTCTACAAATAATTGTTTCGGACGCGATAATAAGCTAACTTTTGCTTCATCAGTGGGATAATAAAGCTCTCCGTTAATAAATTTATAGAGTAAATAAAGAGTATCTAATTTGCTGTTATTATCCTCAAACTCAAATTTAAAGTCATAATTGAAGCGTTCCCGATACCTGTCCCAAAGTTCAAAGGGTATTCCGTTCGCCTTTATACCTGCTTTTTGTTCCTTATCCAAGCTGGCTTCGCTATATTCCTGCACGTTATTTGAAACGTAAGAAGCATCCTTGTCAAATTCTTCAAGCGTCATTTCTATAGGTTCAGCCTGTAGCGTATCGCAGACCAAAACGGTTCTTCCGCTTCCATTCATATAAAGCCATACCTTGCCTCCAGGCAGCATTGTCATCAGAAAAGTAGAATAAGTATTATGCTTATCGTATCTCTTAGCATAAAACCCCTCTCTAAATAGGCGCAAAATCTCGTCCTGTAGATTTTGCGAAAAGGTGGTGTGAAGCTTGTAAATCTTGCTTTCTGCAAATGACAACCATACGATTTCTATTCCGTTTGGTATGTCAAGTCCCCCTTCTTTCTCATAATCTTCAAAGCTAACCGCACCTTTGCTGACGCCAATACCATCACAGGAGCCAGAGCTTAAAACAGGATACCTGTCACCTTCCGTACCATAACACAAGTAAGCATACTTTATTTCTACAGGATAATTCCGAGGTGCTGATATATTTGGCGTCCACGGAAACTTTGTTCTTGTACTGTAATTCATATCATTTCTACTATTACAAGCTGATGCCACTATGCATAAGCAAATGGCGATTAAGCCCATCAATAAATACTTTTTCATACTATCCCTTTGCAATGTCTACCTTTTCATTACTTTTTAATATACATCTTGTCTTGTGAAGCAACTATCATACTGCCATTTTCTTCAATAGTAGTATCTCTTATAGACACCACAAATACTGTTTGTATAGCTATTATTCATGATTATTCTCCAATAAATTTAATGTCATCAGAATGTATCTCTTGATGGTTATTATAAATTATAATGGCATCTAAATCAGATTGGTCTGCATATTGCTTGAATACATGAATTTTTGTTTTTGAAAATGGAAACTTCTTATCATTTAAATGGAGAGATATATCAAATTTATTATTATACTTACTTACTTTTATACATAAGTTTCCTTTCTCATTTCTTCTATTTATACTAAATGCCTTTGAAAAAATATCCAAGACCTCATGTTCATCAAAGAAAAACTCTCCTGTATAAATTATTCCTTTGACATTCCACTCTAAATATAATTGCCTAGGGCGAGACAATGCACCAGCCTTTACACCATCACTGGCATAATTAAATTCTCCATTAATAAAATCATAAACCACAGAAAGTGAATCTATCTTGCTGTTTTTATCCTCAAACTCAAACTTAATATCATAGTTGAAACGTTCGCGATACTTGTCCCAAAGGCCATAAGGTATTCCATTTACCTTCAGATTCTCAATTTGTTTCTTTTCCAAGCACCCCTTACTGTATTCCTGCACAGTACTTGCAACCCTAAGAGCTTCCTTGTCAAAATCCCCAAGTGTCATCTCTATCGGTTCAGCTTGTATCGTATCACAGACTAAAACATACCTTGCCGCCCCTTCCATATAAAGCCACACCTTTCCGCCAGGAAGCATAGTAATCAGAAAACTTGAATAAGTTTCATGTTTCAACTTTTCATTTCCATATTCAGTGTTATAACCCTCTCGTAGCAAAGCTAAGATTTTGTTCTGAAGTTCTTGAGAAAACTTTGTGTGAGCCTTGTAAAGCTTACCTTCTGCGTATGACAACCACAATATCTCAAGACTGTTAGGAATGTCTAATCCCTCATCGCTTTCGAGATCAGCAAAACTCACTTCACCCTTATTGACACCAATACCCGCATCAGCAAACGAACTCATGACAGGGTATCTACGGCCTTCATTACCAAAACCCAAGTACGCATATTTTACCCCTGCAGGATAGTTTAAAGGTGCTGAAACATTTGGCACCCACGGAAACTTTGTTCTTGTACTGTAATTCATATTATTTTTACTATTACAAGCTGATGCCACTATGCATAAGCAAATGGCAACTAAGCCCATCAATAAATACTTTTTCATACTATCCCTTTGCAATGTCTACCTTCTCATTACTTTTAATATACATCTTGTCCTGTGAAGCAACTATCATACTGCCATTTGCTTCTATATTAGTATCTTTTATAGAATGCACCTCTATTTCTTTCTCTGCAGTAACTTGCAGATTACCCCTTGTCTGATGCTTCTCATTTCCAGAGACTTCCTTCGTGAAATCCTTTGAAACACTCACGGTAGATTCCCCTTTTACATTCACATTGCTGTTTCCACCTATACCGACATAGGAATCCTCTCCCACAGACATGGTGAAGTTCTTTCCCACATTGACGTTCATATTTTCCGAAGCATTGATATTTACGTTCTTTGTATTGACATTGACCTCTTCAGCAGAGGAAATGGATATGGTGCCGTTCTTCTCGTCCACCAAAATCTTGTTGGCATGAGTAGTCTGTAAAAGAATGGTGTGTGCCGTATCATCGAAGGTAACTGTTGAGCCACTGCGAGTGGTAAGGCTCTTTTGATGATTCGCAGCAAATCCACCAGCTCCAGTGGAGCCGTTGAACAGACTTCCCATGACATAGGGACGTGCAGGGTCGCCATGTCGGAAACCCAGCAGCACCTGGTCGCCAACCTCGGGAATGAACACGAAGCCACGGTTGGAGCTCACGTCGCCGCTCTTGCCCGCGTCGGGCGTCATCACGCGTACCC
>ENA-OWND01001083-OWND01001083.1-metagenome-genome-assembly--contig:-NODE-1083-length-17208-cov-8.800560_pt1 | contig 17208 bp, 21 predicted proteins | sample MGYA00245342_ERZ651119 | MGnify/ENA primary metagenome ERZ651119 (study PRJEB26857, sample SAMEA4031756) | metagenome | biome: human; feature: oral; material: saliva | place: Philippines | collected 2014...
TTAATACATGAACGGAGCGGGACGGACCCGCCGGGAATGGAAGGAACTGAGATGGCAGAGATTACAATTACCGAAGATGAATATTATGGAGGCCATTGGATTATTACGGATCACCGGTCATACTATTTCTCCAAGGGAACATCATTGGAAATGGCCTTCAATATCATTATTGACGAGAGAGTTTGAAATGTGGGAAAACATTAACGGCGAACTTATTTGGATTGACAAGGAAATGGGTTGGGAAGAGAATGAACGATACAATTCTGTTAGCAATGATAAAGTTTGTTCTTATGGTGATGTGCGGCGTCATGGCGATCAGCTTAGTGCGGGCCGGATTGCTGTCGGTGTGGCTGGGGGTATGATTGCGGCTAAGGCTGCGCCTAGGGTTGGGAGTTGGTTGTTGTGGATGGCTGGGATTTTCACATTGATCATGATTTTTATGTGAGAGTTTACTTTAATTGTCTGGCATCGAAACGCCTACTAGTTAAACGATATCTTACCAACAACTCGAATGCAAGAGTATTCGTTGTTCAGGGAACGGGACACCGAGTTACCATTACGAGAACGGATAATGCATACACACATACACTGAGTGTGCCAGAACACAATGGCGTATATCAGAACGAAGTTTCTACGCCATCTATTGTCTGCATGGCATTAACACACGATAATTTCATATTGGTTCCCGAAGACATTAACGCAGAACCACTCTTTTAGATTCCCGGCTGGACGGGTTATACCAGAACTGAACAGAACTGAAAGTGGCCATAAGAAAGGAAAAATCATGGCTGTTGTTTACTCCTCTCTCTCCGATGACTTTGCCGGCAAGAAGGCTTTCTTCACTGCACAGAACTCGGCTGTTTCTTTCAAGGAACTGCGTGGCAAGAAGATTGAGATTAAGGACATTGTTATCACTGAGGATGACGTGGTTGACACGGACACCGGCGAGGTTGAGACGCGTCGCGCAATCACGGTGATTGATAAGGATGGTAATGCCTACGGCACTTCGTCTCAGACGGTTGTTGCTCAGATTCAGCGACTGGTTGACATTCTTGGTGATGTGAAGTCGTGGCCTGAGCCGGTGGCTGTTGAGATTGGTTCGGCGAAGTCTGGGCGTGGTCGTGAGTATACGACCGTGACTCTGGCCTGAGGGTCCCTGTAGGATAGCGATTGCCCCCTGCCCCTTAGGGGGCAGGGGGTGATTGGTTTGGTTAAGTCTCATTGGGGTAAGCATTATCGGGCGTTTAAGCGTGGTGCTAAGCGTGTTGGTAATACGGCGTCGGAGATTAGGGATTTTGTTGGTGGCCTCGATTTTAATCCGTTGCCGGACACTTTGTCTGAGGAACAGGGTAAGGTTAAGGTTAAGTCGGCTAAGGCTAGTGCTAGGGAGCAGCATCGGTCTGATTTGGATAGGGCGCGCGAGTTGCTTCAGGGTGAGCGTGATCGCGCTATTCGTAAGATGTATAAGATGGCTACTAGCGATGATGGTGCGGACATTCGTGGAACGAAGTATGACCCTCTAGGAAAATCGGCTGTAGGTAAGGTGACCTTGAAAAATGCGGCGCGAGAACTTGAGCGTCTTAGTGAGTTTAATAATTCTGATAGTGTTTGGTATTACTCTGACCGTAAAGGTAATCCCATTTCTGCTAAAGACGTTCGTCGTTATCGCGATGCTGTTCGTCGCTATAACGAAGATATTGATGCTTATGAACGCAGTGTAGCAGGAACGAAAATACCTGCACTACTAGGTGATGCAACTGTTGGAGATTGGATTAGGGACTTTCGACCACAGAAAACATATCTTGCCGGTGGTTCGCATTATGCACTTGAGCGCATGAATCCCGATAAGAGAACAGTTAATTTCGAGTCCGCCGAGGCGATGCGTGAGAAAACGAAGGTTGTTTTGGATAGCCTTAGTAAGGCAGCCAAGCAGGCGAAATTAACTGCCGCAAAACAACAGATCGCTGCAATGCTTGACGTGATTGGCGATCCTGAACTTTATGATATTCTTACTGACATTCCTGATGATGTGCTTTGGTTGCTATGGACTGTCAACGGTGATTTTGCTAATCAATTGTCCCTTATGTATGAGGCAGCGAAAGAGGGTTATTATGACAGGAGGAGGGCAGGGCAAAACGTTTATTATGATGATGTAGAGGAAGCAAATTCGAGCATTAAAGGTCTACTTAAAGACCTAAAGAACGTTAAGATTAAACCGGGGGACGATTTCAGTGGCTCGCCAATCAACAAGCGCAAGCCTCGTAAGGGGCGCCACTAGGCGTAGCCATAAGAAGGTTCCTTCGTTTTGCGCAGACTTCGAGACGACCACGACTGAGGATGATTGTCGCGTTTGGTCCTGGGGTATCATCCAGGTCGGGAAACTTCAGAATTATGTTGACGGGATTACCCTTGATGGGTTTATGTCACATATTTCTGAGCGCGCTGCACATATTTATTTTCACAATCTGGCATTTGATGGCACGTTTATTTTAGACTGGTTATTTAAGCACGGATATAAGTGGACAAAAGAGAATCCGGGTGTCAAGGAATTTACTTCCTTGATTTCGCGCATGGGTAAATATTATTCAATTACAGTTGTTTTCGAAACAGGATTTCGTATTGAGTTTAGGGATTCATTCAAGAAATTGCCAATGTCGGTCGAAGCAATCGCTAAGGCATTTAATCTGCATGACCAGAAATTGGAGATTGATTATGAGAAACCTAGACCGCTAGGATACATTCCAACAGAACAGGAAAAGAGATATCAGCGAAATGACGTAGCAATTGTTGCTCAGGCACTTGAAATTCAGTTTAAAGAGAAAATGACTAAACTGACTGCCGGCAGTGACTCGCTTGCTACATACAAGAAAATGACCGGGAAACTATTTAATCGCAGGTTTCCGATTCTCTCTCCCGAAATAGATAGTGAAATACGTAAGGCATATCGCGGAGGATTTACTTATGCTGACCCGCGATTCTCTAAGCAACTTAACGGGAAAGGGAGTGTGTATGATGTCAATTCACTGTACCCATCGGTTATGAGGACCGCCCTTCTCCCATACGGTGACCCAATTTATTCTGATGGTGCACCAAGAACTAATCGACCACTGTATATTGCTTCAATCACATTTACAGCGAAATTAAAGCCAAACCACATCCCCTGCATTCAAATCAAAAAGAATCTCTCATTTAACCCAACACAATATCTTGAAGAAGTAAAAGAACCTACAACGGTTGTGGCAACAAACATTGATATTGAACTGTGGAAAAAACACTATGATTTTAAAATCTATTCGTGGAACGGAACTTTTGAGTTTCGCGGTTCACACGGTTTCTTTGATAAATATGTTGATCATTTTATGGAGATTAAGAAGAATAGCACTGGAGGACTAAGACAGATCGCTAAACTACACCTAAACAGTTTGTACGGAAAATTTGCAACTAATCCTGACATTACCGGAAAACACCCCATCCTGAAAGACAATCGCGTATCACTGGTAATGAATGATCCCGAAATGCGTGACCCTGTTTATACGCCGATGGGGGTATTCATCACGGCTTATGCACGGAAGAAAACGATTAGTGCGGCACAAGATAATTATGACACATTCGCATATGCCGATACCGATTCACTACATCTTATTGGTCCCACTACTCCCCCAGACTCACTGTGGGTCGACCCTGTAGAACTGGGGGCCTGGAAGCATGAGAGTTGTTTCACAAAGTCGGTTTATATCCGAGCAAAACAGTATGCAGAGGAAATTGATGGCAAACTAGACGTACACATTGCGGGGATGCCCCGCAACGTCGCAGCAACACTAACTCTGGATGACATGTTGCGCGGCGGCACCTGGAATGGTAAACTGATTCCTGTAAGAGTTCCGGGAGGAACAGTCCTCCGAGACACAACATTCACATTGAAGATTGATTAAGGTTGGTAATCATGGCACGCCCTGTTTCTAGTCACAGCACCGTTAAGTTCCGTCTCCCCAAGACCGTTCAGGAGGACCTGATCGAGGCTCATTGGGTTCTGCGTAAGGATGAGTCGGATATTGTCACCGAGGCCGTTATCGAGTATCTGGCGAAGAATGCTCCCAAGTCTGGTAAGTGATTTCTGACTAATTGCTGGGGAGCAACCTAATGAACTGGGCCCGGCTTAGTTGGGTAGCAGCCCTCAGATTTGCTTTCAGATGATTGGGTATTTATGGTAGGCTAGGAACGTAGGTTCCTAGCCTACCGCTTTAGGAGGATATTATGCCTGATAAGTATGGGCGAATGACAGATGAAGAAAAGAGTCAGGCTAAGGCTAGACTAGATAATTCACAGCGTGAGCGACAGTTTAAGATTGCTCAGAGTAAAAACGGTGGCGGCCCTAAGGCGCCAGAGAAGACCTCGCTCCCTACCGCTGGTGACGCCCTGGATAGTCCCGCCGCCGCCGCGAGGCAGGGGGTGAAGCACTTTCAGGAGGAGGCGGCTACCGAGGCGTCCAAGCAGGCGGCCGAGAAGGCGGGGTGGGACAGGGCTAAGGCTGAGAACAAGGCTCGCCACGAGGCCAACAAGGGCGTTCAGTCAAAGTATTCAAAGAACCCTGATCTACTCGCCAATCCTGAGGATGCGGCTAGAGCCGCCCAAAACGGTAATGCGCTGGAGAAGACGGATGAACAGTGGCGCGCCATGGGTGAGGATCCGAAGGATCACCCTCAGCAGGCTTACGATCCGGGCGACACTGATGGTGACGGCATCGAGGTCTCTAAGGAGACAGGGAATGACAAGCCGGGCGATCCGCTTGTTCCTGATAAGTCTCAGGACGACCCTTTTAAGGACACTAAGGCGGCTTGGAAGCATCTCACGGATGTTTTTGGGGACAAGGTTTCTGCGTTGCAGGCGGAACTTGAGAATCGCATTGGTGAGCAACTTACTCCGACAGACCGAGAGACTGGCAATCCGTTTGCTGGGGATGACGTTCCGGCGTCGAAGGAGATGACTCTTGATGACGTGAAGCAAGTTGGCGAGAACACGAAGAATGATGCTGAGGCGGTTCTCAAGGGTGCGGGGGACGTTGGTTCAGCGGCTCTTGATCTTGGGGGCGCTGCCGCTAAGGACTCGGGGAATGCTATAGTTGATGGCATGGGGCTTGACAAGGGGGCTATTGCTGATACGGGCAGGACGCTTGCGGGCCTTTCTGGATTGTTTTCTAGTGGCGATTCGGGGAATAGCAAGGTTCCCGATTCCAATTGGAAGCCTAAGTCAATTAATGAACTATTTAAGGGGAACTGATTATGCCTCAGTTGCGAGACGACACCTCAAACATTGATATTCTTAACGCCATTCGTAGTGATGCGCGTTATGATTATCAGAACATGGTTCCTGAGGCCACTAAGGCCAATATTCAGGAGACTATTGCCGGAATTATGTCCGACAACATTACTCGAAACGAGTTCATGTCATCGCTGGTTAACCGTATTGGTTCCACGATTGTGCGTGACATTTCGTGGAAGAACCCGCTTGCGGTATTTAAGCAGGGCATGATGAACTTTGGTGACACCATTGAAGAGGTTCACCTTGACTTCATCAAGCCCACCATTTATGAGGAGCAGCGCGACTATCTTGAGCGCGACGTGTTCGGGCAGGCCCCGCCACCTTCTAAGAGCGCATTCCACACGATTAACCGCAAGGAGAAGTTTAAGATCACGATTAACCGTGACGTGCTTCGCCGCGCGTTCCTTTCGGATAACGGCCTTTCTGAAATGATTTCTCAGATTATGGCTGTGGCCGCCTCGTCTGATCAGTGGTCTGAGTTCCTTAGCATGACTAAGTTGTTCAATACTTTCGACGCCAAGTTCGGTTTCTACCGCATGCAGATTTCTGACATGAATACGTTTGAGCCGGATAAGATCAAGGTTGACGCGGCGCTTAAGGCGCTCCGCGTTGCTGCGAACAAGATGCAGTACCCGACGCCCGCATTTAACAGTGCCGCTGTGCACTCGTTTGCTCGTCCTGAGGACCTGGTGCTTATTGCTACACCAGAGTTCAAGGCGAATGTTGACGTGACGTCTCTGTCCGCTGCGTTTAACCGGAGCGACGCTGAGGCACCGTCTCACATCATCACGGTTCCGGGCGAGGCTTTGGGGATGGCTGACACTTCGGCTATCCTGACCAGCAAGCAGTTCTTCGTTATCAAGGATATTCTGCTTGAGAACCGGAGCATTTCTAACCCTGAGGGTCTTTACGACAATTTCTGGCTGCATCACTGGTCGGTCATGAGTGCCTCACCGTTTACTCCGGCTATTGCGTTTGGCACTAAGCCGAACACGGTTGTGGTGACGCCTAAGGCTGAGACGAACGCTGAAATTAGTGCGCTGATTGTGACTAAGCCGGATGGTGTTCAGTCGACGATTATGCCTCCGGCGGCGGTCCGTCAGGCTAGCATCCAGTGGAAGACGGCTCCAGCGAATAAGGGCTACGCCACTGACTGGTACCTCAAGAATGCCAAGTCTAATGGAACGAAGATTTCTAATGACGGAGTTCTCACTATTGGGCCCGATGAGCCTGAGGCATTCCTTACTCTTGGCGTGAATGTTGACACCAAGGGTGTGGACGGCAATAAGCCGCTGAACAAGGAGATTAGTATTCAGGTCAAGAAGTAATAATTGAACAGTGCAGAACCGGGCGTCCAATGGGCGCCCGGTTCTGCTATGCTTGGACTTGAAGGAGGATGATATGTCAGAGATTTATGCGATGCCCCCTGAGACGCACGCAGGGTTGTCGTTTGATTATTCTGTATGGTCTGCGGGCAGCGTTATCACTATGGTTAATGTGCCTTTCGACAATACTTATCGAGACATTGTTGACTGGAACGCTTACGGCCATACGCCTTACGCTTATGTCAAGTCGTTCAACAACCTGCATAAGGTTGAGATTAATCAGATGACTTATCTTGCGCAGGGTAAGCCGATCCGTATTCCCACGCCTTTCACTAAGGCTAATCAGTACAACTATGTGATGGTTGAGAATCCGGGCCGGCCTGTCAATAACATTGGTTTTGAAGGGTATGTTCCTAGCGTATTTTTCTATTTCATTACCAGCATCGACTATATCGCACCGAGCACCACACAGTTAACGCTGCAACTCGATGTGTGGACAACCTATTACCAGAAAATTAACTTCGGTCGTTCATATCTTGAGCGGGGACATATGGGCATCTGTGCCACCGACTCATTTGACAACTATGGCAAGAACTGGCTCACTCAGCCTGAGGGTCTGGACATGGGTGGCGAGCACCAGATCATGCGCACGTATCGCCGAATGCTCGCTGACGTGAATAACTATGACTACATTGTGGTTATTGCTTCAACCACTAAATTAGACGAACAGCAAGGTTATGGCACAAGCGAAGACCCTCGCGTGGATATGGCTACGTCGTCAAGAATTGAGGGACTGCCTAATGGTGTTGAGATTTATGCGTGTACCTCAGAAGAATTCAGAAAGGGTATGACGGGTTTACGTTATTTTCCTTGGGTTGCTCAGGGCATTGGGTCAATCACCATTGTTCCTAAGGATATTGTTGATCTTAATGCTGGAGATAAAATTAAGGTTGGGAAAGACACGGGTCAGGGGACATGGACCTGGCTTAGCAATGACAGTATTTACATTAATCGTGATTACAGCCTTAATGATGCTAGTTTTCGTGACGAATTACTGTCGTTCATTCCTGTTGAGTACCGACAGCTAAAGAAGTTTCTCACAGCACCGTACACCATTATTGAGTTAACTTCGTATACTGGTAATCCTGTTGAGTTTCGTCCTGAGTCAATCAGGACCTCGGGCCTAAGGATTCAGCAGTATGCCCATGTTGCACCCCCTAATCCCTCATTGTTCTTCACGATCAAGGACTACAACACCACTACAGAGTCCGTTGTTGTTGAGCGTCGCAGCGGGAAGGTTGTTAACGAGTATGGAGAGAACTGGGACATGTGCACGGGATATACGTCTCTACCCACATTCTCTGCTGTTAACAACGCTTCTCTTAACGCTCTGGCGTCTTCGGCACACACGACCGCCGCTCAGGTGAACAACGCTCGTTGGCAGCAGCAGCGCGCTCAGCGCGCGGCGACGGCCGCCCGTGACGTGGCGAACGCGGGCATTGCTGCGACTCAGGCGGGTGCGGAGAACAGCATGTGGGGCAATTCTGCGATGGCTGACTCTCAGTCGCGCTACAACAACATGAGGGCTACGGTCAGCGCTGCCCAGGGCTCTATGACGGCCCTTGGTGGTGTGATGGGGTTGAACGGGCAGGCCGTTGGTGCAGGGCTCGGTCAGGCGGCTACTGCCAGTGTGTCTGCGATGATTAACAATTCTCAGGCACAGTCGACGGCGAATATCCAGAATCAGTTGGCTAGTGGTGCTTCGCATATTTCTCAGCAGCAGCAGAGGTCTGTGAGGGATACTAACTATGAGTTGGCTCAGTTTGCCGCCAATGGAGACTATGAGGCCGCCATCGCCTCGATCAACGGACAGCGACAGGACATGCAGGTTATCCCCCCGTCGGTGGTTGGCCAGACGTCTGGGTATGTTTCTGCAATGGTTTCCAACGGGCTCGTGATTGATGCTCGCGTGAGATTTGTTTCCCCGTCGGCCATGCGCGCTATTGGCGATTTCTGGCTTCGGTACGGGTATCTTATGAATACGTGGGTCAAGATGCCCAATAAACTTAGTCTGATGACTGAGTTCACTTACTGGAAGATGGCAGAGTGTTATTTGGTTGACACATTCATCCCTGAGGGGTTTAAGGGTAGTATTAGGGGTATCTTTGAAAAGGGTGTGACTGTGTGGCGGTCACCTCAGCGCATTGGTAACACAAATATTCGCAACAATAGAATCAATAAGGATGTTAAGGTGAGGCTCAGTGACTAAGCGAGACTATGTACTTAACGGGATCTACAAGAAAATCATGGGTGCTCCCCCTTCATCGTCTGAGGCTCGGCAGATGCAGTTGGAGCACATGTACCGGCGACAGTTGATGGGTAAGTGCCTTTCCCGGTTCACTTGGGAGGGCCTGCCCAACGGCATTGACCCTCGATTCATTGAGGCAACCATCTTCAACAACGGGTACTCGGTTTTCTATTTCGATAGTTTCTTTGAGTTGTTTATGGCAATGCCCGCAACCATCTCAGGACCTCTAGACATTCAGGACAACCCCACGGGCTACAGGGTGACGCGTAATGGCGTCTACTCACGTGAAGTTAGCGCATCGGAGTCTGTGTGTATCTGGGGCAATCAGGTTCGGGAACCCGAGATTGATGTTGTTCTCTCGTACGCTGCGCGGCTTGCGCAGATTGACAGGACAATCGAAATCGACCTGCTGAATGAACGTAACCCGATGATTGTTGCGTGCTCGCAGGACCAGCGGCTTACTATTCAGAATCTTATTTCGAAGATTTATGATGGAGAGCCGGTTGTGTGGGGCACTGAGAATATGAGTATGGATAATCTCGCCAACACTATTGGTGTGTTTCCACTCAATCAGAACGCCGGAGCGGGAGCCGTTTCTTCCATTAAGCATATGGAGTCCAAGTCGAAGATTTGGGGTGAGGCTCTTACGATGCTCGGCATCATGAACGTAAATTCTGAGAAGCGTGAGCGTATGGTTGTTGAGGAGGCTGCCGCGAATTCTGGTCAGGTGCTTGCCTCTCGTGAGTCGTTCATGAAGCCGCGAGAATTAGCGTGTGAACAGATTAACGAGAAGTTTGGGCTTAACGTTTCATGTTACTGGGCAGTTGACGACAACGCCGCCCCCAACCTTAATGATTATCTTGCTAACTCAAACCTGACAACCTATGGAGGTGAAAATGCCAGTAACAACGATGATGCTTCGTGATGTTGTTAAGTTAACCGATGATCATATTGGGCTTGACGACTACCCCATTTTCGATGAGGCGTATCGAAAGACCCTGAACGATCGAATTAAGAAAACTTATTGGCTTCAAGAGATCGCACACGAGACAATCGACATCTTCATCTGGCGCCTAAGCCTTAAGATGGACTTGATTATGCCCCGGTATAATCGAATGTACCTGGCTGAACTACAAAACACAGACCCGCTTGAAGGCAATCGCCACTACAGTGAGACCGGTCAGGACGGAAAGTCTCAGAACTCTGGGATCAACCATCAGACTGGTAGTGGTAGTGGTACCAACAAGTCGAAGGGGCGTACGGTGGGTTCCGACACCCCTCAGACGCGGCTTGCGGGCGATGGGGACTATGCTACGAGTATCAGCGATGCCAGCACGTCGGGAGACACGACATCGCGTAACGAGTCTGATAGCACGTCTTCATCGAGCAGCAACTACACCAATAATCAGCACTCTAGTTCTTGGGGCTACTCAGGCTCTAAGGCTAGAGCAATTGCTGATTATCGCGGGACGCTACTTAACGTTGATGATCTTGTGATCGCTGAACTTAGCGATTTGTTTATGGGAATCTGGGACACGGATATGCCCCACACTCCCGGCGGTCTTTATGCTGGCTACAGTTTTGGAATTGGAGGATATTATGGCTACTGGTGATGAGATTCTTGGTAATATTGATCGGGCACTGTGGCGTGTTCAGTCGCGCACTATCAACAACATTACTCCGTTCACTTATCGCGATGGGCTCACTTATGTTGATGTTCTTGAACGTCTTCGCAAGTCGGTAATTGATGTTATCGAGTACACCAACAGTTTCGGTGAAGAGCAGGACAAAGTTATCAATCGGATCAATGAGGTTGTAACAAACTTCATTACCGAGATGGAAAAGGCGCACAACAAGTGGGACGCCGCTGTCGAAGAAAAGCGCACGGCAATGGAACAGCGAATGCGCGATTTCGAGAACCGTGTTGTCACTGCGGCATTCACCGAGAACGCTAACGGATTCACGCTCGATGCTCCCACGGTCGGTGGTGGTAAGTTGCAGGTTCCGTCGAAGAAGTGGCAGGATAAGATTGACGGCGATATTGCTGGAATTAAGAATGCGGCTACTGCTCTTAGCGGTGACGTCAATTCCCGACTTGCGACCCTGAAGCAGAGTATTGACAACGATTTCTATAACAAGACAACAAGCGATAAGCGCTACGACCCAATTCACCGTGTTCTTTATCCGCATTCGCTCATCATTGGTTCCTCCAACGCTGAGTCTCGTGGATGGCCAAACGGCACTTGGGAGCGTTGGATACAGAGCAAGGGCGAGATTCCCCACAACTATGGGTACTCGGGCGGTGGCTTCACTAGTACGCCTGATAACAACTTCAACAGCCAGATTGATCGTGCCATTAACGATTCTCGTGGTGACCGCGCACGCCTGACAGGCCAGATTTACGTTATTGACATGCTTAATGATGTTCGTGGTCGCGCTGATATTCGGTCTTCTGCTGAGTCGTTTGTTCGCAAGTGTGTTCAGAACTTTCCGAACGCAAAGATCTATGTTATTCCGGTACTCTACAACGAGCACGATCTTAATAACGACTGGACGATGGCGATGTTCTGCGCGAACCTCACCAACGTTATCAAGGAGGTTCTTGAACCATACGGTGGCCTAGTCTGCGAAGGGTCTCGATCCTGGTTCCACAACGGAAAGCAGGCCCGATACTTCCCCGAAGAGGCTGGCGTCCACTTCAACACGGCCGGATACGAGTTCGCTCAGCGACAGTTTGATCTGTGGCTTGAGGGTGGGTCCGGATGGGTTGACTATGGTTGGTATGATCTGAAAAACGGTGCCAACTTGGCTAAGGTCAAAAATGAAGACTGGCTTAAAGCGTATGTGGCTCGCAAGGGCGATATCGTTCACGTTCACGGCACATTCTCGACGATTCAAATGTCTACCTGGGATGTGTTGTTTAATATGCCTGGATGGGCAAGACCTTACCGCCCAATGTACATTACCTCATGGAATGGAACTAAAGCGTTCCCTATCGTAGTTGACATAAAGGGTAAAATGGTGGTTCCTGATAGTGTTGCCGACAACACAATTTTGGCATTCAACGGAACCTATCCCATCTTCTAAATGAAGGGTCCTCCCTGGTACAATCTGGGGAGGACCCTTTCTAGGAGGAAGAATGGCATGGGATGCAACCGCTAAGAAAGTCGCTATTAAGGCAATTGGGCAAGTTGAGTCGTCTATGAACTATGCGGCAATCAACTACAACGACCCTATCACCGTAGGCGTTGGGCAGTGGTACGGTACGCGCGCAGCGGCGATTCTTAATCGAATGCGCTCAGCACATCCTTCACAGTATGCGCGCGTTGACGCTGGATTTCGGTCTCGTCTTGAGACGGTGTCTGAGAGTGACTCGTCGTGGAACACCTATTACTTATCTCGCGGAGTTGGTGACAGTCTCAAGGACTTGCTGAATGAGAGCAAGGATATTCAAGGCGACCAGATCGTCAAGGACCTTGAAAACTATTTCACTGTTGCGAAACAGTATGGCATTAGCCCCGAAACAGATACTGACGCGTTCATTCTCTGGTGTGTTGCATACCACCAAGGGCCGCGTTACGCGCTACAGGTTGCTAACAACTATTCCGGTGGTGGCCTTAGTGAGATGTACTCAGACATTATGGCCAATGGCGTACTGGGGCAGTACTCTAACCGGTACACTCAGGCGAGAAACATTATCTCTGCGAAAGACACCAGTGGGGTTGGGGAAGGTAATATTGTTGCGTCCACGCCCGGAAATGGTGGAACTGTTGGAAATAATGGTCAGTCAACAACTGTTTCTGGCGGGAAAGTAATCATCACTGCCGACGACAGTGGTATGTTGACTCTCAGGTCAAAGTTTGGCACATACATAATGTACTCCCACGGTCACAACCTGTGGGAAGTAAATCTCAAAGACATTGAAGAAAAGATCGCCGGACAGACACCCCAAGCAGGCGGCGGAGGCGGCGGAGGCGGTGGGGGCGGCGGAGGTGGTGCTGGCGGTTCTACTAAGGGCGCCAAGGCGCTCGCGTGGATTCTCGCCCGTCTCGGCAAGTTCGCCTACTGCCAGTGTCCTGGTCGTCAGGATCCGGACAACAGTGGCATCACCGACTGCAGCGGACTCATGTACGCCGCCTACATGGCCACTTCAGGCACGTTCGTAGGCACGTGGACGGGCGATCAGTACTTCCGCGGTACTGAGGTCATGCCTCGTGGTTCGGGGGCCATGACGGCTGCCCAGAAGGCTCTCCTGCGGCCAGGGGACATGATTGTTATGGCGTGGCGCTCCACGGGCAGTGTCTACCCGGAGACGGATCACGTGGAAATGGTTGTGGACCAGAACACCACTGTTGGTCACGGCGGTAACCCGTATTATGGTCCCGTTAAGAAATCTATAGACATTCTGGGCGCAACGCGCTGGTGGACGGTAAGGCGACACGAATGAAAAAGAAATTCTCCTATTATAGTTTCTCTAATGTGCTCTCATATGCGGGCGTCTTCAATATGATTATGGGCGCCCGTGGTCTCGGTAAGACATATGGAGCCAAGAAAATTGTTATCAAGAACGCGATCAATAAAGGACAACAGTTCATTTATCTTCGTCGTTACAAAACAGAACTTAAAGGTCGCAATAGTTTCTTTGCTGACATTCAACATGAATTTCCCGATGAGGAATTTCGCGTGGAAGGACAGTATGCTCAGCGCAAGGTGGGGAAAAAATGGGAAACCATTGGATACTTCATCCCGCTTTCTACGGCTCAGGCAAATAAATCAATTGCTTACCCGAACGTGTACACCATTATCTTTGATGAGTTCATCATTGACAAGGGGTCGCTTCGCTATCTCCCGGATGAAGCAAAAGTCTTTATGGACTTTTACTCAACAGTGGATCGCTATCAGGATCGAGTGCGGTGCCTTATGCTTTCCAACGCGGTTAGCATTATGAACCCGTATTTCATTCGTTTTCACATTGAGCCCAAGGAGGGAATTAGTCGACACGCTGACGGTTTTATCGTCACCGACTTCGTCAACAGTGAGCAGTTCCAGTCCGAAGTAGCACACACCCGATTCGGATCATTCATCACCAACTACGCCGAGGACTATGCTGATTACTCCATCTCAAACAAGTTTGCAGACAACTATGATGACTTTGTAATGAGAAAGACAGGCAAAGCCAAATATGCATTCAGCCTACGCTGTCCCGACGGAGAGGTCTCCATCTGGATCGACGGCGGCACATGGTTCGCCCAGCGACACCAGCCCCGCGGGGATAGGGTAAGGTGGGCCTATAAGGTGACGGATCTGCGAGAAGGGGAGAGACTGCTCATGTACGGAGACAAAGTACTCAGCATCATGCGCAGCACGTACCGCAAGGGGCGTCTTTTCTCCGACTCGCCCGAAACCAGAAACATGTTCGCTGAAATCTTTGTACGATGATACACATTAACCCCACCACAATTGACGTCGCCCTAATCCTCGGCGTCATCTCACTAATCACAATCGCGGGGCGTTTCGTCTACAGAGCCACACTATTTATGGATCACCTGTCCACAATGCTAAACGCATGGGATGGAAAAAACGGAATGCCTAGCGTGCTAGACCGGCTTGAAGACATAGAGGACAAACTAAAAGACGTCCAATACCACGTCAAGCCAAATCACGGCGGATCAAGCGTAGACGCGCAAAACCGCCAACTCAAAGAAATCATTTCCTACCTCAAGGAGAAAAACAATGGGTGAGCACGAAACCCCCAATCCCCCCTTCATCCCCGATTCCTACCGACTCTGGCTCTACATCGTCAGTGCCGGAATCCTCGCCTGCCTCGGTGTCTGGGGGATCCTCGATGGCGACAAGATTAGCGCCCTGAACTTCCTGTTCGCCGCATTCTTCGGAATCGCCAGCAACAACGTTCCTCGAGGAAAGGCGTCCTGAATGGTCACCCGAGCGCAAATCATCGCCGCCGCTCAGGAAGAAATCGGATACTCCCGATGGGCTGACGATGATGCAGGCACCAAGTACGGACGCTGGTACGCCCAGGTAACCGGATCCCCCAGTTTCGGGGCTTCTGGAATCCCCTACTGCGATATGTTCGTGTCCTACGTGCTTTCCAAGGTGGGAATCAACTGGGTAAGCGCCTACGTCCCAGGACGCGAAGCGCAAGCCCGCCAACGTGGCGTCCTCATTAACAAATGGGACGTACGTCCCGGCGACCTAGTTACCTTCGATTGGCAAGGCGACGGAGAGTCCGACCACATCGGCATCGTTACCAGCGCACCCTATGGAACAAAGATTGACACCGTTGAAGGTAATACTTCGTGGGGTTATTCTGGTCCGCAGGGTGATGGTGGAGTAGTTACCAACAAGCAGCGTGATATGGATGACGTTGTATGGGGCATTCGCGTTGTCGACGACAACTCCGCCATTTCCAACGGCGGTAATATCAAGGACATTCAGCGAATCCTTGGAGCCGTACAAGACAACATCCTCGGAACCGATACCGAAAAGCGAATGTGCGCCGTCATCAAAGCCAGCACCTGGGGTGGACGAGAATTCCCCTGGGGCGTCGCATACACCCAGAGCGTCATCGGCACAGAGCCCGACGGCATCTGGGGTGACGCCAGCGAGGCCGCCCATGACCGCGTCATCGAATCCCTACAAGCCGCCCTCGGCGTCACCGTCGACGGCATATGGGGACCAGAAACCTGGGCCGCCTGGGAGCGACTAGCACGCACCGCAGAACGCCCATAATAAACAGATAATCCCCGGGAGGAACCAACCACTCCCGGGGATTATCTATATCCTCACTTAATCACTGTCAAATCCACTCCAATCGACTCAAGCCACTCCAAATAAGTCTTACGACACTGTTCGCCGCCGTTGTGACCATAACGCTTAATTGTATTCACGCCAGTCATTTTATTTGCGAATACTACTCGATTATCAGGCCAACCATAAAGGTCGAGGCGAAAATCGGGTGAGTCGATCAGGATGCGATCGCAACGAACAATAACATTGCACTCAGGTAGTTGATCAACCAAATTGATTTTCGCTGCAAGTTCCTTGAGTTTATACATTAAAGTTCTCCCATGCTTTCCAGTCCCAGCAATAATAGTGATAAGTTTCGTTCGTCTAGTCTCTCGTAATAGTTAATTATTCCACTTTCTGTTTGAAATGGATTCCAGATTTCCATGCAGTAATCACTAATTAAGCGAAACGCCGTATGGCCGCAATAAAGAATATTCGCACCACCAGGTGTATAACACTCACGCATTCCGTGTGCCCGTAAAAGCCGTTTAACTTTAGGCGTTGATGTATCACTAATCGACGTCATCACAATCACACTTCAAATACTTAACCCACAACGCCGCCCATTCAGGCGTGTCATTATAAACTGTATTCTTGATATACCAATTACTGTTGCCGGTCCGCGTAAGTGTAATTCCATTAGTCATATTCCAGTCCCGTCTTTGTGTTTGCAATTACATTGATGTCTACGATTCGATACTTATCGCCCTTCCAATAATGTAAGCGCTTAGTGTCAGGATAATAACGAACATTCCAGCCCTTAATTAAGCGATCCGTTATAAAATTGCTTATCTTCCAGTTAGTGAGAGCAACAAAATCGTCACCGTCGCCGTGATGTGATCTGCGCATCATTGAACTAATTCCCTAAAGTATTTGGCCAATCTATATTGAACCAATTCATCTAATAAATGTTCATATTCCTCTTTAGTTATTTCTCGGTCTTCCTGATTCTCACCAATAAGCACATAACTCACGATGAGAACCTAACCTGAAATACTGCGGCATTTATTGCATCATACATATTGTTGAATGACTGGATGTAGCCATGTCTTCCCACCACTTCATAATATCCAACACAAATATTAATGTAAACATCATCCGAATAATACCAACGATTAACCTCAGCCTTAATTGGACAAGATATTGTCGGCACAATCTTGTGACTCACAGCCTATCTCCAAACCAAGCCAACAACTCCCACTGAGAATCAAACCACCACGCCCGTCCCTCGTAACGCATCTCCCACTTCCGCGAACCATGACGCACCACCAAGTACTCATCGCCACCATAGGACACAACACCCTTAGTGCCCATATTCCAAGCCTTCACGCTGTAGCCCGCATGCTCATAGAACTTCGCGGCACCCTTGCCAACCAAGTTGCTCAACATATCTTCCATCTCAGTTCCTTCCATTCCCGGCGGGTCCGTCCCGCTCCGTTCATGTATTAA
>ENA-OWND01001084-OWND01001084.1-metagenome-genome-assembly--contig:-NODE-1084-length-17190-cov-10.232915_pt1 | contig 17190 bp, 4 predicted proteins | sample MGYA00245342_ERZ651119 | MGnify/ENA primary metagenome ERZ651119 (study PRJEB26857, sample SAMEA4031756) | metagenome | biome: human; feature: oral; material: saliva | place: Philippines | collected 2014...
TATCTTACTATGCAGTTATAGGAAAAAATATTTATTTAGTGGATAAAGCTGGGGAAATATTTGCTTATTTAAATGAAAAAGATGTAGAAGAAGTACCTTTTATTGTGGCAAATAGTGAAGACGAAATCAAAGAAATAACAGAATTTTTAAATGAGCTCTCAGATTTAGCAATATTTAAAAAGATTTCTCAAATATATAAGATAAACAATAAGGAATTTGTTATAATATTGACAGATGGAGTAAAGATAAAAACTAATAGAATAGAAGAAAATGATGAAGTTAATAAAGAGAAGCAGAACAAAAGATATTTGATAGCACAACAACTTTATTTTAATATGTCAAAGGAAAGAAATATAGACTACATAGATTTAAGATTTAATGACTATATAATAAAATATTTAGGTGATAACAAATGAGAGATGATGTAATAAGAAAGGTAGCTCTAGACATTGGTAATGACAGTATAAAATTACTTATTGGTGAAATGAGTTCAGATTTTACAAAAATAGCTGTTACTGATTATGTTAAAGTAAAACATAATGGCTTAAGAAAATCAGATATTTATGATTTACATGCCTTAAGTGAAGGAATCAGAACAGCGATAAGTAAAATAGAAAGTATTGAATCTCCAATAACAAGACTTTCACTAGCTTTAGGTGGACCTAGAGTAGGATCCTCGACAGTAAATGTTAGAATTTCTTTTGAAGAAGAAAAGATAATTAATGAAGCTGATATGGAAAAATTGTTGAGAAAAGCTAAAAGACAAATATTTGGAGAAAATGAAGATAAGTTTAAGATACTCTATAAAGAAGTATATAATAAAAAGGTTGATGGACCAAGGATAATAAAGCAACCTATAGGTATGGAAGGAAAAGAGTTACAGGCAGATGTACATTTTGTGTATGTATCGGAAGATTATGTAAGGCAATTTAGAGATGTCCTGTATGCTCTTGGAGTGGATATTGATAAAATATATTTAGATTCATATGCTTCAGCTAAAGGAACTTTAGATGAAGAAACAAGAAAAATGGGAGTAGCTCATGTAGATATTGGCTATGGCTCAACAAGCGTTATAATCCTGAAAAATGGGAAAGTTCTCTATGCTAAAACAAAATCACTAGGAGAATTACACTATATTTCTGATTTATCAATAATATTAAAAGTACCTAGAGATATGGCAGAAGAAATATTATTAAAATTAAAAAGTAAGACTATTGGATCAAATGAAACAGTAACATGTGGAACAAAAAAAATACCTTTACAACAAATAAAGGATATTATTGCAGCTAGAACAAATGATATTGTAGATTTTATCACCGAAACAATTGATGAATCTGGCTTCAATGGACTTTTAGCTAGAGGTATAGTTCTAACAGGAGGAACTGTAGACATAGAAGGGGTAGCAGAACAAGTTTCAAACAAATCAGGTTATTTAGTTAGAAGAATGTTGCCGATACCTTTAAAAGGTATAAAAAATAGTTTTTATAGTGATGCAACTGTTGTAGGTATATTCTTAGAAGATATGGAAAGAGAATATAAGCAAAATACAGAAAGTATAAAAGAAGCAAATATGCAAATTCCAAGAAAAGATGTAGTGAGAGAGAATAGTGTAAAAGATGAAGTGGATGTTTTTTTAGAAACAATAGATGACAGTAGGTCTAAAGAAAAAGAAGAAAAATTTGGATTCTTTAGATGGTTGAAAGAACTTTTCTAGGTAAAAATAAGGAGGATATTTATGTCAGACGGAATAAAAGATCTTGTTAAAATAAAGGTAATAGGTGTTGGAGGTGGAGGAGGAAATGCCATCAACGACATGCTTTATTCAGGAGTAACAGGAGTAGAGTATATAGCAGCTAATACAGATAAGCAGGATTTAGAAAAATCATTAGCTGATAGAAAATTACAAATTGGTGAAAAATTAACAAAAGGGCAAGGAGCAGGTGCTGAACCTGAAATAGGAAGACTTGCAGCAGAAGAAGATATAGAAAAAATTCAAGAACTTTTAAAAGGAACAGATATGTTGTTTATCACTGCTGGAATGGGTGGAGGTACTGGGACAGGAGCAGCTCCAGTTATTGCAAAAGTGGCAAAAGAATTAGATGTTCTTACAGTTGCAGTTGTAACAAGACCTTTCAATTTTGAAGGTGAAAAAAGAAGAAGAAATTCAGAAAGTGGAATTGAACTTTTAAGACAAAACGTAGACAGTTTAGTTATCATACCAAATGATAAACTTTTTGATTTACCAGATAAAAATATAACTATGCTTAATGCATTTAAAGAAGCAAACAATATCTTAAGAATTGGTATAAAAGCAGTGGTGGATTTAGTTTTAGGACAAGGATTTATAAATCTTGACTTTGCAGATATTAAATCTGTATTAAAAGATTCAGGAATTGCTGTTTTAGGATATGGAGAAGGTGAAGGAGAAAACAGAGCTATAAAAGCTGCTGAAAAAGCGTTAGAATCTCCATTACTAGAAAAATCTATTCAAGGAGCAGATAAGATACTTATCAACTTAAGAACTTCTGAAGATGTTGGATTAAATGAATCACAAACAGTTACTGAAGTAATAAGACAAGCTACTGGAAAGAAAGTAGAAGATGTACTATTTGGAATCACAATAGTGCCTGAATTTTCAGATAAAATTGAAATTACTATCATGGCAAATAATTTCAAAGATGAAATGGAAACTAATAATGAAACATTCATTAAAATGGAAACAGTTAAGTCTAGTGAACCTATTAGAGAAACTGAAAGAAAAAAAGAAGTTCCAGATGATATAATTGATATTCCACCTTGGATGAGAAAGAACAGAAGATAAAAAATGAACAGAAAGAATTGAGTGAAATCAATCCTTTTTTATATTACACATGTTATACTAATATTTTTATTGAAATTATTAAAATAATATCATATAATATTGAAAGAAATACATTTTAAATGTTATGCATTAAAATAGACTAATCTTAACATTAATATAAAAGGGGGAAATAAAATGGGAAATAATCTACATAAGATTGAAAAAGATTTACGTTCAATAGCTAAAAGATATAAGTCAGTAAAATATTCTGTAGGCTTAGCAATTCTTTTTTTAATGTTAGGGATAAGTGCATTTTCTGAAGAAGTGAATATAGAAAAATCACCTGCTCAAATAGCAACAAGAGAAGAATTAAAAACTTCTGTTGGAGATGTTCAAACAAAATTGAATGTCATGAGAAGTGAAAATAAAAAGAATCTAAAAAATTCAAGATTAGAACTGATCCAATTGACAGAACAAGGAGATCAAGTAGTAAAATCACCTTGGGCATCATGGCAATTTGGAATGAACTATTTCCATGAAAAATTTAATGGGGTATTTAAAGGTAGAGGAGATAAATCTCAAAAATATCTTTTTAATGGAGTATATGTAAGAGGGGACTGGAAAGAAAGAAATGCAATGGATGCTCTTGAAAGTCAAAAAGTAAGTGGAGTTCCACTAACTCCAGGAAATGACTCATTAGCCTCTTGGAAAAATATAAGTAATACATCAAATGGTGGAGTAAAAATCAAAAAAAATACAGCAATAAATTCATCAACAAATGGAAATAGAAGTTGGGGATTAGTAGATTTATTAAATTTAAAAGAACCTACTAATGAAATTGAAATACTTGCTCGTATTTCTCCAAAGGAAGTTAATAAGAAAGTTGAGCCATTAGAGATAAAAGGACCTAAGGTTGAAACTATAACAGCACCAGTTGTAAGCCCTAATGTAAATACACCTTTGCCAGCTCCTGAACTAAAACTTCCTAAAATAGAGGCAGTTGTGATTAATCCATTGACTATAACAGCTCCAGGAGCACCAAGTGCACCTACAGCACCAACTATTGGAATTACAATTACAGCACCAAATGCACCAAGTGCACCTACAGTACCAAGTATATCAGTAAATCCAAGTGCACCAGGAACTGTAGGAGCACCAACTATAACTATAAATGTAAAACCACCTAAAATAACAGCTTTGAATATATCTACACCACCAACTGTTATATCACCAAATGTAACATCTCCAAATATTGTACCAGTTGACTTTGTTATAGATCCAGCAGGAGATTCAAATACATATTTAAAAAGTACTTGGACAGAAATTCCAACAACTGTTAATGTTACTGCATTAGAAAATAGAAACTACATTACTTTAAATGCAGTTAATGGGAGTGTGCAAAGTCCAGCTAATCAAATTATTAATGTAACAGCTAAGAATAACAGAGCCTTGGTTGTGGATGAGGCTTTAAATGGTGGAAATGTAACTTATAAAGGAAGTATAAATTTACAAAAGAGTCAAAATGTGGGAATAGATTTACAAGGTACACACCAAGGAAGCAAAAGTGCACCTGCATTATTAACAGTTAATAATGCAGGAAATATTATCGGACTAGCAAAAGATGGAGGGACTATAAATAAAGAGCAAATTGCTTTTGGATTTAATAATGCAGATGCTTCAAGAAATACAACAATGTCTCATATGATAAATTCAGGAACTATATCTTTAAATGCACCATCTAGTGCAGGAATTCAATTAAAACCTGAAGATCCACATTATTGGCAACCAAAATCTTGGAGTGCAGCACCATTACAAATTAATAAAAAGTCACCTAATAAAACTATGGGTAGAGTTTTAATGAAGGCTGAAAATACAGGAACTATAGAATTAAAAGGAACAGGAAGTTTTGGAATTGTTACTATTTTTAATAAGGGAGTTCCTAAAAATTTATTTGAGACAAATTATAAACCTCAACATGAAGATTTAAGATCAGAAAGACTTTATGATGGACAAAGAGTGTTGCCAGGAGGAGAAATTGGTAGATCTGCTTTAAATGATGATAAATATACAAGTGGAATATATAATACAGGAACTATCAATATTACAGGAGATAATAGTATTGCACTAGGTTTACTTCAAGAAATTCAAGAAGTAAAATTTGGTGGGAATATCAATATAGGAACAACAGCAGTAACTCAAGAAACAGGAGTTTCAAATTTGGCAAATTCTGTTTCAAAGACTTATAATGTAAATAAGGTAGAAGAAGCTGTTGGAGTTTTTGCTGGGGTACCGACTATGCCAGTAAGACCTGGAGAAAAAGATACATTAATTGTTGATAATACACTAGGAAATGTGGCGACTAATTTAGTTGGAACTGAGACAGTAGAGTTGATAAAAACTAAAGACTCAAAAGGAAAAGACTCAACAGGAATAACTTTAGGAGAACATGCAACAGAAAGTATAGGTGCATTAGTAGGAGATACAGAAGTAGATTTGAATGATGGAAAGGTAAATGGAGTTCAAACCTCTGGAAGAAAGTTAAAAAGAAGTGGAGATATAATTGCAAGGGCAGGTTATACAATAGCTGTTGGGGGATATAAAAATTATGGTTTTGTAGTTAGTAATTCAGGTCACTCTTCTAGTTTCCTTTCTACTAAAGATGTAGATGATTTACAATATAAAGCAGACAAAGTAAATCATGGTAAAGGAATAAATGAAGGAAAAATAAATGTAACTGGGATAAGTTCAATAGGTTTCGCTTTAATAAAAGGTGGAAACTCAGCAAATAAAGGAACAATAAGTGTAGAAGGAAATGCTGAAGACTCTATAGGTTTTTATGGAAAAGAAGATAATTTCAGTAATACAGGAACAATCCAAGTTACATCTGTAAAATCTAAAAATAAAGCTGTTGTTTTAGATGGAACAAATTCAAAAAATAGAATAAACTTTACAAATACAGGAAATATTTATGTAAATACAGCAGATAACGCTAATACAAATCTAATTGGGACAGGAAATATAGGAGTTTATGCTCAAAGAAACTATAAATTTGATCATGATGCGGGTAAATTAAATGTAGGAACAAATGCTGTTGGATTATATGTAAAGGATGCAACAGGGGAAGTTAATATAAAAGCTCCAATAAATTTAGCTGCTAGTGGAACAGGAACAAATAAAGGAACAACAGTAGGTATTTATTCAGATGGAGATGCTAAAGTAAACTTCACTGATAATACGACATTAACAATAGGTGAAGGAGCAGTAGGGTTATATTCTTCAAATCCTACTAATTTTGATAAAACATTTACAATTGCTAATGGAAAAACTTTATCAGTAGACTTAGGTAAAAATTCAACTTTTGGACTTCTAAATGGAAATAAAAATGCTACAGCTTCACCAGTATTAAGCAAATTTTTAAATGCAAGTTCAACAACTGGTAAAATTTCAATAACACAATTTGGTGAAGGAGCAAGTCTATTCTATGCAACATCAAAGGCAAAAGCTGTTTTAGATGAAGATTATACCATAACAAATGGAGGTGCTGAATCAACATCTGTTTTAGTTGCAGATGATGGAGCAACTGTTGAAATTGCAAGTGGAAAAACATTAACTACAAATACTAATGTTGGACTTATTGCAACTAAAGGAGCAGCTCTAAGTGGAGCTGTTTCAGAAGCTAAAAATAGTGGTACTATTGTATCTAATAGAACTGATAAAGGTATTGGAATTTATGCAGATGCAGCAAAAGGAAATAATATTGGAACTATTACAATGAGTAATCAAAATGCAGTTGGAATGTTAGGAGTTCTTGGTTCTAGTTTAATAAATACTGGTAAAATAGGTCTAGGAGGAGTTTCATCAGCAGGAATGTATGGTGAAGATTCTAATATAACAAACTCAACAACAGCATCTGAAATAAATGTAAGTAAAGAAACGTCAGCAGGTATATATGCAAAGATGAAAGCATCAATTACAGATATTACATCAAAGAATGAAGGGAAAATAAAAATTCTAGCTGATGGAGCTGGAAAATCAGCAGGAATGTATTCTTTGATGGAAAATGGAAGTACTCAAAAATTAACTACTCAAAATACTGAAACTATTGAAGTTGCTCAACAAGCATCGGCAGGAATGTTTGCAAAAAATGAAAGTGGACAAGCTAATGGGCAATCAGAAGTATTAAGTAGTGGATTAATAAAAATGACTGGGATAAACTCAGTTGGAATTATAGGTAAAAAATCTAAAATAACAAATAGTGGAACAGGAGCAAAAGGGATAGAAATATCTGGAGCAGGTTCAGCAGGAATTTTAGCAACTGATGAATCAGAAGTTATAAATTCAGGAAGAATAGAAGGAAATACAGGAGCAAGTTTAGTTGGTATTTCAGTTGATAAAAATTCAACAGCATCAAATAGTGGAACTATTACTATGAAAACAACTTCTAACACAGGAATTTCAAGTACAGGTGGAGCAGTAACAAATACTGGAACCATTACTTTAGAAAAAGCTAGTTCAACAGGAATTTCTTCTGAAAATGGAAATGTGACAAATGATAGTGGAGCAACAATAACAGCACAAGAAGGAAGTTCAGTAGGAATCTATTCTAAATTAGCTGGAAAAGACGATGTAACAGTTAGCAATGCTGGAACAATATCTTTAAGCACTGCAAGCCCAGCTCCAAGTCCAGCACCTGAAAAATCAGCTGCTATTTATAGTTTGATTGATAGTGGAACAGGAAAATTAATTACAATAAATAGTGGAACTATCAATGTAGATCAAACAAAATCAGTAGGAATCTATGCTGAAAATAAGGGAGCTAGAGATAATTCTGATGTAACAAATAGTGGAACTATTAATGTTACAAAAGATAGTTCAGCTGGTATATTAGGTGAAAATGCTAAATTAACAAACACTGGAACAGGAACAACAGGTGGAATACTTCTAACTGCTGTAAAAACAGCAGGTATTATAGCAAATGCTGGATCACTAGTTAGCAATACAGGAAGAATAGAGACATCAGGTGTAACTCCAACAGTTGCTACAGATGGTTTAGTAGGAATATCTTTAAATGCCTCAATAGGAACTAATGAAACTACAGGAAAAATAACATTAGGAACAGAATACTCAACAGGAATGAATGGAGTAGCTAAATCTGTTTTAACAAATAGTGGAACTATTACTGGAAATAAAGCAAATGCTGTAGGAATAGCTGTTAATGATTCAAAAGCAACAAATACTGCTACTGGAAAAATAATTCTAAATGGATTAACTTCAACAGGAATGTTTGGTGCAGTAGGATCAACAATAATAAATGAAGGAAAAATTGAAGGAACTCAAGGAAATGCTGTTGGTATGGCTGGAGATGCTTCAACTGTAACAAATAAAAATACTATAAGTTTAGCTGGAAAAAATTCAACAGGATTATTTGGAAAAAATAACTCAACATTATTAAATGATACAGATGGAAAAATTGAACTAGCTGAGGAAGAATCAGTTGGAATTTATTCAGATGCTAATACTGTGTTAGCAATCAATAAGGGAATTATAAATGCTGTTAAGAAAAGTTCAGCAGGTATGTTAGGTAAAAAAGGAAATATAGAAAATACAGGAACTATAACTACTTCAGCTGAAGAATCAGCAGTTATGTACACTGAAAATGCTAATGCAACTAACAAGAATATCCTGAATGCTAATGGAAAAAAATCAGCAGGAATTTATGTCAAATTAACTGAGGATAATGCAACTGTTGAAGGGAAAAATGAAGGAACAAATGCAGTAATAACAACAACAGCTGAGCAATCAGCAGGTATGTTAGGATTGTTAGATGGAGCAATAAACACATCTACTTTAACATTAACAAATAGTGCAAAAATAGATGTTAAGAGTAAAGAATCAGCAGGAATGATGGTAACAAATAATTCAAATATTGATAAAGCTAATGTAAAAGCAGAAAATACTGGAACTATAACATTGGCTTCTACAACTACAACTGATGATAAAAATATAGGAATACTTGCTAATAAAAAGTCAACAGGAATCAATTCAGGAACTATAGATGTAAAAACTCTTGAGTCAGTTGGAATGTTAGGACAACTAGCTTCAGAAGTTGTTAATAAAAAGACTATTACTTTATTAGGTGAAAAAGGAATAGGAATGTTAGCAAAAGATGCTAGCTCTACAGCAACTAATGAGGATACTATTAATGTTACTGGTAAAAAATCTTCTGGAATGTTAGCAAAAGAAGATGGAAAAGCTGAGAATAAGAAAAACATTAATGTAACAGCAGAAGGTGGAGTAGGAATATTTGTATCTGACACTGGTAAAGGAACTAACTTAAGTGGTGCTAACATTTTTGTAAAAAATAAAGAAGCAGTAGGAATGTTTGCTAAAAACAATGGTAGAACACATACAGCAGAAAATGCTGGAACAATATCTTTAGAAAATCCAACTGGAAAAGATTATACATCATTAATAGGAATGTTTGCACAAGCAGAAGCAACTAAAGAAGCTAGTGTAAAAAATACAGGGACTATCACTGTAGGTACAAAAGAATCAGTAGGGATGTATGCTAAAAATGATTCTGCTAATGCCGTAGCAGATGTTGACTTACATAATACTGGAACTATTAATATCAACAGTCAAAGTTCAGCAGGTATTTATGCTCCTAAGTCAACTGTTTCTAAAGTAGGAAAAATTAATCTAAAAAATTTAGCAGATAGTAATGGTTCTTCTGCTGTATATGTTTCAGAAGGTGGAAAAGTATTAGATACAGCTAGTGCTGAAATTAATTTAGGAACAGTAAATCAAAATAGAGTTGCTTATTATATAAATGGTAAAAATAGTGCATTAGTAGGAAATAACATCGGGAAAGTTGTAGGATATGGAGTTGGAGTATATCTAAAAGGAAATTCTGCTACTGATAAAGCTAAAATTGATGGAAATACACCTGAATTAAACTATACTCTAAATGGAGCAAATGGAGATGGAATAATAGGATTATTCTTAGATGGAAATACAGATATTGCAAACTATGGTAAGGGAATTACAGTAGGAAAGAGTGTAGGAGTTAACACAACAGCACCAAAATATGCAATAGGAATCTATGCTAAGGCACAAGGAGATCCAGCTGGAACAGCATACAATATAACAACTCCAATTAAAGTTGGAGCAGATGGTGTAGGAATCTATGCTGATAAAGATAGTAACATTAACTATAATGGAACTATGGAAGTAGGAGATGGAACAACAGCAGGAACAGGTGTTTTCATAACTAAAAAAGAAGGTGCAAATGCTGGAAAAGTTACCCTTAATGGAAGCACAATTAAATTAAAAGGTACAGGAGGAGTAGGAGTTATTGCCTCTGAAGGTACAACAATTGATGCTAAAAATGCAACAGTTGAATTAATTGGAAATAATATTAAAGGTGTAGGAATTTATGCAAAGAAAGGTTCTACTGTATATACAACTGGATGGACTTTTAAAAATAATGGTAACCAAGCAGAAGAAGTTCGTTCTGAAGAAGGAAAAGTACCTATAAGTGGAGCAAAACTACTAAATCCTAAAATGGTTTTATCACATGTTATAAATGGGGAAACTCATGTGGCAACAGGTTCAACAGTTACTTCTACAAATGATGGAAGCTATACTGCTAAGGAAAATATAGGTCTTATGGCAGAAGGAGTTAAGAATCCAACTGCACCAGCACCTCTTACTTCTTGGGATGAAGCAGATTTTGAAGCAGTAAACCATGGAACTATTGATTTCTCTGCTGCAGAAAAATCAACAGCAATGTTTATAAATTCTGCAAGAGCTAAAAATGATGGTATTATTAAAGTTGGTAAAAACTCAACAGCCATCTATGGTATCTATAACAAAAATACTAGAAAATATGAAGGTGCTTCTTTACCTCCAGATACTAATAAGTTAGAAATTGAAACAACAGCAAATTCTAAGATTAGTTTAGGTGATCAATCAACAGGAATGTATTTGATAAATGCAGAAAAAATTAATAACATAGGTGGAGAAATAACATCAGAAAGTGGAGCTACAAAAAATGTTGGTATCTATGCTATAAATGGTCAAGATGCAGATGACGAGAATAATAAAACTTTAACTATGACAACAGCTACTAAGATTACATTAGGAAATGGAGCAGTTGGTCTGTATAGTAAAGGAAAGTCTAATACAGTTAGAAATACTGTAACAAATACAGGAAATATAACTGTAGGAAATACAATAATAGAAAATAAAGGAACTTCTAATGAAAGACGTTATCCAGCAGTTGCAATCTATGCTGAAAATACAAATTTAAACACTAACTCAGCAATAAGAGTAGGAAATGATGGAATAGCTTTCTATGGTAAAAATTCAAATATTACTGCTGAAGGAACTGTAGATTTCTCAAATAAGGGAGTACTAGCATATTTAGATAAATCTAACTTTATTTCTAAATTAGGAAATCTAGGAGCAACACAAAATACTATGTTGTATTTAAAAGATAGTACTGCTCAACTAGATGGTGCAGGAAGCAAAGTTGATATGGATGTTGCAGATGGATATACTGGAGCATATATCAGTGGAAATTCTCAATTAACTGGTGTAAGAAAAATTAAACTAGGACAAGGTTCTACTGGAATTTATTTAGAAAATACAAGTCCAAACTTTGTTTCTACTGCAGACTCAATAGAAGGAACAAAGGATAATGCAAGAGGAATTGTAGGAATAAATGCTAACTTTGAAAATAATAGTAAGATTTCTTTAAGTGGAAAAGAATCTATTGGAATTTATGCAAAGAATACTTCAGCTAGTTCAAAAAATGTTGTAAATAATGGAGAACTTAATTTATCTGGAGAAAAAACTTTAGGAGCATATTTAATAGGTAAGCAACTTTTTGAAAATAAGGCTAATATAAATATAGCTGATTCAGCAGATGCAAAGAAACCTACTATTGGTATCTATACAGCAACAACAGTTGAAAAAGATGGAACTGGAAATGTTATTGCTACTTATGAAGGATCTGATATTAAACATTCAACTGGAACAATAGAAGTTGGAGAAAAATCAATAGGTATCTATTCAAAGACTTCTTCAAGTGTTGAAATGACTGGTGGAAAAGTTCATGTTAAAGACCAAGGTATAGGAATCTATAAAGAAGGTGGAAAACTTACTGTAAATGGAGAACTAGACATTGATAAACATGTGGCAACTACAAAAGATTCTGAACCAGTTGGAGTATATGCAGTAAATGGAACAGAAGTTGTTGATCAAGCTTCTAAGATTACAGTTGGAGAAAGATCTTATGGATTTATTTTAAATAATACTGATCCAAATAAAACAAATGTTTATACTAACACAAATGCAGGACCTGTAAGTTTAGGAAATGATAGTGTATTCCTATATTCTAATGGAAAGGCTAATATTACTAATAATAGAACTATTAATTCAAATAATTCAGATCATTTAATAGGCTTCTATGTTAAAAATGGAGGAGAATTATTAAATAATGGAATAATAGATTTCTCAACAGGAAAAGGAAATATTGGAATTTATGCACCAGCTGGAAAAGCAACAAATAAAGGGAAGATTTTTGTAGGACCTACTGATGATATAGATCCAGCAACAGGAAAAGCATATTCTGATCCGACTAAGATTGTTTATGGTATAGGAATGGCTGCTGACAATGGTGGACATATTATAAATGAGGGAGATATTAAGATATCTAACAATAAATCAATAGGTATGTATGGTGCTGGTGTTGGAACTACTGTTGAAAACAAAGGAAATATCTTATTAGATGGAAGTAAAGCTACAGCAACTAATAAAATAGGAAGTATGACTGGAGTTTATGTTGATGAAGGAGCTACTTTCAAAAACTATGGAACTATTAAAACGACAGATTCTTATGCTGGAAGAAATGGAAAAATAAATGATAACGTAGCAGGACTTGTTGGAGTTGCTGTAATGAATGGTTCAACTCTTATAAATGAAGCAACAGGAAAAATCCATATTGATGCTGATAAGAGTACAGGAGTTATTATCAGAGGAAAAAGAGATGCTAATGGAAACTTAATAAGAAGAGCAGTAATTAAAAACTATGGAGAAATCAAAGTAAGAGGTACAGGAGGTACAGCAATTAGCTGGAAAGACCTTACTCCAGCAGATATTGCTGAGTTACAAAGACAAATTAATGCTAAACTAATTAGTACAGATCCTAAAGGACATGAATTAGGAGAAGCTTCTGGAACTGATAAAGATTATCAAGGAGTTACTATCACTGTTAAAAATGGTCAAGCTACATTCTTAAGAAATGGAGTACCAGTATCAGATAGTGAAGTAGAAAAAATCAATAAATTAATTGGTAATCAACCAAATCTAGCAATGTCTGATGTTGGATTCTATGTAGATACATTAGGAAGAACAAGACCTGTTACTTTTGATGGAGTAACTCCACCTGTAAATAGCCAATTGATTATTGGTACTGAATATTCAGAAAGAACTAATAAGAAAGAATGGTTAGTAAGTGGAGAGGTAATTAAACCTTTCTTAGATCAAATCCAAGGAAGAAACTATAAAATAACAAGTATGGCTGGTTCATTAACTTGGATAGCTACACCAGTTTTAGATAACTATGGACAAATAGTAGGTGTAGCAATGTCTAAATTATCTTACACATCTTTTGTAAAACCTGAAGATAATGCATATAACTTTACTGATGGTTTAGAACAAAGATATGATATGAATGCTCTTGATTCAGCTGAAAAGAGATTATTCAATAAATTGAATAGTATTGGTAAAAATGAAGAAACATTATTGACTCAAGCTTATGATGAAATGATGGGACATCAATATGCTAATACTCAACAAAGAATACAAGCAACAGGAAAAGTATTAGACAAAGAATTCTCTTACTTAAGAAATTCTTGGTCTAACCCTTCAAAAGATTCTAATAAGATAAAAACTTTTGGAATGAGTGGAGAATACAAGACTGATACAGCTGGTATAATAGACTATAAGAATAATGCTTATGGAGTAGCTTATGTTCATGAAGATGAAAGTGTAAGACTTGGAGAAGGAACAGGATGGTATACAGGTATAGTTCATAATACATTCAAATTTAAAGATATTGGAAATTCTAAAGAAGAACAATTACAAGGAAAGGTTGGATTGTTTAAATCAATTCCATTTGACTATAATAATAGTTTAAATTGGACAGTATCTGGGGATGTATTTGTAGGATATAATAAAATGCATAGAAAATTCTTAGTTGTGGATGAAGTATTCAATGCAAAATCTAGATACAATACTTATGGAGTAGGAATTAGAAATGAAGTAGGAAAAGAATTTAGATTGAATGAAGGACTTTCATTAAGACCTTATGGAGCATTAAAAGTTGAATATGGAAGAGTGTCTAAGATAAAAGAAAAATCTGGTGAAGTAAAATTAGAAGTTAAATCAAATGACTATTTATCTGTAAAACCAGAAATAGGTGCAGAATTAGCATATAAACTTTTCCTAGGAAATAAAGCATTGAGAGCTGCTGTAACAGTAGCTTATGAAAATGAGTTAGGAAGAGTAGCAAACGGAAAGAATAAAGCAAGAGTGGCAGGAACAACTGCTGATTACTTTAACATCCGTGGTGAAAAAGAAGATAGAAGAGGAAATGTTAAAACTGACCTTAATATCGGAATAGATAACCAAAAAGTTGGAGTAACTGGAAATATAGGTTATGATACAAAAGGTAAAAATATTAGAGGTGGTTTAGGATTAAGAGTTATATTCTAATTCTAAAAAACTAAATTATAAAAGCTGATTGAGGTAAAAAACTTCAATCAGTTTTTTTATAAGGTCAAACGATTAAAAAAAGTTTAGCATAGTAATTATTTTGATTTTTTTTGTAAAAAATGATATACTAAGACCAATGATTTTTAATTTTATATAGGAGGACAGATGAAAAAAACAATAAAATATTTATTATGTTCGTTATTATTGCTAGTGTTTTTTGTAGCTTGTGGAGAAAAAAAGGAAGAAAAAATTTCAACTGAAGATAAACCAATAGTAATAGGACAAACTTTTGTAGTTGGTGCTATAGAACCAACAGTTGGAGGAACACCTTGGTCTTTAACAACACATGGTTTAAGTGAAACAGTATTTTCTGTGGATAAAGAAGGAAATTTAGTTTCAAGATATGTAGAAGATGTTGAAAAAACTGATAAATTAAATTGGATGTTAAAATTAAAAAAGGGTGTAAAATTCTCTGATGGAACTGAAGTTGATGCAGAAGCATTAGTTTGGGCAATGAATACAGTTATGGAAGAAAATCCTTTATCTAATGCAACAGCAGGTAAGGTAAAATTTGAAAAAGTAGATGATTATACTGTAAATGTTACACTTGAAAGAGAAACTCAAAATTTAAAATCTCTTTTAACAGAATGGACAAACATAATATTTAAAAAAGGAGATAATGGATATATTTTCACAGGTCCTTATATAGTAAAGACTTTAGAACCTGAGGTTTCTTTAACTTTAGAACCAAATCAATACTATGAAAATGCTGAAAAAAGAGGAGAAGTAATAATAAAAGCTATAAGTGATATGGCTTCTTTAAAATTAGCCTATGAATCAGGAGAATTAGATATGGCTTTTGGAATAACTCCTGAAATAGCTGATGAATTAAAAAATGCAGGTAAAATTGTTCAAACAATAGATGCAGGATATCAATATTTTGGAGTTTTTAATACTGCAAGTGGACTTATGTCAGATAAAACAGTTAGAGAAGCTATAAGTTTAGGGCTAGATAGAGAAGATTACATTAAAGCTTTAAAAGGTGGAAGAGTAGCAAATGGTCTTTTTGCACAATATTTCCCTTTTGCAGGAGATGTAAAAGTTGAATATAATTTAGATAAGGCTAACAGTATCTTAGAAGAAAATGGTTGGAAATTAAATAAAGATGGTCTAAGAGAAAAAGATGGAAAAGTTTTAACAGTTAATATACTTACATATAATAGTAGACCTGACTTAAAAATAATAATGCAAGTTATGTTATCTCAATTAAACAAGATGGGAATCGAAACTAAAACAGCAATTGTAGATAATATAGATGTTGAAGCTAAGAAAAAAGAATTTGATTTAATCTTATATGCTCAACATACAGCACCAACTGGAGATCCAGCATATTTCTTAAATCAGTTCTTTAGAACAGAAGGTTCTAAGAACATGATGACTTATTCATCAAAAGAAGTAGATGACTTATTAGATAAAATGGGAACTATATCTTATGGTGATGAATCTATAAAAATATCTAAAGAAATTCAAGAAATTATCTATAAAGATTTACCAGTACTATACTTAGTCGACCCTGAATGGAATGTAGCTTTATCTGAAAGATTAAAAGACTATAAACCTTATGGTGGAGATTATTATATAGTAAATTCAGAATTATATAAATAATAAAAATAAACAGGCTAATGTATACTAATAAAAATAATTCGTTACTGAGTAGATATTGTATTGGCTACTTGACAGCCATTAGTGTTTCGAGAGCTCCAAAATGCTCTCTCAACATTAATGGACATCGCAGTAGTCTACTTTAAAAATATTTAATTATGTTCTTAAAATCTACATTCGTAACTCACTTATTTTTTATTTATGCTATAAAAGGTATGCACTAGCCTTTTAATTTTTATGGAGGAAGTATGAAATACATTTTAAGATGGTTAGCTATTATATTTGTTTTAAGTGTAATAACATTTCTAATAGTAAGATTCATTCCTGTTAGTCCTGTAGATATGCTATTACAACATTATAATCTACCATTGACAGAAGAAAACAGACAGTTATTAACTTCATATTATAAACTAGATCAAAGTCTTTTTCAGCAATATATAGTTTGGATAAAAGATTTCTTAAAAGGAAATTGGGGTATATCTTTCATGACAAAACTATCTGTCAAACAGGAAATGTTGAGAAGATTACCTTTTTCTTTAATTATAGGATTAGGTTCATTATTTTTATCAATTATACTTTCATTTTTTCTTGGCTATCTATCAGCTATATGGGAAAAAGGATTTTTTGACAGATTGACAAGAACGATATCAGTATTAACACTTAGTGTACCTTCTTTTATAATAGCAATTATTATTATCTATTATTTTGGAGTTAAAACACAATTAATAAAGTTTTTTATAGGTGGAAAATTTTATGGAGTCCTATTTTCAATAATGATATTAGTCCTATATCAAGTTGGGAATTTAAGTAGAATTGTTAGAGATGCCTTTGTTGAGATGAAAGAAGAAACTTTTGTTAAATTTTATTTAATTAGAGGTTTTAATATAAATTATGGTGATACACGTTCATCAGAATCGACAAATAGAATCCATTCACTCTGAGCTTGT
>ENA-OWND01001086-OWND01001086.1-metagenome-genome-assembly--contig:-NODE-1086-length-17164-cov-8.403998_pt1 | contig 17164 bp, 13 predicted proteins | sample MGYA00245342_ERZ651119 | MGnify/ENA primary metagenome ERZ651119 (study PRJEB26857, sample SAMEA4031756) | metagenome | biome: human; feature: oral; material: saliva | place: Philippines | collected 2014...
CTCTTCTATCGCACTACGATGAATAGGAACAAAGGCGTCGGTTTCCTCTGCTCTGACGAGCATTACAATGCAGCAAAGCGCATCGGCGAAGAGGGCATCGTACTGCTGAAGAACGACCGCCATGTTCTGCCTATCGACACCAAGCGCACACGCCGCGTGCTCATCGTCGGCGAGAACGCGATTAAGATGATGACCGTCGGCGGTGGCTCTTCGTCACTGAAGGTACAGCGCGAGGTCACTCCTTTCGACGGTCTCAAGGCGCGTCTTGAGAAGGATGGCGTGGAGGTTCGCTATCAGCGTGGATATGTAGGCGATGTCACTGGCGAGTTCAACGGAGTGACCACAGGGCAGGATCTCACAGAGAGCCGTTCGGCTGAGCAACTCATTGCTGACGCCGTAGAGGCTGCCAAGACGGTCGACTACGTAGTGTTCTTCGGTGGTCTCAACAAGGCTGAATATCAGGATTCGGAGGGGCACGACCGCAAGGACTTCGACCTTCCCTACGGACAGAACAGCGTAGTAGAGGCACTGGCTGAGGTTAACAGGAATATCGTCTACGTGAATATCTCCGGCAATGCCGCCCACCTGTCGTTTGTGAAGAAGGTTCCTGCCATCATCCAGGGCTGGTTCATCGGCTCGCAGGCTGGCGAGGCACTGGCAAGCGTGCTCTGCGGCGACGCAAACCCAAGCGGGAAACTCCCTATGACATGGAACAACCGTCTGACCGATTATGCGCCTCATGCTCTCGGCACCTACCCCGGCACATGGCGCGACGGCAAAAAGGAAATCATCGATCAGGAATACAGCGAGGGCGTTTACGTAGGCTATCGCTGGAACGACCTGAAGAAGATAAAGCCGGTCTTTGCCTTCGGTCATGGTCTGAGCTACACCACATTCCGCCTTTCCGACCTTCGCCTGTCGGCAAAGGAGATAACTGCCGACGAAACACTCACCGCAACAGTGACCCTCACCAATACCGGTCAGCGTGCCGGAGCGGAGGTCGTACAGCTGTATATCAACGACGCCTTGGCGTCGGTCGACCGCCCTTATAAGGAACTGAAAGGATTTCAAAAAGTGTACCTGCAGCCGGGCGAGAGTCGCGACGTGACTATCACCATCGACCGCCGTGCTCTCAGCTTCTTCGACGAGGCAGCACACGACTGGAAGGCAGAGCCGGGCGTCTTCACTGCACTTGTAGGCAACGCATCAGACAACCTGCCGCTAAAGGCAAAGTTCACTCTGAAATAAATGTGTAGGAGCGGGATTCATCGCATTCCGAATGGCGTAGTGGCGTGATTTATCACGTTCCGTCCGAACAATCAAGTATTAAACCCTAATAACCGATTCGGGTTAAAAGATATATTTCTCTGATACAGAGACCAACTACAATCACTAAAAACTATAATTGCCGAGGGTGTGTCATTTTGTTCGACACATCCTCTTTTTGCGTTTAACCCAAATCGGTTATTAGAGTCCTTGACTGATTGTGTTCGATTGCTGAGCAGATGTGCTGTCGTTTCATCGAAGGCGTAGCGGGCTACGGCGAGATGTAATGGCAGCGCAGATGCCGGCAAGCGGACTAAAGCAGTAAGGAAGCATGGCGGTAATTACAAATCTAAACATATGCGTCCTAATGACCGATTCGGGTTTAATCCACCTTTTAATTGCTCTTCCTGATACTGTAAAAATTTCAACAAAAAGGCTATTCTGACCATGCATACAACCGATATTTGAAGGCACATTGCCGTTCGGTGATAAAAAACGCGTATTTTCAGCATTACATGAAAGATATTGATAATCAGAATAATAGATTTTTTTGACGCCGACAAAAACACGAATCAGTTTCAAGAACCGCCGTTTCTTGAGTCTAATACCACCGTTTCTTGCCGATGAAACCGTCGTTTTTAGCGGAAAGAACCGTCGCTTTTTGAGAGAAAAAGCACGGAATGAAGTTTATTTCTACTTTACTCGGTTCTCGAATACATGGTTTTATGCCATGCTGACTTTGCAAATCATCGCTTTTGATTTTCTATTTCGCTAAAAATCAAAAAGATGAATTTTCTTTACGATACGCCATTTCGGAATAAGATGTATGTAACGTTGTCTTTGGTAATAAAGCTTTGCCGTCCATCACAGAGTGGCAAGACCACAATCATTTGCTATTGTGTTTGCAAAGGTTGGGCAAAGCGGAGCGGGATAAATAATGACATAATTATTAAGGCGGAACGTGATAAATCACGCCCCTACGGCTAACGCCATGCCATTTATAAACACGGATATCATATCTCGGTAAATGTGAATGAGCCGCAATGCGTCAGCGTAGGGGCGTGATTTATCACGTTCCGCTCTGGGCAATGAAGCAGTAAACCACTTATTATTTTAGAAATTTATCACAAAAACATGGCTGATTGTCATTTGCAAACACAAAAAATATACCATGTCCTTCCTACTTCTTCTTTATGCGCAGGATATTCAGCGAGTAAGGCTCTGCGACGAAATCGGGGGCTGTGCCCTCTAATGCTATATGATGGCGGGTAGGATATACCGTTGTCGGGCGGTCGATAGTATTCTCATCGTAGCCGTCTTTTGAACGGAGCCGGATAAGGTCGGCACCGTCGGCAGTGAAGCCGTCGATATGCAGAACCGTATTCTCTCGGTTACCACTGGTATTGACTATCTTCACTATCAGTTCGCCGGTATTGTCGTCAACGGAAGCAGAGGTGAATATGCCCGGTAGGTTGTCGCCACGCAGCTCGGTGGTGAAGAGGCGTTCGCCGTCAAGATAAGCTGTCAGAATGTTGCCGTCGACATCAATACGCACGTCATACCATTTGCCGGTCTCTATCTTGCCGTCCTTCCGGCAAAGCATTTTCTTTCCGCCGTTACGAACCTGCTCGATGCAGTGACAGGTATTGTTTGAACCTCCGATGTTCAGCCAGCAGTAGTTGTCCTTGTCCTCGTAGTTGAAAAGTATGAGGAATCCCTCTGCACCGGCGTTGCGCTTTGCGCGGACGCTGACACTGTATTTCCTTCCGCCAATAGGAGTATTGAGCAGGCACGTTGACGGTGTGCCGTCGCCAGTCTGTGCGAGTCCCGACGACGATACGTCCCATGTGGTGGCACGAAGGGTGAAGTCGTCGGCTTTCTTTCCGGAGGCGAAAAGGGTGTGAGTGCCCGCTGTGACCTGCAGGTCGGTAAAGACAGACTGTGTGTTCCATGTGCCAAGACCGACGTGCGACTGCTCCGGTGTGAACTGTGTAGACTCGCTGAAGAGTGTGTCGGCATTCTCCGTCACACGGACAACGCGTGTGCCGATATTATCAGCCATCATCTTCTGCACGTAATAAGAGGGTGTGCCCATGACGCTCTGTGAGTTGAAACGCACCATGTCCGGGAGCCAGCGGTCGTCATTCTCATTGCCGAAAATCGGTGCATACGAGCTCATCTTCACAATGTCGGAGTTGTTCTCCATGCCCATCATGAAGACTGCCTCGCCGAGAGCGGCGTGTAGATTGCCTGATTTGCCAAAGCCTTGCGTCACGGCGTACTCGCCGCAATAGACATCAGGCAAGGAACGTGAGTAACTGTCGTACTTATGGAAATGCCCGGCAAACCACGAAGGCGAGCGGTAATAGTGCTCATCGACAAGGTCTACCTTATCCTTTGTTTTCCATCGAGGGTCGTCGGTGCCCCACGCTGCTACATTGCCAATGATTTTCATCTTTGGATATTTCCTCAGAATGGCATTGCGGAAGGCACGATAGCGCTCGATATACTTGTCGGAAAGCAACAGCCCGTCATACTGATTATTCTCATTGCCTATCTCGATATATTCGATGTTGAACGGTTCCGGATGCCCATTGGCAGCACGCATGGCACCGTATTTCGTTTTTACATCGCCGTTGGCATACTCAAGGGCGTTCATGCACTCATCGATCCACATACGGAGCGAGTCGAGCGGAGTAACGCCGCCATGCCATATACCGATGTTTGTCACATACAGAGGCTTCGCTCCAAGGTCTTCGGCAAGCTGTAGGTATTCATGGAATCCTACGCCGTCGCTGGTGCGGTAGCCCCAGTTCTTGTTCCAATGCCCCGGGCGCTCCTCAACAGGTCCGATGGTACGTTCCCAGCGAAAAGCATTGTCGGGTGTGTCCTGACCCTCGACGAAGCAGCCACCGGGAAAGCGCATGAAACGAGGATGCAAGGCGCAGAGCATCTCTACGAGGTCGGGACGCAGACCGTTCTCGCGGTTCTTGTAGGTTGGGGGAAACAGCGACACCATGTCGAGAGAGAACTCCGAATTGCCCGTAGAAGAGATTACGAAACGTGCCTCGGGGTCGTTGGCTGTCGATGTCAGCATTGCTGTGGCTTTCTGCCACCCGTCGTTCATCATGTCGAAACGGAGTCTGGCTGAAGCATAGAACTTTGTGCCGTTCTTACCCTTAAGCATTACGTAGATGCCACGGGTCCGTTTCACCTTTATCCACATCGACACGCGGTATGTTCTGCCCTTCACGGCATTGATGCCCCAAAAGCCTTCGTTCTGCACACCGGCGTCGGTATCGCCAATACCTGTCGTGACGACATGAAGAGCCTGACGCTGAACCCTGTTCATCAGTTTGTCGCGAACAAGGCGCATACGCACTCTGCCATTCACAGAGATGTAGGGACTCCATGCCTCTGCCTCGGTTTCGTTGTCCTCGAACGAGCGGTTGCGAATCAGTTCGGCATAGATACCGCCATCGGCAGCATGGTTGATGTCCTCGTAGAAGATACCGTAGAGCATCGGGCTGATGAGGGTTGTCGACGACGTTGCGTCAATACGTATATTAATCTGCGCACCGGCGGTGAATGCATAAGTGAGCAGAAGGAAAGTAATCAGTTTTCTCATTGTTATTTAGTTTTTTGTTTTCGTTCGCGACAGTCACTGCGGAGCCCCCAGACGCTCGAAGAATACAATCACTTCCTCCCATGTCTTGAAGTCGGGCGAGCCAAGCACGATGTTCGTGCCCATGAAGCCTGGCGCCTCGGTTGTGGCAATGAGGTAGTCGCCGAGGAGCAGCGCCGGACGGTTATTAAACACCACCTTACCCCAAGCCGGAGCAGAGAGATACTCCTCCACCCACGCCATGGTGTCGGTAATCTCGTCGGGACGGTTCGTAGGCGATGGCGCAACGATGTGGATGTAGTAGTGTTCGAGCATCATCTCATAGGCTTTATGCAACGATGATTTCGGTTTGCCATAGGCATCTTTCATGGCATCGAGCGAGAAATAAACTACCGGACGCTCACGACTTTCCTGCCTGTCGTCGATGTTGCGGATAAGTGGAATGAGATAGTGCATGATTACTTTTTCCGTGAGATGATGCCCGCCGTGAAAATGAATGGCATTCGGGTAATGCTCCGTAAAGAGCGGAAAAGTGTGAACCAGCGGGTCTTTATCGCCGAAGAGTCCCCACACATGCTGATGATCGTCGGTGGTCATGCCTTCGAAACAGTGTGTGGTCATCTCACGATATTCCTTAACCAACGCCTTCGTGACGATGAATTCCTGCACTCCGTCCTTACGAGGATTCTGAAACACGAACTTTCCTATCATGCCGTGCTCAACCATTGTCCCGCCCATCTGAAAAGCGGGGTTGACGAGGATTCGGTCGTAGCCACGGAGCATCTCGGCGTACATCCCGCCCATCGACGTGCCGATGATAAGGTCGGGACTCTCGTGCTCACACATCCGGCGAAGCATAGTCATAGCGTCTGCCGGCATTATGGGAATATCCTCGGCTATCACACGTGCCGAAGGGAGGAGCGTTTGAAGTATCTTGACCGTATTTGTGGAAGCAGCAGAACCAAAGCCATGCACATACATTATGGTTTTTCCTACCATAATATCAGGGTAGGTTTTCACAAATTTGCTATCCATGCGATATATTTTTATGCAAAGGTAAGAATAATTTTCCAATTGAAATAGCATAATTCCGCTGAAAAGTAGTACCTTTGCATATATTTCACCATAAGGTGGAAACACAGATATATTTGAGTTATCGAGAGGCTGTGGCAAGTAGGAAAGCACCGGTTTTCATTTTATGTGCAGCAGGCTCTGTGGCAGATATAACAAAACGCATACTATAAACAGAGAAGAATGAAGTTCAGCGAAGTAATAGGACAGCATGAAATAAGCAAGCGGATGATGCAGATGGTGGCTGACGAGAAAGTGCCCCACGCGCTTATGTTATGCGGACCGGCAGGATGCGGCAAACTTGCCGTGGCACTTGCCATGGCATCCTATCTGCTCGGCGACCGCGACGAAAGCGCTAATGCAAACGCTGCGGCGATGCTTGCTAAGTTCCAACATCCTGATCTTCATTTCGTATATCCCGTAATACGCCCGGCAGGAACGTCGCCAGAGAAGAAGATAACGAGCGACGACTTCACACGACAATGGACGTCGCTGCTTACGGAGACAACATATTTCAGTTTCGAGGAATGGCTCAACCGTATGGAAGCCGTTAACCAACAGGCACAGATATTCGCCGCCGAGGGCGACGTAATCACTCATAAGTTGTCGCTGAAATCAAGCCAGGGAGGTTATAAAGTGTGTCTTATATGGCTGCCGGAAAGGATGCACACGACGTTTGCAAATAAGATTCTGAAGCTTCTCGAAGAACCGCCTGCACAGACAGTGTTCATCCTTGTAAGCGAAGAACCGCACCTGCTGTTGGAGACAATACGCAGCCGAGTGCAGAGGATAGACCTCAGACGCATCGACGACGAGGACATAGAAAAGGCACTGATGGCAAAGCGCGGTCTTGACGCAGGCAACGCACACCGTATAACACGAATAGCCAACGGCAACTGGCTCAAAGCTAAGGAAATGCTCGACGCCTCGAATGAGAACAACCAATTTCTGGATATGTTCATCATGCTCATGCGAATGGCTTATGCCCGCAACACCAAGGGTATGAAGAAATGGACGGACACCGTGTCGGCATTCGGACGGGAGAAACAGCGTCGGATGCTGAAATACTTCTCACTGCAGGTGAGAGAAAACTTCATGACGAACTTCGGCAACCCCCAACTGACGTATCAGACGGAGGAGGAAGAGACTTTCTCGAAGAATTTCGCGCGCTTTATCAACGAAGCTAACGTGATAGAGATACAGGAACTCATTGACCACACAATACGCGCTATCGGTCAGAACGCAAACGCGAAGATGCAGTTCTTCGACTTTGCATTGAAGATGATAGTGCTGATAATCAAGAAATAAAAACAACCAAATATGGATTTTAAAGATATGAACTTTACGCTTGCCAAAGGGTGCGACCGCGGACTATGTCACCGAGGAGTGGACCGTTCGGACAAACAACTGAACACATTCGACTGGCTGGCTGACGTACCTGGCAACACAGAGACTACCGACCTTGTGGAGGTACAGTTCAAAAACACCCGAAAGGGCTACTACCATAACATCAACAACCTTGACCTGAAGAAGGGCGATATAGTGGCAGTGGAGGCAAATCCCGGACACGACATCGGCGTGGTGACACTCACCGGGCGACTGGTGCCTATGCAGGTGAAGAAGGCAAACCTCCGTTCGGCTGACGACATCAAGCGTGTGTATCGCATAGCAAAGCCGGTCGACATGGAGAAATACAACGAGGCAAAGAGTCGCGAGCACGCTACAATGATTCAAAGCCGGCAGATTGCAAAGGACCTCGGACTGCAGATGAAGATAGGAGATGTCGAATATCAGGGCGACTGCAACAAGGCTATATTCTATTATATCGCCGACGAGCGCGTTGACTTCCGCCAACTCATAAAGGTGCTGGCAGACAATTTCCATGTAAGGATTGAGATGAAGCAGATTGGTGCGCGGCAGGAGGCAGGACGCATCGGTGGCACCGGTCCGTGTGGACGCGAACTCTGTTGTGCCACATGGATGAAGAACTTTGTCAGTGTAGGCACGAATGCAGCACGGTTTCAGGACGTCTCGCTGAACCCACAGAAGCTTGCAGGAATGTGTGCAAAGCTGAAATGCTGCCTCAACTACGAAGTCGACAGTTACGTAGAGGCAGGCAAGAAGATTCCAAGCAGGGATATTGTCTTGCAGGCTCTCGACAGCGACTATTACTTCTTTAAGGCTGACATCCTTGCAGGAATGATAACCTACTCTACTGATAAGCGCTTGGCTGCCAACCTCGAGACTATCACTGCCGAGCGAGCACGGGAGATTATAGAGATGAATAAGCGCGGTGAGAAACCGGAGATGCTGCAGACAAGCGAAAACGCAAAGACTCCGGCACATCCTATCGACCTACTCGCCGATGCCGACATCAGTCGTTTCGACAAAAGCAAAAAGAAGCGAAAACCAAAGAAAAACGGCTGCGGCGAGCGCAGAGACAACCGCAGAAACGAAAACAATCAGGAGAACCGTGGCAACACTAATGGCGACGGCAACAATGACAACCGCCGCAGAGACCGTGCAACACGTAAGCCAAACAACAACGGAAGACAGCAAACGAATGATGCAAAAAAGGAGCAATAGAATATTATTCTTGCTTCTATTGCTGATATCAGCACTTTCAGCATGCGACAACAAGAAGGTGTATGACAAGTTTGTGCATACACCGCTTGCCGGATGGGAGAAGAATGATTCACTTGTATTCACCGTTCCGAAGATAAAAGACACAGGCGAATACATCCTCAGTCTGCAGATGCGGACAAACAACTCTTTCCCTTTCATGAACGTAGTGCTGATCGCCGACCGGAAGATAATACCGAAAGGGACATCATCATCCGACACGCTGATATGTCATCTGAGTGACAACAAGGGGAACTCACTGGGCACAGGAATCAATATATACCAATATCGTTTCCACGTAAACAGCCTCAGGCTTGACGCCGGCGACTCGCTGCGTATCACAATACGCCACGATATGAAACGTGAGATTCTTCCGGGAATATCCGACATAGGGATGACCCTATCAAGAAAGTAAGCGGCTGTTGCGTCCTGCATCAATGCGCAGGAAGATAAAGAGAAGGATTGTGAAGCCCCACAATGATGAGCCGCCATAACTGAAAAACGGCAATGGAATACCTATCACAGGGGTCAGTCCAAGCACCATTCCGATGTTGATGAACAGATGAAAGATGAATATGCTCAACACGCAATAGCCATATATCCGCCCGAAAGCAAACGGCTGACGCTCGGCAAGGTGTATAAGACGAAGGATAAGACACAGGAAAAGCACCAGCACCCCGGCACTGCCAAGAAAACCTTCCTCCTCGCCGACTGTACAGAAGATAAAGTCTGTGTCCTGCTCAGGTACATATTTCAGTTTTGTCTGTGTACCATTAAGGAATCCCTTGCCACGCAATCCACCCGAGCCAATGGCTATAACACTCTGATGAACATTATATCCTGCCCCCGCAAGGTCTTCCTCTAAACCAAGAAGCACATTGATACGAACACGCTGATGCGGTTGCATCACATTATCCAACACATAACTTGTGGAATAGAAAAACGTCACACTGCCAATGGCAAAGAACGCTATGAGCATATACGGAACGGCTCTTGTCTTAAACCACATGAAGCCCAGAAAACCTATAAGCAACGCCGTTATGACTATCATGACCCACACCACGTTATAAGGGATTACATACAACGCAAAAGCGGTGGCAATTACTGTAGCGCCCACACAAAGATATATGACACGCAGTGCCAACGGTTTATCGTTTGTATAGAAATAAACCATAGCAGAGGAGAATATCTGTATGAGGAACAGAACGACGAATGTACCTACTGAAGTTGGCGTCGACAGCAGCATGACATCAGCATACTTGATGCCGACAACGAAGTATACCACCATAGCAACACCGGTGAGCAATATGCTGCCGGGCATTCCTTCGCGATAGAACATAAGGAAGAACGCCAGATAGACGAGTGCCGACCCCGTTTCTTTCTGCGCCACGATAAATAGCATCGGCAGCAAAACCACGCCGAGAGCCATAGCGAAATCCTTAAGACGATAGATGTTGAAGTGATAGGCACTCATCAGCTTGGCGACGGCAAGGGCTGTAGCGAACTTTGCGAACTCCGCAGGTTGCAGACGCAACGGTCCGAGAACAAGCCACGAGCGGGAGCCTTTGATCTCATGGGGATTGAATATTGTGACAAAGAGCAACAGCAGCATCAAGCCATAGACGACAAATGCAAAGATGTCGAAGAACTTGCTGTCGGTCATCATAATGACAAATCCCAAGCACAACGCGGTGCTGATCCATATTATCTGCATTCCCGTGCGGGTGTCGAGACTAAAGAAGTCGGTATCGCCATAGGTGTAACTGGCTCCGCAAATGCTGAACCATCCGAAGATAAGCAACCCTACATATAGCGCCACAGTCCACCAATCAAGCGAACCCAACACACTTGTATTCTTTTTGTTTACTTCTTTCACCTTATTATATTATACCTTTTATCCGGAAGCAATGCCTCCCGATTGTCTTATCTGTTTCTGTTTCCGTAAGCAATTCTCTTCTTCTGGAACACGTCGGCCTTCTGCTCTGATGCCGGCGAGAGCTTGCCTGTTATATACTGTTCCATCATCAATGCACCTATCGGCACGGCATAGTCGGCACCGAAGCCACCGTTCTCAACATATACGGAGATAGCTATCTTCGGATTATCCATTGGGGCGAATCCCATGAAAACGGAGTGGTCCTGACCACGGTTCTGCGCCGTACCGGTCTTTCCGCATACGAGGTAGTCGCTGCGATTGGCAGCCCTACAGGTTCCTTTCACTACCGCAGAGCGCATTCCGGCAACGACATAATCGTAAGCCTTGCGCGATGCTAATGTATGATGACGGCGAGTGAAGAGCGTGTCGAGTGGCTCGTTATCAACGTTCTTCACTACATGAGGCACATAGTAATAGCCTCTGTTGGCTATCGTCGCACCGAGATTAGCTATCTGGAGCGGCGTGAGGTTCACCTCACCCTGACCGATTGCTATGGAGATGACGGTCAGTCCGTTCCACGAACCGCGATAGGCGTTGTCGTAGAAATCGGCATTGGGAATCAATCCGCGCTTCTCGCCGGGCAGGTCGATGCCGAGCTTATAACCGAACCCCATACTGACCATATAGTCACGCCAGCGGTTCATGGCATACTGAACGCGTGGATATTTCTGACGATTACCTATCATATAATATAGTCCCCAGCAGAAATATGCGTTGCATGAGGTGCTTATCGCATCGACAAGGGCGGTAGGCGATGAATGTCCGTGGCAACCGACATGAAGACCGCGGTGATAGAATCCATGATGACAAGGGAAGGCTGTGCCCGGTGTGATTATTCCTTCGGTGAAGAATGTCAGTGCCTGACTGGTCTTGAATGTAGAGCCCGGAGGATACTGTCCCATTATACTGCGATTGAGAAGAGGCTTCCAAACGTTCTGCTGCAGCATACGATGGTTCTTTCCGCGTTGCTTTCCCACCATGATACGTGGGTCGTAGGTAGGTGAGGAAACCATGCACAGCACTTCGCCCGTGGATGGTTCAATGGCAACGATACTGCCTATCTTTCCTTCAAGCAAGCGCTCGCCAAGCCCCTGCAGTGCCACATCAAGGCTAAGCGTGAGGTTCTTTCCTGCCACCGGACGACTGTCGAGCTCGCCGTTCTGATATTTTCCTTGTATGCGTCCGTGGGCATCGCGAAGGAGAATCTGGACGCCTTTCTCGCCACGCAACTGTTTTTCGTAGAATCGCTCGACACCCAACTTTCCGATATAATCGCCACGCTGGTAGTAGTCATCGGCGTCAATATCACTCTGCGACACCTCTGCTACATCGCCCAACACATGTCCGGCATAAGGATACTCATACTGACGGATGCTGCGTTTCTGAACATAGAACCCGGGAAAGCGGAACATCTTCTCGCGGAAGACGCTGAACTCACGTTCTGTAAGTTTCGAAAGAAATAATTGTTGCGTATATCGTGAATAGCCGGGATTCTTTGAACGGTCCTTTATATCGAGCATTCTTTTTATGAAGAAGTCTTTAGTGATGCCTATTGCCTTGCAGAACTCGAGTGTGTCGAGGTGACCGTTTTCCTCGTTCATGATAACCATGACATCATACGAAGGCTGGTTATAGACCATCAGCACTCCGTTACGGTCGTAGATAAGTCCACGCGAGGGAAACTCAATCTTCTTAAGGAAAGCATTTGAGTCGGCATTTTTCTTGTAATCGTCGCTCATAACCTGCAGGAACAACAGACGTACGGTATAAACAACCACTATTCCTATGGTTATTCCGGCAATGACATAACGGCGGTTGGCAAGATTATAATTCTTCATCAGCCCTTTCTTATCATTTCTATTGTAAGAATAATGACATAGGTCAGCACAGTGCTTCCGACAACATACAGAACCCATTGCTGCAGGTTGAAGAAAGTGAAGTATTCGAGAGTGAAGAACATAACAATGAACAGAAGCACCAGCGGAAAACTGTAGCCGAGATATTTCGTGAATCCAAATTCATGAAGTGCAGGTGAGAGATTCTCCGGACTCTCGCGGTTGAGAAACAGTTGCAGATACATCGGCTGCAGGAATCCGACGAGAGTCATTGACGCCGCAGCCACTCCGGGCGTATTGGCAAAGATGTCGGAAGTTAGCCCGAGCAGAAACCCCGTGACGAGAGGTGCCCAGCGCGGCGCATTTCGCGGAGTGTTCAGGATGACGTATACAAACAGCAAAGGGGTAGCGCATCCGAAAAGATGGATATTGTTGAGCACTATGACCTGAAACAGCAGAATCAATATGCCGAAGCCTATAGCCTTGAAAATGTCTGTTGTCATTTCTTTCCTTACGTTTTATTATTGATCGGTACGTACAGCCATAGAGTCCTGCGCCGCATGGATAATCTCCAACTGCTCCTGCATCGGAGCATTGTCTATGACGCACACATCGCGAAGATTGGAGAAATCTGTCGACAGGCGGACCTTGATTCTATAAGACAGTCCGTCAGGCGAATTGAAGGTGCATATCACTCTTCCGACGCTTATGCCCTGTGGGAATACCGATGAGTAGCCACTGGTCTCGACAATATCGCCAACTCTATAATGGGCATGGCGGGGCACATCCTCGACATAAGCGTAGTCGCGCTCTGCACCAAGCCAGCGAAGATAACCGAAGTAGCCCTTGTTTCTTATTCTGCAACTGATGTTCGACTGCGAGCTGAGCACCGGAATGACTACCGAATAATGCCTTCCAACGAGATAGACAATGCCAACTACTCCACTGCCCGACACGATTCCCATGTCCTTCTTCACACCGTCGGCACTACCTTTATCAATGGTTATCAGGTTGTCTTTCTTGTCGAGTGTCATCTGCACGACCTTTGCCTGTATGATATTATATCCGGCAGGAACCGCTGCTTTCAGTGCCGTAGCGTCGTTGGTGAGTTCTGCTATCTGCTTTTTTGCGGCTGACAGCTGCTGCTCGAGCAATACATTATGCGAGGTCAGAGCCTTGTTTGCCTGTTGAAGAGAGAAGTAAGACTCTACTGCCGAACGCCATTCATATATATGTCCACTTATAATGTTGGCGGTCGAAAACCACACACTGCCCTGATAGCTGTTATAACTAAAGAGCAGTGCAATACTGGCTGCTTCGAGCAAAACGAACAGCAGCCAGTAGTAATACTTCGACAGAAACTCAAATAAGTTTCGCATACATATGTCTTAAAACATTATTTTCTTCAACCGGCGTGATGTCAGCGCATGAGGAAAGAGAAACGATCGATATTTTTCAGTGCCACACCTGCACCACGGGCAACGCTGTGAAGAGGGTCTTCTGCAATGTGGAATGGGATGTTTATCTTATCAGTCAGACGTTTGCCCAGACCGCGCAGGAGTGCTCCGCCACCGCTGAGATAGATACCGTTCTTCACGATGTCAGCGTAAAGCTCTGGCGGTGTGTTCTCAAGAGCCGAGAGTACGGCACTCTCTATCTTAGCGAGAGTCTTGTCAATGCAGTGGGCAATCTCCTGATAGCATACAGGAACTTCCATAGGAAGAGCCGTGATACGGTTAGGACCATGCACGATGTAATCCTCAGGAGCTTCGCTGCCGAGGTCGGCAAGGGCTGAACCGACATTAATCTTTATACGCTCTGCCATACGCTCCGATACCTTAACATTGTGCTGACGTGACATATATTCCTGTATGTCGGCTGTGAGCTCGTCGCCAGCCACACGTATGGAGTTGTTGCTTACGATTCCTCCGAGAGAGATAACGGCAATCTCCGTTGAGCCACCGCCTATGTCGACAATCATGTTGCCCTCAGGCGCCTCGACATCAATACCGATACCTATAGCGGCAGCCATTGGCTCGAAGATGAGATAGACGTCACGCCCGTCGGCATGCTCCGCAGAGTCGCGGACAGCACGCAGCTCCACTTCGGTAGAGCCGGAAGGCACACCAATGACCATACGTATTGACGGAGTGAAGAGACGACGACCCGAGTGGATCATCTTGATAAGTCCGCGCATCATCTGCTCGCAGGCTGTGAAATCGGCAATGACACCGTCGCGCAGCGGACGGGTTGTCTTGATGTTATCATGAGTCTTTTCGTACATCATTTTTGCTTTCTCCCCCACGGCAATCATCTTGTCCGTGCGACGGTCGAGAGCAACAACCGAAGGCTCATCTACAACTATCTTGTCGTTGCTTATAATGATGGTATTGGCAGTGCCAAGGTCCATCGCTATTTCCTGTACAAAAGAAAAAAGTCCCATTAATATAATTACTTTTTATGTGTTATCTATTTACGTTTTACTTGTTCGTATCAGTAAACCACCGGTTTATTGCCGTATCGTACTTGCTGCTTACGCTAAAGGCACGTGTGGCAAATGTGCGACGCTGCTCAAGGGTTGTCTGCGCCCCCTGACGCTTGACTATATCTAAGAGCATACCATATTCAGCCTTGCTCGGCACTATCACTACATCATTGAAGTTCTTTGCAGCGCCACGTATGAGCGAGATTCCGCCGATGTCTATCTTTTCGATGATATCTGCCTCGGAGGCTCCGCTGGCAACGGTCTGCTCGAAAGGGTAGAGGTCGACAATAACGAGGTCTATCTCTGGAATATCATACTGTTCCATCTGCTGGCGGTCGCCCTCGTTGGTACGGCGTCCGAGGATTCCGCCGAAGATTTTAGGATGAAGGGTTTTCACACGTCCGCCGAGGATTGAAGGATAGCCCGTCACTTCTTCCACAGCCTGACACTTATAGCCAAGCGACTCGATGAAACTCTGTGTACCTCCGGTGGAGAGAAATTTCACTCCATCAGCATTCAATGTCTTTAACAAATCGTCTAATCCTTCCTTATGGAAAACAGACACCAGGGCGGTATTTATCTTTCTCATTCCCTCCATACAAATATACTATTAAATTCCAATATGCAAAGATACGGTATTTTTCCGAGTTAGAGGAATAAATGAAAAAATATTTTATATATGTCCCGATTATTCGCCCAAATCAACCTTTTTCCCCAATAGGTCAATATACCTCAGTGCACTTTTATTATCCTAAATCGGTCAATAGATTCCTAACTGATTTCGTTTGACTGTTGAGCAAAAAAAGGGAATCAAGAACCGAAGTCCTCAACTCCCCCAGACCTAATGATGATAGGAATCTGTGTTTGTTCTATTATACCAGACGCAGGTCAGCTACATTATCGCCCTCTATCTTGCCTTCCTTAAGCAGCCAGCCTATGCCGAGGAGTGCCTCGTCTTTGCTAATCTTTGCCGTAGCCATCAGATCTTCGAGTGTCATTGACCGACCTGCTGTAGCAAGCGCCTGATATACATCACCGGCGCGGAAACCTGCTGTGTATGAATTTACATAAAACTCTGTTGAGACAGATTCTTTTGCTGTTGTCTTCTTAGCCGGAGCCGCTTTCTTTGTAGCAGCCTTTGGCGTTGCAGTCTTTACTGTTGCAGTTTTTGCCGTTGTCGTTTTCTTTGTTGCAGTTTTTTTCTCTGCCATGATGCTTGCATTTAAAATTATTATTCCCTGAAATCCTTTGTACCTTCCCAAATTTACGATGCAAATATACATCTTTTATCTAATACAACAGAAGACTTTACAATCATCAATGCACAAATATTGATATTTGTCAACCTGATTCGTATTGGCATTGATGTATGTCAACGTGACCTCCTTCTTACAGTCATCAAAGACTGCAGTACACACATCGTCCGGCATGGCATGTTTCGCGCTATGACAAGATTCATACATCCACTTTCAATCCAAACATACATGTTTCATGCCGAAGAATAACAAAGTACGACAGTTCGGGATAAGAAAGCGTAGGAACGTGATTCATCACGTTCCGCCCTGCACGGAAAACAAGCGCGTCAGCCGTAGGGGTATGATTTATCACGCTTAAGCCTCCCTCTGTGAAAACAAATAATCGCTCACACGACACGAAATGAACCCGGCGTAACAGGCGGAACGTGATAAATCACGCCTCTACGATATATATGAATAAATTCAACAAAAAGACTGTTATAAGCATACATACAGCCGATATTTGCCGGTGCGTTGTCGTTAGGTAACAAAAAACGCTTATTTTTGGTATTAGATGAAAGATACTGATAATCAGAGCAGTAAGTGTTTTTGATGCCAACAAAAACAAGAATCAGTTGCAAGAACCGGCGGTTCTTGAGGCTCATTCCTACGTTTCTTACCGATAAAACCGTCGTTTTAAGCATCAAAAACCGCCGCTTTTTGAACGAAAAAGCGCGGAATGAAGCTGTTTTCAGCGTTTGTCAATTCTCGAATACGCGAGGTTATGCCATGCTGACATGGCAAATCATTGTTTTTGATTTTCTATTTCGTCAAAAATCGCGAAGATGATTTTCCTTTACGATATGTCACACTCTGGGATAAGAATTTATTGGTGTCCTGTAAACAAATTATAGCGATAAATCGAGTAGAATGAAACCTGAAGGGACGTGATTTATCACGCTTAAGCCCGAATCGGTCATTAGAGTCCTTGACTGATTTTGTTCGATTGATGAGCAGATGTGCTGGTGTTTCATCGAAGGCGTAGCGGGCTACGGCGAGATGAAATGGCAGCGCAGATGTCGGCAAGCG
>ENA-OWND01001087-OWND01001087.1-metagenome-genome-assembly--contig:-NODE-1087-length-17151-cov-12.267606_pt1 | contig 17151 bp, 12 predicted proteins | sample MGYA00245342_ERZ651119 | MGnify/ENA primary metagenome ERZ651119 (study PRJEB26857, sample SAMEA4031756) | metagenome | biome: human; feature: oral; material: saliva | place: Philippines | collected 2014...
CTCACTCCTTCGTCTACTCCTACCGCGACCGCAAGGCCAAGAAGGGCGACTTCCGCCGCCTGTGGATCCAGCGCATCAACGCTGCCTCCCGCGCCCAGGGCCTGACCTACAACCGCCTCATCCAGGGCCTGAACCTGGCCGGCGTCGAGGTCGACCGTCGCATGCTGGCCGAGCTGGCCGTTTCCGACATCAACGCGTTCAACGCCCTGGTGAAGGTCGCCAAGGACGCGCTGCCCGCCGACGTCAACGCCCCCAAGGCCTGATAGGTGAGCTCTTTTCCCGAGCGCCTGACCCTTCTCGATAATCCCCGCGCCGACCGCGTGCGCAGGGTGTCGGGTTTGGTCGGGCGCTCGGCGCGTTCGCGCTCGGGCCTGATGCTCGTGGAGGGGCCGCAGGCGGTGCGCGAACTAGTCACGCACCGCGGTGAGTGTGTGCGTGACGTGTATGTGCGCCAGGACGTGTGGGACACCCACGCTGACGTCGTGGAGGCTGCGCGGCGCGTGACGCGCTGGGTGCATCCCGTGAGCACCGATGTCTCGGCGGCTCTCTCTGGTGACTCCCAAGGGATCTGTGCGGTTGCTTCGTTGGATGCGATCTCGCGCGAGCTAGCCGAGCCGAGCGTGGGCGAGACCCTCGTCGTTCTCGCCCAGGGGCGCGACCCCGGCAACGTCGGCACGATCATTCGCACGGCCGACGCGTTTGGGGCCGTCGGTGTCATCGCCGTGGCGGGCACGGTGGACGCCTCGAGCCCGAAGGTCGTGCGCGCCAGCGCCGGCTCTGTTTTCCATATTCCGGTGTGCCAGGTCGCGTCCTTCGCTGACGCCCGCGCACTCATTCACGGTCGCAGCGCGGCCCTGCTGGGCACCAGCGGCGGTGCCGGATCCGTCGACTTGGCGCAGATGCTCGTGCAGGGGGTCTCGGCTCGTTCTCGTCTGTCGCAGTCCCACGCGTGGGTGTTCGGCAACGAGGCTCGAGGCCTGTCGGGCGACGACATGCGCCTGTGCGACGCGCTCGTCTCGATCCCGATGAGTGGGGACGCGGAGTCCCTGAACGTTGCCAGCGCGGCCGCGACATGCCTGTTCGCATCCCAGACGGTGCGAGGCCTTCAGGGCTGACCTGCCTGTGCGGCGCAGCGACGCGCACGCGACTACGCTGGCTCTCATGAAGCTAGGTGACCTGTCCGAGGCCCAGTTGGTGTCTCACTTCCGCGAGTCTTTCCCGCGAGGCGAGCGCACGATCATCGGCATCGGCGACGATTGTGCCCAGGTGGGTGCTCCCGAAGGATCCTTTATTGTGACGACGGACGTCATGGTGGAGGACCAGCATTTTCACCTCTCGTGGTCGACCGGTTACGAGGTGGGGGAGCGCGTAGCGGCGCAGAATCTTGCGGATATTGACGCGATGGGTGGGCGCCCGTCGGCGCTCGTGGCGTCGGTGGTGGCTCCGCGCGACATGGACGCCGACGTCTTCCTCGACGTGGTCGAAGGCCTGGGGGACCGTGCGCGCCAGGCGGGCGCGGGCGTCGTGGGGGGAGACTTGAGTGCAGGGGAGAAGCTCGTCGTCTCAATCACGGCGTTTGGATACTGTCCCGGACCCGTTGTGCGCCGCGACGGCGCGCGTCCCGGTGACGTGATCGCGGTGAGCGGCACCCTCGGTTTTTCCTACGCCGGACTGGACCTGCTCCAGGGGGGCCACGTCGCCCCGCACGCACGGGGTGTGGAGGAGCTCGGGGAGCTCGAGCCCTTCGTGCGGACCTACCGCTCGCCCCAGCCTCCGCTCGGATCGGGCGTGGCTGCGGCGGGGGCGGGCGCCCGCGCGATGATGGATCTCTCCGACGGTCCCGCCGCAGATGCGACGCGCATGGCCGCCGCCTCCGGTGTCGTCATTGACTTTGATCGGCCCTCGATCGAGGAGGAGGCCTGGAAGTTGCAGGGGCCGGCGCTGATCTGCCGGGCGGATCCCGTGCGGTGGGTGCTCCAGGGCGGCGAGGAGCATGGGATGCTCGCGGCCTTCCCGCCCGATGCGCAACTGCCGCAGGGGTTCCGGGCGATCGGTCGCGCGCGCGAATGCGCGGCCGGGGAGACGCCGTGTGCGATGTTCGATGGCGAGGTCCTGCGTGGTGCGTGGGATCATTTCTCCTCCGATTCCGTAAACTAGTGTGATGTGGGCCGCTGGAGTTCTCGTCGGTAGGTGGGGAGGCCAAGCGGCGTGACAACCAACGATTGGAGTGCATCAGGATGACCGCGTCGACCGAAGGGGCCCAGGCCTCGTCCCGTCCCATGTCGCGCCTCGCGCGTAAGCTCGCCGAGTCTTCGGAGGAGATCCCGGCCACCGCCGGCCTGTCGCTTCCGGCCCTGCGTGGAGACGCGGCGGTGCCTCCGACGAAGGCGCTGCCGGTCGTGGGTGAGGACGAGGCCTCCGCGAAGTAACGGGGCACCCTTACCCAAACGGCGCGACGCCGACGCGTGCGCGTGTCGTTGCCCAACCCTCGCGTCATGACGTAGGCTGACACCACCGTGTAGTTACCGAGCATGTAAGGGTGTGAGCGATGAGGGTGCAGATGCCCGGTCCGCAGTACGGGGTTCCAGGCGATGCACGCCCCCGCATGTCTACGTGCAGGCCGCAGCGGCGAGAGAGGCGCGAGTGGACGCGAAAGGACGCCCTGACGGTTCTCGTTTTGGTTGCGAGCATTATCGGTTGCTTGGGAGTGCTCGGATGGATCGCGAAAAAGGAGGGAACGCCCGATGGGGAGGTGCGCCGGTACCTGACCTATCTTGCGCAGGGGGACGCCGAAGGGGCGCTGTCGATGGTTGATCCAGGCGTGCCCAACGACCAGCGCCTCTTCCTGACCAACGAGGTCCTCGCCTCGGCCTCGTCGCGCCTGATCATCGAATCCGTTGAGGCCGAAGATAACGGCGGCAAGCGTGTCGACTCCTCGACGGTCACCGCGACGATGCGACTCGACGGCGATCGCTTCACGCACGTCTTCACCGTCGAGCGCGCGAAGGGCGACGGAGTCGTGTCGGCCTGGACGCTGCGAGAGGGCCTGTTCGTCACGCTGCCCGTGTCGGGCTCTCGCGTGCCTCAGTTCAGTGTCGGTGGCGTCGTCGCGGACCTTGATCCCTCCGCATCCAAGAAACGGGACTTCCTGTTTTTCCCCGGCGTTTACACGGCCTCGCCAGAAGGCATTGGAGCGTACGTGAGCGCTCCTTCCCAACAGGTGGTGATCGAGGATGGGAGCCATGACAGTCCATACGAGACGACATCCCTCACTCTCCAGGGAGCGTTGAGCACCGAGCTGAAAACGGAAGCGCTCCAGGCGATGCAAGATGCGGTGCAGGCGTGCGCGACGCAGGGAACGAATACGGCCGACTCGTGTCCCTCCGCCCTACATTCGTCGAGTCTGAGCGTCCTTGAGGTCTCAAAACTCCCATCTGCGCTGGTGAGCGCGACCGAGGACGGCTCCTACACTGGCGAGGACGGAGTGATTCGCTACCAGGACACGGGCGGTTGGTTCCCTGATCGCAGCCCCCACGACCTCACTGTGCGTCCCACCGCGACGGTTGCCACCACGGAGGGAGGGATCCCCGTGGTCACTCTTGATGGCAAACCCGTTTTCTCCGTTACTCTCAGCGTGCCCTGGTTCTAACGAGGTACGTCCTCGTGTGGCGCGTTGGTGCGGGGGGATTCGTCTGCGTGGGAGGTGTTTGACGGGGAGATTTCGCTGGTGGTAGCATTCGTGGTATCGCGGTAACCATTTGTCGAGGAAGCCTCTGGTGGATTACCCGAGACATCACCGACGGACGCCGTGAGGAGCGAGCAATGAATGCTGCTAGTGATGATGTGACTGGGAGCGCGATCCGTCCGATAGCTAGTGGCATGGATGACGATCCCGTCCCCGATCCGCCGACGTTGTCATCGAGTGTGCCAGGCATGTCTGCCCCGCTGTCGGCTTGTACATACAGCCCCGGACAGGGTCAGTTTCCGATGGGTGAGCCGATTGCGATGGCACCGGCGATGGCTGGGGGAGTTCAGCCCTTAGTCACTGCGGTCTCGCAGCGTCCGCGCAAGCGTGCCACCCCCATCTTTTTCGCTGCCCTGTTCCTCGTTGCACTCGTGGTGGTAGCCGTTGGCAGCTTCGTCCTTGCGAACTCAATGCGTACACCCGAAGCGCAGGTGCGCCGTTACCTGGACTACCTCGCACAAGGGAACGCCAGCGCTGCCACAGCGATGGTTGATCCAGGTGTGGCCAACGATGAACGCGTCTTTTTAACGGACCAGGTCATGGCATCGGCGACCTCGCTGCTGGACGTCGACGACGTCGTCGATAGGGATGAAGGCAGTTCGTCGAAGAAGCATACCGTTAACGCCACGGTGACAGTCGGCGATGTCCAATTTACCTTCCCCTTTGAAGTCCAAGAGAGTAAACCGACACTGGGAATCATCAAGAACTGGACGATCCAAAACGCCCTAGTCGTTCCCATCGCCGTCAGGATTAAGAATGTGTCGACGTTCAGCATCGGCGGCGTGACGGCGCCCGTCAGTGATGACAATTATTTCCCATACACGTCCCCGACCTACATGCTGTATCCAGGGGTCTACACGGTGAGTGCCGCCGACCCGGGGGACTATATCGAAGCCGACCCGGTCATCTTCAAGGCCGCGAGAGACGAGTACAAGTACGGTGCCGACCCGCTTCGCTATGTGACGGTCGATACATCATACAGTGATTCGTTGCGCGCGGCCGCGGTCGAGGCGATGGCCGCGCAGACCACGTCGTGCGCCACGCCTCCGGGGAATCTCGATACGGTGTGTCCCTTCGGGCTGCAGAGGACAGATTTGACCGTCCTCGAGGTCAAGCAGATGCCGACCGAGGCGAAAGAGTGGGCGGACTCGACCTCGGAGTTCCACGACTATGCCTTCTTTAAGGTACAGCAGGGGGCCGGGACTCCGATCTATACCTTGAAGTCGACTGTGTACGCGACGCTGAAGTTTGACGAAAACGGAAAGATCGTGGTTGATTCTGCTGGTAAGCCTCAGTTCTGGCTGAGGTACGAAGTTGAATAAGTATGACGATCCTCGCTCCTCGATCGCTTGGCGGTCGGGGAGCGTGTCGTATCCGTAGTGTGACACGGCTTTGACTCTCGGCTGGTGGCGTGTGATCATGGGCACGTCTTTTTGACCGGTGGTTGGTATTGGTGTGTTTGTCGCCCGATGCTGGCCCCGGACCATCAGCGCATCGTGAGGAGCGAGTCGTGAGTACTGACAATAACGAAACTACCGGCAGCGAGATACCTGCACCGTCCCCGGCTGGGGCCGACCCAACTTCTGGCGCCGCCCCCATTCCGGGGCCCGGCGACGCGCCTGTTCCGGGGCCTGGCGCCGCGCCTGTTCCGGGGCCTGGTGGGGTTCCTGCCGCGGGGGTGTCCTTCACGCCGGTCTCGCCTGGCGCGCGTAAGCGTGTGAAGGTGATCGGAGCGCTGGTTGGTGTTCTCGTGGTGCTGGTGATCGCCGGCGTGGTGGCGCTCAAGGTTGTCAATAGTTCGCGCACGCCCGAGGCCGAGGTGCGCAAGTATCTGGATCTGCTGGCTTCTGGTCAGGCTAGCGCGGCGACGGCGATGGTTGATCCTGGCGTGAGTAACGATCAGCGTAGCTTCCTGACCGACGACGTGATGGCCTCGGCGACGTCTCTGCTGGTCGTCGAGGACGTGGTCGCCGATAAGAATGACAGTTCTGATAGGCGCACGGTGACCGCCACCATGCAGGTCAACGGGGAACGCTTCACCCACGAGTTCACCGTGACGAAGGGGTCGTCGACGATGGGCGTTCTGAATAACTGGACAGTCAAGGATTCTCTGGCCGCGCGGGTGAGCGTTGACGTCGAGGGATACGCCCAGTTCAGCGTCGGCGGCGTGAATGCCGATGCGTCCGCGGCGGGCCGTAACGACCAGGAGAAAGACTACCTCTTCTACCCCGGCGTCTACACGTTCACGCCCATCGCGGCGAGCGAGTATGCAGACTCCAACCCCGAGACGGTTTCTGTCCTCGATGATGGGTTGGGTGGCAGAGACAACGTCGTGACTCTCAAGGCCACCTACAACACCAAGCTGACGGCGGCCGCGATCGAGGCGGGGCAATGGGCCGTTGACACCTGCTCGACCATGCCGGGCAACCAGAATTCTTGGTGCCCATTTGCGATCCAGAGCGATGCCGTCACCGCGGTAACGGGCTCAATGCCGAAGGCGCTGGCGCCGGTGTCCGAGGAGCAGCCGACGGTCTTTCGGGCGACTGTCGTCTTCACGGCGACGTACTCCAACAAGTACTACATGGCAGGCACGCAAGACGTGGAGGCCAAGGTGGAGATTCGCGCGCAGCTGGATGACAACCAAGTGCTCAAGCTGGACGAGGACGGCAAGCCCGACTTCGAGGTGAGTTTCACCCGCTGAGGTCCCCCGGCATGTGCGACCTGTCGCGCTCCTCGATCGCTTGGCGGTCGGGGAGCGTGTCGTATCCGTAGTGTGACACGGCTTTGACTCTCGGCTGGTGGCGTGTGATCATGGGCACGTCTTTTTGACCGGTGGTTGGTATTGGTGTGTTTGTCGCCCGATGCTGGCCCCGGACCATCAGCGCATCGTGAGGAGCGAGTCGTGAGTACTGACAATAACGAAACTACCGGCAGCGAGATACCTGCACCGTCCCCGGCTGGGGCCGACCCAACTTCTGGCGCCGCCCCCATTCCGGGGCCCGGCGACGCGCCTGTTCCGGGGCCTGGCGCCGCGCCTGTTCCGGGGCCTGGTGGGGTTCCTGCCGCGGGGGTGTCCTTCACGCCGGTCTCGCCTGGCGCGCGTAAGCGTGTGAAGGTGATCGGAGCGCTGGTTGGTGTTCTCGTGGTGCTGGTGATCGCCGGCGTGGTGGCGCTCAAGGTTGTCAATAGTTCGCGCACGCCCGAGGCCGAGGTGCGCAAGTATCTGGATCTGCTGGCTTCTGGTCAGGCTAGCGCGGCGACGGCGATGGTTGATCCTGGCGTGAGTAACGATCAGCGTAGCTTCCTGACCGACGACGTGATGGCCTCGGCGACGTCTCTGCTGGTCGTCGAGGACGTGGTCGCCGATAAGAATGACAGTTCTGATAGGCGCACGGTGACCGCCACCATGCAGGTCAACGGGGAACGCTTCACCCACTCGTTCGTCGTCACAGCAGATAAAGCGACGATGGGGGTGCTCGATAACTGGAAGATCAGGGACTCGCTGGCGGTGCCCGTGACCGTGGACGGCGACGGGATCGGTCAGTTCTCTGTCGGTGATACCAAGGCCTCTATCGACAAGGCAAGCCTCTTCATGGAAGGGCGTTCCTTCCTCTTCTATCCGGGCGCATACAATTTCACGCCCGTCGTGCCCAACGAGTACGTGGACGCGACTCCCGTGCCGGTCTCCGTGCTCGATGACGTGCGCACCGCGGGTGGCGATGGCGCGAGCGACGTCACCTTTAAAGCGACCTACAACGACAAGCTCGAAGCCGCCGCTCTCGAAGCGGCTCAGGCGCTCGTTGAATCGTGTGGGACCTATCCGGGCAACCAGGGCGACGACTGCTCGTCCCTCATTCAGGGAGACCACGTCACCGCTATTTCCATCAAGGAAATGCCGACATCTCTCGATTCCTACAGCTTCGATCCAACGTCATTTTCTGGGAGCGTGACCTACACGGTCACGACAGAGGGAACGCTGTTCGCCGGAACGAGGGACGTCGGCCTGACGGTGAAGGTCGACGCGCGTTTCGATGACGACGGAATGATGATGATGACCGCCGATGGTAAGCCGGACTTTAGGGTGTCCTTCGCCTTCTAACGTCCACTGCCTGCGCCCTATACACGTGTTGCCCGTCCGCGCCTGCGGACGGGCAACCTGCATCCGCTCCGTGATCCTTCTTTGACTGACCGCGTGCGCAGCATGATACTGAGCACGCCTGAGTAGCCGGGTGACGGGACGCGCACAACGTGCCACGCGCCCGGCTGAGGATTGTCAACGTTGTGAGGAGCACACGATGGGCACTGAGAAGAATCAAGCGAACACGACACCGATACCGGAACCCTCCGCAACCCCCGCGATTCCGGCTCCGTCAACGTCCGCCGGGGGAGGCGTGGCGTCGACGCCTCCTTCCGGCCGGGGCAAGAAGCGGGCGATCCTGATCGGGATCCTCGTTGGTGTCCTCGCGGTGCTGGTGATCGGCGGCGTGGTCGCGATCAAGGTTGTCAACAGTTCGCGCACGCCCGAGGCCGAGGTGCGCAAGTACCTGGATCTGCTGGCCTCCGGTCAGGCCAGTGCGGCGACGGCCATGGTTGATCCCGGCGTTCCGAGCGACCAGCGTGTCTTCCTGACCGACGACGCCATGGCCTCGTCGACCTCGCTGCTGGTCGTCGAAGACGTGGTCGCCGACGCGAACGAGGACTTCCAGACCCGTCAGGTGTCGGCCACCGTGCAGGTGAACGGGGAGAGCTTCACCCATGCCTTCACCGTCACCAAGGACAAGCCGACGATGGGCGTTCTCAATAACTGGACGGTGAAGAACTCCCTGGTTGCGCAGGTCAGCGTCGACGCGCAGGGATACACCCAGTTCACCGTCGGAGGGGTGAGTGCCGACGCTCCGCGCAAACTCGTCTCCGGTAAGCCGGCCACGTACTTCTTCTACCCCGGCGTCTACACGTTCACGCCCGTCGCCCCGAGCGAATACGTGGATGTCAACACCAAGACCGTCGCCGTCCTTGACGGCGTCCACGGTGGAACCGCCTACTCCGCTGACGCTGCCGACGTGTCCCTGGAAGCAACCTACAGCGACAAACTGAAGGAAGCGGCGCTCGAGTCCGCGAAGGAATTCCTGAACTCCTGCGCATCCATCCCGGGCAACCAGAATCCTGACTGTCCCTCCGCCCTCAATAGCGACGCGGTGAGTGCGATCTCCGTCAAGACGATGCCGACAACGCTGGAACCGATGGATGTGGACCCGGGGGTCTTCCAAGGTCAGGTCACTTTCGCGGTGACGTACTCCGACAAGTCCGACATGCCGGGCACGCGCGACGTCGACGCCGCGGTGGTCGTCAACGTCCAATTCGCCAAGGATGGGACTCTCAAGCTCACACCGGAGGGCACGCCGGACTTCTGGGTGGGCACATCCCGCTAAGGCTGGCGCCGCCTTCGACACGGACGTTTTTCACGCGCGTAGCGGAGGAGACCCTCGCGGTCACTGTGACAGCGACAAGCGGCGCGGGGCTCATGCCTCGCGCCGCTACTTGTCTGATCCGGACAGGATGCCCCTGAGCTGCGAACGATGCGCGTCCCCCTTGAAGACAACCACGCCGCGCGGTCCGGTATCGCATGCGTGTTGAATCAGGTGATGGCGTGTGAGAAAATTGCTCGGTTTTTGTATCCACCAGGTACTCCATGACGTCCGCTTCCGGGCGCATGACGGACGCACGGGGCAGAGAGGAGCAATGATGAAACAGAGCAGCGAGGACAATAGCCACGGTCTGACGCCTCCTCCCGCTCCTGAGGAGGCAGAGGCTCCGGCTGTGTCCGAAGCCGACGCCGTCCCCGCGCCTCCCGCGCCGCAGCAGGCGCCCGCGCAGGTTGCCCCCACAGATCAGTTTGCTGGCGTTCCCGCGCCACCCGCGACGCAGCAGATGCCCGCGCAGGTTGCTCCCGCAGATCAGTTTGCTGGCGTTCCTGCGCCGCAGGTGCAGGGCTCCCTCTCCTTTACCCCCATGTCGACTGCGAGCAAGCGCCGCGTCAAGCGAACCGCCATTGTCGTGGTTGCGATCGTGGTCCTTGGACTCGTGGGTGCCGTGAGCCTCATGTTCGCCAACTGGACGCGTACGCCCGAGGCCCAGGTGCGCCAGTACCTGGACCTCCTGGCCGACGGCAAGGCCAGCGCGGCGACGGCGATGGTGGACCCCGGCCTGCCCAATGACCAGCGTGGCTTCCTCTCCGACGACGTCATGGCCTCGGCGAGCGCGCGCCTGGTGGTCGAGGACGTGGTTGCCGACTCGACCAGCGGGAACGTTCGCATCGTCACCGCCACGATGCAGCTCGATGGCGACCGCTTTACCCACTCCTTCCGTGTGTCCTCAGCCAAGCCCACGATGGGCTTCCTGAAGAACTGGAAGATCGAGGACGCGCTCGTGACGCGCGTGCTCGTCACCGGCGAGAAGGTCAACCGTTTCTCCGTCGGCGACGTCACGTCTTCTCTCGACGGCAGCAAGTACTCCTCGGGCACCTCCTTCGTGTTCTACCCGGGGGTCTACACCTTCACCCCGGTCGATACGGGTGAGTACGTCAGCGCTGATCCAGTCAAGCAGCCCGTCAAGGCGGGGGCGAGCGACTTCCTGACGAATTCCTCGAGCGCTACCGTGGAGTTGACTGGACGGTATAACGACAAGCTCGCCCAGGAGGCTCTCAACGCCGCCGTCGATCTGACGAACTCCTGCGTGACGATCCCCGGCAATATCAACAAGGCTTGCCCCTACGCCGTTCAGTCCAAGCACCTGTCGGTGCTGGAGCTGAAGTCGGCCCCGACCTCTGTGAAGCAGGATGGCCCTGGGAGCGATACCTACATTGGCGAGGCAGTCTTCAGCATTCAGAGCGACTCTGGTTTCGACAAGTCTCCTCACGACGAGGAGGCGACGGTGAGGGTCACCGTCAAGCTGGACTCCGACGGGACGATCCAGCTCGACTCGGCGGGCAAGCCGGTCTTCGACGTGAAATTTGGGTTCTGACAAGGGGCGGCGCGGGGCGAGGGCTCCGCGCCGCTTCTTGTGTTGAGGGTTGTTCGCCAATTGGGTGGCACGCGGCGCGTGGGACGCTATGATGGGTTGTTGGTAACTCTGTCACAGCGAGAGTGGAGCAGCCTGCATGAGCAACGACGCACAGGTAATGACGACGCGCCGGCCCGGACGCCCCAAGGCCGGTTCTGAGGACAAGAAGGCACGCATCCTCGCCGAGGCACTGACTCTCTTCTCGACCCGCGGCTACGTGGCGACCTCCCTGGCGGATATTGCGCGGGCAGCGGATATTTCCAAGGCAGGGTTGCTGCATCATTATTCGTCGAAGGATCAGCTGTTGGCCGCCGTCCTGGACGAGCGCGATCGCCGCACGATGAGCCGCCTGCCCGACGGGGATGAGGGAGCGGAGGCGGCGCTCGACGCGTGGGTGGAGATGGTGGCGCATAATCAACGTCATCCCGATGGCGTCGCCCTGTACACCGCCATGTCCGCGGCGGTCATCGATGCGAGCCATCAGGCCCACCCCTGGTTCCGTCAGCATCTGATGGCCACGATCGAATACCTGGTGGGCGCCCTCGAGCGCGGAAAGGCCGCCGGCGAGGTCCTTCCCGACGCGCCAAGCGAACAGATTGCCCGCAAACTCGTCGCGCTCTCTGATGGCTTGCAGGTCCAGTGGCTGTGCTCGCGAGCCGATGGCGGGCACGCTGTCGACATGCGTGCGGTGACCGCGGGCGTCGTCTCGGATATCAAGGATCGGTGGCTCGTTCGTTCCTGATCGCAGCGTCCCCTCCTCGCGAGCGTAGAAGGCGCCAGCCCGGAAAGCGTCACGGCGACGCTCATCCGGTCCCTTCCTCGCGAGCGTAGAAGGCGCGTCAACGGCAACCGAACCCACTAGTGTTGAATATCACAATGGCCCGTGTTGGGCGCGGGGCTTAGGTCCCGTGCCTCCGTGGTGTGGCGAACGCACCCACGGCGCCACAGAGAAGCCTCGGGCGGGTTAGGATAGACAAACCAGCATGCTTTACACCGTCGGAAGCCTGGCACGCCGCAGAGCGAGGACGCGCGTTCAATGATCGAGGCGCACGTGATGCGGAGTATCCGACACTCACCCGAGCCTGGAGGGCCACGCATGACGAACGCCGCCGTTCCCACCCCACCCCGACCCAGCACGCACGGCGCCACGGGACGCCAGTGCCCCGATGACCTGTGGAAACTGGGGCAGAGAGCCGTCGCCCGAGCGCGCCGCTGGGCAGACGAGTCGGCCCACGAACCCACGCCTCAATCCGCGAAGCTGCTCTCCCGGATCCTCGCCGACCCGGACGGCCTGACGTTCACCACTCGTTTCGTCGACGACGTTGTGCGTCCCGCGGACCTCGACGTGGCCAGCGCGGCCCTCCAGAAACTGGCACGGGGACGCAAGGACTTCCTGCCTCCGGCGCTGGCCGCCGCCATGGGCCTCGGATCGACCGCGTCGCGCCTGGCGCCGCGCACCGTCACGGCCATCGCGCGCCGAGTCTTCCGCGAGATCGTCGGTGACCTCGTCGTCGACGCGACGGACAAGGGCCTCGGCCCGGCGCTCGCCCGCCTGCGCACAGGCGGGCACCGCCTCAACGTCAACCTCCTGGGCGAGGCCGTCCTCGGAGAGAAGGAAGCCGCCCACCGCCTCGCCGAGGTCTCCCGCCTCGTCACGCGCGAGGACGTCGACTACGTCTCCATCAAAGTCTCCGCGGTCACCGGCCCGCACAACCCCTGGGGCTTCGACGAGGTCGTCGCCCACGGCGTGCACGCCCTGGCGCCCCTCTACCGACTCGCACGCGACAACGGGACCTTCCTGAACCTCGACATGGAGGATTACAAGGACCTGGATCTGACGATCGCCGTGTTCACCGCCATCCTCGACCAGCCAGACATGCGCGGCTACGAGGCCGGCATCGTCCTCCAGGCCTACCTGCCCGACTCCCTCGGTGCTCTTCAGCGTCTCCAGCAGTGGGCGTCCGCGCGCGTCGATGCCGGCGGATCGCGCATCAAGGTCCGTATCGTCAAGGGCGCGAACCTGTCCATGGAGAGGGTGGATGCCAGCATCCACGGCTGGGAGCTCACCACCTGGCCCTCCAAACAGGCCACCGACACCAACTACAAGCGCATGCTCAGCTGGGCGATGACCCCCGAGCGCACCCGCGCGATCCGCCTGGGCGTGGCTGGACAAAACATCTTCGACATCGCCTTCGCCTACGAGCTGCGAGCGGCGCGCGGCGTCGAAGACAGCGTCGAGTTCGAGATGCTCTCCGGCATGGCGACCGGCATCCAGGAGGTCGTGCGCCGCGACGTCGGATCCCTCCTGCTGTACGTGCCCGTCGTCAACCCGCGCGAGTTCGACGTCGCCATCTCCTACCTCGTGCGTCGCCTGGAGGAAAACGCAGCCCCCGAGAACTTCATGTCCGGCGTCTTCGACATCGCCACCAACGAGGACGTGTTCGCTCGAGAGCGCGACCGTTTCCTCGCCGCCCTGTCCGACGTGGATCCGCACGCGCCCGTTCCCGTTCCCAACCGCTCCCAGAATCGCCTCGCGGAGCGCGACCGCGGCGTCCCGGGCGAGCAGGGGAGCCTCGACGAGCGCGCCCGTCGGCCCTTCTCCTCGGAGGCGGACTCCGACCCCGCCCTGGCTGCCAACCGCCAGTGGGCGCGCGACATCGCCGAGGCCATCCCGGCCTCGACGCGAGGGGAGGAAGCCGTGCGTCAGGGCGCCCAGGCCCTGGCCACGCGAGAGGCAATCGACGCGCTGATCGATGCGAGCGCCACGGCCGCCCACGCCTGGCAGGCCCTGGCCCCCGAGGAACGAGCCGCCGCGCTGCACCGCGTCGGCGACGTCCTCGCCGCGCACCGAGGCGAGCTCATCGAAGTCGCCGGCTCCGAGGCCGGCAAGACGATCGACCAGGCCGACCCCGAGGTGAGCGAAGCCATCGACTTCTGCCACCACTACGCGGGTGCCTCGCTGCAGCTTACCGACGAGGCACACATGGCGGGGGCCCGCTTCGTTCCCGTGGACGTCACAGTCGTCGCCTCACCCTGGAACTTCCCGGTGGCCATCCCCACCGGCGGCGTCGCGGCGGCACTGGCCGCCGGCAGCGCCGTCATCCTCAAGCCGGCGCCTCCCGCCAAGCGCTGTGCTGCGGAGCTCGTCGCGGCCTTCCACGAGGCCGGAGTCCCCAAGGACCTGGTGGCGCTCGCCCCGCTCGAGGACGGGGACGTGTCGCGTCACCTGGTGACCCACGAGCGGGTTGACCGTGTCGTGCTGACCGGCTCCTACGAGACGGCGCGCCTCTTCAAGTCGTGGAAACCCGACATGCATCTGCTGGGTGAGACCAGCGGCAAGAACGCCATTATCGTCACCCCGTCGGCCGACCCCGACCTGGCCGTGCGCGACATCGTCTCCTCGGCGTTCGCCCACGCGGGCCAAAAGTGCTCGGCGTCCTCCCTGCTGATCCTCGTTGGGTCGGCCGGACACTCCGCGCGCATCGCGCGCCAGCTCGTGGACGCCGCCGCATCGCTGCGGGTCGGTGCGCCCTCCGCCCTGGATTCCCAGGTGGGACCCGTGGTCGTGCCCGACGACGAGAAGGCCCTGCGCGGACTGACCACGCTGGGGCCCGGGGAGCACTGGGTGCTCAAGCCCCGCTGCCTGGGAGGCGGCCTGTGGACGCCGGGCATCCGCGCGGGAGTCGTTCCCGGCAGCGAGTTCCATCTCACCGAGTACTTCGCGCCGGTCCTCGGCGTCATGCGCGTCGACACGCTTGAGGAAGCCATCGACGCGGTGAACTCCGTCGACTACGGTCTCACTTCCGGGCTCCACACCCTGGATACCGACGAGCTAGCTCAATGGCTGGACGGCATTCAAGCGGGCAATCTCTACGTCAACCGCGGCATCACGGGGGCCATCGTGCGCCGTCAGCCCTTCGGCGGGTGGAAACGTTCCGCCATCGGTTCGACGACGAAGGCGGGCGGTCCCTCCTACCTGCTGGGCCTGGGCGATATCGAACCTGCCCACGATCAGCCCGCGGGAGAACCCAATGCGCGGGAGAGCATGGGCCTGTCGGCCCGCGTGCTCGCCCTGTACGACGCGGCGGGCGAGCACCTGGGACAGGCTGACTTGGCGCAGCTGCATCGCGCCATCGTGGCTGATGCCGCCGCCTGGGCCAGCGACTACGGGGTCAACCGCGACGTTACGGGCCTGGCGTGCGAGCGTAACATCCTGCGCTACCGCCCGGCCACGGTCCTCGTCCGAGCAGAGCGGGGGAGCGCCCTGGCGGATATCGCGCGCGTCATGGCGGCGGGTATCCTCGCTGGCGGCCCCCTCACCCTGTCGGTCGCCGATCAGCTGCCCTACTCGATGGCTGTCGCTATCGAGGCGGCAGGCATCGAGGTGAGCATCGACGACACGCAGACATGGGATGGGCGGCTCGCCGCTCTGGCCGCCTCCGGCGGGTTGGGGCTGCGCGTGCGTGTCCTTGGTCCGCGCGAGGAATCCGCGCAGGATCGGTGGGTTCATGCCTGCCGCGTGAGCGCCGGCAGCCCCGACATCGCTCTGTACACCTGTGCCGTGACGACGTGCCCGCACGCCGAGCTGCTGCCCTTCCTGCGCGAGCAGGCGGTGTCGTTGACGAATCACCGTTTCGGCACGCCGCTCGACTTGGCGGCCGGGCTCCTGTAGCGCTCGTATCCCTCGCTGCCCGCTCGACCCGTGTTCACGAGGTCCCGGCGGGCAGCGAGGTGTCATTCGCGGCCTGTTCGCGCTGTCGTGGGGTGGATCAGCGGCGATTCTCGCTGCGCCACCTGGTGTTTTGACTTTCGTTGTCCCGGTGCCTAACGTTAGCCCTGTCTGGGTAACCATGTAGCGAGGAAGTGCTCGTTGGTTACGGCACGGCGCGCCGCCGCTCAGGACCTCAGGAGTGACACATGGATACGAGTCGAAACACCCACAACGGAGATTCGTTTGCGCGGTTTGGAGCGGACATGTCGAGTTCCGGCGCGTCGTCGTACGGCGGCACTGCTGGCGCGCAGGGGGCGCAAGTCCGCCTGTTAGAGGACGGAACCCTCGTGCGCGTGTCCACCGGACATGTCGGTGGGACACAAGCCGGCGCTTATCCGACAGCTGCGGTCCGCAAGCGTCGTCCGTACGGTATAATCATCGCCTTCACCGTCGTGATCGCGCTGATCGGCGTGGGCGTGGCAGGCCTCGTCGTTGCCAGATCAATGCGCACTCCCGAGGCTCAGGTGCGGCGCTATCTCGGTCTGCTCTCCAGTGGGCAGGCCAGTGCCGCCTCGCGGATGGTCGATCCGGGCATTCCCAGCGAGCAACGCGTGTTCTTGACGGATGAGGCCCTCGGGGCTGCGCACAACCGTTTGACTGTCGAGGAAATCGTTGACACGGATGAGGATTCGTCGTCCTCTCTGCATCAGGTCAGGGCCACGATGAGCGTCAGGGGAGAGAGCTTTTCGCAGACCTTCCGGGTCGTGAAGAGGGAGCCGACGCTAGGATTCTTCGACAACTGGGAGATTCTCGATCCCCTCATCACGAGGATCTACGTGACGGGACGCAACGTGGAGGGCATGACCGTCGACAATGCGCAAGCTACTGCACCCCTGACGAGCGATGACACCGGGCGGTGGGCCCTCCTGGCGTTCTACCCCGGCACCTACAACCTGGAACCGGAACTGTCCAGCAAATACGTCACGGCTGATTCGGTCACGGTTGTTGCGAAGGGAAACGACGGACGTCCAGCGGACTCTGACGTGATGGATGTCGAGGTCAAGACCGAGTACACCCAGGACGTTCGTGAGGCGGCGCTCGCAGCGATCAAGGAGAAGACTCACGCGTGCGTGACTCCCGCTGGGAACCTTGATCGTGGCTGTCCGGTTCCACTGCAGAGCCGCAATCTGGCGGTCCTGGAAGTTCAGAACGAGCCCGTCAGTGTCGAGAGCGTGGACTATGAACCGAACAAGTTCAAGTCCGACCTCTCGTTTTTGATTCGTCCTAATACGTCGGGCGGTGTGCTCCGATCGGTACCGTCAGTCGCGGTCGCGTCGCTGAGGCTCGACGAGTCGGCGTCGCTCATCCTTGACGCCGACGGCAAACCGACATTCGACGTGAGCATCGAAAGCACGAGTGTCGCCGGATGTTGACCGGAGTGATTGCCGGGCTATAGGACAGAACGTGTTGGTTGGGAGTGAGCCCCAGGCATCGTCGAGGGCGGTGCCGTCGGGCTAGCGTGCTCGCACCGCAGCTCCTCAGACTGGATGAACCCCATCGGGAGCATGACGCCAGGGTGATGGTGGGGGTTTTGCACCATTAGAAGCATTCTGTCGGCGTGTCGCCGGCGTGTCGC
>ENA-OWND01001091-OWND01001091.1-metagenome-genome-assembly--contig:-NODE-1091-length-17116-cov-9.087334_pt1 | contig 17116 bp, 17 predicted proteins | sample MGYA00245342_ERZ651119 | MGnify/ENA primary metagenome ERZ651119 (study PRJEB26857, sample SAMEA4031756) | metagenome | biome: human; feature: oral; material: saliva | place: Philippines | collected 2014...
ACATCAAAACAAGGTAACGCTCTGGTAACTGAACTTCTGCCTAAATCTGCATATTTCTGCCCTTTACAAATAGAGCAGTATTATGCTAATTCGTGTATTTCCTCCTCATTATCAGTTAGTTTACATCAACTTCGATATCTCTTCATTTTCAGTGATTAGTTACACACGAGGAAATTATTATTTACGTGTAGAAAAAAAATTATTTACACGTAAATAATTTGTCGTGTTGCTGTAAAAACAACGTAAAACATTGGAAAAGAGCGGGAAAACACATAGGAAAAACATTGCAGAATTTACACGTAGATGACGTTTGGACACAGTGGTTGCCGATTATTGCAAGTTTTATTCTGTTGGCAATCAGACTTCTGAATATTCAAAGAACGAGGTCGAAAAATATAGAACGATAGCTTAAAATCTCATTTTATTTGTCTATCTTTGCAGCTGTAATAAAAGTCTATACACACACATACACCATAAGCAATATGAAAGAATTGGAACTCAAGTATGGTTGCAATCCCAATCAGAAACCTTCGCGCATTTTTATGGACGAAGGAGAACTGCCTATCGAAGTGCTGAACGGTCGCCCAGGCTACATCAACTTCCTCGATGCACTCAACAGTTGGCAACTTGTCAAGGAGCTGAAAGCTGCTACGGGCTTGCCTGCCGCAGCATCGTTCAAGCACGTAAGCCCTGCTGGTGCAGCCGTAGGTTTGCCGCTTAGCGACACGCTGAAGAAGATTTACTTCGTAGACGATATTGACTTTGAACTTACGCCCCTTGCTTCGGCTTACGCTCGTGCGAGAGGTGCCGACCGTATGTGTTCGTATGGCGACTTCTGCGCTTTGAGCGACACTTGCGACGAGGCTACTGCCCGACTCATCAACCGCGAGGTGAGCGACGGCGTGATAGCTCCCGACTACACACCAGAGGCTCTCGAAATATTCAGAACGAAGCGCAAAGGCAATTATAACGTTATCAAGATAGACCCAAACTATCAGCCTGCGCCGATAGAACGCAAGCAAGTGTTTGGCATAACCTTCGAACAGGGACGCAACGAGATAAAACTCGACGACCCAAAGCTGTTCGAGAATATGCCAACCAAGAACAAGAGCTTTACCGAAGAGGCGAAACGCGACCTTATCATTGCGCTCATAACGTTGAAATATACACAGAGCAACTCTGTATGCTATGTGAAAGACGGACAGGCTATCGGCATCGGGGCAGGGCAGCAGAGCCGCATTCACTGCACACGATTGGCAGGAAGCAAGGCTGACGAATGGTGGTTGCGACAGTGTCCCAAGGTGATGAACCTGCCTTTCAAGGAAGGAATACGCCGTGCCGACCGCGATAACTCCATCAACATCTATATTTCCGACGAATACGAAGACCTCTTGCAGGACGGCACGTGGCAACTGTTTTTCACCGAAAAGCCCGAACCGCTGACCATAGACGAGCGCAAGGCGTGGCTTTCGCAGAACACGAAGGTGGCATTGGGCTCTGACGCATTCTTCCCTTTCGGCGACAATATAGAGCGTGCGCATAAGAGTGGGGTGGAGTATATTGCGCAGGCAGGTGGCAGCATACGCGACGACCACGTTATAGACACCTGCGATAAGTATGGCATAGCAATGGCGTTCACGGGCGTACGCTTGTTCCACCATTGATGAAAGAACGTTCTGAACCAACCTAAAAGCAAACGATATGAGCGAAATAGACGAGATAATTGAAAGCGGAATGGTTTTCCGAGGTGCGCCAAAACCAAAGGTAGACGATGGAAAAGTGAAGACCAAAGCCAAGAAAAAGAAGTATATAACGGGGGCACACGGCTCTGGCAGTGCCAAGCAGAAGGCGAAATACCGTCAGCAACGTGCCAATCGCAACAAGTAAACTATATATAAATATTGTGTAGTGACAGGCATATCGACTGTATTGGCAGTTGTTTGCTATAACTTTTATAAGATTAGAAGAATTTAACACAAATACTTTGACGATATAAGAAGTTATCGCTTATCTTTGCATCGTTAATTTATAAAAAGGTAAAAAATGAAGAAAGTATTCGTTTTAATGGCAGCTTGCGCCACAATGGTAGCATGCCAGCAAAAAGGGAAAGCAGATTCCGAAGCAAAGGCAGGTGATACAGCACAGACAGAAGTAGCAGCAGACACTATGCACTACGAAGGTGTAGTAGCAGCAGCTGACGGTCCTGGCATTCGTTACGAAATAGCATTGGCAGCTGACAGCACCAATGGTTTCAGTATGAAGGAAACCTATCTTGAAGCTGAAAACGGCAAAGACAAGGTGAGCAACTACAGCGGTAACGCAGAGAAAATAGAGAAAGACGTAAACGGTACAAAGAAAGTAGCTTACAAGTTTGCTACTGGTAAGGACGGCGCAGTTTACTTCCTCCAAGCAAACGACTCTACTCTCCGTATGGTAAACGAAGAGTTGGAAGAGAGCGTAACCAAGGAACTCAACTACGATTTGAAGTTGGTTAGATAATCAATCCTGATAGGATAAGAAATAAAAATGGGAAACAATGAACCGAAAGGAACATTGTTTCCCATTTAGTTTATGCAGGGCAGCGTGCTAAAAATCGGTTTAAAACCATCGCAGATAAAAAGAAAAGTACTATATTTGTAAGCACTTAGAATAATAAAAAACTATGGAGCAGCAAGTTGTTTTTACTCATCAGTTCGAGCAAAGTCTTTCCGAAGCCATTGTAAAATGCAATCCCGACAAGGTGTTTGTCCTTGCCGACGACACCACTGCCCGTGTGTGTTACAACAGAATAAAAGACTTTGATTGTCTTAAAGGTGCGCAGCTGATTACCATTCCGAGTTCCGATGCCAGCAAAGACCTTGCTTCGCTCACCCACGTTTGGGCGATTTTGCAGGCAGAGAAAGCCACTCGCCACTCGCTGCTCATCAACCTTGGCGGTGGAATGGTAACCGACCTTGGTGGCTTTGCAGCTGCTACGTTTAAGCGTGGCATCTGCTTCATCAATGTGCCCACCACGCTGTTGGCTATGGTTGATGCGAGTGTGGGCGGCAAGACAGGCATTAACTTCGGTGGTTTGAAGAACGAAATAGGGGTGTTCTGTCAGGCTGAATCTGTTATTATCGACACGATGTGGCTGCAAACGCTCGACCGTGAAAATCTGTTGAGCGGTTATATCGAAATGCTGAAGCACGCATTGATAGCCGGAAAGGGAGCATTGGCAACGCTATTGGCTTTCGACATCGATACGTTCGACTTGCGACAGCTTGCCGAAATGCTGAAAGAGAGTGTCGAAATAAAAGAAAAGATAGTGGAACAAGACCCCCATGAGAAGCATATAAGGAAGGCTTTGAACTTCGGACATACGTTTGGGCATAGCTTTGAAGCGTGGGCAATGACACGAAAACCTATCCTTCACGGCTATGCAGTGGCATACGGAATTGTCTGCGAGCTTTATCTTTCGGTTGTAAAACAAGGTTTTCCGACTGATATAATGCGGAAAACGGTTAATTTTATCAAAGCCAATTATGGAGAATTTGCCATTTCCTGCAACGACTACGATGCGTTAATCGACCTTATGAAGCACGATAAGAAGAATGTAAACAGCACGATTAACTTTACTTTATTGCAAGATTTGGGCAGAGTTTCCATTAATCAGACAGCGACAGAAGACGAGATAAAAGAAGCCTTAGACTTTTTAAGAGAGGGGTAGGGCTGTGCTTTGGAGGTTGAATTGTAGGTTGCTTGAAACGTTTTTGCCTAAGCAGGGCTACTCCGTATCGGTGGGTTGGTCTACCATCTGCAAGGCTTTTGCACGGGCAATCTTACCTGTTTCGGTGGTTGGAAGTTGTTCTGTGTGCTGATAATGCGCAGGTTGCCAGTATCGTGGCAATGCTTTCACACAGACGGAACGCACTTCTTCCAAGTCATTGGCTTCGGTTAGGAGTACTATTTCTTCACCAAACTTCTTGTTTTTACGCTTCGTTATCAGGAATGGAGCAGCGAGATAAGGGCGCAATGCCTGTTCCACTTCCTCCATTTGCACCTTTATTCCGCCCGTATTGATGGTGTTGTCTTTGCGTCCCAATATACGGAACTCGGTTCGTCCCGCCTCTGTCAGGCGCAATTCGGCTATGTCGTTGGTCGCCAAACGTTGAGAACAGACGGCTGGCGCATTAATTACGAGACAGCCATCGTCGTTCAACGACACCTCCACGCCGTCGAATGGCGTGTACCAATCGCTGCTTTCGCTTCCGTTTAAGCGACGAAGAGCAATGTGCGATAGCGTTTCCGTCATACCGTAAGTGCTCCATACCGCAGTCGGGAAGTCTTTTAACTGTGCAGAAAGTTCATTGTCGATGCTTCCACCACCTATTATTAAATGGCGAATGCGCTGCAATCGTTCGCGTTCCTTACTGTTTTGCAGTGTGTTGAATACCTGCAAAGGCACCATTGCTGCAAAGGTAATAGGCTCATCGGGGTTTGAAAGCTGAGCAAGCGAAGCATCAGAAAGTGGGTTTCCTGATGGTTTCACGTTCAGCAGACGCAGTTTTCGCTCTATACTACGTACCACAACCATCTTCCCAGCAATGTAATCAAGTGGCATACACAGTAAGGCTGTATCGTTGGGCCGTAACTTGAGAAAGTCGCAAGTGATGCGTGCAGAGTTCAGCATACGTGCTTTTTCGACACGCAACGGCTTTGGCTGCCCTGTCGAACCACTCGTATGAACAAGCAAAGTTGGGTCTTCGCTGTGCCATTCGCTAAGAAATTGCTCTAAAGTCATTGCTGTTTTCTTGTCTTAAAGTACCACTGTCAAGCCCTTCTTTCTTATCTGTTTACGCTCAATTATGCAGTTATTGCACTATCCAAAGCTTGTCGCCAAGAACTTTTAAAGGCATTTCTATATTGTCGGCAAACAGTTGTCCCGTGCCTAAACCTTGAGCGTGGCGTATGTTTGTGCCGTAAATGCTTGCTGTCAGTTGCGCTATGGCGTTAAGACCGACGTTGCTTTCGAGGGCAGAAGTAATCCAAGAGCCGATGTTTCTTTCACGAGCGAGTTGTATCCACTCCTCCGTTCCAGCCATTCCGCCGTGCAAACTGGGTTTCAAAACAATGTATTGAGGACGGATTGTGTCTAATAATTCAATCTTTTTCTGCCTTTCGTTCACTCCAATCAGTTCTTCGTCGAGCCCTATTGGTAAAGGTGTCGTAGTGCAAAGGCGTGCCATTTCCGTCCATTGGTGCTGCTTTATGGGTTGCTCAATGGAATGAATGTCGTATTGAACCAACACTTTCATTCGCGAAAGTGCCTCTTCAGGTGTAAAACCGCCATTTGCATCCACTCTCAACTCGACGTCGTTGCGGCTGAAAGTGGAGCGAATGTGGCGTATGAGTTGCAGTTCTCGGTCGAAATCAATCGCTCCAATCTTTATCTTTATGCAGCGGAAGCCTGCTTTTAGCTTGGCTTCCAAACGTTCAAACATTTCCTCGAACGTTCCCATCCATACCAAACCATTGATTGGAATGCCTTCTTCGCCACGTCCGAAAGGTGTGTCGAAGAAGTTTAAACTGCCTTTAGCGTTGAACTGCACCACTGCCGTTTCAAGACCAAAGAGCATAGATGGATAGGTGCGCATTGCTTCATAATCGATTACTCCTGTGCGTTCGTACTCATCGCAGAACGTTCTTAGCTTGCGTTCGTATTCATTTGGTGGCATCGCATCGCAAGAAAGGTTGGGCAGCGTGGCACATTCGCCTACTCCGACTACATCGGGTTGCTCGTCAGAAGTAAGTTTCAAGTAGAAACTAAGACGTGTATTATATACTCCACGCGATGTTCCTGCAGGCTGAAGAAAGTGCAACAGCTTGGAAGTAATCGTTATTTTGCGCATTGCTGCTTATGGAAATTGAGGGTATTTGTCGAAGTCTGGCTTGCGTTTTTCCAAGAAAGCACGTCCTCCTTCTTGCGCTTCGTCCATCGTATAGTACAGCATTGTGGCATCGCCAGCAAGTTCCTGAATGCCCGCCTGACCGTCTAACTCGGCATTCAGTCCTGCTTTTATCATACGCAAAGCCAATGGCGAGCGTTCCATCATGGTTTCTGCCCACTCCACGCACTCGTCTTCGAGCTTGTCAAAAGGTACCACCTTGTTTACCAAACCCATACGTTCAGCCTCAGCCGCAGAGTATTGACGGCACAAGAACCATATTTCGCGTGCCTTCTTCTGTCCTACTATGCGTGCAAGATACGATGCTCCGAAGCCTGCATCGAACGAACCTACCTTCGGGCCAGTCTGCCCAAAGATTGCATTTTCTGATGCAATGCTTAGGTCGCATATAACGTGGAGCACGTGTCCGCCACCGATTGCGAAGCCGTTTACCATAGCAATGACAGGCTTGGGTAAGCGGCGGATTTGCATTTGTACATCTAACACATTTAGACGGGGTACTCCGTCGCCACCGACATAGCCGCCACGACCTTTCACATTCATATCGCCACCTGCGCAAAAGGCTTTGTCGCCTGCACCTGTAAGTAGCACTACACGAATGTTTAAAGCCTCACGACAGTACGAAAACGCCTGCGAAATTTCCCAAACCGTTAGCGGTGTGAACGCATTTCGATAGCGTGGGCGATTGATTGTTATCTTTGCTATGTGGTTGTATTCCTCAAAAAGGATTTCCTTAAAGTCGAAACCTTCGATGGTTTTCCATTCTCTGTTAGCCATATTATGATTGTTTTTATTTATTGTTTCTTTTCTAATTGCTTGTAAAAGGTGCTCCACGCCTTGGCGTCTTCTTCGGAATTGGTGAACACTTCCAATAGTACGGAACTGTTTCTGATGTTGAGAAACGCTGCCAAACTACTTTCCAACTCTTCTGAATTGGTTGCCGAAAGGTAGCCTATGTTATGTGTTTGGCATACACCTTCGGCGGTAACGCCTGCACCAGCACCCATTATCGCGGCTCGGTGTGCCGATTTTTCCAATCCAGACAACTGCTGAAAGATACCGCCACCACTGTTGTTGAGTAGCAAGATGGAAAGATTGTCGCCCAAATTGCTGTTCCACAAGGCGTTTTGGTCGTAGAAAAAGCTCAAGTCGCCTATAACGCAGAACACACGTTTGTTTTTGTTTGCCGCTGCCATACCTACTGCTGTGGAGAGCGTTCCCTCTATTCCGTTCACCCCACGGTTTACGAAAATGTAGTCGGACGAGCAGAAATTGCCCAAGCGAACTGCCGAACTGTTTCCATAAACCAATGCTTTGGCATCGTTGTTTTGCTGTAACAGCGTGTGAAAACGCTTCACTGCCAACATCTGCGAATAGGCTGGAACGTACGATTGTGCAGCGGCTGCGGCATCGTTCAAAGCCTTTTGCCAATCGTTGTAGAACTTTGAAGTGGCAAAATCTTCCAAACCGTTTGACAATGCCTTGATGAAAGCATCGCTCTGGCACTGTATTACGGCGGTAAGGTTCGTGAATGTGTCGCGAATATCGCCACGTGGGTCTATCAAAATAGAATGTGTCGGCGTGCAACTCCGCAAGAATTGTTTGCACTGCTTGCTCACCAACGTGCCGCCCATATATATAATAAGGTCTGGGCGCAATGCTTCCGTGTCTTCTGCAATAGCTATTGCCGCATCGACAAGCTGCGGTGCGGTGTCAGTAACATCGGAAAGCTTGTCTTGTATCACCACGATTCGTTGGCGCAACCTTACTAATTCCGCCTTCACTTCTGCCATATCCGACCACGCTTCCTGCCCGATGATGAGCAAAGGGCGTTGCGCCTGTCGCACCATTGTTACAATATCGGCTACGGCTGCATTGTCGTTGCAGACAGATGTTGCAGAAATATGTCGTTCTGTGGGCAAGGTTGCCACATCGTAATCGAACAACGGCTCGCTTATTGGTACGTTGATATGCACTGGGGCATACGCAAATCGCTTGCATTCTATGAGTGCTTCGTTTACCAAACGGTTGCAATACCAATGTTCTTCTTTCGTTTTGGGTTCGATAAGGTGGACGCTTTTGCGTACAAACGGAGCGAGTGCGTTGGCTTGTGGCATGGTTTGTCCGTCCGATTGCCCTATCCATTGCTGGGGGCGGTCGGCTGAAACCACTATCAAAGGTAGGTTCTGATAGTACGCTTCTGCCACGGCAGGCGCAACGTTTAGCAGTGCCGACCCCGACGTAACGCAGACAACAACGGGCGAATGGGTACTCATGGCAACGCCTAAAGCAAAGAATGCTGCCGACCGCTCGTCGGTTACGGGATAGCATTTTATCTCTTTGCATTCACAAAGATTGTGCACAAGCGGCGAGTTTCTCGAACCAGGGCACACTACAGCCTGCATTATGCCGTGTTGAACGAGCAACGCCGTCAGGATATTTACGTTTTCTTTGTTACTGAACATCTTTATTATTGCGTTTTAACGAAGTAGTTGTCGCATTGTCGATAGCTTAGCTTCGGTTTCTTTCCATTCGCTTTCTTCCGTGCTTTCTTTCAGTATTCCGCCACCGGCATACAGGTTGCATACCTCTGTTTGCATCTGCATACAGCGCAACGATACATAAATGTGCGTGTTGCCTTGTAGGTTTAGCGGTCCTGCAAAGCCACTGTAATAAAGTCTTTTATTCGATTCGTTGGCAAGAATGAATGCCTTTGTCTCGTCTTTGGGCATTCCGCAAACCGCAGGTGTTGGGTGAAGGTCGGACAGAAGTTGTCCTATGGCTGCATCGGGGCGTAGCTTGAAACTGAAGTCGGTGCGCAGATGTACCAAGTCGGCAGCCTGCGTGGTGTATGCTCCTTCTTCCCTTATCTCATCGGCACAGCGTTCCAAGCACCTTTTTATATAGAGAGAAACGTACTGTTGCTCTGCCTTGTTCTTTTCCGACCATTCTATTCCGTTCTCATTGTAAGGCATTGTGCCTGCCAAAGCCATAGTCCGCCATTCCGTACCATCGCCATCGAGCAGTATTTCGGGCGTTGCCATCAGCCAAATGCCCGACTGTGGGGTGGAAAAGAGGGCTACAAACTGGCGTGGATACTTCTTGCAAGCCTGCCAAAACACCTCTTCGGGCTGTAAATCGTGGGTAATTTGCTCCTGCACACAACGTGAGAGCACTATTTTAGCAAACTTATTGTTTGCCAATTCTTTATGAAAGGCAGCGAAATCTCTGTGATATTTGGTTCTGTCTGCTTCTTTTTCGTTTGCTTCTTGCTTTTCTTTTGCTAAAGACTGTACCTCTTTTACAGCTATCGTACGCACTTCGTCAGGCTGCAAAAGCAATATAGGACAATCGGCTGACGGACTGAACGGTGCAATTACAAAGCCTTCCTTGCCGTTTAATTCGGTAAGCGACGACAACTCTGAAGGTGCGGAATGCTGCACCAACATTGTACATTCTTCGGCAAAAGGCAATCGGTAAATAGCAAACGAACGCATAGTCAGGACTCTTTTTACTACTCTTTCTTTTGTGAATGAACGATATAGTTCGTAACCTGCACCGACGAAATGAGTTCTCCTTCATCGTTCTTTACGTCTATGTGCCATACGTGCAACTTGTGCCCTTGGTGCAGAATGCGTGCATAAGCCGTAACCGTACCACCGTAGGGCATAGCCTGCACGTGGTTTCCGCTTACGTTTATGCCCAAAGCCATTTTGCCGTCGCAAAGTGCCATAGACCCTACGCCTGCCACATTCTCTGCCAATGCCAACGTAGCACCACCGGAAAGGAAACCGAATGTCTGCTTGTTTCTATCATCAACAGCCATTTTTGCCATCAGCGTATCGGGTTCAGGAGTTGATATGAAGCGCATACCCAAGGTGCGGCTCAACCCTTCTTCGTTCTCTAAACGGGCACTGTACTTATCTACGTTCATTACTTTTTTATGTATAAATAGATGTGTTTAATGACTAATACTTCATAGCTGATAGCAGCTAACTACTGCAAAGTTAGCAATAAACTATCAGATAACGAAACTAATATATGAAATTCTATTGCCGTTCGGTAAAACTTTGAACTTACCGAAACATCTGTAAAATAGCCTTTAAACAGCTTGCCGTTCGCCGTTTTTCGGCAGTATGGCAAATTATTTACGTGTAAATAAATATTTTTCTACGTGTAAGTAAGAATTTATTCGTGTGTAAATAAATATTTCTTTACGTGTAAGTAATTCGACTGACAACAATTTTTGTGGGTATAAGCTTATATGAACGCAAGAAAAAGGTATGGTAGCAGGCAACGAATTATATTCTGCCGAAAGGGGCAACGGCAACTAAGAAACAGCAAACAATATTGAAATAATTATAAAATATAGCGGTGGGGTCTGAAATTATGCCTATCTTTGCAGAAAATATACATTGAATAAAAAACGCTAATATGAAGAAATATTTTAAGATAGGTATGTTGTTGGTGGGCTTTTTGTTTGTCCAATCGACAGTTGTGTCTGCACAATGCCCTATAAAAGAACAGATTATGGGCAGTGGCGACGAAGAAAGCGGCTCGGCACAAGCAAGCCACACGTTGATAATTTATTACGACAAGGCGAAAGGCGACAAGGCTTTGATGAAGGCGATTGAAAAGAAGGACTGTGTGATACTGAACGAGCACAAGAACCTGAACAGAGTTACGATTAAGACTCCACAAGATTGGGACATCGAGAAAGCGGTGGCTTACTTCAACAAAGTAAAAGGCGTTACGGCAGTAAACAGAAATGGCATAAGTTTGCTGAACAGATAAACTGCGGTTACAACATAAATAATAAAAGTCAGGCAACAACGCTTTTTCGCATTGTTGCCTGACTTTTGCTTATCGGTTTAATACCACATTGTTACGTTGCAACGGCACGCTGCCACGCACATCGTGCGAAGGTGTTCATCATTTTAGGGAAATTCCCCTCCTTTGGTAGGGATTTTATCTTTTTGCATTCGCTGGTTTGTTCTATCTTTGCATTATCAAACAAAAGATAAGATATGAAGAAGATAGTAGTATTAGGAGTTGCTACAACTCTCTTGTTAAGTAGTTGCGATACCTATATGCGCCATACCTATGCGGGCGCGTCGTTGGGTGGCGTGCTCGGCAGTGCGGTAGGCGGCATAGCAGGAGGTGCGCGTGGCTCTGATATAGGTACAATTATCGGAATGGTAGGCGGTGCAGCCGTAGGGTCAGCAATGGACGCCAATGAACAGAAAAAGACCGAAGAGGCTGTTCGCGAGCATTACGAACGGGTGCAACGAAACAAAGCAAGGGGGCACAATCCTTACAGACAGCAGGATTTTGAAGCACAAACGGGAGATGAAAGTGGCTTTGATGGCACGAATTCGGGCGACGACCGACTCTACGATTTGCAAATGGGGGCTGGCGATTATCCTACCGAAATGGAGGCGAACCCCATGGAATTTAGCAACGAAGCAAGCGTTGAACGGCTCACACAGATTACAAAAGAAATGCCGAATATAGAAGTAGGCAACTTGGTATTTACGGATAACAATGCAAACAATATACTGTCGCGTGGCGAAGTGGGACAGATTGCTTTTGAAATACACAACAGAGGCACTCAACCGATTAGCAATTTGTACCCAACAATAACCGAAGCAACAAACTCAAACCGCTTCAGAATAAGTCCGACAACACGCATCGACGTGCTGATGCCAGGCGAAACGGTAAGATACACAGCTACGATAGTGGCAGATAGGAAGGTAAAAACAGGAGAATATAGCTTTGCCATTGCAATATTGAAGGATAACAGAAGCATAGCAAGAGTAACAGAACTACGTCTGAAGACGCAAAAATAGGAAGAAACAATATACGATAATTGGAAAAAGAGAAAAGGATAAAAAGGTCGGAAGACGCAAAAATAAGAAAAGGCAAAATACCACTACAACCGACTAAATAACTCAAGGTAGGCGCATCGGAAACGGTGCGTCTTTTTTCGTTTCTGCGCTTTATTATGTTTATGAAAGACTTTATTCGGTATGGGTTGGAGGGTTTGCAGACGGTTTATAATGGCAATTTAATAAATCTGTAATACTGCTTTGGTAAATCTACAAAGCTGCTTTACTGAATCTATAATATCGCTTTGGCAAATCAACAATACCGATTTGCTGAAGCTATAATAATATCTTAATAAATCGACATCAACGCTTTGTTGAATCTATAACATCATCTTAGTAAATCAACAACAACGCTTTGATGAATCTATATTCCCTCACCTCGCTGAATAAAGAAAGCTTATTCTATCGGCAAACAGTCGCTTTGGTGCATTGAGCGATACACATTGGCATTATTCAAACAAACTGGTTATGCCCTTTTTCACGTTTTTAAAGAAGTTCGTCCAACTCTTTGAATTTGATTTTTGTTGCGTCGGGCGTTTATTTTCGACAGGTTTCTGTGCGGGCTTGCTGTTATTGCTCGCCTTTGTCGGTGGCGTTGCGGTGTTCGTGTTCTTCTTTGGTTGCAACGAAGTTTTTACCTTTCGTTCTATCGTTTTCGGCTTATCGTCCTTGCCTTGTGCCTCCCATTCAGGTATAAATTCGTAGCAAACACCAGCAAAACCATACTCCACCTCTGGCATCTTCAAGCTGTTCTCCTCGGCTGCATAAGGTATTTCGGTTTCTTTCGGCAACACTTCCACCTTAATATAAGCAACCCCACTGGCTATCATACCTATTTCACGGGCTGCTGCATACGATAAATCGACGATTCTACCATGCGAATAAGGACCACGGTCGGTAACGCGTACCTCCACTTCCTTACCATTATTGGTATTTGTAACCCTTAGCCGAGTGCCGAAAGGCAATGTCCGATGCGCACACGTAAAGTCGTTTCGGTCGTATCGTTCGCCATTGCTCATTTTCCGACCATGCAGGTCGTTACTATAATAAGAGGCTTTACCACTCGACTGTGCTGAACACTCTGTCGAGGCGGTAAAGCCCATTATTGTTGTTACTAAAAGGAGATTTCCGATTTTATTCATATAAATATACGTTTGTATTCGTCCTCCCCTTCCGTAAATATCTATTTCCCTTTTCCCACAAATAGCGTGAAAAAAGGGAAAGGAGAAAACTTTTATTAGATTACACCCTGTTCAAGCATAGCCTGAGCTACCTTCATGAAACCAGCGATGTTAGCACCCTTAACGTAGTCTACTGTGCCGTCTGGCTTTTCACCAAACTTCACGCACTGCTCATGAATGCTTTCCATAATCCACTGCAACTTCTCGTTTACTTCAGCAGGTGCCCAGTTCAAGTGAGCAGCATTCTGTGTCATTTCAAGACCAGAAGTAGCAACACCACCAGCATTTACAGCCTTACCTGGTGCAAAGAGAATACCGTTGTTCTGGAAATAGTGGATAGCGCCTGGTTGGCAACCCATGTTAGAAACTTCGCAGCAGCACCAGCAGCCGTTAGCTACCAATTCCTTAGCGTCGTCTTCGCTGAGTTCGTTCTGGAATGCACATGGAAGAGCGATGTCTACAGGAATGCTCCATGCCTTCTTACCTGCTGTAAACTTAGCCTTACCTGGGAACTTGGTAGCCATATCTTCTACCTTATTGCGGTTAGAGTTACGCATTTCGAGCATATAATCAATCATTTCAGATGTGATACCGTCAGGAATTTCGCATACACCGTCAGGACCAGAGATTGCAACAACCTTACCACCGAGTTCGGTAGCCTTTGTAGCAGCACCCCAAGCTACGTTACCGAAACCTGAGAGAGAAATCTTCTTGCCCTTAATGTCCTTGCCTGCCTTCTTCAGAAGGTGCATTGTGAAGTAGAGTGCACCAAAACCTGTTGCTTCAGGACGGAAGAAAGAACCACCCCATGTCAAGCCCTTACCTGTGAGAACACCTGTGTGGTACTGGCGTGTGAGCTTTTGGTACATACCATTCATATAGCCAATTTCACGACCGCCTACACCTACGTCGCCTGCAGGAATATCTTGGTCTGGGCCGATATTGTGACGGAGCTCGAGCATAAATGCTTGGCAGAAACGCATGATTTCAGCGTCTGACTTGCCAACTGGGTCGAAGTCTGAACCACCCTTACCTCCACCCATAGGCAAAGTTGTAAGTGCGTTCTTGAATGTCTGCTCGAAACCGAGGAACTTCAACATTGAAGGTGTAACCGCCTTGTGGAAACGGAGACCGCCTTTGTAAGGACCGATTGCGCTGTTGAACTGCACACGGTAGCCGAGGTTTGTCTGAACCTTGCCACTGTCATCAATCCATGTTACACGGAACGTAAAGATACGTTCTGGCTCAACCATTCTTTCGATAATCTGAGCTTTCTCAAACTCAGGGTGTTGGTTGTAAACTTCCTCGATAGACTCGAGAACTTCTTCTACTGCCTGCAAGTACTCAGACTCTCCTGGGTGCTTCTGCTCCAGGCTCTGCATAATTTTTTTGACTTCCATAGTAATTTTGATAAAACGTTTATGTTAGTGTCTTTGTTTTTAAATTCTACCGCAAATGTATTCATTTTATATTAGAATGCCAAATAAAACTATGTCTTTTTATTTACTTACTAACAAATTTTAAAGTCTCAAAGTTTTTATTTCCCCCAAACACGTTGCAAAATAGCCCATTATTGCTTGCTTTTTGCTACTTTAAGAGTAGTAAGACATATATATTATAATACTTTTGTCATTTTTCGAGTTTTATACTTATACATTTGCTTATTTGCCCAATATTAATCTTTTTAACTTATAAATCCAATTCAAAGATGAATTTATTGCGGTTAAGATTATTTTGTCTATCTTTGCAACATGAATGAAAACTTGAACAAATTATATAAGGAGCAAATTGCAGCATTGGCGCAAAGCATTGGCAGTTTGCGTGCGAAAAGTCGTATATTTGTAATGGCAGAAGTGCTATCGTTTGCTGTTTCCATTGGTTTCGTGGTGCTTTTCACGGTTCTCAGCGATGCTTCGTGGACGTTGGGTGCGGCATTATGCGTGCTGTTCCTTTATTTCTATATTCGGAATTTAGACACAAAGAACGACAGAAAGATTGCCGACGCAGTGGCTTTGAAGCTCGTTTACGAAAAGGAAGTAGCTTACCAGACGGGCGACTACACAAAGTTCGATGCAGGCGAACGCTACCTTCAGCCTACACACCCGTTTACTTTCGACCTTGATGTCTTCGGACAAGGCTCGCTGTTCCAACGCATCAACCGCACCATATCTTCGGGAGGAAGCGACTATTTAGCCAAAAGCCTGTCGGGAAAGTGGGAATCCTTGCCTACTACGGAGCTCTTAAAGCACATAGAACAACGTGTGGAAGCCATCGGCGAACTCGCCAAGAACGAGCCATTCCTGTCGCAGTTCAAGGCACAGGGAGCAGAAAAACCGATAGATACCGCTGCCGTGAAAGAAGCTTTCGGAAGCATTCACGCATTGCAGATACCTTCCTACTTCGGCAATCCTACCTTCCGAACACTTCTCTACGCCAACCTTGTGGGCTTTTACCTCAGCATTTTCCTCTCTATCGGCAACTTTGTGCCTGCGTTTCTTCCGCTTTGGTGGGGCATTTTCAACTTTTTCCTTGCCACATTCTGCACCCACAAGTACATTAAGTTGGTGAACGAAGCCATATCTAAACTGAAAGACCAAGTGCGTGGCTACGTGAATATGGCGTCGCTGATAGAAAAACAATCGTTTACAGCTGCTCATTTATGCGAGCTGAAAGCCAATTTGTCGGGCGCAATGGCATCGTTCGGACAGTTAGAGCGCATTCTTCAGAAAATAGACAATCGGAGCAACGAAATAGGTATCGTACTTTTCAACTGCTTCGGGCTGTTGGACATAACCATCATTCGCCACTTCCTGCGTTGGCAACGCACCTACGAACCAATTACCGACCAATGGATTGGCGCATCGAGCATATTCGATGCACTTGTGTCGATGGCGACTTTCCGCCTCAACGAAGACAAGGCGGAAGAGGCTACGGTGGTCGGCGACAACGAAGTGAGCTACAAGGCACGCAGTATTTACCACCCTTTCTTGGGCGAAAAGGCTGTGCGCAACAACTTCGACATACAAAACCACGAGTACTACATTATAACGGGAGCGAACATGGCAGGCAAGAGCACCTTCCTGCGAACGCTGGGCGTGAACTACATTCTTGCCATGAACGGACTGCCCGTGTTTGCCGAAGAGATGCGCGTTTCGGTATTCCGCCTTTTCACCAATATGCGCACAACCGACGACCTTACGCACGGCATCAGCTACTTCAATGCCGAACTGCTCCGACTAAAGCAACTCATTGCGAGTTTAGACCCCAATGTTCCGAGCCTAATCATACTCGACGAGATACTGAAAGGTACAAACTCGTTGGACAAGCTCAACGGTTCGCGCCTGTTCTTGGAGTATATTTCCGAACGAAACGTTACGGGTGTCATTGCCACACACGACTTGGAGCTGTCTAAACTCGAAGACGAGAACCCGCAACGCTTCCACAACTATTCGTTTGAAATAGAACTTGGCACCGATGTTACCTATACATATAAGATAGGTAGAGGCGTGGCACGAAACCAAAATGCCACCTTCTTGCTGAAGCAGATACTCGTCTGACGTCTTCTTCAACCCTGTTTTCTCAAGAAGTAAAAAGCGGAGCAAGCTTCTTGAAAACGCCATAACCATTTGGCGCATAGCCATTATATTGTAATTAAAACGCCTGTCGAATAATTTACTTACACGTAAAGAAATATTTCTTTACGTGTAAGTAAATTATTATTTACGTGTAGAAAAATATTTATTTACACGTAAATAATTTACCAGACTTACGCTAAACCGACTTCTCCCGATTAGAACAGACACATTTTATCTTCATTGACAAACTCAACAGACACATATTTTACAGTCATACGAGATAGATAGCCACAAGCTTAAAAAGTTACGCTGATGAAGCAAATGCTTGGTCTGACATTCATCACACAGCACTTTGGTTTGGCAAAGGTACACAAAACGAATTGCGCCCGACAATCTATTTTTCCAGAAATAACAAATAAAAACGAATTAAAAATTTGGTGGTTAAATAATTTATGTTTACCTTTGCACTCGCTTACGAAAAGTAAGGGCGTTTAGCTCAGCTGGTTTAGAGCATCTGCCTTACA
>ENA-OWND01001098-OWND01001098.1-metagenome-genome-assembly--contig:-NODE-1098-length-17073-cov-61.226819_pt1 | contig 17073 bp, 10 predicted proteins | sample MGYA00245342_ERZ651119 | MGnify/ENA primary metagenome ERZ651119 (study PRJEB26857, sample SAMEA4031756) | metagenome | biome: human; feature: oral; material: saliva | place: Philippines | collected 2014...
CGGTGCCGTCCACAAAACCGATGATGGAGCGGCCGTCCCAGTAGCGGAAGCCGTGTACCTCATCCAGTACCTCAGCAATATCGCGCAGAGCCGCGGTAATAGCGGACGCCATATCGTAAGCGACCGAAGGCTGAGTCGCGCGGATGTGGAAGTGCAAATCACCGGGAGTGGACACCGCGGTGTGCTTATGGCCCCTAATCTCCTCGAACTCCACAAGCTCCTGCGGCAGCGGCTTGGGCAGATCCAGGGTCAGCCACGCGCTGTGGCTGATACCCAGCACAATGCTGGCGTTCTCGGGCGAGTAGCGGTTTGCGGCGGTGTGGTTGAGGTTAATGACGAGCCCGCAGAGGTTCTGGAACCCCTCAATGAGCGCATCCTGGCTGAGGCCTTCCTTGAACTTCCACACCATGAAAATGGTGTTAGCGTTCGGGCTGGCAGTGACCTGTTGTGATTCTGAAGCAAGCATAAAATTCACCGTACGCCCGCGCGCACGCCCCCGCAATGAACCCAGCCCTAACATACCGCCCGGTCTCTAGTAGCCGCGGTGCGAAGCGATATCGCGAGCATGGGCCAGGCGCGCGGCGGTCTCGAGAATAATCCAGGCCTGCAGCTGCGTGGAGAACTCTACGGGCACGCCGGGCTTGAGCGCCTCGCTCGTGGCCTGCGTGAAGCGCGGGGAGAACTGCACGAGCGCCCGACCGCGAATCTCGTTGGGGTCGATGCCCAGCTCGTTCATCGGCAGGTTCGGGTCGAATTCGCGGCGGCCCTCCCACAGGGCGCGGGCGGTCGAGTAGATAAGGCTGGAGGCCAGGGCGCGGGCCTCGTCGCTCAGCAGGGGCGAGGATGCCGCCATGCCCAGGTAGCGCACCAGGATACCGGTGAAGAGGCCGCCATCGCCGTCGCCGTGCGAGATGAGGATGCGGCGGCGCGCTCCGGAGACAAATTCGACCTCCTCGGTCATGTGCTTCACGATGCCCACAATAAGGCGCTCCGCACGCTCGATGGGGTCCACCTCGCAGGGCACGCCGGAGGCCGCCAAACTCAGCAGGGCACCGAGTGCGGTGCCCTGGTTGTAAGTGTACTCGCCGCGTTCGAGCTCGTACTCCTCGCCGCGAACGTTCACGCCGTCCATATAGAGCGAACGTTCTGCGTCCCAGAGGGTTGCGTTCATCCAGTCAATGAGGGCGGCGGCGGTGTGCGGGTCACCCGCGCGAGCGTATGCGATAGCTGCCGGTGCGGTGGCCGCGGCGTTCACGAAGTCGCGCTTGGACTTGCGCCAGCTCATGCCTCCGCCGGGCGCGAAGCCCTTGGCGAGCTGCTCGAAGAGGGCGGCCCCGGCGTCCTGTGCGGCCACGTCGTTTGCGCCGGTCAGCTCAATCGAGAAGGAGTTCATGCGGCCCACCGCGAGGGTCAGCCAGGCCATGTCGTCAAAGTAGTCGTTGGCGTAGCGGCCAAGGTTGCGCACGTTGATGCCGCGCAGCAGCGAGCGGGCACGGTGCAACTGCTCCTGAGCCTCAGTGATGCGACCCTCGCGCAGGTGGCGCTGGCCGGCGTCGATGATGCACTCGAGCAGGTGGGCCTGCCACCAGTAGTGCCACGTGTTCAGGCGCTGGCTCAGCGGGCGGGGGTCGGGTACCTGAATGGATCCGATGAGCGCTCCGGGCACGCCGAGGATGCGGTGCACGAAGGTGTCGGTGACGCTGACGGCTGCGGCCTCGGCGTGGGAGGAGGTGCGTTCCGCGTACTCGCTCATAGATGCCGGGGAGTGCGCGGTGTGGGAAGACGGCTGGGAATTCACGGTGCCCTCTATATGTGTACGGTGAAGTCTTACTTCTGCATTATCGCATTTTTTGGTGCCGGGTCATCACCGGTCCCTCCGGGGGTTCAGCTTGCCTCCCACACCGCGCTGTTCTTGCTCTCCCATGCACTTAATGTGCGACCGCTACGCAGGCTGATGGGCTCGCCGGTGATGGGATGTTCGAAGCTCAAAGTGTAGGCCAGTAGTTGCAGCGGGTGCTCGGGGCGGTCGGGTCCGTCGGGGAGCACACGCGGGTAGAGTACGTCCCCAAGAATCGGGGCGCCCAGCAGGTTCAGGTGCGCGCGCAGCTGATGGGTCTTACCGGTGTGCGGGGCGAGGTCGTAGAGGCCCCACGGGCGACCGGGTTCGACGCCCCAGGCCTCAGCATCGGCCGGGTCGGGGGTGAAGGTTTCCAAGATGCGCGCGGTGGTGAGGGTGTTCGGCTCCACGCCCCGCGCCACGCACTCCGTCTCTGAGAGCTGCCGGACCTGCAACACGTCGCGCACCTTCTGAATGTGTGAACGCACCCGCAGCCCCTCCGTGCTCAGGGCTTGTTCGGCGGCGGTGGGGTCGGCGGGCACCGGGGCCACGGCGCGGTAGGTCTTCGATACCAGGCGGTGCTGGAACATCATCTGGAAGGGGCGGCGCGCCTGGACGGTTTTGGCGAAGAGTAACACCCCGGCGGTGGGGCGGTCGAGTCGGTGAATTGGGATGAGCAGCGGGTTGCCCTCGCGCACGCGTAGCTTGGTCAGCGCGGTCTGCGCGATATAGGAACCGCGCGGGGTGGTGGGCAGAAAGTGGGGTTTGTCGATGGCCAGCACGTGCTCGTCCTCGTAGAGTACCGGCATGTCGGAGGGGAGTTCGGGCTCATCGGCGAGCTCGCGGAAGTACCAGATGCGCTCGCCGGGCGCGTAGGGGCTGGAGGTGGTCAGCACCGTGCCGTCATCCAGGCGCACCTCGCCGGTTTCGAAGCGGGAGTGAATAATCTGCGGGTCGTTCGGGTAGAAGCGCGCGATGAGGTAGTCGGCAATCGTGGCGGGGGCGCGTCCGCCGGGGGAGAGTTCCTCCGGGAGCTCCTCGGGGTGGGGGAGCATGAGCTGGATGGGGTCGATGCCGTTCTTCTGCGCCAGCGGAGGGGCCAGCAGGCGGCGATGCGTGCGGCGGGCGGGCTTGGCGTGCTGCGCGGAGGTTTCCTGCACAGAGGTGATCCGGGTGGAGGTGCTCAGCTCCGGGGTGTTACGGGCCCTCGGCGTGTCGCGGTGGGAATCGTGGGTGGGCATGGCTCTACTGTACCGGTTGGTGCGGCGGCCTAGAGGAATCGCAGATTTATCTGACACTCATCTGTTCTTGTGGGAATAGGTGGGGATAAAAACGAAATACTCACACATTTTTGAAAATATTCGGGATTTAATTTAAAAAAATAAAGCTAATTTTACAAAAACAAATGAATATATACGTTATTTTCGAAAACCCTGTCAAACCATCAGTAATAAATACTTCATTTAGAGTATATAGCCCGTTGCAGATTAAAAGATGTGAAGCGTATAGAGACCTGGTAGGCTGAATAGCCTACGTCATAAATACTTTTAAAAAGGCTGAGAAGCGCATTAAAGCGTTACGATTAAGACACAGAAGTTCGAAAAATCGAACGAAGGGGTCGAAATGGGACAGAAACAGCGTAAGGAAGCAGAGATTAAGGGAACTCCCCCGGTTGCACCGGTGCAATCTGACACTTCACACGCACCTCAAGGCACAGTCGCCGAGGCTAAAGTTTCTGCGCCGTTCACCGAACAGGGCGCAGAACACCGCACCGCGGGTGCGTTGCGAATGGAACCGCACGAGCGTGAAGAGCAGATTCTTCAGGTGGCTTCGGAACACTTTGCGCGCAAGGGCGTGCTCGGCGCGTCCATGAGCGCCATCGCCCGCGATGCGGGCATCACCCGCGCGCTACTCTACCACTACTTCCCCGGCAAGGACTCGCTCGCCGCGGCGGTCACCCGCCGCGAGGCCAAGGCGGTTCTCGAGGCGTTGGGCGAGCATCACGAGAACCCCGAAGAGGCTCTGCGCAATGCACTGCGCACGTACTTCCTCGTGGTGGCGGGCGTCCCCACCCCCGGCGGTGAGGACTTCCCCAATAACCCCACGGACTACCTCGAATGGATGCTCAAGCGTACCGGCATGCCGATTAACGACCGCACCCGCGTCATTCTCGGCGGCTGGTTGCAGCTCGTGGATTACTTCGCCCTGCACGTGGTGCAGCTCAACCCCCGCGACCAGCGCACCGTGCGCACCCGCGGTCTGGGGCTGGAAGAAGCCATTGACCTGTGCCTGGGTGCCGTCGATACCCTCACCGGAGGCTACTAGCCTCACGGTCCGCAAACTTCCCTCTCCGATGTTTGGTTGCAGGATTCGACGACAATGGGGCCGCGGATCCCCGGACGGATATTCCTCCGCCGGGCCCCCGGGCTCGAGCTGGTGGGCCGAGGTATCGCGCCACGGCCCACCGTCTCGAGGACCCCGAGAGCGCGGCGGATTCCGGGAATACCATCCGGTTTGTGAGTAGGGAACGCAGAGCGCCCCGCACCTCCCTCATGGGGAGGCGCGGGGCGCTTTGTCGTGCGCGGAAGGCCCCTGCGGATGCCTCGCCGCGTCGGGGAGTCGTCCTAAACCGGTACGGGCGAGCCGGCGCTAGAGAGGCCGGCGCATGGAGAGCCCGCGCACCGTGGCGTAGAACCCCTGATGCTGCAGGGCGCGGCGCAGAATCTGCACCGGATCCTCACCCTGCCGGTTGAGGGTGGGGGAGTCGGTGAGAAGCTCCACGTCGTTGACCTTCTCAATCGAGATCTTATCCATGCCGCCCGAGTCCATCATGCGCGCGATGGCCGGGGCGGCCGCCTCGAGCAGAACCGGGTCGGTCGTAAAGATGAGCAGGGTCTTCGCGCCGCGCTCCAGGTAGAGCACAGGTGCACCATCCACGAGCACCACGCAGGCGCCGGCCTTGCGAGCCGGGCGGTGCCGCAGGGGTGCCGAGCCCTCCGAGAGCTTCGACAGCTCGGGCCAGGCGAGGGCGGCACCGTAGGGGTTGGCCGGGTCCGTGGCGGCCAGAAGCGTCACCGTGAACGTGCCGAACACCTCCTCGGTCGCGGTGCGGCGCGGTCGCTCATCGCGCGGGCCGAGGCGGTTGGCCGCCGAGCGTAGCGCATCCACCGTGGCGGGGGCCGCGAACTGTGCGGCGCCCAGGCCCTCGATAAAGTAGCCGCGGCGCACGAGCGCACGGTCCTCGGCCTCGGAGTAGATGCGGTAGAGCTGGCTGAAGCCGCCGGGGGAGTCCTCGCCCTGTAGGCAACCGCGCGTAAGCACGCCGTAGCGGTCCAAGAGCAGGTCGGCGCGCGCCAGGGCAGCCACCGTGGGGTCCAGAGGCTCGCCCAGTAGGGAGTCTACGCGAGAGAAGCGGCCGCTATCCTGCGGGACCACCGGCGAGGGACCGCCCCCGGCGTACCCGCCGCGCAGGGAACGGCCCATCGAGGCTCGCGCCGCCGCGATGCGGCCGGCTCCGCGGCGACCCACCCGCGAGAGGCGAGGGGCGGCCGCCGGGGTCGGATGCGCGCTCCTGACCCCCGCAAGCGTCGCGCGAACCGGGCCGAAGGAATCGTTCGTCAGCACGCCGGCCCACACGAGGCGCCACAGGGTGCTCGAGAGCTCGGCGGCATCCGGGAAGGAGACCGTCTGGCCGGGGGCCGCCGCCTCGCTGAGAATCTGAACGACCCGCTCGCGCAGGGCCGGCACGAAGAGGCCGCCGTGGGCGAGCGCTTCGTGGATTGCGTGCTCGAGGGTGCCGGGGGTCTGCAGGCGCTCGAGGAGCTCGGGCTCCTCCTCCCGCAGAAAATCCGCGGGGTAGCCGGGGCCCAGGGTGAGCGGCGCGCTCTCGCTCAGGTGCAGGCGAATCCAGCCGTCGGAGCGCTGGGAGGCGCCGCCGAGCCGACCGGCCCCGGTGAAGAAGACGCGGCCGGTCATCATGAGCTCGTCGAGCAGGTGCGGGCGGTAGCCCTTCACACGGGCCGGCAGGATGAGCGTTTCCAGAGCGGAGGCGGGCATGCGCACGCCGGCCAGCTGGTCGATGGCGGTCAGCAGCTCCTCCTGCAGGGCGGGCTCGTCGAGGCCTTGAGCGCCGTTCGGCGCGCCGGTCTGTTCCTCCCGGGCGTTCTCGGGCGCGGCGGAGGTGAGGGGTGCGGGTGCCTCGTCGATAATTCGGGCCGTGCGTTGCGGCTCGAGGTACGCGCCGTAGGCGCTCGCCTCGGCCAGGGGCCGGGCCACTCGTACCGATAAAGAACGAACGTTCTGCCATGCGGGCAGGAAGAATCCGTAGGCCCGCGCGGGGACCGGCTCAATCTCCTGCCGCAGTGCCGCAAGCGAGCGGGCGCGAATCGTGCGTAGAACCTGCACATCCACCCACTCGGGGGAGCCGCCCGGCCCCTCGGCCCACTCGGAGGTGCCCCGCATCACCTCGGGCAGGAACTCGCCGGAGGTCACGCGCCGCTGGCGCTGCAGGCGCAGCAGCACGGGGAGAAGCACGCCGGTGCCCACCGGAGTCAAGCGCGAGAAGTGGGCCGCAGCCTCGTGCACTCCGAAGGGAATGTGGGTGCGGGCAAAACGGGAGACCAGGTCCTCGAGCGGTTCGGCCACCGGCTCCAGGAAGGCGAGCGGTAGCGCCGCGGCGGGCATAATGCCCAGGCCGTCGCGCAGGCGGGCCGCATCCTCAACCGCGGCGTAGTAGAGCTGCGGGCCGCTTTCCGGGGTCCCCGGCCCCTCGAAGGAATAGGCGCGCCGCGCGTGCACGAGTCGCTCGGCCAGCTCGCGGGCGTACTCCTCGCTCACCGGGGGTTCCGCGGGGCGGTGCTCGGCGGATCGATCCGGAGTTGCCGGCTCGGGCTCGGCGGACTCCGGGCGGAGTCGCTCGGCCAGCTCGCGGGCGCTCAACGGGCCCAGCTGTCGCAGCAGGTCCGCCGCGCCCTCCACCCCGGAGGCCCGGTAGCGTTCGCCCGTGCGCTGCAGGCGGGCCAGGGTCTGCGTCAGCACCGCAGGGTCCAGCAGCTCGCGCAGCCCGGTCGTGCCCAAAAGCTCCGCGAGCATGGCCGGGTCCAGGGCCAGGGCGGCGGCGCGGCGCTCGGCGGCGGGCGCATCCGCATCGTAGAGGTGCTCGGCCACGTACTCGAAGAGCAGGGTGCGGGCGAAGGGCGAGGGAGCCTCGGTCTCCACCTCCATCAGGGCAATACTGCGAGACTCCAGAGCGCGGTGCACCTGCAGTAGGGCCGGCAGATCGTACACGTCCTGCAGGCACTCGCGGGCGGTCTCCAGCAGGATGGGGAACTCGGGGTACTTGCGGGCCACGTCCAGAAGCTGCGCGGCGCGCTGACGTTGCTGCCAGAGCGGCGTGCGCTTGCCGGGATTACGCCGGGGCAGTAGCAGGGCGCGGGCCGCGTTCTCGCGGAAGCGCGAGCCGAAAAGAGCCGAATCGGCCACGCTATCGGTGACGATGCCCTCCAGCTCTTCGGGATCGAAGAGGAAGAGGTCGGCCCCTGGCGGAACGTCCTCCATCGCGGGCAGACGCAGGACGATGCCGTCGTCAGCCGCCATGACCGAGGCGTCCACGCCGTAGCGTTCGATAATGCGGGCGCGCACCGCGAGGGCCCAGGGGGCGTGCACCGAGTAGCCCAGGGGCGAGTGGAGAATCAGCCGCCAATCGCCCAGCTCGTCGCGGTGACGTTCCACGATGAGGCGCCGGTCGGAGGGAACGGCACCCGTGGATTCGCGCTGCTCGCGCAGGTAGGCCAGCAGGTTGTCCACGGCCCAACGGTCCAGGCCGAGCTGCTCGAGCTGTCGGCGGGCGGCGGGTGCATCCGCGGCCTCCAGAGAGGCGAGGGCTCGGGTGAAGGCGCCCGTTTGCAGGCCCAGGGCGTAGGGGCGTCCTGCGCGGTCGCCGTGCCAGAAGGGCAGGCGCGCGGGCATGCCGGGGGCGGGGGTAACGCGCACCGCGTCGTGGGTGATTTCCTCGATGCGCCAGCTGCTGGCGCCGAGGGTGATGACCTCGCCGGCCCGGGATTCGTAGACCATTTCCTCGTCGAGCTCGCCGACGCGCTTGGGGCCGCGTTCCTCGTCCCCGCCGACGAGGTAGACGGGAAAGAGACCGCGGTCGGGGATGGTTCCACCGCTCGTGACGGCGAGGCGCTGAGCCCCGGGGCGGCCCTCGATACTGCCGGAGGGTGCCTGCTCGGTGGGGGTTCGATCCCAGAGGATGCGCGGGCGCAGCTCGGCGAACTCGTCGGAGGGGTAGCGGCCGGCGAGCATCTCGAGCGTGGCGTCGAAGAGGGCGCGGGGCAGCTCGGCGTAGGGGGCGCTGCGATGCAGGGCCTCGTACCAGGAGTCAACGCTGATGGGCCCGAGGGCGCAGGCGGCCACGGTCTGCTGGGCGAGCACATCCAGGGGGTTGGTGGGAATCGCGAGCGGCTCGAGGGTGCCGCTGCGCATACCCGCGAGGGTCACGGTCGCCCCGAGGAGGTCGCCGCGGTGCTTGGGATAGAAGACGCCGCGGGAGATATCGCCCACGCGGTGGCCGGCGCGGCCCACGCGCTGCAGGGCGGAGGCGACGGAGGGAGGCGCGGCCACCTGAATGACGAGGTCCACGTGGCCCATATCGATACCCAGTTCGAGGGAGCTGGTGGCCACCACGCAGCGCAGGGTTCCGCCCTTGAGCGCCTCCTCGATGAGGGTGCGCTGTTCCTTGGAGACGGAGCCGTGGTGGGCGCGGGCCAGGGGAGGCACGGCCTCGGGGGAGTTCACATCAGTCTGTGCGGCGTACTCCTCGGGGTCGATGCCCCGCCGGGCGAGCTCGCGGCGCAGGTGAATGTCGTTGAGCGCCGCGGTGAGCTTCTCGGCAAGCCCGCGGGAGTTCACGAAAACAATCGTAGAACGGTTGTTCTCGATGTGGTCGACGATGCGTTCCTGCACTTGGGGCCAGATGGAGGTCTCGGCGCGCCCCTCCGTCCCGCCCGCGGCCTCCGCGTAGGCCTCTGCGGGGTCAAGAACGGCGTTGAGGCCGAAGGATGCGAGCTCCTCCGCGGCGGCTCCGCCCGTTCTGCCGGTTTCGTCCCCGGGCACTCCGGGAGCCTCGGAACCGGCCGAGGGCGCGGTGGGGAAAACCCCGATGGCATCCTCGAGGGTGTAGCCGGGGGTGGAGGGGCTTTCTGCGGAAGGGTCGGCGGAGGGATCGGCAACGGGCATGGCGGCGGGAAAGGCCGGTTTCGGTGCGCCTCCTGCCCCCTCGCCCGGCCCGTAGAGCCCCTGCCCGTAATCGTTTGCCCCGCCGAGGGCCGCCATATCGGGAACGGGAACGCTCAGACTCAGGTCCCAGCGCTTGGGTACCGGTTTGTTGACGATGTTCACGGGCTGCACGCCGCCCAGAAAACGGGCCACAGCGTCGGGGTTCTCGATGGTCGCGGAGAGCCCGATGCGCTGGGCGGGTTCGGGCAGGAGCGCGTCCAGGCGCTCGAGGGAAACGGCCAGGTGCGCCCCGCGCTTGGTGGCGGCCAGGTTGTGAATCTCATCCACGATGACCGTGGTGACGCCGGCGAGGGTGTCGCGGGCGGAGCTGGTGAGCATGAGGTAGAGAGACTCGGGGGTGGTGATGAGAATGTCCGGTGGGTTGCTGATGAGCTGGCGGCGCTCGCGGGCGGGGGTGTCGCCGCTACGCACACCCACGGTGATGAGGGGCTCCTCCGGTGCGCTTCCGGCGTCCGCGGCGCTCAGTCGCGTGATGCCGGCCAGCGGCGCGCGCAGGTTGCGTTCGACGTCAGCGCCGAGGGCTTTGAGGGGCGAAATGTAGAGGATCCGCGTACCGCGCGGAGGCTGCGCGGTGCCGGCGGCCCGCTCACGGTGTTCGCGGTAGAGGGCGTCGAGGGACCAGAGGAAGGCTGCGAGGGTCTTGCCCGAGCCGGTGGGTGCAATGATGAGGGTGTTGCGGCCCTCGCGGATGCTCTCCCATGCGCCTTCCTGCGCGGCGGTGGGCGTGCTGAAGGCGCGGCGGAACCACTCGCGTACGGGTGCGGAGAAGTGGGAGAGTGCATCGGTCATGCTTCAATTATGACGCGTGTTACGGGTCACTTGATTTACGGGTGGTGCGGGGTGATGATGACTTGACAGATAACGTGCGGACCCCGCAATATTTTACTTGTAAAATAATTTAAGAACTCAGCAAAGGAATCATCATGACCCGCCTGAACGAAGAACAGCTCGTCGCGCTCTTCCACGAGCCTCGCACCGCCTATTCCTTCACCGACGAGCCCGTCACCGACGAACAGCTGCGCCGCATCCAGGAGCTCACCTTCTACGGCCCCAGCGCCTTCAACAGCCAGCCCCTGCGCATCACCTGGATCAAGAGCCCTGAGGCTCGCGAGCGCCTCATCTCCTACCTGGTGGACGGTAACAAGCCCAAGGCCGAATCCGCACCCATGATCGCGCTGCTCTCCGCAGACCACGGCTGGGTCGAGAAGGCCGACACCTTCAACCCCCGCTCCGCGGAGTTCATTAAGGGCTACTACGCTGACGAAAACCTGGCAAAGCCCACCGCCGATATGAACGCGCACATCCAGGCTGGCTACTTCATCACCGCGATTCGCGCCCTCGGCCTGGACGCAGGTCCCATGACCGGCGCAGACTTCGAGGGTCTGAAGAAGGAGTTCCTGGCGGGTACCAACGAGCAGCCTTTCCTGGTCGTCAACATTGGCCACGGCATCCCCTCCGGCTACGATCGTTCCGCACGCTTCAGCCACGAGGAAGCCACCCGCTCCGTCTAAAACGAGCGAAGCTGCCACATAACCTTGAGCCTAAGAATTAGGCTTAGAAATAGTTCAAGGGCGGTTCCCCGCGATGGGGAACCGCCCTTGAACTATATACGCGTTTAACGTCTTACTGCGCCGCCTGCTGGGTCGCGCTACCTAGCGTGCCCCAAACTGGCCCACGGACAGCTGCGGGACCGAAGAGGAACAAGCCGTCGTGTCGAAGGGTACGGTAACGCCGTCCCGATCGCCGGCAAGGCCCACCAGGAAGCCCTCCACCTGTCGCGCGCCGCAGCTATCGCCGAAGCGGCTCGTATTGATGGAGCGCATTACCACCGTGGTGCTATCACCCGGGGCGATGGTCACACCGGCGGGGTTCATGAACTCGGAGGAGTTAGAAGCCTCTCGCCCCACCCAATTACCCGAAGAGTCCGCGTAAATCACGCGCGGGTACCCGCGTAGGGAACAGGGGGAATCGCTGGAATTCTGGAAGTACAGCGTGAGGGTGCGTGCACCGGGGGAGTTGTCCGTCACGGAGACCGAAACGTTCAAATCATCCATGGAGCACTGCGAGGGTCCCTCGGCGTTCTTCTGGCCGGAATTATCGGATCGGCTCGAGCTACCGTTGTTATTACCGTTGCTGTTGCCGCCGGAGGAATTCGACGAACCCGAGTTCGAGGAAGAGGAACCGGAATCCGAGGAAGAACCCTGACGGTTCCCGGAATCGGAGTCATTGCGCTCTTCGCCGTTATTGCTCTCGCTATTCTCCGGGGGAAGGCCCTCGTGCTTTGCCTCGCTCGAGGAAGAGGACGAATGATCGTGCTTCGACTCGTGATTCTCCGAGCTAGACTCCTCGGCGTGAGCGGAGGAAGAATCCCCGTGCTCCGGGGACGCGCTATTGACAACTGTGATGGAGCCCGGGGCCACCGAAGCGCTGGGGCTCTCGGAGGCCACACTAATCGTGCCGGGCTTCACCGATGCGGAGGCACTCGGGTGTGCCGAGGTGTCCTCTGCATCCTGACCGGCCTGGGACGCGCCGCATCCACTGAGCGCGAGCACGCCGCAGAGGAGGGTGGTTGATGCGAGTACCTGAGCCGATTTAAACATTGTTACATCGCCGCCTGCATTTGGATTTCTGCTCCGTCCATACCGGGGGCGTACTCAACCTGGCAGCACAGGCGGGAATATTCGTTTGCGACATCATCAACCATGTCGAGCAGGTCCTGCTCGGCCTCGGTGCGCTCACCGGAAGCCGCGTAGTGCTCGGGGTCAATGAAGGCGTGGCAGGTTGCGCAGGATGCGTTACCGCCGCAGGTGGCGAGGACCGGCACGCCGTTGGCCTGGAGGGTCTCCAGGAGGGTGTGGTGGTCTTCCCACTGAATATCGTAGTGTTCGCCTGCTTCGTCAGTGACCTTAATCGTTACGCCCATGCGTTCTCCTTCTTCTGTAGTGATGCGTTTCTATTGTAGAGGCAGGGGCCGGTATTAACCCCACCGATGTGATACCCCGAACTCTAGCGTCACGCATCCTGCGGGAACGCATATTAATTTTTATGCTGAAGAGCACGTATAGCTCGCTTCTAGTCTACCCTTTGATCCCTTGACAAGCGGGGAAAGACCCGTCATTTACTCCTGCCCCGGGGTGCAAATAAATACCTTGGAAAGCATAAAGACGCAGGGGCGGGGCGCCGGGAGCACAGCCCCCGAGCCCCGCCCCTTCTGCGAGCGCACGGCCTAACGCGCACCGGGTCTGCCAACCCGGTCTATACGTACGGGCTATCCGGCCAGCTCACCCTCGGAACGCTGCCCTTCAGCTCACGCTATCCGCGGGATGCTTGCCGCCCTCCGGCGCGGAGCCCTCCGCCGGGAGCGCATCCTTTGCGGGGCGGGTACCCCGCACGATGCCGCGCACGCTATCGCGCGGATCGGCGTAGCGCAGATCAACACCGAAGGTATTGCGAATCTGACGCGCAGAATTCAGGTGCCAACGCTGCGAGTCGGAGGGAGTCACCGACGTGACGGCCTTCTGCCCCGGAGCCAGCGCTTCGTGGCGGATATCGTAGTGCTTACCGCCCATCGTCACCGTGAATCCGTGCTCCTGTAGAAGCTGGACGAACTCGTCCACGTCGTGCGGAATCTTGCGGCCGCGCTGGCGCTTGCGTCCGCTCATGCGCGGCTGAGACTCAAAGGGATTACGGTTCGCGGCGACACCGCGCGCAATGCGGATGACCTGCTGATCGGAGTGTGAGAACTCCACCTGGTAGCCGTTGAGGGAGTACACGGTGCGGCTCGTACCAGGAATGGGCTGGCGGTTATCGGCCTCATCCAGGATGCGCGTAATGTACTCGCTCGTCAGGCCCAGCGCCTTGAGCTGGCTCTGAGCCTCGAGGGAGAGCTGGTAACCGCCGGCCGAGGCCTTGAGCGGGCGCAGGGCCAGAACCTCCACGGTGAGGGGGTTCAACACAACCTGGTAGCCCAGCTCCTCGTGGGTGTAGAGGGTGACCTCGCGGCCGTAGCGGTTTTCCTCGGCGGTCTCCTCGCGTACCACGCTCTTGGGGGATTCGATAATCTCGAGCAGCAGGGCGTAGCCGAGGTCGTGGCGCATCATGTAGTCCATGACGCCGGGCAGTACCCCGTAGATGCGGCGGCTCTCCGGCACCTCGCCGTAAAACTCCTGTTCGATGCGTGCGGCGATACGCTGATTCTCGAGCGGCACCTCGGTCAGCGGGATGAGCCGCTGGTTGGAGGGACGAATCTTCGCGCGCGCCGCGGCGGGCTTGGGGGTCTTGCGGTAGGCCTCCACGAGGGCCTGCTGCTGCTGCACGAATTCGTGGGCGATGAGCGGCATCAGGGTGAAGTAGAGCTCTGCGGCCTCGGGGCGAATCGCGCCGCGCTCATCGAGCAGGGAGGCGCCCTCGTCGTTGGCGAGGTCCCAGGTACGCTCCGTCCCCTCCTCCGCCTCGCGGTAGCTGTAGCCGGCCAGGGAGGCCAGCTCCTGCAGGCGCACGTACACCTCGAGGGGAACGGTAATCTGCTTGGCCGACATTACTTCTCCTCCTCGGCGTTCTGAGCGTTCTGGGGCTTGGGCTGTTCGGATGTGGCGGCCTCGGCCTGCCGGTTAATGGCATCGCTGAGATCCTCAATCTGCGCGCGGCGCAGGCTCTCGCCGTGCAGGGCCTGGAAATCGGAGGTCTTGGTCAGGGAGAGCACGGTCCGCTGATCCGGGGAGATGGTCATCTCCAGCCCCTCCGCGGCGTAGATGCGGGTCCAGCCCTCACTCATGCGCACGCTTTCGGGGTTCTCGAGCGTGCGGACCATAAGGTCGAAGACGAACTCGGGGTTCTTGGAGAGGAAGACGCGGGCGCGCTCGCTGAAGGCCATTTCGAGGGCATTGAGCGAGGTGTACTCGCCGCGGGCCAGGGTGGTATTGGCCCCGTCGTTGCACTCGGCTTCGTACTCGTCGACGACGGTAATTAGCTCGGCGGAGGCGGTGTTGACGTCCACGCGGTAGTCGTCATGCCTGAAGCGAATCGTCCAGTCGTTGACTCGTTCCGCTGCGCCCTCGCGCAGGACGGTGCGCACGAGGTCCTCGGTGAGTCCCTCGCGCTCCATGCGCTGACGCAACCCGGGACGGATGCGGTAGGCGCGCTCACGATCTTCCGCGGTGACCCCTGCGGGGCGGGTGGGAGCCTCGGGCGCAACGTTCTTCGTCGCGGTCCGCGCGGCTCCGGCGGAGGGCACGGGCGTCGGCGTCGGGGTGCTCGGGGTGTCCGAAGCGATGTTTTCGGGGGCGGCGTTCTGCTCAGTGGCCTGCTCGGCGGCCTGCTGTCGGGCACGCAAGCCCTGCAGGTACTCCTCGATCTGCGGCGGGCGGTAGGTGAGCGTCGCCTTGCGGAACATGCTGGGTGAGGGGGCCGCGGAGGGCGCCGGCGGTTTCGGTGCGGCCGGGCGCGTCTCGGAGGAAACCTCGAGGGGCGCGGGGGCAACCGGTGCGCTGGGCTTCGGCGGGGCAGGTTTGGGGGCTGCAAATTGGGCGGCGGAGGGCTTGGGTGCGCTGGGCTTCGGGACGCTGGGCTTGGGGGCCTCCGAGGGGGCGAGACCCTTCTCCTCGACCGTCTGCTCTCCGGGAGTCTCCTGTTCGGCTACCGGTCGGGCGCGGCGAGCCATCAGCGCGGGGGAGGGCTTGGGTTTCTCCGCAGCCGGTGCAACGGCCTCGGCCGATTCACTCGTTTCTTCGCCGCTCTGCACGACGATTCCCTCGGTAGCTTCCCCGGCCTCGGTAACGGTTTCTGCATCGTTACCCTCTGCGCCGGTATCTTCGGGGCCTTCTGCGGTGTCCTCTCCTCGCAGGAGGGCGGCCATAAGCTCCTGACGCGAGGTGTACGGGATGATTTGGTCGGGCGTATCGATATAGCGCGGGAAGTTTTCGTAGAGAATTTTTGCGGCGCTCTCGAAGAGCTTCTCAACGCTCGGCACCTCGGCGGGGGCGCAGGGGCAGAGCAACTCGCGGCGTTGATTGTCGTAGAGGGCCCAGTGCGCGCATCGCTCGCTGGGGGCGAAGTAGTCGAGTGTTCCTAGATCTGCAATATCGATAAGCGCACCTATGAGGGATTGCGGGATGGATAACTGAGCCATGGTGCTCCTTCGCGTGATGTGTCCCTCCAACTTGGGCGTGGAAGGTCTTGTTTCCATCCTATGCGTTTTTTCACCGGTGTGCGCCGGCGCACGTCATATTGTGCGGGTGAAATGCGGATTTTTGGTGAGGATGCACCCGCCGCGCCCACAATAGGCAGGGGAGGGTGGCCCCGTCCGGGCTCACGTGTCCGGGGATACAAAAAATCCCCGGTTCCGAAGAACCGGGGATCGGTGGTGCGCCCGAAGGGATTCGAACCCCCAACCTTCTGATCCGTAGTCAGATGCTCTATCCGTTGAGCTACAGGCGCATGTTCCTCGCTTCGGATTTCTTCAATCCGTCGTGGCAACAGGTAATACTATACGGAGGTTACGAGGGGCCTGCAAGTCGAAAAACTCAAAAGGGTTCCATTTTTGGGTCGCCGGAGTGTTGTAATGCCTCGTTTTACCGCGAAATTCCGGGGTTTTTGGTTCCCGGAAAATTTTTTAAAATATTTTTGTGCGGTTCCAAACGGGAGGTGGGGGTCCCCCGCGAGAACCCTCCGCCCCGTACGATTCTTACCCTCCGGCCCTCGAATTTCTCATTGATTACCCTCGGCGTCTTCCTGCTGAAGGTGTGACGGGCGGAACGCAAGAAATAACGTCATAGAAGGATGTTCGGGTCGTTAATGCGTTATTCTGTAAGCATCACGAGGAAGTGGCTTCTGTCCAAGCGTGCATATTCACCGTTATTTGCACGCTTGTAGTTTTTAACTGCTTCTTCGCTACCGCAGACCTATCGCGGATCAACGTAGCATCCGCGGTATTTACCGATTGAAGGGGAAAACGTCAATGGCTGACACCTCAACTCGTACTCTCTCTGCCGAACTCGAAAAGGAGCTGCAGAGCGCACCCACCACCCACCAGGGTCTTCTGGAATGGGTTCGCGAGGTTGCCGCGCTGACGCAGCCCGACCACATCTACTGGGTGGACGGCTCCGAGGAAGAATATAACCGCCTTGCGCAGGAGCTGGTGGACGCCGGAACCTTTGTTCGCCTGAGCGATCACGAATTCCCGAACTCCTACGCAGCTTTCTCCGATCCTGACGACGTGGCACGTGTCGAGGAGCGCACCTTCATCTGCTCCGAGACCGAAGAGGGCGCCGGCCCGACCAACAACTGGCGCGACCCCGTCGAAATGAAGCAGACCCTGACCGGCCTGTTCGAGGGCTCCATGCGCGGCCGTACCATGTACGTCATTCCCTTCGTCATGGGCTCCCTGAAGGCTAAGAACCCCAAGATTGCGGTTGAGCTGACCGACTCCGCATACGTTGTGTGCTCCATGCGCATCATGGCAACCATCGGCAAGGACGTTCTGGCCAAGCTGAACGAGACCAATGGCTTCTTCGTCAAGGCCCTGCACTCCGTCGGTGCACCCCTGGAGACCGGCCAGAAGGATGTTTCCTGGCCCTGCAACCCCGAGAAGTACATCGTCCAGTTCCCCGAGACCCGCGAAATCTGGTCCTTCGGTTCCGGCTACGGCGGCAACGCACTGCTGGGCAAGAAGTGCTACGCACTGCGCATCGCATCCGTCATCGGTCGCGACGAGGGCTGGATGGCAGAGCACATGCTCATCCTGAAGATGACCAACCCCGAGGGCAAGGTTCGCTACATCTCCGCAGCGTTCCCCTCGGCTTGCGGTAAGACCAACTTCGCAATGATGGAGCCCACCATTGACGGCTGGAAGGCTGAGATGGTCGGCGACGACATCGCTTGGATTGAGTTCGACGAGAACCACCAGGCACGCGTGGTCAACCCCGAGGCTGGCCTGTTCG
>ENA-OWND01001102-OWND01001102.1-metagenome-genome-assembly--contig:-NODE-1102-length-17046-cov-5.596198_pt1 | contig 17046 bp, 15 predicted proteins | sample MGYA00245342_ERZ651119 | MGnify/ENA primary metagenome ERZ651119 (study PRJEB26857, sample SAMEA4031756) | metagenome | biome: human; feature: oral; material: saliva | place: Philippines | collected 2014...
GTTGCACGAAATCATGAATGCCCGAAAGCGTTAAATAACGTTCCGTGCGTAATTTGGTCATGCATCAAGATGCATGCTACGAACTTGCGCAACGAAATTTATTTCCGACGATACATATTGGCGCAGATGACTTCGCCTAAAATGTACAACGAAGATTGCGGTTGTAACGTAATCGTGTGCTGAGATTGACGTTTTGGCGCAGTACGAATGCCTTCTCCCCAGAAATCAGCATAAAAATCGCTACGCACATGCGTAAAATGATGATTCTCACAATTTAAGATCTTATATTGACGCATAGATTTGGCATATAACTTAGGATGCTCTTCAAAGACATATAATCCTTTATCTAAATTGATCACCGCATCAAAGTGAATAAGACGTTTATCTTTGTTATCCACCCAAATAGAATCAGTATCAACATAATAAAAAATGCCCGGCATGAGTTGCAAGAAACCGACCTTTGTTTTCTTTGGTGGCGTGATGGAAACCTCTTCCTGCGCTTTTTCCTCATCTTGCTGCGTGGATACCGATTTGTTCGAATGGGAGAAGGAAGTACAAGCTGCCAATAAAAGTGCGGTTAAAATAACGATCGTTTTTTTCATAGCAAACTCCTTTTTTATTTCGAACGGTTCCTATGTAGTTCATTTTGTCATAATTTCCACCTAATAGCTAATTGAAACCTCGCCTTGAGAGAAAAATCCGTTTCACACCTCGCAAACGATTGCGTAAGCGTGTACAATGGCGCCCTCATTCATTTTATTTTCATAAATCAACGGGAAGCCATCGTGAGTACACCATCCTTAAGTTACAAAGATGCCGGCGTAGATATCAATGCCGGTAACGAATTAGTTGAGCGTATTAAACCTGACGTCAAACGCACTACTCGCCCTGAAGTCATCGGCGGCTTGGGTGGATTTGGTGCCTTATGTGCGATTCCGGCGAAATACAAAGAACCGATTTTGGTGTCCGGCACCGATGGCGTCGGCACAAAATTACGTTTAGCCATTGATTTAAATCGTCACGACAGCATTGGTATTGATCTTGTCGCCATGTGCGTAAACGACTTGGTGGTACAAGGTGCCGAACCCTTGTTCTTCTTGGATTATTACGCCACCGGCAAATTAGACGTGGATGTTGCCGCCAGCGTGATTAAAGGCATTGCCAACGGCTGTGAACAATCCGGTTGCGCCTTGGTTGGCGGTGAAACGGCTGAAATGCCGGGGATGTATCACCAAGGTGATTACGACCTCGCCGGTTTCTGTGTGGGCGTGGTGGAAAAATCCGAAATCATTGACGGCAGCCAAGTCAAAGTCGGCGATGCGTTAATCGCCCTAGGGTCCAGCGGGCCGCATTCCAACGGTTATTCGTTAATTCGTAAAGTCATTGATGTTGCCGGTATAAATCCCACCGAGGCACAACTCGACGGTCGTTCTTTAGCGGATCACTTGCTGGCGCCAACCAAAATTTATGTGAAATCCATTTTACAACTGATCAAACACGTTGATGTTCACGCTATCGCCCACTTAACCGGCGGCGGTTTCTGGGAAAATATCCCGCGCGTCTTGCCTAACAGTGTCAAAGCGGTGATTAACGAGAACAGCTGGCAATGGCCGGCAGCCTTTGATTGGTTGCAACAGCATGGCAACATTACCGACCACGAAATGTACCGCACCTTTAACTGCGGCGTCGGCATGATTGTGGCATTGCCGAGAGAAGATGTAGAAACCGCCCTTGGACTGCTCCAACAAGCAGGTGAGAAAGCTTGGGTCATTGGTGAAATCCAACATCTTGTCCAAGACGATAAAGAACAAGTTGTTATTCGTTAATGAAGAAAATCGTTGTTCTTATTTCCGGTTATGGCGCGAATTTACAAGCGATCATTGATGCTTGCCAATCGCGCTATATCAATGCCGAAATCATTGGCGTATTCAGCAACAAAGCGAATGCCTTTGGATTGCAACGCGCCCAAAGTGCGGGTATTTTTCACCGCACTTTTTTGCGTTGTGATTACGCCGATAACCTTGACATGGATCGCCATATTGGTGATGAAATCGACAATCTCGGTGCGGATTTAATTGTGCTTGCCGGCTACATGAAAATTCTGAGCGCGGAATTCACCCGACGTTTTGCAGGAAAAATTCTCAACATTCACCCTTCCTTATTGCCCAAATACGCAGGATTGCATACTTATCAACGCGCCATAGACGCCGGTGAAACGGAACACGGCATGACCATTCATTTTGTGAATGAAGAAGTGGACGGTGGCGCCATTGTATTACAAGCCAAAGTGCCGATTTTCCCCGATGATAACATCACGGACATTGAAGAACGGGTAAAAACACAAGAAATTCGGTTTTATCCCTTAGTGATAAAATGGTTTGTGGACGGGCGTTTAACACAAAAAAGCGATGGTGCTTATTTAGATGGGCACTTGTTGCCACTGCAAGGTTACGCAGTGGATGAATCCTAAACGTCATCTACACAATCTCTGTGTAGATGACGCCATGAGGCTGACTTAAAATTAATGGTGAGCTTCAGCTAATGCTTTTTCAAAGCGTTCGTTCGCAAAATCCCAGTTCAGCACGTTCCAGAATTCTTTGATGTAGTCCGGACGGCGGTTTTGGAATTTCAAATAGTAAGCGTGTTCCCAAACGTCTAAACCGAAGATTGGGGTGCCAGAACAGCCGGCAAATTCTTTACCCATAATTGGGTTGTCTTGGTTTGCCGTAGAAACCACCGCAAGTTTGCCGTTTTCTAACACTAACCATGCCCAACCGGAACCGAAACGGGTCGCTGCCGCTTTTTCAAATTCCGCTTTGAAGTTTTCAACAGAACCAAAATCACGTTCGATGGCATCTTTTAATGAGCCTTGTAACGTGGTGCCTTTTTTCAAACTTTTCCAGAATAAACTGTGGTTTAAGTGACCACCTACGTTGTTGCGTAACGCTGGGCGTTTTTCCGGTGCAACGTCATGTAAGTGTGCCAATAATTTACCCGGGCAACCGCTGGCAAGTTCTTGTAATTCTGGGGAATTTTCCAACACAGCATTGGCATTGTTCACATAGGCTTGGTGGTGTTTGGAGTGGTGGATTTCCATGGTTTGCGCATCAAAATGAGGTTCTAATGCGTCATAAGCATAACCTAATTCAGGTAAAGTATAAGCCATAATTTTTTCCTTTTGTTTGAGTAAATTCATGTTTAAAAACGAGGCAAATCATAGCATGAAATTTGATTAAGATCATTAAATGCTGTAATCGGAAAATAACTTGTTCTTGAGCTAAAAGGGGCATTTTTAGTAGAATTTGCCGACGAATTCAACGTGATATTTTTAGTGCTGAGAGTCATAAAATACACGTGTTTCTTGATTAATCACGAAAAGGAACGAAGATGAAAAACACGCCAAAAACACACCGCACTTTTCAGTTAAGTTTGGTGGCAGCAGCATTAAGTTTAGCCCACTCGGCATGGGCGGTGGACCTCACTTGCAATACGCCAACCGGTTGTGTATATACCCACGGAATTAACAACGAATGGTACATCAACAAAGCACCGACGGCATACAAAAATGCGCTAAATATCACCGTTGAAGCAGGAAATTACCAAAATAAAGCAAAAACAGAAAATGGGGCTGATCGCTCCCTAGGTCAACCTAGTCAATCAACGGATTTTTTGTTTAGTGTTTTTGATACAACAGCACAAGGGAATGTCATCACCTTAAAATCAGGCGTTAGAGCAACACTCAAAGAGGATTATGCGTCTAGCCAATTACTTAGTGCATATGGCACAACAGCAAATTTAGAAAAAGGTGTCAAACTCATTGTTGACCAAAACTTCTCTCAAATTCACAAGATCCCTGATGCTTACGGTGAATTTGACGGCAATGCTGCAATTCGCTCCTATCATTCAACCATCAATACACAAGCAGACATTGAGCTCAACAATGACGGCTCAAATGCAATTGAATCACAACAAACCTCGATCATTAATTCTTCGAATCATCAAATCACGATGAATGGTAAAGACAACACAGCGTATGCGCTTAATGAAAAAGATATTGTGAACATTGAGAACGTGACAGTTAACGGCAATCAGGATTTGCAATCTGTTATTGATATTGTCTCTGATCTCCCTGACACGCAAAGTGTTAACGCTAAGAAGTTAAACGCCTCGTTAAACGATAAAAGTACCTTCATGGAAACCTATGAAGGTGGCTCACCAACGGTTAACTTAACTGATTCTAATATTAAAGCCGGTTATGGATTGATTTTGGGGACATTAGGTCAAGAACGCACAATCACTCTGAACTTACATAACACCGAATTAAATACCACTAAAGCACTCGTTTCCATCAATGATCCGAATTTCCCATTTGAGGAAGACGAGGAAGACATTGCCAATAAAGCCACGTTCCATGTACAACTTCTTGCGGATAACAACTCTAAACTGAGTGGCGCAATTATTAAAAACCCACAAAAACCGGCAAACACTGAAGTAAACGTCACATTAGCCAACAGCCAGTGGCGTTTTAATCAATCAAGTATTCTTCATCATTTGAATACGCAAAATTCAACGGTCAAATTTGAACCAACATCGGAATATAAAACGTTAACGATTAAAGGTGATCTCACTGGCTCCACCACATTTGATCTCAATACCAATATTGCTGAAAACAAAGCTGATAAAATCGTTGTGAAAGGAAACGCGGAAGGTGATCATCACCTTAATGTGACGGATCACGGCGCGCATGTAGCAAACGGTAAAGTAACCTTAGTTGAAACCAACAGCGGAAATGCAAAATTTCACTTAGCGAATGCCAATGGTTATGTGGCGCTCGGTGCTTATAAATACTTCTTAACCCCTGAAGGAAAAAATTGGGTGCTAGCGCACTCACAAAGCGCAGTCACACCACAGCCACAGCCACAGCCACAGTCACAGCCAAATATTACACCATCCTTACCGGCGACCGCACAACTACTTGAGAGTGCAAACGCACAAGTGTCTCTTCGCCAAGCGGAATTACTGATGGTCGAAAATGAATTAAACGGCATTCACCAACGTTTAGGTGAAATCAGAACCGGTGCGAAAGGCAATATTTGGGTGAGAAACGTCAATTCACATCAAAAACTCACCGCACTTTCAACGGGTGAAAGTCAAACTTCCGGCTTTAAGCAAAACGTACATAGCTTACAAATTGGTGCGGATGCAGTGGCGACGGATAAGGTGCGTTTAGGCGGATTTGTCGGACACAGCCAAGCCAATATTGACTTCAACAATCATTACGGCAACGGAAAAGTGAAAGGACAAAACATTGGAGTTTACGGGACTTACATGGCTGACAATGGTGTCTATTTAGATAACATCGCGCAATATAGTCGCTTAACCGCCGACTCGAATCATACGGAAAAACACCGTTACAACGCTTACACGTTAAGCAGTGAAATCGGCAAACAATTCCAATTAGCCGGTGCATGGACCGTGACCCCACAAGCGCAATTGGCTTGGACGCATATTAACGGTAAAGAAAAAGAAGATAGCCTATCAGCCATTTCTTCTCGTGTCGGTTTACGCCTTGCCAAAACCTTCGAGTTGAGCCAAGGATGGAAACTTCAACCTTATGCCGAAGCGAATGCGATCACGACACGCCACCACCACAGCGACATTAACTACCGTGGCACTCAACTCAATGTAGAAAGTTATCGCGGTCGTTTCACAAGTGCGGTCGGTTTTAATGCCGGTTTGGGCAATCACCGCATTGGTTTAGAAGTGAATCGCACCGACGGCAAACACATAAAACAACCATTTGGCGTACAAGCCGTCTATCGTTTCCAATGGTAGTTTAAACCGTTCATTTTCAGATTCCGTCTGAACGTTTATAAAAGCCATAAGCGTTTTTCTTCCCAACAGAAAAACGCTTATTTTTTCACCGCACTTTGTCGTTCTAAAAACAAGATCACTGCATAGATAAACTTGCTTGCCGTGTATGCCTATTCATTGTTTTTATGGCTAGAGTTTTGCGCCTCAATCCGCTATATTAGCGCACAACTGTTAGCTGACTTTGGATTTAACCATGGATCTCAATTTTCATTTTATTCACCGTGTACGCAGCCAAGCAAAAACGCTGGCAAATCGCACCGCACTTCGTTACTTCAAAGACAACAACTGGCTGTCTATCTCTTGGTCAGAGTTTCAACAACAAATTGACCAAATTTCCTTAGCGTTATTAGCAAATCATATTGATATTCAAGATAAAATCGGTATTTTTTCACACAATATGCCGCGTTGGACGATTACCGACATCGGCGCATTGCAAGTGCGTGCTGTCACCGTGCCGATTTATGCCACGAACACAGCAAAACAAGCCCAATTCATTATCAACAATGCAGATATGAAGATCATTTTCATAGGCGACCAAGAACAATATGATCAAGTATTGGAAATCGTCAATGAATGCCCAAAACTGGAAAAAATCGTGGCAATGAAAAGTACGATCCATTTGCATGAACACGCCAAAGCCTGCCATTGGCAAGACTTTATTGAGATGGCAGATGAGCAATATCAGGCGGAATTACAACAGCGATTGGATGGCAAATGCTTGGAGGATTTGTTTACGCTGATTTACACCTCCGGCACGACCGGTGAGCCGAAAGGCGTGATGTTGGATTACGCGAATTTAGCGCATCAACTCAACGCCCACGATCAGGCGCTGAAAGTAGATGATACCGATGTCTCTCTTTCCTTCTTACCCTTATCGCATATTTTTGAACGCGCTTGGGTGGCTTATGTGCTCCATCGCGGCGCGACCAACTGTTACATTGAAGATACCAATCAAGTGCGGTCGGCTTTAACAGAGATTCGTCCAACCTTAATGTGTGCTGTGCCGCGTTTTTACGAAAAAATTTATACGGCTATTTTAGATAAAGTCCATCATGCGCCAAAACTTCGCCAACGTATTTTTCATTGGGCGATGGACGTTGGACATCAGCATTTCGATGCCCTTGCCAAAGGGCAAAAAATCGGCTTTTTGTTAAAACAACAGTATGCCCTCGCCAACAAACTAGTACTTGGCAAATTGCGCGCGCTACTTGGCGGCCGCATTCGCATGATGCCTTGCGGCGGTGCTAAATTAGAACCAACTATCGGTTTATTTTTCCACAGTATCGGTTTAAACATTAAACTCGGTTACGGCATGACAGAAACCACTGCGACGGTTTCCTGCTGGGATGATCTTCACTTTAACGCCAATTCCATCGGCAGTTTAATGCCGGGCGCAGAAGTCAAAATTGGCGAAAATAACGAGATTCTCGTACGCGGTGGCATGGTGATGAAAGGGTATTACAAAAAACCACAGGAAACCGCCGATGCTTTCACCGCAGACGGTTTCTTAAAAACCGGTGATGCAGGCGAATTTGATGCCGAGGGCAATTTATACATCACCGACCGCATTAAAGAATTAATGAAAACCTCCAATGGTAAATATATCGCCCCACAAGTGTTGGAAAGCAAAATCGGCAAAGACAAATTCATCGAACAAATCGCGGTCATTGCTGATGCCAAAAAATACGTTTCCGCCCTTATCGTGCCTTGCTACACCGCCCTTGAGGAGTACGCCAAACAGGTCAACATCAAATACCAAGATCGGTTGGAATTGCTCAAACATTCCGAGATTTTGCAAATGCTAGAACAGCGAATCAACGAGTTACAAAAAGAGCTTGCAGGTTGGGAACAAATCAAACGGTTTACCCTGTTGCCTCAGGCATTCAGTACGCAACTGGAAGAAATTACCCCTACCTTAAAACTACGCAGAAAAGTCATTCTGCAACGCTATCAAACACAGATTGAGGCGATGTATAGTTAATAACGCGTGATGTGAGTAAGAAGATTATTCACTCACGCCAGCCACAATAAAAATGAGAAAAGAAAAAACCTGTTTTGAAAAACATCAAAACAGGTCTTAAAAAGAAGTTACATCATGAAAAATGGTTGCGGGGGCCGGATTTGAACCGACGACCTTCGGGTTATGAGCCCGACGAGCTACCAAGCTGCTCCACCCCGCGATTGAGGTGGGCTAATATACCGATTTTAAAATAAATTGCAAGTTTAAATTTAAAAATAATCGCATTTGGCTTAAAATTGTACATAATTCACACATTGTCTCTGTGAATTTATCGTTTTTTGATGAATCGCGGCCTGTTGAAACAATCTGTTAAGACATAGGCTGCCTCCAGCAAAAGAAAAGGAAATTCAGAAAAAACAACAAGATGAAAAATAACAAAACGTTTACAAACACGAAGTAACATTTTATAGTAGTGCGCGTTAGTCGGGGTGCTTCGTTCTCTTAAATAACGAAGCTGAGAAATACCCGTGAACCTGATACAGTTAGCACTGACGTAGGAAACTAATGCACTTCACTCTGCTTCTATGGTGTCTTTCAGCCGATTTCCCCCGTTGAGTTGTTAGCTGGTTTTGTTTTTCAATCTCATCAAGGATTAGATCAATGACCAAGCTTGCTAAAAATGATTCCCTTTTAAAAACAACCTTAAAAACCACCGCACTTTGCTTGCTTCCAATGCTGTTTTATACGCAAAACGCCCAAGCGGAAGGCAAACTCACCGTGTATTGCAGCGTGCAAAATGTCACCTGTGAAAAAGTCACAAAACGCTTTGCCGAAAAATATCATGTTGACACCCAATTTGTACGCAATAGCACCGGCACCGTACTCGGTAAAATCAAAGCGGAAAAAGACAATCCACAGGCGGATGTGTGGTTTGGCGGCACCTTTGAACCGCACTTACAAGCCGCAGATCAAGGCTTGCTGGCAGTTTATCGCTCCCCATTACAAAAAGATATCATGCCACAGTTCAAAAAATTAATGGATGAACGAGGCGATTACACGTCAATTATCTATTTAATGGAAGTCGCTATCGGCGTGAATACGGAAAAGTTAAAGCAGCTCAATATTCCGGAACCGAAATGCTTCGCCGATTTACTTAAGCCCGAATTCAAAAATCAAATTCAATATGCCGATCCTCGCGTGTCCGGCACCGGCTATTCTTTTCTGACGACATTAGTGCAGCTTTGGGGCGAAGAAAAAGCGTTTGATTACTTGAAAAAACTCAATGCAAACGTGGCACAATATTCTAAGAGCGGTTTAGCCACCGGTAATTTATCCACCGGTGAAGTGAGTGTGGATGTTTCCTTTATGCATAGTTATGTGCGTGAAAAAGACAAAGGCGCACCGGTAAAAGGCATTTTACCTTGTGAAGGAGTGGGTTACACACTAGGTGCGGTCAGCATTATCAAGGGTGCACGTAATCTCGAAAATGCCAAACACTTCGTGGATTTCGTCCTCGATGCGGAAGCACAAGAAATTCCATGGCGCGAATCCGATTCTTATCAAATTCCAACGAACATTCACGCTAAGGCGTCCCCGAAAGCCAGCGATCCAACAAAACTGAAGTTATTGGATATTGACTTCATCCGCTTTGGTGCCGATGCAGAAAGCAAACGCCTCATTGAACGTTGGGTTAAAATCACGCAAGAAGAAAAATAATTTCACCCATTCTTACGTTGGGAGAGCAACATGTTCATTACGCCATACCACGTTTTTTTCGTTGCTCTCCACCTCCCGAGTTTTGTGACTAACTTCAAAGATCCGAAAATTTTAGCCAAAATTCCATTTTTTTTTAGGAAGAATGAAAGTATCCTAACTGCCGGCGAACATTTAGGGAGAGAAAGATGTATCCGTTTCAACAATTTACTCAACAGGATATAGAGATTTTAGAGGATGAAACAGTTTATCGCGGTTTTTTTAAACTAAATAAAGTGAAATTTAAACATAAACTTTTTGCCGGCGGCTGGAGTGGTGTGGTTACGCGCGAATTGTTAATCAAAGGCGCGGCTTCTGCCGTCATTGCCTACGATCCGGTATTGGATAATGTCGTGTTGGTAGAACAAGTGCGTATCGGTGCCTACGATCCGACACTAAAACAATCGCCATGGTTACTTGAATTGATTGCCGGCATGGTAGAAGAAGGCGAAACGCCGGAATCCGTCGCATTAAGAGAAAGCGAAGAAGAAGCCGGTGCAAAAATCACTCATCTACAACACTGCTTAAGCGTTTGGGATAGTCCGGGCGGCGTACTAGAACGGATTCATTTATTTGTCGGCAAAGTGGACAGCACCCAAGTTGGCGGTTTGCATGGTTTGGCGGAAGAAAATGAAGATATTCGCGTTCATGTCGTTAGTCGAGAAACCTCCTATCAATGGGTTTGTGAAGGCAAAATTGATAATGGCATTGCCGTCATGGGACTTCAATGGCTGGCGTTAAATTACCCTAAATTAAAAATGCAATGGCTGTCATCCTCGCACGATTAGACGACAGAGGGCATTTAAAATCGGTTAATATGAGGAGCTTAGGTTGTTAAATACCTATCAATATCACACCCCGCAAGAGGTGTTCCGCATCGTTCAAGTGACGGATCCGCATCTTTTTAATGATCCCAAGAGTGAATTATTAGGGATCAATACACAAGCCAGTTTTTCTCAAGTACTCACGGAAATTCAACAGCAACACTATGCTTATGATCTTGTCTTGGCCACCGGAGATTTAGTACAGGATAGTAGTGATAATGGCTATTTGCGCTTTTGCGAAAATGTGAAATCATTGGAAAAAATGGTGTTTTGGATTCCGGGAAATCATGACTTTCAGCCTAAAATGGTTGAGCATCTCACCCAAGGCAACGTCAATGCCGGAAAGCACCTCTTATTAGGAGAACATTGGCAAATCCTATTATTAGATAGCCAAGTACAAGGCGTGCCGCACGGTCAACTTGAACCGGAAACACTGGCATGGTTAAAAACAAAGTTAGAGGAGCACCCTCAACGCTATGCCCTTGTTGTGTTGCATCACCATTTGCTGTCAACTGGCTCAGCTTGGTTGGATCAGCATAATTTGCGCAATCCTCATGAATTAGCCGGCGTGTTAGCGCCATTTCCGCGAGTCAAAGCCATCTTGTATGGTCATATTCACCAGCAAGTCGATAGCACATGGCATGGTTATCACGTCATGGCTACCCCTTCCACCTGCATTCAATTTAAACCGGATTGCAACACGTTCACACTCGATACGCTTCAACCGGGTTGGCGTGAAATCGAACTCTATGCAGACGGGCATATAGAGACCCGCGTCAAACGGATTCAGCAGGCCTCATTCTTACCGAATTTTCAAGAAAGCGGCTACTAGCCTCTCAAAAACCAAGTGCGGTGAAAAAATCTGATATTTTTCCACCGCACTTTTTAGTTTTATCGTACGTTGACGTTTATGCTACGTTACGCTTTTAGCTTACCGGTAATTCGGCACCACTCTTCGCGCTCTGCCACCGGCTCCAGTGTAAAATGCTCGGCGTAGGCATCACACACGGATTGCGCTTGTGTGGCTAAAATGCCCGATAAGCCTAAATCTCCGTTGGGTTTGACCAACTGGCTAATCACCGGGTAAAGCTCCTTTAACGGCCCCGCCAGAATATTCGCCACCACCACATCGGCTTTCAAGTCTGACGGTTTTGCATCGGATAAAAACAGTTGCAAACGATCCGCTACACCGTTTTGTTCCGCATTGTTGCTGCTGGCTAAAATCGCTTGCGGATCAATATCAATTCCGACCGCACTTTTCGCGCCTAGCTTCAATGCCGCAATGGCTAAAATGCCGGAACCACAACCAAAGTCGATCACCGTTTTATCTTTTAAATCTAAACTATCGAGCCATTCTAAACAAAGGGCGGTAGTCGGGTGCGTCCCCGTACCAAACGCCAAGCCCGGATCAAGCATCACGTTCACGGCATTCGGATCCGGCACGTCGCGCCAACTTGGGCAAATCCACAAACGCTTACCGAATTGCATTGGATGGAAATTATCCATCCACTCGCGCTCCCAGTCTTTGTCTTCGATTTGTTCGATTTTGTAGGCGGTATGTTCATTTAAATAGTTCGCCCGTTTAAGTGCATCCACCACCACATTCATATCGGTTTCTGCATCAAACAAAGCAATCACATCGGTGTTGCCCCACAAGCGGGTTTCTCCCGGTAACGGTTCAAAAATCGGCGTATCTTGGCTGTCCATAAAAGTAACGGACACCGAGCCGATTTCTTCTAAAAAATCACTGATTTGCTCTGCCTTTTCATTAGTACTGTTTAGGCGAATTTGAATCCAAGCCATGTTTATTCCTATATATTTTATGATGAATGGCGCTTCTCGCCGATTTTATTCCCAATCAAAAATGCCGCTAAGCCAAAGACGAGAGACGGCACAATCGGGTTGAAGCCAAAGAGTTTAATGCCAAATTGGGTAAATAAAATAAACGAAACCAAGCCGACCAACATGGAGCTAACCGCACCATAAGCATTGGCTTTGTCCCAGTAAAGCCCGAGAACGATGACCCACAAAAATGCGGCTTCAAGTCCACCAAAGGCAAATAGGTTCAGCCAAATGATCATATCCGGCGGATTGAGAGAAGCAAAAATTAAAAGTGCGGTCAAAATTAACGTAATGATTGAAGAGATCCGCGCAATCCGTTTTTGGTTTTGCACCGCCTGCGGTTTTGCCGCCAAATACAAGTCTTTCACAAAAATAGAAGACGATTGAATCAGCTGTGCATCCACCGTGGACATAATCGCCGACATCGGCGCCGCAAGGAAAATCCCCGCCACAATCGGTGGCAACACTTGCAGCATCAGGCTTGGAATCACCTTATCTGATACTGTTAAATCCGGCACGATGGCGCGCCCCAATGCGCCTGCCAAGTGCATACCGAACATGATAACGGTCAACACAATCGTGCCAATCAGCATACCGTTGTGCAGGGCTTTGCTGTCTTTAAACGCCATGCAACGTACAGCCGTGTGCGGTAAGCCAACTACACCGAAACAAACCAAAATCCAGAAGGACGCCATAAATTGGAAATCCAACATCTCATTCGGTCCGTACGGACTGACGAGGCTTGGATCAATTTCAGTTAATTTTTTGACCGCACTTTCCACGCCACCGACCTGATAAATCACACCGACCAATAACACAATCGTGCCGAGAATCATCACGGTACCTTGGATCGTGTCCGTCAACACCACGGCGCGGAAACCACCGATGAAGGTATAAATCCCCACGGTTAAAGCGAAAATTAACAAGGCTTGAGTGTAAGGAATGCCGATGGTGGTTTCCAACAAACGGGCACCACCGATAAATTGCACGGTCATCGCCGCAAAGAATGCGATCAACAACGCAACACAGGCAATCCATACCAAGTATTTGTTTTTATAGCGATAAAGCAATAAATCGTTGATGGTTAATGCATTAGTTTCACGAGAAAGCAAGGCAAATTTTTTCCCTAGCGCACCGAGAGCCAACCACACGGCCGGTACTTGAATCATAGCAAGCAAGACCCAGCCTAAGCCGTATTTATACGCCGCACCGGGACCGCCAATAAAGGAACTGGCACTGGCATAGGTGGAGGCTGTCGTCATGGCGAGCACGAAACCCGTCATAGAACGGTTACCAACATAGTATTCGGAAAGAAAATCCCCGCCTTTTTGGCGTTTAACATAAGCATAAATCGCCGCGCCGAAGACAAAGGCTAAATAGATGACGAGAGGAAAAATAATCCCTAGGTTCATTGATGACGCTCCGTTGTCGAATGTTGTTCTTCCTGTTCCACATCCAGCGGAATATCCTGAAACACAATTTTAATCAGCCAATACGCCAGCACAATAAACAAAATCGGCAGGTAAATACAGGCTAATTCAAACCATAGAGGAAAACCAATTGGCCCTTGCGTCGCCTTTGGTAAATAAGCACATAAACACCAGCCAATTACATAAAGCAGGGTTAAACCTAATGCCCAACGGGCTTCCTTTGTTGCTTGTTGATAGCGTTGTTGTAACGTCATGATACAGTTGCCTCAATCCATGATTAAAACGTTTTACTCATTTCTAAATAAATCCGATTTTTATCATAGCGATAAAACGGATGGTTGCTGTCATTTTTTTGGTATGACCACGTGATTTTCGGCGTAATACCCCAGAAATACACGTTACGATGCCATAAAGTGACATTGGTTTGATATTCCTTGTTTTTTTGACGAATACCAAGTAAATCTTCCCCTTTATACGCCCGTCTTGCATAGGCAACAGAAAGACGACTGGAAATGCCCAACGGCCATTCTTGCACCCAGCCTAAACGTACATTTTTACGTTGATAGGCGTTATCGCGATCACGTGTATTTTCGCGATTATAATCCGCACCGATATACCAATATTGTCCGCTGTAAGGTAAAAATAAGAGCGTATTCGACCACAAATAATTATTGCCATTTAAATGTTTACGCGTGGCATAACGCTGCTCACCATATTCAAGTGCGGTCGAAATTTGCCATGATTTATTGAGCCAATGCGTCACATCAACACGCACACCGGAATTTTTAGAATATTGTTTCATGGCATCACTGCCGGACGATCCACCGGAATACCAACGCCGTTCTGTGAAAGGCACTAAGGCAAGTTCAGTATTTGCCGTTTGATAACCCAGGCCTGCACCGATTCGGGCATTAAATTCGTTATATTTTTTGTTATCCCAATAATATTTGCCTTGTCCATCTAACACCAGTTTTGCAAAAAACTGATGAGGCAACGACCATTTCTTTTCAGCCCCCATATAATAAGACAGCCCGTGCGCCTGTTCTCGCTCCCAAGCTTTCCACGCACCAATACGGGTGCCGGCTTTTGGCGCATTATTAATATTGGATTCGTTTAAAAAACTGATACCACCGTTGATTTTCCACTGATCTCGTTGGTTAATTGCGGTTAAATACTGATCGATCATTTGCTGCGATGAGGCATCATTCACTTCCGCACGAAGTTTTTGGAATTGATCTTTCGCCGCTTCATTATCGTTATTCAAAAATAACGCATGGGCTAATTGATAACGCAATGGTAAAACTTCAGGATGTTTTGCAAATAATTCACGATATTGCTGCACCGCTGAGGCATAATTCCCTTGATGCGTTGCCATCATCGCCTCGCCCCAAGCCACCAAAAAAGGATCTTGTTGTGGCAAATTTTTATATAAGGGTAACAACAATGCCACTGCCTCCGCATGGCTTTGTAGCAATGCCGGAATCAGGCCACGGATAATCAAATCCGGTCGTTTGGCAAGTTCTTCTTTTGTAATAGATAGGGTATGTTCTTTTGAAGTGGAGGTCTCTACAACGTCATTTTGAGGCAATTGAGGGCTCGCCAGCTTTAAATGTTCTTCAGGCGATGCGTTCTTTGGTGCAGCAATCTCTGCCGCTGCTGAAGCAGACACGAATACGCCAATCGCAATTCCAAAAGATAAGGGTAATTTTATCATATCGTTTTAACCATATATTCAAATAAATAAAGCAAGCACATGGCTTGCCTTATTGTTCACTCGGGGAGATTACTGTTTCTTACCGACAAAACCGGCGCCCCATGAATTATCATTTGCTTTTGCCAAGCCACCTAATTCTACCGCATTATTGCCATAAAACTTACCTTCAACTGCGCCATCAGTCAATTTTGTTGATTTAGCCGTACCCTCAAAGCTATTACCGGAAATATTCGCACTAATATTAATGGTTGGCGCATTGTCGGCTGTAATAGAACCGCTTAGTGTCTTCGCACCAAAATTAACATCAAAAGAAGATTGACCTCTTGCCGCATCCTCATCAGAATCATCGCCAATATCATCTGACAAAATAATGCTATCGCCTTTATACGACGCCAAACCGGTTACAGGCATATTTTGGGTTGGAATGCCATTATAGAACAGAATATCGTCCTCAGCCGGGTCCTTGCTTAAAGATACGCCCATACGAACATTGGGATACTTACTACCACAACATACGGCTGTATCATTTATACGATTCTTTATACGTTGCCAGCTACCTGAATAAATACCAGGGTGAGTAAGTGTAATCTTTTGGCCATCAACCTCTAATTGATTTATATTTGCGTCGTTGAATTTAACATTTTTGACTTGAACCTTGTCATCTTGTCCAGAGATAACAACAGCTGAACCTGTAACAGTTTGATTTGCCTTAGTTGAATTTTGTGTTGGCAAATTGGTTTTAGATGGCGTTGCCTGTGTTTTTTGTTCATTGCTTGGTGCAGCAGTATTATCACTGCTACCACCACTGCTCCCACAAGCAGCTAACGTGAATGCGGCTAATGCCGTTAAACTGAATTTTACAATAGTGTTCTTCATAAAAGGACCTCTAAGTAATAAGAAAGAAGATTTAAAAGTTAAACGAATGCAAAAAACGATGCATATCGACTATTTGCTTGGCGTAAAACATCAAAGCCGGCTGACTATAGCATATCAATTTGAAGAATAAAGCACTAAAGTGTAAAAAAACGTAAAGACCAAAATATCTTCCATTACATCTCTTTCCCCTGTGCTCAAAATAAATAAAGCAAGCACATAGCTTGCTTTATTTAGTTATCTAAAAATTACTTTCTTTCTGCACCAAATGCGCCAAGATAGTATTTTTGTTCATTAACATAAGTACCGGTTAACTCATCAGCATTTTTTCCATAAAATCCGCCCTCTGTAGAAGTACCGTTTAAATCACCTTCAAACGTATTACCGGAAATTGTTGCTGAAAGATTAACTTCATTTAACCCCTCTCCCTTAGGGATAATTTTACCTGTTAATGTCTTATCTGCAAAATTAGCTTGGAAAGTTGCATCTCCGTCTGTAACAGTATTTATAGCATTTCCATCTTTAGCATAACCGTAAACTGCATTACCTTCATAAACGACAGTACCCGACACCGGCATAGAAGCGGTTGCATTTTTACCTGCAGCAACAATATAACTACTTCCTAAGTTGTTGCTATTAACGAATCCCCAACGAATATTCTTTTTGGTGCCACCAACGACTCGTTTTACACCATCGCCATAGCCATTTCCAATGATTAATTTAGAGTTTAAAGTCACTCCCGGCATTTCCGGAATAATATTGATTTGGGTACCCTCA
>ENA-OWND01001103-OWND01001103.1-metagenome-genome-assembly--contig:-NODE-1103-length-17032-cov-9.764858_pt1 | contig 17032 bp, 7 predicted proteins | sample MGYA00245342_ERZ651119 | MGnify/ENA primary metagenome ERZ651119 (study PRJEB26857, sample SAMEA4031756) | metagenome | biome: human; feature: oral; material: saliva | place: Philippines | collected 2014...
TCGTGCGCGGCGGCGGGCGCGGGTGCGCTCGCGGGCGCCGGGGCGGGGTCCACCTTCGTCAAGACGGTGACGGTTCGGTCGTCCTCGTCCGCGATGGACGAGGCCGGGGTCGGGGCATGCGAGGCGAAAACGGCGATCGGCGCGGCGCTGGTTTCATCCCCCTCGTCGTCCTCGTAGGTGGCGGTGGGCCCCTCCACGCCCATGGCCTCGAAGGGAGTGGGGGTCAGGCGCAGCGAGGACTGGACGTGCTGCAGGGCGAGGGCAAATTCGCGCGCCGACTGGTAGCGCCGCTTGTGGTCTTTCGACATGGCGATCGCGAGGATACGCTCAAGTTCCGCGGGCACATCGCTTCGACCGATGGCGGGAACGGGGGAGCGCAGCACCCGGTTGAGCACGGAGAGTTCTCGGTTGTCCCCACCGGGAACCTCGAAGGGCGAGTGGCCCGTCAGGATGCCGTGCACGGTGGCAGCCAGGGAGTAGACGTCGATCGTGGGCCCGAAGGGGCCTGTCCCGTCCTGCTGTTCGGGAGGCGCCCACGCGACGGAGAACCCGCCGGCTGTTTCCTCGTCCGTTCCTGTCTGCGCGGCGATGCCGAAGTCAGTGAGGACGGGGTGCCCGAACTGTGTGAACAGGATGTTCATGGGCTTCACGTCGCGGTGAATGATCCCGCGCTGGTGAAGCGTCTCGACCGCTCCGGCGATGCGCACGCCGATGTCGAGCGCTTGCGACACGGGGATCCGGTGCTCTTTGGAGCGCTGGCCCAGGTGCGGGGGAGGACAGTATTCCATGACCAGGTAGTGGCGGCCGTCGTCCGTGATTCCCGCCGTGTAAAAGGACACGATGGACGGGTGGTTGGAGACGCGGGCCATCAGGTTGACTTCCGCGTCGAAGGCGGCCGAGGCCTGGGCATTGGAGTCCGGTCGCAGGACCTTGACTGCCACGTCACGCTGGGGCATCTGCTGGCGGAACAGGTAGACGTCGGCGAAGCCGCCCGAACCGAGGTGGCGGACGAACGTCGCGTTGGGAATCGTTGGGGGGTCAAGTGGCCGTCGCATTACTCCTCCATCCGGAACGAGATCTCTTCACCCAGTTCGACGACGTCTCCCGGTTTGAGCACCGTGGGAACGTTCTCGTCCAGGCGCACGGGGGCCTGCCCGGGGCGCGTCAGGTACGTTCCGTTATTGGAGCCCAGGTCGTGCAGGCGCACGTCCCAGTCGTCGATCCGTAGCTCGCAGTGGCTGCGTGAGATCTGCTTGCGGGGGCTTGGGACGATGACCAGGCGCGCGGGTTGCCGGCCGGCCCCTGCGCTCGATCGCGGGCGACGCCCGATGATGATGTCCTGGTCCAGTGCCACTTCTTCCCCCGTCGACAAGACGATCCGGCCCAGGCTGGGGCGCGGGACGGTCACGGCGGTGCTGCCCAGCGGCGATGAGCAGATCCTGCACGACGAGGCATGGGTGGCGTTCGGGTGGCCTTTTTCGCACAAGACGGCCAGGACCTGCGGCCCGACCGCGGCGGGGGAGGAGTGTGCGGCCGGCGAGGCCTGCGCGGACGCAGCCTGCGATGACTCGTCGGGGTCAGAGGTGACGCTGCGGGCATAGTCGCGTAGCTCGCGGGCGCGCTGAGGGAGCATCGTCATCCCATCGTGGTCGCCGTCGGCTGTGGCCTCCATGAAGCGGCGGTAGGTCGCGCTCGGCGTCGCCGTGGGGGTCGAGTGCGCGTCCGAGGAAAGCCCGGGGACGGAGTCGATGAAGAAGCCGCCCGGGGGCACGTCGATCGGGGGTTCGGGTTGCGCGGGCGTGACCGGGAGCGGAACGCTCGAGATGGGCAGGGACGGGGAGAGAGCGGGGGTGGGTTCCTGCTCAGCCTCCTGCGCGTTACCGGTGAAGGGGACGTGGGGTGGGGGAACGGGGACGGGGTCGTCGTCGATGACATCGGAGTTTCGAACGTGGCGAACGGCCGCGTCTTCGACGGTTCCCGCACGGGTCACGTCGTCGTAGAGGTACTCGTAGGGGGAGACACGATCCTCGCTGCCCTGCTCCCCGGGCGCGTACCCGAGCTCCGCGTCGATGGCGGGGGATAATGCCTGTTCCTCGTCGGGTTCGGGGTCCGGTTGCGCGTCACCGGAGGAGACGCGGTCGTCACCTGGCGAGGATTCCTCCGCTTCTTCCTCGCGATCGTACCAGGGGATTTGCGTTTCCTCCCCCGTGCTCTCGGCCTGAGCCGACGCCTCGGCTGCGGGAGCGTCCCAGTCGTTGCGGGACGTCGACGGGGGATCGTCGGGTTCGTCAGATTCGTCGTCCGCGAGGGGGGCGGGCGCGTCAGAGCCGAGGGGCTCCTCCTCGAAGAAGGGGGCCGCAGCCGCCGCGAAGAAGGCCGCGGCGGGGGAATCGTCATCCTCGACCACCATGAGCGCCTCGTCGGCGGGCTCGCCCTGTGAAGACGCCGACGATGCGAGGGCGAGGGGTTGCGCGTCCTCCTCTGTCTCCGGTGAGTGCACGGGTTCGCTCGTGGCGGGGCCGGCCTCGTCGATGGGCGCAGCGGAGGGCACAGGGACGGCGGCCTCGTCGATGGGCGTAGCGGAGGGCGCAGGGACGCCGGCCTCGTCGAGGCCCGGGCGAGCCTCGGACTCGACGCGCGACACGATCGGGGAGGCGCCGGCGGACCCGACCTCGCCGACCGTGCCCGACGCGAGCGTGGACACGGGCAGAACCGCGCTGAGCGCCTGCCACGGCGTTTCTTCCGGCGCGAGGCCGTCCACCGGCGTGGCGATCCGCCACCCCGAGTGCGCCCGGAAACGATACTCGGACCACGTGATGACGTTGCCTCCGGCCACGGACGTCGGCCCCTCGGGTCCATCGACGACGACCTCGAAAGCGCCGCGCACCGCGATGTGCGCGCCACCGGCCTCGTCGATGATGGCGACAAAACTGGGCAGCGACGCCAGGTTGGCGGCGAACGCGGACGTCAGTTCCTGCAACAGGACAGGCAGGTCTGCGCCGTCCACCATGAGTTCCCAGAATCGCTGGGCGAGCGCCTCATGACCCGGCTCCAGGACGAAAATCCCGCGCTCGGTCACGGCGGCAGGGTAGCCGCCGGGCGTCCACGTGCGTCTACGCATGGCATTCCTCCACTCCGTGTGCGTGCGGTCCCTCCTGCGCCGACACCGCTGGCAGGCCAGCGTGAGTCGGGCCGCTGAGAGTCGCGTCGTTATCGACCGTCTCATCGCCGCTGCTCGGCTGCCCCCACTCGGGCGCGGCCTCCACGACATCCACGATGATGACGGTGACGTTGTCTTTTCCTCCGGCGCCCAGCGCCTGAGCGATGAGCTCGTCGGTCGCCTGCTCGCGATCCGTCACGTGTCGCACGATCATCTCGATGAGCGCGTCCGTCACCTCCCCCGACAGACCGTCGGAGCAGATCACCCACCGGTCGCCCGAGTGGACGGGAACCATGAAAATGTCCGCGGCGACATCGCCGGACATTCCTGCCCCCAACGCGCGCGTGATGACGTTGCGCCGGGGAAGCGCACGGGCCTCGACGTCGGTGACGCACCCCGCGTCAAGGAGTTCTTGTACCTCGGAGTGATCCACCGAGATCTGCTCGAAGCTGCCCTCGGAGAGCAAATAGGTGCGGGAATCGCCGATGTTGAACACGGCCGCGCAGGGCTTGCCGCGGTACTCCTGGAAGGCAACACCCGTCAGCGTCGACCCCGGCGCCCGGTGTCCGGTGCCCAGCGCGCACACCGAGGCCGCGGCGCGGGAAACCGCCTCCGACAGCAAGGCTGGCGTCGCGAACTCGCCGAGTTCCAACGAGCCGCACACCGCATCGACCACGGCCCTCGACGCGATGTCGCCCGCGTCGTTGCCGCCCATCCCATCCGCAACGAAGTAGGCGGGGAAGGACGCACCCCACGAGTCTTCGTTGCGGACGCGCCGACGCCCCACGTCCGTGCGGGCCGCGTGCGCGATGACGAGCCGTGCGCCCCCCGGGCCGACCGCCTCGGCGATTGCGCTATCCATCGATGACCACGCTCCGCTGCCCGTAGCGGACGGTGTCTCCGGCGTATGCTTGGACGGGAGTGCCGGGCAGGACCGGCGTTTCCTCACCGTCGGCGCGAACGATGACCGTTCCCCCGGTCGAGTGCAGGTCCTCGACGAGGACCCCCTCGCGCGTCGCCGTCAGCGCGACGTGTGTTTTCGACACCGTCCGCTGCGGGTCGTCAACGGGGACGGGGGACGCCGTCGGGTGCGAGGCCGGGGCGAGCGGGTTGCGCCCGAGCACGATCGTTCCCCCGAAGGGGTACGTCACCCCCGTGTCGAAGGTGACGCGAGCCGTGTCGTAGCGCACCCCGAGCTGCGTGCGGTCGTCAGCGTCGTCCTGGGACAGGGAGGAATCAGACGCCTGCTGGTTCGTCGAATAGGAGGACGAATGCGGCGAGAAGGACAGCGGCTGCTCGGTCGCCGCGGGTTCGCTGGCAGACGCATCGGAGTCCGAGTTCGACCACGGGGTCGAGCCAATGTAGTCCGAGGACGGCGCCGTGGCCGCAGGCGCGGACGCCTGCGTGGAGACCCGCGTGGGCGGCGTCGGCACCGGGTCGGAGGCGGCGCTTGCCCACGGCACGTGCGTCGCTTCTGGCTCCGGGGTGGGAGGCGCGGGCGGCGCGGACAGCGGCACGGACGGCGGTGCGGACGGCATGGACGGTACAGAAGGAAGGAAGGCGGCGGCCGAGGCCGTCGCGTTCCACGGCTGGACCACCGGCTGCGCCGGCGCCTGGGACTGAGGGATGACGGGCGTCTTGTACGTGTCGCGTCCGGCCTTCGTGTTAATCGGGACGATGCCCAGCGTGCGGTCGAACCACGTCCGATTCATCTCGTCCATGCTGGCGAAGCCGACGATGATCTGTCCGACGCCGAAGAGGAGACAACGGACGATGTTCTCCAGGATCAGTTTCCCGACGCATTTCCATCCGGCGGGGGCACCCGTGTCAACGCGCACCCATCGCACGCCCGCAAGGCGCATGAACGGACTTGCACCGGTCTTTACCAACATCGCCGTGGAAATAAGGTAAAAGATTAAGAAAGCTGCGACGAAAACATCAGTCAAAACTACCAGAACATCGCTTGATCGTGGTGAAATGACCGCTCCAACTAAGAGTGCATAGACCACAACCACGAAGAGCGCGTAGAAGCTGACAAGGTAGAAGCGCCACAGGAATCGTTGCCCGATGCTGACCGCGACCGTCCCCGCCAGGTGCGGAGGAACCTGAACGGGATACTTGCCCGGAACGATCATTTCATACATTGTCCGTACCTTTCAGGGGTGTGGCCTCGTCGGTGGCCGCCGGTCTTGTCTTCTTCTGGCGCCGCTGGGCGAGCAGCTCCGTGAGGCGTTCGAGGCGCACGCGCAGGGGAACCCTGCGCATCCACAGCGACCTCACCGACAGGTGCGCCCAGTAGCGCCGATACCAGGGCGTCTTCCCCGAAATCGCGGCCACGACCTCGTCCCTGATCTCCCAGGAACGCTCCGGTGCGCGCCCCCGGGCGCCCGCGTCGGAGAACACGACCGCGTCCATCGAACGGGCCATGAACACCAGGGCGGTGCACTGCTCGTCCCACCGGTGAAAGCCGGTGTCGTCGGGAATGTCGGCGCGGCGGTCGATCAGCCTCGCGTCGATGGCGCGCGCCTGCGTGAGCCGGGTCGCCCGAAGCGGGACGCGCAGGCCCGTGTCCGTCGCGTAGTCGACCACGTCGTCCCACGCGCCCGCGCTGCGTTCCTCGTCAGTGCCGACCGTGCGCCTGCGTCGCCGACGCAGCGCCTTGAACAGGAGCATGCCCCAGATCGGGGAGAGCACCAGGACGCCCACGGCGCCCCAGCCCAGGATCGCGAGGAGGACGCGGATCCACGCGGGCCAGCCGTCTTCGTCATCGTCCGAATCGTCGAAGGTGTCCGGAGGCAGTTCCGCGGGGTCCTGCGGCGGGTCTGGCGGCTGGAGCACCTGCGGCTTCGGGTCGGGCTTCGGCTTGGGGACCTCCGTCTGGGGGACGTGGTCGCGCGGGGGCGTCGGGTCGAAGGGCACCCAGCCCGCGCCCTCGAAGGGGACCTCGACCCACAGGTGCGTGTCCTTGCCGGTCAGCGTCACCTGTCCCGAGGCCGGGGTCTCCGGGTGGAAACCCATGACGATCCGGGCGGGGATCTGCCGCGACCGCAACATGAGGAGCATCGCGACCGCGTACTGGTCGTCATCGCCGATGAGCTGATCGGCGCTCAGGAAGTCTTCGATGCGCGACGTGCGGTGGCCCGGCAAAGACAGCTGATCGGAGCCGTCGGAGTAGAAGCCCTCGTCGTGGAGGGCGCGCTGGATGGCGCGGACCTGGGCGATGCCAGGCGCGGCGTCCCCGATCATCTCGTTGGCCGCGTCGGCCACGTCGGAGGGAACACCCTCATCGGAGGGAGGCGTCATTGATGAGAAGGCGCGGCCTTCGAGTTCCTCGTCGCTCCACTGATGGGTCACGATGCCGCTCACACGGTAGGTGTCCCCCTGCGCGAGGCGCACCGTGGACAGCGCCGTCTCTAGATGGTCGTGGAAGTAGAGCGCGTCCGCGAGCTGCCCCGCGCGATCGGACGTGTACTCCAGTGCCCGGACGCCGTCGACCGTGGGCACCCAGTTCCCCGAATAGCCGTCGATGCGCACGCTCACGTTCGAGGCCTCGGCGCCGGCGGGCAGCGGCGTCTCGTAGAACGAGGGTCCAACGTGGCGGAAACCCGACCCGTTAGCGTTCGCGGCGATCTGGATAACGGTCCCGTCGTAGTAGTCCAGGGTCGCCAGGCGGAGTCTGCCTCCCTCGGGCAGCCCGTCCACCGTCAGCAGATCGGTGTCCTTATCGGTCGTGTTGAGGAAGCGGAACTGGGTGGCAGGGGAGTGATACTCCTGGAGGTTGAGCGGCGGCTCGACGTAGTCGCGTGCGACCACTCGGTGCGAATCCGTGACGACGATGCGCGTGAGGGGAACGGCGATCGCGAGGGCCAGGATGATCAGCGTGACCGCGCCGATGCCTCGGCGGGCCGTGGGCGTGACCGTGGAATCGTTGAACTCGACGATCCCGCGGCTGCCTTCGCGGCGGGCGCGACCGGTGACGTACGCGGACCAGACGATGCCCACGACCACGCTGAACAGGCCGATCGGCAGGGCGAAGGGCGCCAGCTGAGAACTCCAGATGATGCCCAGGAGCGCCAGGATCCCGACGGGTGCCAGCGCCCACAGCGGTCGCTTGGTGCGCAACACGATGGTGAGCGCGACGAAGGCGGTGACCAGGGCGCTCAGGAACGGCATGATCGCGGGGCCCACGAAGATGCCTGCGGGCGGCTGAACCGTCAGCAGATCCTTCCACGAGGTGATCAGGCCGACGACGAGCATCTGGATGGTTCGCCGCGTGGGCACCACGTGGAAGAGCGTCGTCGTCGGGAGGGCCAGCGCCCCGCCGGTCAGCAGATAGGCGGCGGCGAGCGCCAGCGTCGACCCGATGGCGCGCACGCGCGCCGCGGCCGTGAGTGCGGCGACCAGGAGGCCCACGACCAGGCCCCCCAGGGCCGCGACGTAGCCTGCGTGTCCGCCGAAGACCGGCCCGTGAATGAGGGCCGCCGCGACGAGCATCGACACAACTGCGAGGGCGTCGACGCCGCGGCGCAGGGCCGGCGAGGTCGCGCGGGACGTGGGGGAGGTGTGGGGCGTCATCCGAGGGCCTTCCACATTCCGATGGCGAAGTCATCTAGGGTCGGGGCGACGACGACCGGCGTGTTGCCGAGGGTGCGCAGCTCGAAGTCCGATTCGGTGTCGATGCGCACGCCGGTGATCACCATGTCGAGGGGAAGCCGCGTGAGCGCCGCATGCAGGTCGGCCAGGTGCGTGCGCGATCCCGAGATGACGACCGCGGTCGAGGCCTGGGAGGCCTCGGTCCCGGCGCGCTGAGTGAGCGCGCTGATGCGTTCAGCGCCCAGGACGCGCTCCACGCCGGACAGGGAATCCATCGCGTGCATCGGGGTGGGGGTTTTCAGGTGGCCCGCCTGGGTGTGGACCGACACTTCTTTCGCGTCGACCAGGGCCGCTCGCGCCATGGAGGCAGCGGCGGAGACACCGATCTCGAATTCGTCGTCGCTGGCCCACGCGTCGGTGTCGAGGTCGAGGACGATCAGCAGGTGGGAGCGGCGCGTTTCCTCAAACTGGCGGACCATGAGTGTGCCGATGCGCGCCGTGGAGCGCCAGTGGATGGCGCGCCGGTCGTCGCCGGGGACGTACTCGCGCAGGGCGTGGAAGGACACGTCCGCGGAGGACAGGTCCTGCGTGGTCGCGCCCTCGATGTCGCGAATGAAACCGACCGTCGAGGCGTTCATGGCGACCGTGCGCGGGTGAATGTAGAGCTCGGTGGCGTCGGACCACGTCTGGACGCGGCGGACCAGGCCCAGGCTGTCGCCGCGGATCGTGGAGGCGGGGCCGACGGCCACGATGCCGCGCCTTGTCGTCGCGATCGCGAAGACCTCCTCGTGGCTCTCACCGCGGCCCAGGGGAGGGCACAGGAACGAGTTGGCGCCCGCGCCGACGCACAGTTCGACCATGGTGGCGCGCAGGCGGCGGGACGTGGGGTTGGTGACTGTCAGGGCGCCGAGCGCTTTCTCTCCGACCGTCACGCGCGTGTTGGCGAGGCGCAGCGTCACGGCGTGACCGGCCCGGCCCAGCGACCACAGGAGGGACAGGGCCACCAGGGACAGGCACGTGAAGCCGAGGACGGCCGCCTCCACCCACGAGGCCAGGGAACCCGCCAGGGCGGCGCCCGCCCCCACGAGCGTTGTCCCCCAGCCGAGCGGGGTCAGGGACGAGCCGAGCCGCATGAGCGCGCCCACGCCTCGGACGCGGCGCAGCGCGTCGATGACGCGCCGCCAGGAGGAGGCGACCGCCGCCGAGGCGCGCGCGAGCCCGACGCGCGCACGTGTGACGGCGTCGAGGCGGTCGCGCAGGTGGCGCTTGTCGGCGACGGAACGCGGTGCCACAGTCCTCAGCCCTTCATGACCGGGGCGGCGACCGCTCCCAGTGCCCGCTCGACGACACCCTCGCGCGTGGCCCCGCCGAACTCGGCGTCGGGGTCCAGGACCAGCCTGTGCGCCCACACGCGCGCGGCCAGGGCCTGCACGTCGTCGGGGATCACGAAGTTACGGCCCTGGGCGATCGCCCACACGCGGGCCGCGCGCATCATCGCGATCGCGCCTCGCGTGGACACGCCGATGCGGACCTCGGAGTCGGCGCGCGTCGCCTCGCACAGGTCTTGGACGTAGGCGGCGATCGAACGGTCGACGTAGTTGTTGGCCGCCAGATCCGCCATGTCGGCGACCGCCTTCGTGGAGATCACGGGTGACAGGGCGCGCGTGCGGTCGGGAGCGGCCGAACCGAGGATGACGTCGATGCCGGCCTCGCGGCCCGGATAGCCGATCGACGTCTTCATGAGGAAGCGATCCAGCTGAGCCTCGGGCAGGCGGTAGGTGCCGGCCTGCTCGACGGGGTTCTGCGTGGCGATCACCATGAAGGGGCGTCCCGTCTCGCGGCGCACGCCATCAACCGTGACCTGGGCTTCCTCCATGACCTCCAGCAGAGCCGACTGGGTCTTCGGCGAGGCGCGGTTGATCTCGTCGGCCAGGACGATCGAGGCGAAGATGGGGCCCTTGTGGAAGTCCCACGAGCCCGTGCGCTGGTCGTAAATGGTCACGCCCGTGATGTCGGAGGGCAGCAGGTCGGGCGTGAACTGGATGCGCGAATGCGTGCCGTGCACAGTGGCGGCGATGGCGCGCGCCAGCGCCGTCTTGCCGGTTCCCGGCGCGTCCTCGAGGAGCAGGTGCCCCTCGGCGAACATGCAGGTCAGCGCCAGTCGGATGACGTCTTCCTTACCCAGGAGGGCCTTGCCGACGTTGTCCGTGATCCTCGTGAAAGAGTCCGCGAACCAGTGAGCGTTGTCTTCGGTGACTTCCATTGTTGTCCTTAGGTGTTCTGAGGGTGATTTGATGCTGTGGTGGTACTAGTGGCAGTCGAAGCGTTCGTTGAAGTTAGCGGTGTGCGTCTGTACGAGGTAGATGCTCATCCCCTTGTAGTTCCAATTCGGTTCACCTTCCCAATCGCCGTTGCCGTTGGTTGTAACCGTCACGGTTGCGGGCGATCCGGCCCAGTCGATGCTGCAGGTTACTGGTGAGTTCGGAGGCCAATTCGTCAGCCTGAGGCCCTGCTTATAGTGGGGAGCCGGTCCGCAGGAGCCGATTGTGCATTTGCCTTCTCCGCCCTTAAATCCGACGACGTTACGGGCGTACCTGGGGGCCGTGGCGTTGGCGCACTGTTGACCGGACTCGCGTGTTCCCTTTTCGCTCGAGGTCTGGACGGCCTTGATGCACAGCTGCGCGCTATTGCCTTCGCCGACGTTGAAGGGGCGGTGGCCCGATTCCGCACCAACGACAGACGGAATCGTCTGGCTGGCGTTTCCGGTGAGGATCAACTGGGTGGGGCGGCCTCCGCTGGCAGCGTTGTTCCAGTAGCAGTCGACCCACCCGGGTCCGCCGGGCTGACACGATACGGATGGTGTCGCGGGGGGACCGAAGGAACTCACGGTGCCGCCGGTGGCCACCGCTTCGGATGTGGCATTGGTGCCGCCCTTGCTGACGGTCACCTTGACTCGGAGCTCTGCGTCGACACCATCCGTGAGTGCCGGGCTGGTGACGGTGTGAACGCCATCCCCGGACAGGGAGTCCCAGTGGACCCCGTCGGGCGACCACTGGTAGCCGGTGACGTCGCTCTTGCTCCATCCGTTGCCCGGCTGGAACTCGACGTTGAACGCGATCTCCTTCGAGTTACCCGTGGCCTTCAGTGACCTGATCGTGGGGGCGTTGACTTCGCCGACGGCCCACACGGTGGTCGTCGCCGCGGGCGAGGTGTGTGCGCCGGGATCGTTTATGTCGTTGACGGCGACCACGCTGATGGAGACCTGCTGCTCGGAGTATCCGATGTCGAGGGACGCGGAGGTGGACGGAGCATCGACCGTAACCGGCTTGGCGCCGGTCGCGCTCACCGTGTACTGCTCGATGCTACGACCGTTCGTGTTGGACGGTTTGTTCCACGTGACCTCCGCGGTGCCATTCGAGAAGGTGGCGCTGACGCCCGACGGGGCTCCCGGCGCGCCGTAGGGCGTCACTCCCTGGGAGAAGGACGACCACTCGGACGTGTAGTTCCTATTGCGAGCCCTGATCCGAACCGTGTACTCGTGGCCATTCGACAGGCCGGAGATCGTCAGTGACGTCTTGTTTGCGCCGGCCGGTGGTACTACTACATCGGCCGGCGAGAGCTCCACGTCGTAGCCTTCCAGGTCGGATCCGGTGTTGACCGGAGGGGTCCACGACACGGTGATGGACCCGTCTCCGGGCTCCACGGTGGGCGCGCCGGGGGTTTCGGGCTTAGCGTCGATGAGGACGCTCGTCTTGTTGGACGGGTCGGATTCCCCGACCTCGTTCATCGCGGTGACCGAGAAGGCGTGCTCGGTGCCGTTCGTGCGCCCGTCGAAGAGGCACTCGGTGACAGCGCCGCAGGACTTGGAGTCGCCCTGCGTGTGGTCGGTGACGGTGAAGGAGGTGATGGGGGAGCCGCCCGTCGACCCCGAGCTCCACGACACCAGGGCCGTGCCCGCGCTGTTCGATACCGCGCTCGCCCCCGTGGGTGCGCCGGGCTTATCCAGGACGGTCGCCGTGATCGTTCCCTGGACCTCGCGCTCAACGTCCTTGGTCGCGTCCTGCACGCGGTAGGTCACGGTGAAGGAGCCGTTGAAGCCGGCGTCGGCCTGGATGGTCATGGTCGACCCCGAGGCCGTGGCGCTGCCGCCCGCGGAGGTGGCAGGGTCGCCCATGATGGTGAGGGGCCCCTGGTCGGCCAGCGGGTTGGTCGCGTACTCGGAGACGTCGACGGTCTTGGATTCCCCGGCCTTGAGGGTGATCTGGCCCGGGCTGGTCTGCACGAGCGGCTTGGAGGACGCGATGACGTTGACGGGCACGCTCGCGCTCGCCGAGGCGCCCTGCTGGTCGGTGACCTCGATGGTCAGCTGCCCGGCCTGGCCCTTGGGCGCCTCGGCGTCGGCGGACACCGACAGGGTGGAGCCGGAGGCGGAGGCGCTGACGCCCTCCACCTGCTTATCTGTGATCGTGTAGGTCATGCCCGCCGGGTTGTCGCCGTCGGGGTCGCTGACCCACTGGTCCATCGCGATCTGGGAGGCGTCCTCGCCGGCGGCGACGTCGACGCGGGTCGGCACGATGCGTGGCGGGCGATTGTGGGCGGATTCGACCAGGACGGGCAGGGCCAGCGTGGACACGATGCCCGTCGCGTCGGAGGGGTCAGAGCCGTCCGTGACCTCCACGATGATGGAGGTTGGGCCCGAGAAGTCCTCCAGCGCAGTGTAGGTGAGCGTGCGTGTGTCCTTGACCAGTGTGGAGCCGTCCCAGCCGAGGCCGGCGCTGGCCTTGTTGTCGCCGGTCAGCTGGACGGAGCGCCCCGACCTGGTCAGAATGTAGTCGTTGAGCGCGATCTCCTTGGTGACGCCGGCCGTGACCTTGATCGGCAGGGCGCGGGTGTCCAGCGTTGGCCGGGTGATCTCGGTTCCGGGCACGCGCACAACCGCCGACGCGGACAGTCCGTCGTGGTCGGTCACCGTGTAAATGACGGTCTGCGGCTTCGGGGACAGCGGAATCGTGATGGTGCTGCCGGAGGCGCCGATGCCCGAATCTGGGCTGGAGAGGGTGTCGTCCTGGATGTCGCCGTCGGGGTCCTCATCGTTTCTCAGCACGTCGACCGAGACGGACCCGGAGGCTGCCTGCACGTCGGCCAGGGACACCTCGTCGTCGCGGGCGATGGGAGCAAGGAGCGGTGCGGTGGGGGTGACCACCACGGAGCACACGCCCTCGGCGCGGCCGCCAGCCCCGTCTTCGATGGCGTAGGAGATCACGTGCGTGCCCTCCTGCTGGGGCGCCGTGAAGACGATGCGCCCGGCGCGTTCCGTCACGTCGATGCCCGCGGGCGCGGACACGGACCCCTGCGCGAGGGTCAGGGGATCGCCGTCGGGGTCAATGTCGTTGGCCAGAACGGCGACCGACACCTTGGTGCCCGGACGCACCCTCACGGAGTCCGGCATCGCGACGGGCGCCTGGTTGAGCGTGGGGCGAGGCGCGACGCCGACGCGGATCCCGCCGATGGCCTGCTTCCCCAGTGCGTCCTCGACGACGTAGGTGAAGGAATCCGTTCCCTGGACGTCGTTGCCGGGCGTGTACTCGAAGTTCGACCCCACCTGAGTGACGGTCCCGAGGCGCGCCGACGAGGCCATGCCGACGAGCGTCACGGAGTCGCCCTCGGCGTCGATGCCCTCCAACGGAATGGGGATCGTGACCTTGTGACCGGCGACGGTGCGGGCGACAACGTCCTTCGGGCGTGGCGCGGTGTTCGTGTCCTCGTCCATGGCGACGACGGTCAGGTTGACGACGGCCGAGGCGACGTTACCGGCCGTGTCGGAGACCGTGTAGACGATGCGCCCCGAGCCGGGCCGGGAGCCGCCGCGCACGCGCACGACGTTATTCGAGACGAAGACGCTGCCCAGGTCGGCGGGGATCTCGTGCTGGAGTTCGCTGGAGACCGTGAGCTTGAGCCCCGCGGGGGAGCGGTCGTTATCCAGGACCGACACGGAGGCCACGTCCCCGACGCGCACGACCAGGGAATCGTCGTTCAGTTCGGGCGGCGCGGATTCGGTGTTGGCGGGGGCGGGCAGGATCGTCACCGTCGCCGAGGCCGTGGCAACCCCGTTGGAGACCGTGTAGGTGAACGATGCGGGGTTTGAGAGCCCGGAGGGTGCGGTCACGCGCACCATCTGGCGGTTGACGAGTGCGACCGCCAGGGAAGAGCCCGTGGGCACGTCTAGTTGCTGGACGGTGAGGACGCCGCCGGTGGGGTCTGAGTCGTTGGCCAGCAGGTCCACGAGCACTTGCCCGCCGTCGGGCAGGACCCCGAGGTCGTCCTCGGTGCTGGGCGGCAGGTCGGAACCGGTGGGGGCGACGTCCACGCGGATGATGCCGGTCGCGGTCGTGGGCCCGTCCGTGATCGTGTACGACAGGTAGTAGGTGCCGGCGGTGTTGCCGTCCACCGTGATTGTTCCCGCCGTCGAATCCATCACGGCGGTGATGCCGGCGGGCACGTCGTCCACGGAGACGAGCCTGAGCGTGTCAGAGTTGGGGTCAGTGTCGTTGGCCATCGGCGAGATCGACGCGGATGAGCCTTCACGCACGACGAGGTGGTCGGCGTTTGCGACCGGCGGCTCATTGGCGCTTTCCTTGACGGTGATGTTGATCGAGCCGTCGCCCGCGTCGCGCCCGTCGGAGACGCTGATCGCGACCGCGTCCTTGCCGGGCGCGTGCCCGGCATCGATGATTTCAACGTTGCCGTTTTCGTGGGAGTTCACCGTCATCCCCGTGGGGGCGGTCGCGCCAGCCAGGAAGAAGGGGTCGCCGTCGGGGTCCACCCAGTTCGTCAGCCCGTTGACGGTGGTCCGACCGCCCTGACCCAGGGAGACGGAGGGCACGATCTTCTGCACGGGCGCCTCGTTGACGTCGTCGCCGTGGACGGTCAGCGTCACGTGGGCCTGCGCGGTTCCGCCCCGCCCATCCGAGACCTCGTAGTCGAACGTCGACGTGCCCGACGCGTCCTTGTTGACGGTGATCTGCAGGGCCGCACCCTCGCGGGCGACACTGACCTGGCCGAGGGAGGGCTGCGTGAGCGCGGAGGCCGTCATGAAGTCGCCGTCGGCGTCGGAATCGTTCATGAGGACAGGAAGGATCACGGTCTTTCCCGCGCGCACCCCGAAGTCGTCGTCCACGGCCTCGGGCGGCGTGTTGTCCTGGTTGCGGTCGGGTGCGACCGTGTTGTCGATGTCGTCGACGGACTGGTCCTCGGTTTCTTTCTCAGACTCGAGTTTCGATTCCAGCTGATCCCAGTTGTCGACCAGGATCATGTCGGAGTCGGGCAACCACAGGCCGTCCTTCTCGATGTCGTTGAGGACGATGACGTCACGATTGGTGCGGAAAATAGCCTTTTCGGCGCTCGCGAGGGAGTCGACGACCATCTCTCGGTCATCTGCGTCGGAGGGGCAATCCCTCACGAACGCGCCGGTTGCCGACCAGGCCGCGTACGCGCACTTGTTGTGCGCGACCGGGCGGGTGGGGTTGCCTCCGGGGGCGGGCGCCGGCACGGTCGTGGGGCTTCCGCCGCCGATGGGAACCCTGATGAGGGCGTCGGGGGAGGAGAGCAGGACGTCGTTCGTCTTCGGACCAGTGTCCTGGAGGACGATGCGCTCACCGTCGATCCGCTGCGTCTTGCCGCCCGGCAGGTAGAGCGTGGATGTGTCCCGATCCCAGACGACCACGTCGGTTCCGACGGCGGCGATCTGCAGGTAGTCGGTGGCGCCGATGCCCGTCAGGGGTGTGGTCTTGGTGTCCGTCAGCGCGCCGCGCTTCAGCAACGAGGTCACGCGCCCAGCCTCGGCGGACACTGCGTGGACGTTGCCCTCCGAGTCCACGGTCGTGACCGCGCCGGGCACGTCAGAAATACTGGCGTCCGCATCGTCCGTATTGATGGGCGCTGGGTGGTCCGCCTGCTGCGCCCACACCTTGCCGTTGGGCGCATCCGTGACCGCGATCGTGCCGCCGCGCACGTCCGTGGTCATTCCCCGGTAGTCGACTGCCGACGTCAAGGTTGCGGTCTTGACATCGATGGGAGCCAGCGTGTTGGCCACCTGATCGGAGAGCTGGACCTGCTCGCCGTTCTGGAAGACATCGAAGGCTGAGGACGCTGCGTGCAGCCCCGCGTCCATGAGGCGTGCAGGGACGTTCACGTGTGCGACGATGCCTCGCTTCGCGTTGGTGACCCACACGCCGCCGTCGTTGAGATCAACCTTGGTTTCTTCGACGCCGGGCGCGATGAACGCCAGGACGAGTGAACAGACACCGAGGGCTGCGACCGCGCCGGTGAGGACCGATCGCCGGGGGTTGCGAATACGCATGCTGGGTCTCCAAGAGCAACACGTTAATGGGTATCCATTTCATGCTACGTCAGCCAGACAATGCCCCTCGCCATCCTCGTGTACAACTTCTAGTACAGTCCTGTGCTGCCCATCGAAACCGCGCCGTGCACTCCTCTCGCGGGGGTGAGACGATACCGGCATGGATGCCCCGACCGACCTGACCCGACCCGACGAGCCCACCGGTGCCTCGTCCTCGAAGCAGCGCGATGGGTGTGCGCGCCAGCCCTACCGGCAGGACCCCGGAACCATCCTGCTGGCCGCCACGCCGATCGGCGACGTGCGCGACGCGTCCCCGCGCGTCGTCGCCGCCCTCGAAGGAGCAGATATCGTCGCGGCCGAGGACACGCGCCGCGCGCTCGCCCTGGCCTCGCGCCTGGGCATCACGCTCGGCGGGCGCCTCATCGCCCTGCATGACCACAACGAGGCCGCCAAGGCCTCGGGCATCGTCGAGGCCGCCCGGGGCGGGGCGCGCGTCGTCTTCGTCTCCGACGCGGGCATGCCCACCGTCTCCGACCCGGGCTTCCGCCTGGCGCGCGCCGCCATCGACGCCGGCGTCCCCCTGTCCGTCCTGCCCGGGCCCTCCGCCCCCCTCGTCGCACTCGCCCTGTCCGGCCTGCCCTCCGACCGCTTCGCCTTCGAAGGCTTCCTGCCCCGCAAGGACGGGGAGGCCACGCGCTACCTGAAGGACCTGGCCACCGACCCGCACACGCTCATCTTCTTCGAATCACCCCGCCGGGCCGCCTCCACTCTCGCGCGCATGGCCGAGGTCTTCGGGGCGGACCGCCCCGCCGCGCTGTGCCGCGAGCTCACCAAGGACTACGAGGAGGTGCGCCGCGGCACGCTCGGCCAGCTCGCGGCGGGCGCGGGCGACGTCCTCGGCGAGGTCACCATCGTCGTCG
>ENA-OWND01001107-OWND01001107.1-metagenome-genome-assembly--contig:-NODE-1107-length-17013-cov-6.060915_pt1 | contig 17013 bp, 14 predicted proteins | sample MGYA00245342_ERZ651119 | MGnify/ENA primary metagenome ERZ651119 (study PRJEB26857, sample SAMEA4031756) | metagenome | biome: human; feature: oral; material: saliva | place: Philippines | collected 2014...
CGACAGATATTTACCTGACAAAGCTATAGATTTGATGGACGAGGCAGCTGCTAGGATTAGAACCGAAATTGATAGTATGCCTTCAGATCTTGATCAGATCTCTCGTAAAATCATGCAGCTTGAAATTGAAAAACAGGCACTTTCCAAAGAAGATGATAAGGCTAGCAAGAGTAGGCTTGATGCGATCAGCGAGGAATTAGCAAATCTTAAGACTGAAAATGACGAACTCATGGCTAAATGGTCAAATGAGAAAAATATGATTCAAGAGCTTAAGAATAAAAAGCTCAAGCTAGATGAGCTCCGCCATGAGATTGAGAGTGCAGAGCGTGAGTATGATCTAGAGAAGCTAGCTAAGCTGAAGTATGGGGAGCTACCATCTCTTGAAAAAGAAATTGAAGATTTGAAAAATCAAGTTGAAGAACTAAATCGTAAAGCACCAACTTACCCAAGTAAGGAACATCGTGGAGGACAGAAATTGGAACAACGTGAAGCATTCAATCATTATCTTCGTACAAAACAAGTGCGCGCCGAAGGGCTTAAATCAACTGACGGAGAACCAATCATTCCTGTTGAAGTCATGGCACCGAAAGAAGGAAAGCAAGACAAAACTGACTTAACTTCCCTTGTGAACGTTGTCAACGTGAAGAACGCAAGTGGTAAGTGGTCTGTTGTGAAATTAACAGATCAAGAAATGAACACTGTCGAAGAGTTGGAAGAAAATCCTTCGCTAGCTAAACCTAAATTTACAAAAGTGAATTACGAAATTAAAACACGTCGTGGTCACTTACCTGTATCTCAAGAAATCATTGACGATGCAGAATACGATGTAATGGGATTGGTCGCAAAACAAGCAAGAAACCAAGAACGTATTACTAAAAACAAAGAAATTGCAAGAGTACTTAAAACTGCAACAGCTAAAAATGCTGCTGGTTTGGACGGATTAAAAGACATCCTAAACCTTGAACTGAAACCATACTACGATGCTACAATCGTATGTACTCAAACAATGTTTGCAGCTCTTGATAAAATCAAAGACAAAGATGGTCGTTACATGCTTCAAACAGACATCACTTCTCCAACAGGTTACAAATTTGCTGGACGTGTTATCGATGTTTACCCTGATGATGTAATCGGAACAGCTAAAGGCGATATGAAAGCATTTATCGGGGATGTCGGGGAATTTGCTACATTGTTTGATCGCGCTCAAACAACAGTAAAATGGCAAGATGATAAAATCTACGGTCAATACTTAGCAACTGCAAATCGTTTCGATGTTAAGAAGGTAGATGAAGACGCTGGATTTTATGTGACCTACACTGATGTTGTAGCTTAAGGAGGTAGCGTATGAGCTATAAAGTAATCCGTCCTTTCAAGGACTTGTCTGATCCTGAAAATCATGACTATGCTGTTGGCGATATCTTTCCTCGTGAGGGATATGAGCCAACAGATAGCTTTACCAATGGCCTTTTGACTGGTGCCAACACTGCTGGCTCTATCTTCCTTGAGGTTTTGGGAGATGATGAGCCTAAGAAACCAGCTCCTGAAACAAAAGAAGTGAAGGAAGAGCCCGCAGTTGAGCAGGAAGAAACAGTTGAGGAAATTGCTGAAGAGCCTGCTAAGGAAGTTGAGGAGTAAACATGGACGAAGGTCAGCTTTTAGAATTGCTGAAGCTTAAGTTGGGTATTTCAACCGACTTGAGAGACAAGCCGTTAAAAAAAATCATTTCAAGTGTCATCACTGAATTGACCGATAACCTCGGTATCGAGCTTGTTGGTGAGCGTGCTGACCATGAAATGTTTATCGTTGACTATGCTGCTTATCGCTATGAGGGTGGGGTGGATATGCCACGTCACCTTCAATGGCGACTGCATAATTTACAGATAGCATCAAAGAAAGAGGTCAAGAATGTGGAATCATGAAATCAAACTGATCTCTAAAAAAGTAACAGGTAAGGACAAGTTACTACAACCAATCTCTGAAGATGTTGAAGTTACTCTGTTGTGTCGTAAAAAGAAGGTTACTCGCTCTGAATTTTATCAAGCAAATCAGGCAGGTCTAAAACCGAGCTTGGTCGTTGAGATTCGAAATTTTGAGTATGGGAATCAGGAGTTTGCGAAATTTGAAGGCAAGCAATATCGTATCTTGAAAACCTATCCTATCGATTCTGAAATTTTAGAGTTGACTTTGTCTGAGGTCTTGAAATGAGCAATGACCTTGCTGATTTGATAGCGAAAGAGCTTGCAGCTTACTCTGATGAGGTTACTGAAGAAGTGGATAAGATTGCAGAGCAAGTAGCTGATGAGACTGTTGATGAGTTGAAAGAGACAAGTCCGAAACGGTACGGAAAGTATCGTAGAAGTTGGAAAAAGAAGAAGTTGGCCAATGGCTCTTTTGTTGTGTTCAACGCAGTTGCAAGTCTTACTCACATACTTGAGAACGGACACCTTTCAAGAAATGGTGGTCGTGTCGCTGGTATCGTCCACATCAAGCCAGCTGAAGAAAAAGCAATTCAGAACTTTGAGAAGCGTATCAAGGAGATTGGGAAATGAAGCTATCAGACTTTGCTGCTATTTTAGAACAGGTAAACTTGCCTGTCACCTATCGAGCGTTTAAAACTGGGAACGCTCCTGACCTACCTTACCTGGTCTATTACGAATCAAGTCCAGCCATCAATGCAGCTGACAACACAGTTAATCATCAGATTAAGAGCGTGACAGTCGAGCTGGCTTTTGAGAATAAGGATGAAGATTTGGAAGAACGTCTGGAAGAGCTGTGGACAACCCACGAGCTCTTTTTCGATGTCCAAGAAGAAATATTTATCGAGACTGAAAGACTCTATGTCAAGTCTTATACGGTCTATCTATATTAAGGAGGAATGACATGACTCAAGAAAATAAAGTAACCTTTGGTTTAGAAAACGTACATATCGCACCTATCAAAACACTTGCAGCAGATGGAGTTATTACTTACGGTGATGTTTTTCGTTTTCCTGGAGCAATGGAGCTGACACTTGACACCAAAGGGGAAACAACTCCTATCAAGGCAGACAACAAGGATTACCATTTCATGAACTCAAATGAAGGATATGAAGGTAAACTTAAAATTCCGCACATCATCGATGAATTTGCAACAAAAATTCTCGGTGAAATCAAGGATCCTCAGACGGGTGTCATGACTGAAAAAGCAGATGCGAGCTTGACAGAGTTCGCAATGATGTTCCAGTTTGAAGGCGACAAAAACAAGACTCGCTATGTGATGTACTACTGTTTTGCCAGTCGCCCATCTCTTGGCTCAAAAACTAAGAATGGGACATCAACCAACGAACGTGAACTTAGTTTCAAAGCTAGCCCTCGTCCATTGGATACAGTTGTTAAACGTTCAATCACATCAGCTGATGACAAGGATGCGTATGACAACTGGTTCAAGAAAGTGTATGAACCTACTGCCGTTGCAGCTTAAGGAGAAGATCTATGCGTAAAATCGTTTTGGTTGGTGATCAGGAGTATGAGTTGGGCACTAATGGCTATACTCCTATCGCCTACAAGCAACAATTTGGGAAAGATTATTTCCAAGATTTGTTCTCAATGTTGAAAAATCAATCATTCATGAATGAATTGAACAAGCTGGAAGCTGAAAAAGAATTGACAGCGACTGACATTGACATTTCAATGCTAGAAGAGTTTGATATGACCTTCTTCAACCGTCTTTTTTGGACCTTTGCTAAGTCTGCAAATCCTCAGATCAAGCCTTATGAACAATTTTTCATGGAAATGGAAGTCTTTCCGATTCAGGAAGTTGGTCCTGTGCTGATGGAAATGCTGAATGCGAGCATGACGACAAAAAAGCACCAGATGAATCAGAATCAGCTAGCGAAGAAATCTTCACAGTAGAGTCATACTTATCTTGCTGTAAAGAAACCGGTCTGTCTATCGATGATCTAAAGCACATTTCAATCGGAATGGCTCTGGATTATCAGACGGATTATGTGAATTTACGGAGCGAGGACAAAGGTGGCGAACGGAAAGCCACACAAGCTGATTTTGACAGTTTTTAAAGAAAAAAATGAGTGCTGAGAGAGCGATTCTGGGACCAAATTCCTTGGTCTGACTGCATTATCAGTGGTAGAAGTCCTCTCAGCGCTTTTCTATTTTTTTGAGAAAGGAGGAAATATGGCAGGAAATATTAAAGGTATCAAAATTGAAATTGATGGCGACACGCAACCCTTGCAAAAGTCGCTGAAAAATGTCAATAAGGCTGCTACTGATGCAAGTCAGGAGTTGAGACAGATTGACAAAGCCTTGAAGTTTGATACAGGGAACGTAACGCTCCTGACTCAGAAGCAAGAAGTCTTGCAAAAGCAAGTTTCGACGACTAAGGAGAAACTGGAAACCTTGAGACAAGCTCAGTCTCAGGTGGAACAGCAATTCAAAAATGGTGATATCGGTGCTGACCAGTACCGCGCTTTCCAACGTGAAGTAGAAGTTACTCAAAACGTCCTAAAAGGATATGAGGGTAAGCTTGCAAGCGTGAACCAGGCGCTTTCTGAAAATGGGAATGCAACTAAAAGCAACCAAACGCAACTGAAAGAATTGCAGAATGAACAGAGTCAACTTGCTTCAGAGATGAGTAAGGTGACAAGTTCATTCAAACTGCAAGAAAGCGCTTTGGGTTCAAATGCTAGTGAAGCCGAGAGAAATGCTCTTGCTCAGAAAAAGATTGGTGCTCAGTCTGAGATTGTAAGTAAACAGATTTCAAATCTAGAACAGCAATTGGAAATCACTAAAAAAGAATTTGGTGAGAACTCCACACAAGCCAACAGGATGGAAGCTGAGTTAAATCAGGCTAAGACAGCATTCAATCATCTCAATGATGAGATGAAAGGAACAAAGTCTGCTGCTGATGGTACTCAAGAAAGTTTAAGTGAAATCTCAAGAAATTTAAGAGCAGAACTGCTTCAACAGTTTAGTGAGAAGTTGAGTGCTATTTCAGATAAGCTTGTGGAAGTAGGAAAAGAAGCGTTAGAAGCTGCTGCTCAAATGCAAGCTAGTAATGCTCAATTTACTACCGTTTTCGGAGATATGGAAACCCAAGCAAGAGAAGCGTTGAATGCTATTGGTCAGGAAATGGACATTGTCCCAGAGCGATTACAAGGGTCATTCACTCAGATGGCTTCATTTGCTAAAACTTCAGGATTGGATACAGCAGAAGCTTTGGACCTTACTTCTCGTGCAACTAGGGCAGCAGCAGACGGTGCAGCCTTCTATGACAAATCTATTGAGAGCGTAACAGAGAGCTTACAATCTTTTTTGAAGGGAAACTTTGCTAACGATGCCGCTCTTGGCATTTCTGCAACAGAAACGACCAGGAATGCAGCTGCAAATAAATTGTACGGAAAGTCATTCAAGGATTTGAGTGAAGCGCAGAAGCAACTGACCTTGCTTCAGATGGTCGAAGATGGGAACAAACTCTCAGGAGCACTTGGACAGGCTGCAAGAGAATCAGACGGCTTAGAAAACGTGATGGGGAACCTGAAACAAGCTGGGACCAATGCATTATCTGATATTGGTCAACCTCTTCTGGAAATGATGATCCCTGTTTTCCAAACCTTGGCAACGATTGTGAAAGGTGTGGCTGAGCTGTTCAGTTCCTTACCTGCTCCAGTAAAAGATTTTGTTGTTATTTTAGGAACAGTTGTGACTGCTGTAGGGGTCATAGCCCCCATATTCTTATCGTTGCAAGCCCTTGCTGAGTTTTTAAAAATATCTATTGGAGAAATGATAATTGCCGCATTGCCAATTATTGGAACAGCTATTGCAATTGCTGCTGCAGTTGCTGCAATTATTGTTATTGTAAAATATCTCTGGGAAACTAACGAAGGTTTTCGAGATGCGGTCACGACCGTTTGGAATGCGATTCTTGAGGTTATCAATGCAGTCGTATCAGAGATTTCTAATTTTGTCATGAGTATCTTTGGAACGGTTGTTGCTTGGTGGACGGAGAACCAGGAACTTATTCGAGCAAGTGCTGAGACTGTCTGGAATACCATTTATACGGTCATCAGTACAATACTGGATATACTTGGCCCTTTGCTCCAAGTTGGCTGGGATAACATTCAATTGATCATTACAACAGCTTGGGAAATCATCAAGACCGTTGTTGAGACTGCAATCAATGTTGTTCTTGGCATTATCCAAGCAGTTATGCAGATTATCACTGGTGATTGGTCAGGTGCTTGGGAAACTATCAAGGGAGTATTCTCTACTGTGTGGCAAGGAATACAAAGCGTGGCTCAAACCATCTTTTCAGCTATACAGTCATTTATATCAAATACCTTGAATGCTATTTCAAGCACAGTATCTAGCGTTTGGAATGGGATTTCAGGAACAGTTTCAAGCGTACTAAATGGCATTTCAAGTACAGTATCAAACGTTTGGAATGGGATTAAAAATTCTATCGGTAGTGCTATCAATGGGGCGAAGGACCTTGTCAGTACGGCTATCAATACCATCAAAGGATTGTTTAACTTCAGCATTAGCTGGCCGCATATTCCACTACCTCACTTCTCTGTTAGCGGTTCAGCCAATCCACTCGACTGGTTGAGTCAAGGCGTTCCAAGCATCAGTATCGAATGGTACGCTAAGGGCGGTATCATGACGAAACCGACTATTTTTGGAATGAATGGCAATAGCCTTATGGTTGGTGGTGAAGCTGGTAACGAAGCAGTATTGCCGCTTAACGATAAGACACTTGGAGCCATCGGTCGAGGTATCGCTCAGACTATGGGTGGAACTTCACCAACCATCAACATTACTATTACTGGCAACACTGTCAGAGAAGAAGCTGACATTATTCGGATTGCTGATGAGGTAGCGCAGAGGATTGCAGACGAATTGCAACGGAAGACACAATTGAGAGGAGGGTTTACATGATAAAGCATAATGAGCTTGTGATTGACGGTGTGAGGACATCGTCTTTTCCTTTTAAGGTCATTGTTCATGACTCTCCTTCAATCGCTCTAGGAGAGAGCAAGACAGCTCTTTTGGAGCATGGTGGTATCAGTGGGGCAATTGTTCAGACGAACAAGCACAGGGAACTGGTCAAGAAACCTTATACGATTTACTTAGTCAAACCGACTGAGGAGCAGATGAACCAATTTATGAGTCTGTTTATTCGTGAGAAGTTCTGGTTAGAAAACGAGCGAGTCAAAACAACTCGACTCTGGTGCTATAAGGTCAATGTGAGCGACCTTGAAGAAGTGCAACCTGGTCTTTACATGACCAAAGCAACCTTCACTTGCCACCCAACAAAATACTTTAAAGGCACCGATACACAGAGATTGACAAGAAGTGGGACCTTGACCGTTCAAGGTTCTGCACTTGCATTTCCTAAAATCACAATCGTTGGCCAGAGCGCTTCTGAGACTTCATTTACAATCGCTGGTCAGGTCATTAGGCTTGAAAAACTTGCTGAGTCGCTTGTGATGGTCAATAATCCTGACAATCCTAGCTTTAAAACAGCAACAGGGAAGCCAGTGAAATGGTCGGGGGATTTTATCACAGTTGATCCAGCGAAACTTAGGAATGTTGGGGTTGTTCTAGGTCCAGGTATTCAATCGCTTGAAATAGAAACGGTTTGGGGGTGGGCATAATTGCTTTATCTACTTAATAAAGATGTGAGAACCGTTCGGTGGAACGGAGAGCCACTTCATGAAACGACTTCGGCGATTGTTAAAGAGACCATGAATGGCGATTTCACCTTAACTGTGAAATATCCTATTTCTGACTCTGGTATTTATCAGCTCATCAAAGAAGATATGTTGATAAAAGCGCCGACTCCTGTTCTTGGTGCGCAGCTATTTCGCATTAAGAAACCTGTTGAACACAATAATCATCTGGAAATCACAGCCTATCACATTTCAGACGATGTGATGCAACGGTCTATCACGCCAGTGAGTGTGACTAGTCAGAGCTGTGGCATGGCTCTTTCTCGCATGGTTCAAAACACCAAAACTGCTTTGGGGGATTTTTCTTTCAATAGCGATATCCAGGACCGTAGAACCTTCAATACGACTGAAACAGAAACTCTGTATTCTGTATTGCTAGACGGCAAGCATAGTATCGTCGGAACTTGGGAAGGCGAGTTGGTTCGTGATAATTTCGCTCTGACAGTGAAGAAGAGTCGTGGTGAGAATCGTGGTGTTGTTATTACAACGCATAAGAACCTGAAGGACTACCAACGTACAAGAAACAGTCAGAATGTTGTCACAAGAATCCATGCCAAATCGACGTTTAAGCCTGAAGGCGCTGAAAAAGAAACGACTATCAGAGTGATTGTTGATAGCCCCCTTATTAACTCTTATCCTTACATTAATGAAAAAGAGTACGAGAACAACAATGCAAAATCTGTTGAAGAGTTGCAGAAGTGGGCACAGGCTAAGTTCTCAAATGAGGGCATTGACAAGGTCTCTGACGCTATCAAGATTGAAGCTTATGAACTTGATGGCCAAGTAGTTCATATGGGTGATACAGTCAACCTTAAGAGCTGGAAGCACAATGTCGATTTATTCAAGAAAGCTGTTGCTTATGAGTTCGATGCTTTGAAGGAAGAATATATCTCTCTGACTTTTGATGATAAGGCAGGAACTGGTGGTTCTAGAACATCTGGTGGCTTATCTAGCGCAGCGGATGCCATCCTTGGCGTGACAGAATCTGCACAAGAAATCGCCCTTGAAAAGGCTCTTCAAAATGCTGACTTATACTTTGATCATAAGGCTGGATTGCTTAGACAGGAAATTTCTGACGGTATTGAACTTGCCAAAGCCAGAGCCGAAGAAGTCAAGAGAGAACTCTCTAACACTATCGACCAACGGTTTAGCAGTTTTAACAATGGACCATTACAAGAAGCCAAGCGCAGGGCTGAAGAAGCCTTGCGAAACGCTGGTGCAAGCAGCTTACTCGCTCAGGAAGCCAAGCGGATTGGGTTGGATTCTGTTACCAAACTTGAAGAATTCAAGAAACAGGCTACGAGCGCTCAGACGGCTTTGTCGGGCGACTTGGATGTCTTGAAACGAACTATCGCAAACGATATTCGACCGAAGCAAGAACAGGTTACATCTGAGATTGCCAAGCAAGTGAAAGCACTTGGTCAGACAAGGGATGAGTTGCTCGGTATAAAATCAGCGCAAGCAACGTATGAAGAGACAACGACTCGCAGACTGTCAGAGCTGACCAATCTGGCCAATGGTAAAGCCAGCAAGTCTGAGCTTGTGCAGACGGCTGAGGAGTTAAAAAGTAAGATTGCGAGTATGCAGATCGGTGGCCGGAATTATATCAGGAATGGTCAATTTAAGAACGGTTCGAAAAACTGGATTGAATATCAATCTGTCAATTTTGATTTGAATTTCAATTACCAGCATTCAAAGAATCCCGATAATCGAAATCGTCCAGGGTTACACTTCTATCACGAATCTCAAGATGTTGCCAATTTTTTTGGAATTCAGCAATCTTTTGCATTTGAAGGTGTTCGAGGTGAGAAAGTGAGTGTATCTCTTCTTGTTTCAAAAGATGGTGGTGATAGTAACAGTGGCTTGAGAGTCGCTTTGCACTACATCAAAAACAAAAACATTATTGGGCAAGAGTGGCAAAGTATCCCAAGTCCACAAATAACGTCGAAGTACAAGCGTTTCACATTTACGTTTACTTTATCAGACGATGTAGAGAATCTGAATTTGATGTTGTATGGCGAAAAAGGGAAGACAATCAATCTCTATGTGACAGATGTTCAACTCGAGAGAGGTTCTGTCGCGACGGATTACAAAGAAGCGCCCGAAGACACAGAAAACCAAATCTCAGCGGTCGAGTCCAGCTTTAAACAGCGTGCTGATTCGCTGGAAGCTGGTGTGAATCGTCTGACTGAAGGTCTCAGAACCAAAGCGGATATCAGCTCACTCAACGTTACTGCTGAAAATATCAGACAGTCTGTGAAACAGATTGAGACAGACACGCAGAACAAGCTGAATCAGAAGTTGAGTCTAGCTGAATTTGAAGTGCAGGCTGGTTCTATCCGTCAGGAAATCTTGAACGCAACCAAAGACAAGGCTGACAAGACTTTGGTCGTGGCCGAGGCTGGGAAGCTTAGGGAGGAACTGGCGAGCCTGTCGGTTGGCGGAGTCAATCTGCTCAAAAAAACCAAGACTTTTAGCGGGGTCAATGGAAAATCTCAGCTATTATCTGAGACGTACAACAATTGCGCGATTAGATATTTTAAAAACGCAGACGCTAATTCTGCTTATCAGGATATTGTTGCGTATTACGATGCTCTTTATCCAGAACTGTTCGGAACCTATACCCTATCCTTTTGGGCTAAAGGGACAGGCGAGATGACTACATTTTTTTATGGTCGGAGTGGCTTTTTGCCTGTTGTCTATGGTAAAACCAGTCAAGGTCTTGTATCAAAGGCAGGAGATGGCAATTGTCGTTTTACTCTCTCTGCTGACTGGCAAAGATACTATGTTGTTTACAAGCTGGCAGATGCGCCAGCAGAAGCGACTAGTATCTATAAGCATGTGCTATTTAGACACATTAGTCGAAGCACAACAGATGAAGTTTGGCTGGCTGGCGTCAAGCTAGAGAGAGGCAATCTAGCGACTGATTATAGCGATAGTCCTGAAGACACTGAGGGCGTCATCACAGAAGCTAAGGCTACCTTCGAGCGGACAGCTCAGGGGTTGCGGACAGACTTATCAGCTATTCAGGCATATGTCAATAAAGACGGTCAGCGACAGGAAGCTTTACAGCGCTATACTCGCGAAGAGAGTGCGAGACAAGCGACTTCTATCCGCGAGCTTGTTGCTCGTGATTTTGTTGGGAAGGCAAGCTATCAGGAAGATGTGAGAGGTATTGAACGTCGATTAAGTGCGATAAGCACGCAGACGAACAACGATATCGCTACGAAAATAGCTCAGTACAAGCAGACGGTAGATGGTCAATTTGCAAGCATCACATCGCAAATTGCTAACAAAGCTAATCAAACCGATTTCCAGAGAGTTCGAGAGACAAGTCAGCTCTATGAGCGTATTCTTGGAAATTCTGAGAATGGGATTGCGGATAAGGTCGCTCGTATGGCTATGACAAGCCAGCTATTCCAGGTTGAGGTGGCTAAAAATGTCGGAGATGGCCGAAATTATGTGAAGAACGCTGATTTTCGAGAGGGTTCGAAAAATTGGAAAGAAACCAATATTTCAGGATTGAATTTCAACTATGAACACTCATTGAAAACCAGAGGCAAGACAGGTATTCACATCTATGGTTCAGCTGGAAAAACCGAATTTTACGGAATACATCAAACATACAAATTTGAAGGTTCGAAAAACGATAACGTAATCGTATCGTTTTTAGCTTCAAAAGATGGAGCTAATGATTTTAGTGGTATTAGAATTGGTGTTCATTGTAGAAAAAACAATGCGATTATTTCTCAGATGTGGAGAACTATCCCAAATTCAGAAATCACAGGTTATTCGTATAAAAAAATAATCCTAACGTTTAACTTACCAGTCGATGTTGATGAACTTAACTTGATGATTTTTGGCGAACGTGATAAGACAATCAACCTTTATATTTCTGAAATTAAATTTGAAAAAGGTTCGACTGCTACATCATTTACGCTAGCACCAGAAGACACAGACGAAGCTATTCGGTCTGTTCAAACTCAGCTTGCTGGTTCATGGTCCGTCCAGAATATCAACAGCGCAGGTGATTTGATTTCTGGAATCAATCTGGGTGCTGATGGTCGAAATCGAGTAATAGGAAAATCGTTTCATATCACTGGAGAAACCTTGATTGATGATGCTGTCATCAAGTCGGCTATGGTTGATAAGCTGAAAACGGCCAATTTTGAAGCTGGTTCAGTGACTACTGTTGTTTTGGACGCTGAAGCAGTCACGGCTGAAAAATTGAAGGTTGACCAGGCTTTCTTTAATAAACTGGTCGCAAATGAAACCTACTTGAGTCAGCTCTTTGCTAAGCAAGCCTTTATCAATCGCGTTCAGAGTGTTGCGATCGATGCAAGCCAGGTTCGGTCAGGTATTTTGAGCGGTGATAGGATTTACGGTGGAACCATTAGAGGTGCGAATATCTTTGGTGGAACATTGACAGGTCACACTAAAATCCAACTAGGCTCTTATGGTTCTTTTGACGCTCTTGACGGTGGTTTACAGATTAATGTACCACGAACAATTAATTCCAAAGATGGATTAGGGGTTCAATTTATCGGTTCTTATGGTCGTGGGGAAAATGTTCCTTATGGACTTTTTCTCTACAGGGATTCAGATTTTACAATTGGAAATACTGCAACAGATACAGATGAGTTCCTTATGACTGTACAGGGTTACATCAATGCAAAGGGGATTGGTTGGCTCAAGACGGGGAAAGGCAGTGTCAATGGTAAAACAACAGGGACTATTGGACTCTGGAACTCTGACAATGTATCTTTGAGCTTCGGTGGTTCAGGGAATGACATCTACTATAGTTACAATAGTACAGCATATAGCCTATGGTCAGTTGTCAATCAGCACTTCTCAGACAGACGTTTGAAAGAAAATATCGTTGACTGCAAGCACAAGGCTCTTGATTATATCCATCAATTTCAATTTAAGGAATATGACTGGAAGAAGCAAGAGGATAGACCACAACAAGCACACACGAAGATTGGTTTGATTGCCCAAGAGGTTCAAGCACTAGATCCTACGCTTGTTTACGAGAACGGAGACACGCTGAACCTTGACAACCTCAGACTAACAAACATCGCACTTAAAGCTATTCAGGAGCTCGCTCTTGAAAATCAAAAACTTACACACAGATTGGAGAACTTAGAAAATGAACGCAGAACAGCTTAACCAAGCCTTACAAATGACAATTAGTGAAATGTCAACAGCTTCAACAAATTCGATGATTACAAGTAATCTCTTGAGTATTCAGTTGAATGAGCAAAAGGCAGAGAATCAAAGACTTCAAGCACAGGTGGAGGAGCTGGAAGCTCTGCTTGATGAACAAACTAAACCAGCAGAAGGAGAATAGACATGGCAATCAATGGGTATAATCTATCAACAAAACCGTACTTAAGAATTTCTGGCTCAAACGTTGAGACCGTTGTAGAAATTCAACTATCAGAAGGCAACCGCTACAGCACTAACTCACGATCATTTCCTGGAGACCGTACAAACGAACCAGAAGACGTCTTGATTCAAGATGTGCTGGATATCCTAAAAGCTGAGCTAGATCCAGGCAGTGCCATCGTCAAAACACAGGCTAAACTGCAAGAAGCAGAACAGAAACTGGCTGAGGCTGAGCAGAAAGTAGCTCAAGCTCAAGCCAATCTTGAACAAACCCAAGAGAAATTGAGTCAAGCAGAAGCGAAGCAAAATGACCTTGAAGCATTTGCGAACCGCATTAATAAAGTAGTGCGAGTGATGGCTCAAGATTCTATCATGGGTGAAAAAATCGCCTACGGAACAACCTACAAGGAACTTGTCGAACTCTTCCCACTTGTTGAGGAAGGCAAGGCTTATCAACCAGGTGATATGTTTGTCGTTGAAGATCCTGAACACGCTGAATTGAATGGCGAGGGCAAGCGTGTCTTGATTCAGACAAATCAGGCTTTCACTTACAAAGGCGAATCTCTCAAACAACTTGAAGGTGGACCATCTCAAAATGGCCTTCTTGCGATTTGGAAGTGGGATGGCCAAAAGAATGGAAGTGATCTTGATACCACTAGAGTTCCTGGACAGTAGATTGGAAGTGATCTTGATACCACTAGAGTTCCTGGACAGTAGATTGGAAGTGGTCTGATTGGAATTACTAGCATTTCTGGATAAATTGAGTCCGATTCTAATCGTGATCATTCCTAGCTATTTTTCGTTTAAAAGCACGCAGAATACAAAAGAGACTGACAAGCAAATCAGTCTCTTATCTGACAAAATTAGCGCTATTGAAAAGACAGTCTCAAACGTTGAGAACATTGGCAAAGATAATAGCAAAGGATTGAGTGTTATTGGAAAAGGTCTTCAAAGATTACAGCGTTTTCGATTGCAAGAAAACCTAAAAAAAGCAATTAGACGAGGCAATACCAATCAGCATGAGATTGAGGAATTGTCTCGTCTTTACGAAAGTTATGTCGAGCTTGGTGGAAATGGAGCCATCAAGGTACTGTATGAAAAATTTCTAGCATTGGAAATTGTGGAGGAAAATATAAATGCAACAGATTAACGAAATCATCACAAACGGAGCAATCAGCATCCTAGTCATTTTGATTGGCATTGCAGTCAAGGCAGTCAAAGACTACCTTATTAAGAAGGGTGGTGAAAAGACTGTCAAAATTGTCGAGATTTTGGCTAAGAACGCAGTAAATGCCGTGGAGCAGGTCGCTTCTGAGACTGGGTACAAGGGCGAAGAGAAGCTGGAGCAAGCACGAGCTAAAATCCGTGCTGAACTTGGCAAATATAACATTAGTATGACTGACAAGGAACTTGATACATTTGTCGAGGCATCGGTTAAAGAAATGAATGATGCGTGGAAGGAGCAGTAGACATGGTCAAAATCATCAATAATACAATTTTTAATGGAATTGCAGGTTCACGTCCAACTGAGAAGCCAAAATACTACGTCATGCACAATGATGCTGGAAGAAAGACCCCTGAGAGCTATATAGAGTGGCTCCAGTCACGGTATGATAATGGCCAGTCTGAACTTGGATTCGCTCATTACTACATTACTAGTGATGCAATCGCTCGCGTTGAAGATACTTACAATGGTTCTTGGAGCGCTGCTAACTATGATGCTAACATGAACTCTATCAGCTATGAAGTCTGTCAGCAACTCAATGCAACAGATGCCGAGTTCATTGAAAATGAAAACATGGTATTGCGACAAATGGCCGAAGATATGACCTATTATGGTGATACTCCGAACTATTCAAACATCAAGTTCCATAATGAATTTTCAAGTACCTCATGCCCTGCTCGTTCTCTGGAATTGCATGGTGGTTACAATGATAGCTTGCGTGACTATGTTATTGCTAAAATCAAACATTATCAATCCCTTGGTTCAACCGTCCAAGAAATGCTTGCGAAAGAAGGCAACCAAGAAGGTTGGAAGAGAAATTCAACTGGCTGGTGGTATGTCAATGCAGATGGTTCTTATCCAATAAACAAATGGCAGAAGATCGATAATGTCTGGTATTACTTCGATAGTAACGGCTACATGAAAGCTAACACATGGCACAAGCATTCAGACGGATACTGGTATTACTTACTTCCTAATGGCGCTATGGCTACAGGATGGGTGCTTATCAGTAACAAGTGGTACTACTTCAAAGAAGACGGTAAGATGGCCACTGGTTGGGTTAAGTATAAGGAACACCTATACTATCTCGATTACCAAAAAGGAGAAATGGTATCAAATGCATTTGTAAAATCAGCAGATGGCACAGGTTGGTACTACCTCAAATCAGATGGAACAATGGCAGACAAACCAGAGTTCACAGTCGAGCCTAATGGCTTGATCACTACGAAATAATTAAAAAAATAAAATGAAAGGAAAATTTTTCTAAAACGTGTATCTACCGCAGGCTCATGCTTGCGGTTTTTTTGTTTGTCTAAAAAAGGTTGGATTTAAAATCCAAGAAATGTAAATCCAATAAACGCATTTCAAATTCGTAAAATCATCTTTTCGGAGGAATAGTAATTTTGTCAAAAATAAAAAACAGTGAAATTACTCACTGATCATTTTGTAAACTATTAGAATTAAATTACAACCTTCTCAACTATACGGGCAAATGTGGTATGAAAATGAATACGAAGATGAATACGATTTAAAAAAATGACAGCAATTAATGAAAATGATTTTAAAGGAAAATAAATAAAAACCCAACTTTTGACAAATAACGGAAAGTATTTGTAAATACCAATTCTTTATACCATAGTTCGTGACAGTTCCAGCTTTTTTTGATAAAATCATACAGTATGCCCTTGGGCACAAAGTATGAACTGGGACTGTCTTTCCCAGCTTCGGAGGTAAAAAATGTCAGATTCACCAATCAAATACCGTTTGATTAAGAAAGAAAAACACACGGGAGCTCGTCTGGGAGAAATCATCACCCCTCACGGCACCTTCCCGACACCTATGTTTATGCCGGTTGGGACCCAAGCTACTGTCAAGACCCAGTCACCAGAGGAGTTGAAGGAGATGGGATCAGGAATTATCCTCTCTAATACCTATCATCTCTGGCTTCGCCCTGGAGATGAACTCATCGCACGCGCAGGTGGTCTCCACAAATTTATGAACTGGGACCAACCAATTTTGACAGATAGTGGTGGCTTCCAGGTTTATTCCCTAGCAGATAGCCGAAATATCACCGAAGAAGGAGTAACCTTTAAAAACCATCTCAATGGTTCCAAGATGTTCCTATCGCCAGAAAAAGCCATCTCCATTCAGAATAATCTGGGCTCAGACATCATGATGTCTTTTGATGAATGTCCTCAGTTTTACCAACCTTACGACTACGTTAAGAAATCCATCGAGCGTACTAGCCGTTGGGCTGAGCGTGGTTTGAAGGCTCACCGTCGTCCACATGACCAAGGTTTGTTTGGAATTGTGCAGGGGGCAGGATTTGAAGATCTTCGTCGCCAATCAGCTCACGACCTTGTCAGTATGGATTTCCCAGGCTACTCTATCGGTGGCTTGGCAGTGGGAGAAACCCATGAAGAGATGAATGCGGTTTTGGACTTTACAACCCAACTGCTTCCTGAAAATAAACCTCGCTATTTGATGGGTGTGGGAGCACCAGATAGCTTGATCGATGGGGTGATTCGTGGTGTAGATATGTTTGACTGTGTCTTGCCGACTCGAATTGCTCGTAACGGGACTTGTATGACCAGTCAGGGACGTTTGGTTGTTAAAAATGCTCAGTTTGCTGAGGACTTTACGCCACTGGATCCTGAGTGTGATTGCTACACATGTA